>TARA_R110002050_G_scaffold149463_1_pt1 | contig 197659 bp, 152 predicted proteins | sample TARA_R110002050 | Tara Oceans TARA_R110002050 (sample SAMEA4396988) | marine metagenome | biome: Polar Biome; feature: [DCM] deep chlorophyll maximum layer (ENVO:01000326); material: water (ENVO:00002006), including particulate matter (ENVO:01000060) such as... | depth 25 m
CGGAACTGGAAGTGCTATTGTGGAGAATACGGGGTATAGGTATGGCTTTAACGGACAGGAAAAGGATGACGAGTGGAAAGGGGAAGGGAACTCGATAAATTATAAGTATAGAGTTCATGACCCAAGACTCGGTCGGTTCTTGAGTATTGACCCGTTGGCTCCGAAATATCCACATAACTCTCCGTACGCTTTTAGTGAGAATAGGGTGATTGATGCAATTGAATTAGAGGGCTTGGAGGGTTATAAAGTTGTAGACCATCAATTTAAGACAACTAGTATAGTGGTTACTCTTGTTTTTTATTCACCAACTAGTACTGACCCTAATGGGTTTACACCAAGTCAAGTTAAAGCTATGGTTGATGGAATGCAAAGTGAATTCAATGTTAATCAGTTTGAGGATAACAATAACATAGATGAAAATGGAATTCCTTACTCCGTGGAGTTAATTATTAGAACAATTAAGGCTTCAGATAGAGCTAATGCAAGATATATTGTAGCACAAGGTGCGAATAGTGCAAATAATATTACAAATGATTTAATGATATTAGAAAAAATGAAACCAATAGTTACTCCTAATGGAACTACAAATGCAAAATCAAGCTATGGGAGCATTAAAATATCTAGTATTTGGTCGAGTCACACTAATTTACATGAGTTATGGCATAACCTAACACACAATCATTTAAATGCTCCTTCAAAAATTAAAACCCAAATTGACCCTCAAAACCAAGAACCTGGGCATTTTGCTGCGGGTGGAATTTTTATTTATAGCAATGTGAACAAGGGGGTAGTGACGCAAAACCTTAATCAGGGAAATGTAAATGCTGCCTTAGAATCACTATCAGGATATTCGACTGATGCAAATCCATTTAAAATGAAATTAATTTTAGGTAATGAAGGTTATGAGGATTAAGAAGTCAATATTAGTTATCATTATTTTGTTTTTGGGAGTAGAACTGAGATGTCAAGATGTTAATGACTTAAAAGAAGGGAACTCATTATTTTTAGTTGTTATTGTAGAAAAGAATATTAAACTACTTCATTATGAGTATTTTTTACAGTTAGAGGACACTTTAATTTCATTTCCTGATATTGAATCTTCTCCTGCTTTTATAAAGAATCCTGAGCTTGAAGATTTAGTTGCTCTTGATGAACTTCATAAGAGGATTTTTAATTTCGTTCAAGATGATAATTGCGACAGGATTAATCTTGATAATCACCGTGAATGTCAAATCTTCAAATTTGAAGTATCATTTTTTTATCGGATTGAAAATGGGTTGAATAATACAGCGACCCAATTGGTTGTTTATGACGCTAACTATAAGCGCCTTAAAAGAGTTAATGTCGACTCAATAGGTTTGGTTCAAATACTTAATCGTATTATGTGAAAAGGGAGCGGTTCTCCACCCCCCCCGCACCTTACCATCTAAATAAACCCCAAGATGCAGATTAATCATCTGTCAGTAGACGGGCAAGTTTTTACCTTTTCAAGGTGCGAAGCAACTTAGAGAAACTTAATGGCAATCGGGCCTTCGAGACGCTTTATTTAAGCTTCCAGCTGAAATAAATCCCTCAGTCCCCTAATTTGTGGTAAGCTAAAAAGCTATCGGGTGCTACAGATAAATAGGAAACCCACCGAAATATAGCATGACCACTTAATATCGCAGCGATTAATCGAAGAAATCAAAAGTCAAAACAAGGAGTTTGTTAGCTTTAGGCAAGTACGCACAAGTATTCTTAGGCATTGGTTAAAACGGTTTAATCTTAACCAAGTTCAATACATGGCGAAGCATAGATACGTGAGCAGCACAGAAGTATATTTAGTAAATCAAACGGACATATTGCAGGCAGTTATGGTTGAGTGCTATCCGTTTTAGCAGGAAAAAATAAAAATAGAGAAGAATGATAAAATCGTTTAATTTGCATCAAAGCACGGTTATGGATTTACAAGCCGATATAAATGGGATACGTTCAGAATTAAAGGGTGTGAGAGATCCACATTTAATAGAAGCATTTAAACAGTTGTTAACTTACCGTAAGTCAAAGCCTGATACGGCAATGAGCAAATCACAATTTGTTGCTGAAATCAAGGAAGCAGAAGAACAAATAGAAAATGGAGATTATCTTTCATTAGAAGAGTTTGAAAAATCGGCTGAGAAATGGGGCTAAAACGTGAAAGGATAATTATCTCGCGGAAAGCTCAAGAATCAATAAAAGGAATTTTGAATATTTAAAAAAGGAATCGTCTTTAGGCACGGCACAAAAAGTAAGAAGTACAATTATTACCAAGTGTAAGAGTTTAAAAGAGTTTTCTCACAAAAAACCATTACCCTCGTACAATAAACACCGGAATCTCCACTTTGTGTCTCACCGCATCAATGGTGGTTCCAAACAGCATATCTGCCCACATTCCGTGACCGTGAGAACCTAGCACCAATAAATCAGCCTTGAAATTATTACTGATTTCTGGAATAGAATTCTTTGGATTTCCGTATCCTAACTGAGCGGTTACTTGATAGCCTAAATCGGCAATTTGTTTTTGGTAATTGGCTAAAAAGGCTTCATCACGTTCGGTCTCGCTATCTGATACTTCATCTCCAAAAACGCGTGCCACCACACTTTCTACAATATGAATTAATACAATCTCGGTATTGGTATTTGCCACCGTAAGCACATGTTGAATCACTTTGTTGTCGATGCTACTAAAATCCACGGCCACTGCAATTCTGTTGTATTCTTTAGTGGCATGAATGTCTAATAACAATTGCTCTTGATGCATTCCGTGATCATGTTTTTTAATTTGCTGCTTAAATAGCGGAATAAAAGTGACATATATCAATAAAGCAAGCGCAAACCCTGCAATAAGGAAGATGATGATTCCCCATAAAACGGGACTTTCAGAACCATTCAAGAAATTGGAAGTTTCTTCAATAACCAACCAGATATTTAACGCCACAATAATGGCAGCAGATAACCAAGCGCCTAATTTGGTCCAAGGACCGATGGCAAAAACACCCATGGTAGCTTTGTCGGAAACGTGATGGATCAATGGAATTACTGCAAAACCCAGTTGCAGACTTAATATGACTTGACTTAAAATTAAGAGCGTTCCGGTAGCACCTTCACCAAAAATAAGAATCACAATTACGGCAGGAACAATGGCAATTAAACGTGTAATTATTCTACGCACCCACGGTTGAAAGCGTAAATTCAAATAGCCTTCCATTACAATTTGTCCGGCTAGCGTTCCGGTTAAAGTAGAACTTTGTCCGGCAGCTATAAGCGCAACGGCAAACAAAATAGGCGCCCATTTGGTACCTAACATGGGTTCTAAAAATTTGTACGCATCTTCAATTTCAGATACATCATACATCCCCGATTGGTAAAACGTTGCAGCCGCTAATATCAAGATGGCTGCATTCACAAAGAAGGCGAGGTTTAGGGCAATGGTAGTATCAAAAATATTGAACCGAATGGCTTGACGCATTCCTTTCACCGTCTTGTCGTAATTACGGGTTTGAACTAAGGAAGAATGCAAATACAAGTTATGTGGCATTACCGTAGCGCCAATAATTCCAATCGCAATAAACAATGCAGCGGTATTAGGTATGGAAGGAATAAAACCTTCCATTACCGATGGGATATGCGGTTGCGCAAATACCATTTCGGCAAAAAATGCTCCGCCAATAACGCCAATTAATGCTAAAATGAAAGCTTCCATTTTACGTACTCCTTTATTGATAAGGAATAGCAGTAAGAAGGTATCAAACAAAGTAAGAACTACCCCATATAATAGCGGAATGTCAAAGAGTAAATTCAATCCAATAGCCATTCCTAGTACTTCGGCCAAATCGGTAGAGGCAATAGCAATTTCGGCTAAAATGTATAAAGAGAAATTGACTGGTTTAGGAAATTCTTCTCTGGAAGCTTGCGCCAAATCACGTCCTCGCACAATACCCAAACGGGCACTTAAACTTTGAAGCAACAAGGCAATAATGTTACTCATCACCAACACCCAAATCAGTTTGTAACCAAACTGCGCACCACCGGCAATGTCGGTAGCCCAGTTTCCTGGGTCCATGTAACCCACACTAATCAAATAGGCTGGACCCATAAAAGCAAATAGCTTACGGAACCAACCCTTTTTGTTGCGCGCTTCAATGGATGAATGAATGTCTTCTAACGAAGGTGTGATTTCTGCCAATTAGCTAAATTTTTTGATGGTGCAAATAAATATAATTAGATTCATCTAAAAAAATAAAATGCACATTACTTATGCTTTACGTTGGATTACATTTTTTTAAGTTAAAAATTTAGTTGTATATGCATCTAATTGGATTTTGAGCGTATATTTGCGCCCGAATTATGAAAATAGCAGAAAGTATATTACCTAGTTTAGGGAGAACGGTAAAGTCATTAGACCTCTATGTGGAGGAGAAGATGTATGAGGCCGACATTCCATTGAGTAAGTTACAGCTTATTTTTCTCAAAATTATATCCGTTCATAATGCGCAAGCTCAAAGTAGTTTGGCAGAATTAACGGGGCGAGACAAGACCACTTTTACACGAAATATAAATACGCTAGAGCGAAAAAAATTGGTAACACGTAAATCTTGTGCGACCGATAAACGTGTGAAATTAGTGTGCATTACGCCATTGGGTAGAACGTTTGTAGAAAAAGCAATGCCCATTTTAGAAGGAATAGTAGATGAGGTGGAAGTGGATATTAGCGCAGAGGAAAAGGCGCAATTTTTAACCACCCTCGAAAAGATAAAAAACAAATTAATTGAAGTAAGAACAAAAAATAACATCCAATAATATGAGACCAATTATTACCAAGTTACTCGCAGTACTTGTACTCGCAGGAGGTTTTTTCTTAATGAAAACCTTAATAGCCAGCAAGAAGAAAAACAAGCCAGCTTCTACCGTATCTGTTCCAACGGCTTATGTGTCAACAGCACAGAACAAAATAGTACCTATTAATGTGATAGAAAATGGACGTTTATCTGCCAAGTACAAAATTGATTTGTTTGCCGAAGTGCAAGGAGTGATGCAAACCACATCAACAGAATTTAAGCCGGGGGCTCGATATACTAAAGGAGCGATTTTGGTGAAAATAAAAAGCGATGATTTTCACGCTAATTTACAAGCGCAAAAAAGCGTGCTTCAAAATCTAATTACTGGGATATTACCTGATTTAAAATTAGATTATCCTGAAGCATACAACCGTTGGGATGCTTATTTGAATGCTTTTGATATGAATAAAAGTATCGCACCACTTCCAGAACCTGCAACTGATAAAGAGAAGTTTTTTCTTACTGGGCGTAATATTTATACTACGTATTACAACACAAAGAATTTAGAAATTGTAATGCAAAAATATACGCTTACCGCTCCCTTTAATGGTGTTCTTACCGAGGCTTTGGTTACACCAGGTTCTTTAGTTAGAAACGGACAGAAATTAGGTGAGTTCATTAATCCAACCGAATATGAGTTGGAATTAGCGGTGAGTAAAACACTGATTAACGCCATTAAAATTGGCGAAGAGGTAAACGTAACAAATCCAGATAACACTTCAGAGTCATGGGTAGGTAAAGTGTCTAGAATTAACGGAAAGATTAATTCTGCCACACAAACCATTCAAATATTTGTGCATCTAAACGGTGAAGGGTTAAGAGAAGGAATGTACTTAGAAGCGAATATCTCTGGAAAAGATGAAATGAATGCCCTTGAAATTCCACGTAATTTATTGATGGATGATACCGAAATTTATGTGGTTGGTACTGATTCTGTATTGACTTTAGCACAAGTGAATGTGATGCATAAGTCACGTAGCAATGTTGTTATTCAAGGAGTTGAAAATGGCACTTGGGTATTGGCTAAACCCATTCCGGGAGCCTATGCGGGTATGAAAGTGAATGTAAAAATTGAAGATTAAATCATGAGAAAGATTATTATTCATTTTATTAAGTACCCCGTAGTTGTTTCGGTTGTGATTCTTGGGTTTTTCCTTTTAGGAATAATGGGTGCAGTGTCGTTAAAATCGTCATTTTTCCCGCTCAATGAATCAAGAAACATCAATTTAACCATGAACTACCCTGGGGCATCTCCTGCTGAGATGGAAGAGGGTGTAGTATTGAAAATTGAAGATAACTTGAAAGGGTTAGTCGGGGTGGATAGATTTACGTCAACGTCTAGTGAAAACTCGGCAACCATTAAGGTGGAAGTACTGAAAGGTTTTGATGTTTCTACCGTACTGGATGATATTAAAAATGCAGTCGACAAGGTGCCTTCATTTCCAATAGGAATGGAGCCTCCAATTATCTCCAAAGAAATTTTCAGAACGGAGGCCGTCTCATTCGTGTTGAGTGGTGAAAACGTATCGCTTAAAACCCTCAAAGAAATGGGTAGAGGAGTGGAAGCTGATATTCGAGCGATAGATGGTATTTCACAGATTGAAATGTCGGGTTTTCCAGATGAAGAAATCGAAATTGCGGTAAACGAAGACCAATTACGGGCTTTTAACCTCACTTTTCAAGAGGTGTCAAATGCCGTTTCTGCAAGTAATATTTTGTCATCGGGAGGGTCTATCAAAACACCTCAAGAAGAATTTTTAATTCGGGTTAGAAACCGTTCGTATTACGGAGATGAGTTGGATTACATTGTGGTGAAAGCTTTAAGTAATGGAAATAAAGTGTACTTAAAAGACATTGCAAATGTGACGGATAAATGGTCTGAAAGCCCGAATCGTTCGTATTATAACGGAAAACCATCTATTAACTTTAAAGTAAATACCACGAACAGTGAAGATTTAATTACGGTAGCAGAAAGCACGCTTAAATACATTGAGGAATACAATAAAACTCATAATAATGTTGCGCTAAATGTAACTCATGATGCATCACAAACTATTATTCAACGTACTGAGTTATTGACTAGAAATGCGATTCAAGGAATACTGTTAGTGTTGTTCTTTTTAGCACTATTTTTAAAACCAAGATTGGCGTTTTGGGTGGCATTCGGGTTACCTATTTCATTTTTAGGAATGTTCATTTTTGCCGGAATGCTCGGAGTGACCATAAACGTTTTATCCCTCTTCGGAATGATAATCGTTATTGGTATTCTGGTAGATGATGGAATTGTGATTGCAGAAAATATTTACCATCATCACGAAAAAGGAAAGACTCCTATTCAAGCAGCAATTGATGGTACTATGGAGGTATTGCCTGCAATTGTGTCGGCTGTAATGACTACGCTTATTGCATTTTCCACCTTCTTCTTTTTAGACGGAAAAATTGGAGAGTTTTTTGGCGAGGTAGCTATTATTGTGGTGCTTACGTTAACCGTTTCTTTAATGGAAGCATTGATAATTTTACCATCACACGTGGCACATTCTAAAGCGATTACTGCTAGTCAGAAAACGTACTTTTTTAATATCTGGGCCGATAAGTTTATGGATTTTACCCGGGAAAAATTGTATGACCCGTACTTACGCTTTTTCATACATCATAAATTACTAGGTTTTGCCATTCCAATTGCATTGTTGATGATTACCATTGGCGCCATTGGCGGAGGAATTATTCGATTTACTTTTTTCCCGCAAATAGCGAGCGATAGAGTGGTGGTAACCTTAAAAATGCCGCAAGGAACGAATGAAGCAATTACAGATTCTATTATTTCGAGCATTGAAGCTAAAGCGTGGATATTAAACGATTCATTAGCCGAAGAGTATAATTTAGATGAACCATTTGTAAATATTATTAAAAAGGTAGGTCCCGGAACAGCAAATGCATCCTTAAACATCAATTTACTGCCGGGAGAACAAAGAAACTTTCCTTCTTACATTGCATCTACAAAATTAGGAGAGATGGTTGGTAGTATAGATGCTGCCGAAGCGCTAACCTATGGTTCTGGCAGTAACTTTGGAGGCAGCCCTATCTCTATGGCGCTTATGAGTAGAAATACCGAAGAACTTAAAGAGGCTAAGGATTTCGTGAAAAGCGAATTACGTAAAAATTCGTTACTAAAAGATTTAACAGATAATGACCCTGCGGGAATTAAAGAAATTAATATCACTTTAAAAGCCAAGGCTTATGCCATGGGCTTTACCTTAAATAACGTAATTAGTCAAATTAGGAGTGGTTTTTTCGGACATCAAGTGCAGCGTTTTCAACGGGGTCAAGATGAAATTAAAGTATGGGTGCGTTATGATTTAGCAGAAAGAAGCTCGCTTCAACAATTAGATGATATGCGTTTGGTTAACAGTACCGGAGATAGAGTTCCATTACGTGAAGTAGCCAATTACTCTATAGAAAGGGGGGAGATTTCTATTAACCACTTAAATGGGAAAAGAGAAATTAGGATTGACTCAGATTTGAAAGACCCTAGCACGAGCGCGACCGATATGATGGCTGATATAAAGGCTGATTTACTACCAATAATGAAAGAACGTTTTCCGGGTGTGGATGCCATTTTTGAAGGACAGAATAGAGAAGCAGAGAAAACAGCAGGGTCAGCAAAAGCCGTGTTGCCTGTAATCGTATTCTTGATATTTGTAATAATTGCTTTTACTTTTAGGTCATTCGAGCAACCTATTGTGTTGTTGTTAATGGTTCCATTTTCGTTTATTGGTGTGGCTTGGGGTCATTACATTCACGGGTTTCCAATTAATGTTTTAAGCTTCTTAGGTATAATTGCCCTGATTGGAATTATTGTGAATGACGGACTCGTACTCATCAGTAAATTTAATATTTACCTGAAAGAAGGAATGAAGTTTGACGATGCTTTGATTGGAGCTAGTAAGTCGCGATTTAGAGCTATTTTCTTGACCACCGTGACTACGATTGCTGGACTTTCACCATTAATTTTTGAAACCAGTCGTCAAGCACAGTTTTTAATACCAATGGCTATTTCTATTGCGTATGGAATTGGTTTAGCTACGGTATTAACACTTGTAATGTTGCCTCTCATGTTGAAATTAAGTAATGAGATTAAAATACTATGGGGATGGTATACCACAGGAATTAAACCCACCCCAGAAGAAGTGGAAGGTGCAGTAATTGAATTAAAATCAGAAAGAGATGCAGGAGAATAATATATTGAAATTTTCACTAATGCTGATGATAGCTTTAACCGGTTTTTCATTACAAGCACAGGAAATTCTTCCGAAAGAAGAAGCGGTTAAGATTGCCATGGAAAACAATTTTGATATCCGAATATCAAACAATAATGTGGACGTTGCAGAAAATAATGCGAGTATTCAAAACAGCCGGTATTTACCATCCGTAGTTGGTAATGCAGGTGGAAATTATTCTAATTCAGGTGGAACAGTTACATACACCCAAGGAGGAGAACAAAGTTTTGAAAATAATGAAACTAAAACCTTGAATGCTAGTTTGGGTTTAAATTACACCATTTTTGATGGATTTGGGAGAAGTAATACGTACAAAAAGTTGCATGAAAATTATCACATTTCCGAACTTCAAGCGCGTCAAATAGTGGAGAATACCATTTTAGGAATATTCAATTCGTATTATGAAGTGGCTCGATTAACCCAAGATGTAGAAAACCAAAAAGAGAGTTTGACTATTTCGAGAGAACGTTTAAAGCGTGCTAATTATAATTCGGATTACGGAAGAGGTTCGCATTTAGATATTTTAAATGCGGAGGTGGATTATAATAATGATAGCATTACTTATCTAACTAATACACAGTTGCTTTCTAATGAAAAACGTAATTTAAACTTGCTATTAGGAAGGGATGTAACTATTGAATTTGAGGTAGATACGCAATTGGTGTATGCAGAAAATTTAATGTTGGATATTTTAGTGGTTCATGCTAAAGACAATAATGTAACCCTTCTACAACAAGAAGGTGCGTTGAAAAATGCGGAATTTGATATTAAAACGAATCAGTCTAGCGCTCTACCAAAACTGAGCCTGAACGCAAATTATGGTTTGAATCATGGTGTTTTTGGAGCGACTTCATTCGTGGATAATTCTTTATCTCATGGATCAAATCTTGGTGCAACTCTAAGTTGGAATATTTATGATGGAGGTTCTACCCAGATTAAAAAGCAAAATTCAAGAATCGCATTAGAGAATCAAACCATTTCGTTAGCGAAAGAGAAGTTGAATATAGAACGGAATTTAAGCAACGCGTGGACCGTTTACCAAACGGCATTGTTTATTAGAGATGCGCAACAAAAGAATGTGGAGACCGCGCAAACCAACTTTGAATACAGTGTAGACCAATATAAGTTGGGTCAAATTACAAGTATTGAATTTCGTCAAGCGCAATTAAATTTATTGCAAGCGCAACTTCAGTTAAATCAAGCGAAATTTTCGGCTAAAAATGCAGAGTTATTCCTTCTTCAAATTAGTGGAGATTTAAAGCAGGCTACTTTTTAGATAAAGTTTAAAAGCTAAGTAACAGATTGAACTGAATTCAATCTGTTACTTAGTACTTATATCTATCGTCATTTAATTTAGTTTTGTTTCTTTACAAAGTTCATGATTGAAACCATAGATTCCGTTGATAAGCAGTTGCTCCTTTTCTTAAATGGGTTCCATAATTCATTTATGGATACCGTGATGTGGTACACTTCATCAGCTCCCTTTTGGATTCCATTTTATATACTACTCCTATTTTTGATTATTCGTAAAGGATGGTCATCTGAGGTTACGGAAAACCTTAAAAACATCGGGTTCATTATCGTTTCTATTTCGGTAGCCATCTTGCTGGCCGACCAAATTTCATCAGGTTTCTGTAAACCCTTTTTCGAGCGTTTGCGCCCTTCACATAGTCCGGAACTAAAAGGGTTAGTCCATTTACTATCTAATACAAACGGTGATATATACCGTGGTGGCCAATTTGGTTTTGTGTCCTCGCATGCGGCTAATTCATTTGCTATAGCTTGGTTTGTGGCTGCAATTTTGAAAAGTAAAAAAGCATGGACTGTTTTATTACTTTGGGCGGCAACCGTATCTTATTCTAGAATCTATTTGGGAGTGCATTATCCAGGTGATATTATAGGCGGAACAATTGTTGGGATTTTATCGGGATATATTGCAGTCAAATTATACTTTTATCTTTCTCAAAAATGGCTGAACTAAAATTATTAATACCCATTTTTCTTGGAGGCGGAACCGGTGCTATGCTTCGATTTGGTATCAGTGTTCTCGTGGTAAATAAATGGAAAAGCTTCCTACCTATTGCCACCCTAGGAGCCAACATTATTGCGATTTTAATTATGGGTCTCACGCTTTATTATGCTGAGTCAAAAATGGAAGCTGAACCTTGGTTAAGAGCTTTTATCTTGATTGGCTTTTGTGGTGGATTGAGTACGTTTTCTACTTTTAGCTATGAAACCGCATTATTATTAAAAGGGTATCATTGGGGTTACGCCCTAGGAAATGTTTTGGTAAGTGTAATTCTTGGGCTATTGGTTATTTATCCTTTTGTTCGGATTTTGAATAAATAGTAAAACAATTTCAGCCCTATTTCGAATAATTAGTAACCAAAAACAGGCCTTATAATTCCCATTTTTATTTTCATAAATTTAGTGGTTTTTGGAATGGGTTCTTCCAATTTTACTTCAGAATGACTTTAGGGTTATCGTTTTTGAATCAATTCTAAGCGCTTGGTAAGCTTTGAAAATCAGCCTATTGTTAAAATACTCATAATTTTTATCATCTGTTTTTTACCATTTGGTCAATCATTTTAAACATAGTAAAAAAACTTGGAGGGTATTTGAATTTATCTTTATACTTGTGCTCTATTACAATAAGATTTTGATTTTGTCGTACTAGGAAAAAGCAAGGATTAATTATAAACACTAACTATTATGAACGCAAGATTTTTTTACGCAGCACCAATCTTTACCAACTCCCCAAAATTGATGGTTCTATCAGAAGACAACGTTTTATATTCTGAATATAAAGAATATGAAGTGTTAAATGTTGAAAAGGTAGATGGCGTTAGTTTTACAACATTCACAGAAAGTGAATTTGAAAATGAGGATTTTCCGGTATTACTGGAAATCGGATACAAAGAGGCCAAAGAAATGCCTTTAGCAGGTCAACCAAATTGGATTGACAGGTATGTTTCAAGTCACAATATTTCGGTGGAGATGGCTTTACAAGCTTAATTAGATAAACTTTAAATTGAAGCCTCCTTTTTGGGGGCTTTTTTATGCTCTAAATTTTGGTTTGATAATGACTTAAACCATTTTATAAATGAAAAAGCCATCAATCCGAAAATTGATGGCTTTACTAATTTGTGTGTGATAAGAAATTACAACTGTGGTTTAACCAAGGTGAAATTAACCGCTTCAATCGATTTAACTTCTGGAACAGCTCGTTTTATGGAGTCCACGATACTATTTGCAAAAGTCATACTGTTAAGCGAACAGCTCGTGCAGTTTCCTTGTAACTCAATTTTCGCCACAAAATCATCCGATAAATCTACTAGCACTAAATCACCTCCATCTTCTAACAGATATGGTCTTATTTGCGCGAGTACGTTATTTACTCGATTGGTAATTTCTTCTTTATTAGCCATAACTATTTTGCTAATTCATTCACTTTAGTTTCTACTATTTTTACCAAATCCATAAAGGCTTCCGCTTGCGGTGTTCCATTTTGAAGAACCGCTGGACGTCCAGCATCACCAGATTCACGTACACTCGTAACCAATGGAATTTGACCTAATAATGGAATTTTTAAATCTTCCGACAATTCTTTTGCTCCGTCCTTTCCAAAAATGTAATACTTTTTTTCTGGCATATCTTCCGGTACAAAATAGCTCATATTTTCTACTATTCCTAGAATTGGAGCGTTGATACCTTCCATATTGAACATACCTACTGCTTTACGAGCATCTGCCAGCGCAACAGGTTGCGGAGTAGTTACTACTACAATTCCGGTTAATGGAATGTTTTGAACCAACGATAAATGGATATCACCCGTGCCTGGTGGAAGGTCAATTAGCATGTAATCTAACTCGCCCCAATGGGTATCGTTGGCCATTTGTTTTAAAGCACTGTCTACCATAGGTCCTCTCCAAACCATGGCTTGGTTAGTTTGCGCAAAAAAGCCAATCGACATAATATCTACGCCCCAAGAACTTTTTACTGGAGTCATTTTTTGTTTGCCGTCTATTTCAATTCCACCGGGTACTGATTTTACTTCGTCAAACATCATCGGCATAGATGGCCCATAAATATCGGCATCTATTAATCCTACTTTGTATCCAAGTTTTGCTAAACCTGCGGCAAGATTTGCAGTGATGGTAGATTTTCCTACCCCACCTTTACCCGAAGCCACAGCTATTACATGTTTTACGGTATGTAAAGATTTGCGTTGACCTTCTTCGCGTTTGTTTTGATGACGTTCTAATGGTTCAAACTCAATGTTTACTTCCACATCTTCAGAGACATGTAATTTTAAATAATGTAATACCGCTTCTTCCATGCGTTGTTTGCTGTGCATGGCTATATTGCTTATTTTCAACTTAAAAGAAATTTCATTTCCTTTAATTTTTACTCCTGAAACCAAATTGGCACTTACCAAATCTTTTTTCAGGTCGGGTTCGATAACATACGAGAGCCCTTTTATAACATCCTTTTCAGTAATCATTTTGTTCAAATTTTGAGCAACGAAAGTAAGCTATTTAGAATGGTTCTAAAGTGATAAATGTTTCATTTAAGTACGGGTATAAATTAGGAATGGCAACATTTTTTAACTCGCCCTTACTTTTTTGCTCCCCGCATTTCTGTATTCTTGTAAAATGAAAAAAATGGCTAGAGTGATTCGTGTGTTAATGGCCCTATTGGTGATTGTTTTAGGAGCTACTTCATGTAGTTATCAGGATCCTATTCTAAAATCTTTTGATGGTATTGAGGTCATTACCATGGAAGGAAATAATGCGGATGTGGATTTAAATTTCACCTTGGAAAATCCAAATCATCAAAAAATAAAATTGAAAACGGCCACGTTCGATGTATTGATAAATAAGATTTTTATTGGTAAAGCAACTCTTTTAGAGCCTACTGAACTCCCAGCAAATGGAGAATATAAGATAGGCATGAAAATGAATTTAGTTTTAGAGAAAAGTATTGGCGACCTTGCTTTATCCTTAGGTTTAGCTATTTTAACCAATGATATTCACCTGCAAGTAAGAGGAGATGCGAAGGGTTCTTTAGGCTTATTCTCCAAGACATTTCCTGTGGATCATTCGGAAAAAGTGGATTGGCAGGATCTAAAAGGCTTGAGCTTCTAGAGATTTTTGAAGAGTAAATTGGTTTGAGTATATTTAAGTATCTTCGACCTCAATCATTTAAATCTACCGTTATGCGTTATTATTTTTTTATTGGAGCCATTATTATGGGACTTATATTTAACATTACAGCAGGTTTTTCTCAGTCCGAATTTAGTGGGCAAACCATCACATTTAAAAGCTTGGATGGTATTGATATTACAGCCGATTTGTACGACAACGTGGAGACCGACAAAGATGTATCGCCTATTATTTTACTTTTTCATCAAGCACGATTTAGTAGAGGGGAGTACCGCGAAATTGCGCCTAAATTGAATGCAATGGGTTACACTTGTATTTCGATAGATCAACGCTCGGGAGATGAAGTGAATGAGGTTAAAAATGAAACTCATTTACGAGCAACGTCAAAAGGATTACCAACTAAATATCCGGATGCTTATCAAGATTTACAAGCCACTTTAAATTATGCGGTAAGTGAGTTTCCAAATAGAAAAATTATTGTTTGGGGTAGTTCATATTCCGCTTCGTTGGTTTTTATTCTCGCCCAAAAGAACCCTGATTTAATTGCAGGGGTGGTTTCTTTTTCGCCCGGTGAATACTTCAAATTGGAGGGAAAGACCATCAAAGAATTTGCGGAGGGTGTAAAATGCCCCGTATTTGTGACTTCTGCGAAAAATGAGCATGATTCATGGGCAGAAATATTTAAAGTTCTTCCTGCGCATAATAACCAATCATTTCTACCCAAAGGGGAGGGTTTCCATGGCTCTAAAGCGTTATGGGAAGCCCATGAAGGAAACCAAGATTATTGGGATGCACTTGTTGCATTTTTAGAAAGCTTGAGGTAAAAACCTAAATTGGAGGATGCCAAAATAAACCCTAAGTCTGGCACGTTTAAATATATATTACAAGGATATTTCGATACGGAACTGTAGGTGTGAGAGCGCTTATAAATGATTACTTTATTATACTGAAGTAACCTTTGTAATTGGGCTATAATATGTATTTCGGATTGTTTACCCAATAGTAGAACGACTCCAATTGTCACTTAAATTTATGGTAAAAAATTCCTTGATTTTAGGTGTATCATCAAACGATTTCTTATTCAGTGGCTCGGTCTTAGGGTAGTCAGTTTACCCTATCCTATTACCTCTTGCAGCCTGTAATCGCTGCGTTATTACAAATTAACAAGCATAAAAAAAGGCGCTCATTTGTGAGCGCCTTTCTATAATTTTATGGATGATTAGTAAATGGTAATACGTTCCATTTTTACTTGATCACCTGATTTTACGATAACGATATATAAACCTTGAGCCACATCGTTTAAGTTCATTTGTGTTTGAAGCTCAGACTGGTTTTGACTGTCAATTGATTTTTGTTTCACCAAATGACCATCTGTAGCCAATATTTCAATTTCCACCGATTGACCTAAAAATCCTTTCAAGTCAATGGTTAAATCTCCTTTTGTTGGATTTGGATACATGGAAATTTCCAAGTTTTGACTTAGGTCGTTAATTCCACTACACACATCAAATTTAACGTTGATTGTATCCGTTCCAAAACAACCGTTGGCGTTTTCTATGATGACAGAATAATCACCATCTACGGTAACGGTTTCCGTTTGATTGCTACCACCTGTTGACCATTGGTAGGAAACAAAACCTGCTCCTGCATCTAAATCTATTGATTTCACACCAAAATTAGTACAACCAATGGTGTCGTTTCCTAAATCTACGATTGGTGAAGCCACTGTGGTTACAACCACATCATCGTTAGCAATACATCCGTTTGTATCGGTAGCAGTTACCATATAAGTACCTGCGCTGGTAACAATAATGGTAGCGCTCGTTTCTCCGGTAGACCATAGGTAAGAGGCAAAACCAGTTCCTGCATCTAGCAGTTGGTTGGTGCCGTCACATAGATTAGAAATATCATTTCCTAAATCAACTCCCGTACCTGGGAAAATGGTCACATTCACGGTATCGTACGTTGTACAACCATTCAAATCAATCGAATTGAAACCGATTACACTAGAAGTATCTACAGAAATAGAAGCTCCGGTAGCACCAGTAGACCAATGGTAACTGGTGAACGAAGTACTTGCAGTAAGAATGATTGGATCCACACAATTGGAAGTATCACTTGGCAAGCCAGATGGAGTAAGTGGATTAACCGAGTTGATGTCGGTTGAATCGTTAAATAAACATCCGTTCGCATCCGTAATGGTAACCCCATAATTTCCTGCCGTTAATCCAATTGCATTATTACCTGTTTGACCGTTTGACCAAACCGTAGTGTATGGTAATGTTCCTCCGGTAGGATTTACGGTAACTGACCCAGTTACGTCAAAGAAACAAGTTACGTTAACAATGTTGTACCCAATATTAGAAATGGCAGCAGGAGCGACAATATTAACCGCATAAGTGGCCGTACAATTGTTGCTATCTGTAATGATAACGTTGTGTACTCCATTTGCAAGTAACGAATCAGTTGTTGTGGTATTTCCGGATGCCCAAGCATATGTATAAGGACTAGTTCCACCCGTAGCTGATACTTCTGCAATTCCAGTGGAATCTGCAAAACATAGCGGATTGGTTTGCGATACCGTTGTTCCAACAATTGGAGTTGGTTCGGTAACCACCACATTCAATGTGTCGGTACAATTCAAACTATCCAATACGTAAGCGTAATAGGTACCTGCAGGTTGATTCATTAATGTATCGCCTAAGTTACCGGTAGACCAAGAGTAAACCAATGGATTTATTCCTCCAGTTGCATTGACTAAAATGTCGGCAGATGAATCGCTGTTACAAAGAATAGCCGATTGACTTACTAAAGATAAATCTAAACTAGAACGAGTAGTTAATGTTACCGTAGTAGAATCAATACAACCATTTGCATCGGTAATGGTAACGGTATTTACTCCGCTAACCAAGGTAGTTGGATTATTAACCGTTTGTCCACCTGTCCAAGCATAGGCGTAAGGAGTAGTACCACCAGTGGCCGCAACATTGGCGGTTCCAGTAGCATCACCAGCACAATTTACATCCGTAGAACTAACTAACGAACTCGCTAATACAGCCGGCTCAGAAATGATAGTCGAAACGGTGTCTGCACAACCATTAGCATCGGTAACTGTAACAGCATAGCTATTTGCAGCTAGATTGGCTCTGTTGGCCGTGATAGCACCAGAAGACCAAGCGTAGGTAAATGGAGAAGTTCCACCAGTTACCGTAGAAGTTATTGAACCATTGGTGTCTCCATTACATAAAGGAGCGGTGGTACTTAAAGCAGTTGCTAATACCATCGGCTCGGTAACGGTAACGGTTAATGAATCTAGACAATTGTTGGCATCGGTAATGGTTACGTTGTACGAACCAGCGGCAACGTCATTTAATAAGGTATCCACATCTCCGTTACTCCATAAATAAGAATAAGCAGATACGCCACCGGTTACATTGATTCCAACGCTACCATTGATATCACCATTACAAAGCACATTGCTTTGAGAAGAGATAGTTGTGTTTAATTGCGTAGGAGATGTAATAGTCAATAAAGTAGTGTCTTGACAATTATTAGCATCCGTAACGGTAATAATATATGCTCCTGCAGTTAAAGAAGAAGCCGTAGAAGTAGTAGCTCCTCCGGTCCAAGCATAGGTATATGGAGATGCTCCACCGGTAGCAGAAACAGTTCCTGAACCAATGCTATCTCCAAAACAAGTGTTGTTTACACTAGAAGCCACTGAGACAGCCATTGTGGATGGTTGTGTTAGATTAGCTAAAGTAGAATCTACACAACCATTAGCATCGGTAATAGTGATGCCATAAAACCCAGAAGTTTGATTGTAAATACTATCGGTAGTTGAACCGGTTGACCATAAATAAGAATAAGGCGATGTACCACCTGTTCCCGCGGTAACTGCAAACCCTGTGGCTGAACCATTACAAGCAACGTTTTGCACGTTTGTAATAGATGCAGTTAATGCTACCGGCTCGGTAATCGTTACCGTGGCAGAATCTTTACAATTGTTAGCATCTGTAACGGTGAAGGTATAAATACCAGGACCAACGCTAGAAATAGAATTGGAAGCAGAAGTATTAGACCATAAATAAGAATACGCAGTAGTTCCACCAGAAACAAAGATGGTAGCCGCTCCATCTCCCGCACCGTTACAAGAAACATCAGTTCTTCCTGCTAACAGTAAAGTGATAGCTTGTGGCTCGGTGATGGTAACTGAAGTAGATTGAGAACAACCATAACTGTCGGTCACGGTCACGGTGTAAGTACCTGCGGATAAATTAGCATTCAAAGTATCGGTAGCTCCATTAGACCATGCGTAAGTATACGGAAGACCACCGCCTGTAGCTTTGGCTGTTGCTGAACCTGAACCCACACCATTACATAAAATTTGCGTGGTGTTAGTTATTGAAATAGCTAACAATGTAGCTGGTTCAGTAATAGTAACAGCCGAAGTGTCATTACACCCATTCATATCGGTAATGGTAACGATGTAAGCGCCTGCCACAAGATTAGAAGCCATACTTGAAGTCGCTGAATTGGACCAAGAATAACTAAATGGTGTGGTTCCTCCGGTGGCTAAAGCAGTGGCGTTTCCTGTTGCGCTACCTTTACATTGTACATCGGTAGATGCGGAAATGGAAGCAGTTAACGATACCGGTTGAGTGATGGTAAACGAACTATCTTTTTGACAATTGTTAGCATCCGTTACGGTTACAGAATAATTACCAGTAGATAAACCAGTTATGCTACTCGTTGTGGCAGCGTTACTCCAAGCGAACGTATAAGCAGAAGTTCCACCACTTACCGAAGTAGAAATAGACCCATCCGTTAATCCGTTACAGGTAATGTCCACTACAGTAGGTGCTAAATCCAATGCCGAAGGTTCCGTAATCGTCACGTTTGTTGTATCCGTACATGCATTTGCATCGGTAACAGTAACCGTTACAGTTCCTGCTGGTAAGGTAGTATTTGCTAAAGTAGTCGCTCCATCCGGCCATGCATAGGTATAACCTGGAGTAGCACCAGATGCTACAATGGTGGCGCTACCGTTACTCAAGCCAAAACAAGTGGCGTTTGAGAATACGTTGTTGGTCACCACCAAGGCAGTTGGTTCGGTAATAGTGACATTATCTACTTGTTCACAAGAATTATTGTCGGTTACGGTTACGGAATAAGTACCAGCAGCCACATTAGCTAAACTAGCAGCTGAAGCGCCATTGGACCAACTGTAAGAATAAGGAGAAGCTCCTCCAGTTCCAACCGCAAGAGCATTTCCGTCTGTACCGTTGTTACATAACACATTTGAAACGTTATTAATACTTACGGCCAAGGTAGTTGGCGTGGTAACCACCGTTCCTGTTGCGGTAGAGGTACAGTTGTTATTATCCGTAATAGTTACGGTATAGGTGCCTCCCGAAATTCCGGTTAGCATAGCGGTGGTGCCACCATTACTCCATAAATAAGAGTAAGCAGCGGTTCCGCCTGTTACACTTGAACTAATGGAACCATTACTTAATCCAGCACAGGTTTCTGGGGTAGTACCAGAAATGGATGCCACTAAAGCTGTTGGTTCGGTAATAGTGAATGTAGTATCGTGCGTACAGCTAGTATTATCTGTCACGGTTACGGTGTATGTTCCAGGAGATAATCCAGTCACCCCAGATGTGGTTGCACCGGATGACCAAAGATAAGTGTATGGAGAATTACCACCGGTTACGGCAGTAGAAACAGAACCATCATTTAAACCGTTACAACTTACATTAGAAAGTGTTTCGTTAAAAGTCATTGGAACCGGACCTCCCACAGTAAGGGTCATCGTATCGGTACAAGTATTTGCATCAGTGATGGTAACCGTATAATTTCCTGCATTTAAACCTAGTTGCAGTGCTCCGGTGTTACCACTAGACCATGCATAGGTATAAGGTGATGATCCGTTTGTAGCATACACCACCGCTTGACCGTTGCTTGAATTTGCACAAGTAACATTAGTGGTGGTTAACACATTTCCTACCGGAGCAGCATTTACCGCAATATGCATAGTGTCCACAAACGAACAGTTAAATGCATTGGTAATGGTTACCAAATAATCGGTAGTTTGCGTAGGTGTTACCGTTGCGGTAGCACCAGAACCCGAAATAGTTGGATCACCTGTTGGCCAAGTAAAACTAGATGCGCCATAAGCTGAAATAGTGGTTGTTTCATTCGGACAAATAGCGGTTGGATTCATTAAATAAGCCGTATTTGGAGCCGGTGGAACGATTACCGTGATGCTATCCACAGCACTATGACAAGCATTTGCGAAATTAGCTGCGTAATACGTGGTAGTAACTTGGGGATGGATGGTTAACGTAGACCCACTTCCAACAGACTGAGTAGAATCCGATGACATGGCATCTTTAAACCAATAGTTAACCACGTTGGATGTATAACCATAGGCGATGTCTATCGAGGTTTCGATGGTACAATAACTACTACTATAATTATAGGGTGTTAATTTAAATGTCATATTCCCATCGGCCAACCAAGAAGTAAGTTGACTACTAGAAAAATTGAAGGTAGCAGAGCCTGCATTGGTACAATAACCATAATTGTAACGGGTTCTACCCATATAGTTATTGTTTTCATCATATAAATATAGGTATCGATAAGATGAACCAAATTCTCCTTTAAAATGTACTGTTACCGTTAAATTTCCTGTACTAGTTGTCGGTAAGGAATTAAAGGTATGCACCATTTGTGAATTGTAATACGGGGTAGGGCTAGTTGAAGACGAAGATCTAGTCAACGAATTAGTTATCACTCCCACATTTGCATTTGCTGCGATTAACGTTCCTGCCGTACCTGGACAATAAAAAGTAGTGGTAGATGTAATCGGTCCAGCGGTATCAATTTGAGCTGCAGATGTTACATTGATCGTATCGTAAATAACACAACTATTAGCATCTGTAATGGTAATTACATTCGTGCCACCCGCAACCGCATTATCGGTTGAATCGGTTGCACCAGATGGCCATAAGTAGGAATAACTTGGTGTGCCACCGGTGACTGAAACAGTTGCTGACCCATTGGCATAACCGTAACAAGTAGCTCCACTATTTATTGTTTCTGTTGAATTAATTGGGGTCGGAGTAGTGACACGAACTGAATCTGAAACCACACAATTATTGGCACCCGTTACGGTGTATTCATAATTTCCAGCCCCTATATTAGTGATAGAACTTGTGGTGTCACCATTTGACCAAGAATAAGCGTATGGTGTAGACCCACCGGTAACCGTTAATGTGGCGGTACTATTGGTGTCGCCATAACAGGTTAATGCATTGGCTGCATCTGTCACCGTTGGCGATGGTAATACGGTAACCGCCACAGTATCTGCACAAGTATTCGACCCATAAGTAGCAGTAACGCTGTAATTTGTAGCGGTACTTGGACTAACAGTAATGCTAGAACCGGTGCTTGAATTACTCCATAAATAACTTCCAGAACCACCTGTGGATCCTGCGAATGAAGTAGAAACGGCATCTGCCGAAAGAATGTTTTGGTTATATATACCCAGACCGGTATACGAATTTTGGTGAGTGAAATACCATTTATTATTCCATCTAGAATAAATCACGTCTTGGGTACTACTGTACATATCTACACTAGTACTTAAGGCAGACCAAGTAAATGTACTCAAGTCAAATCGACCCATCGAACGATACGTTCCATATCCTAAATTTCTTTGTGCATGACCCACCAATGATTGACCGTTAGGTCCACATTCAGCAATTCCCCATGAAGCCCAACCATATCCATAGTAGAAACCGCCATTAATATTGCTGGTTCCTAAATTTTCTACGTTACCATTGGCAAGCGTAATTTTATAAAAAGTGTCATTGTAATTCGCCCAAATAATAACGTATCCGGTTCCTGCAAAAATTGCTGAACCTGAACCTGCATTAATACTTTGCGACAAGTTAACGGTAGCGCCATAATTCAGATTGGCATCCATTCTTCTAATAGCGTTAATGTTGCTAGTAGCTGAAGAGGTGAAACTAGAATAACTGGTGTTCCATAATGTGTACAGCTCACCGGAGTTTAGGTCTGAAAAAATACCATCTCTACGGGATAAAGTGGTGTTGGTACCTAAGTTTAAATCATATCGCGAACAGTATGAAGCACCATTGGTATATACATAATTTGGGGTAACGGCTATACCGCCTTGTTGCCCTCCATTGGTATTGTACACGTTGTTCATATTGGTTTTAGTAACCGATTGGAGTTGAAATCCACAACTTACGCCTACAGATAGCACCAAACTATCGGCCGAACACATGGAAGTGTCGCCTTGGTATATTCGGGAATCCAATAAATTCACGAACGTAGAATCTACGGTTTGACAATTATTAGCGTTAGTTACGGTAGCATAATAATTACCCGATTGAGGCACGTAGGTAGTTTGGGTAGTTGCACCGTTACTCCATAGGTAACTAGAATAAGTGCTTCCAGTGGTAATCTGAACTGAATCTACATTACAAGCGTTGGTAGTATCCGATAATGTAAAAGTTGGATTGGCATTAATAGAAACCGTAACTGTGTCAGCACAAGAAGTAGATCCATGCGATACAGTGACAGAATAATTGGTAGTGGTAGTAGGTGAAACGGTAATAGATGGAGTGGTTGCACTGGTACTCCAAGCAAAACTATTAATAGAATTACTTCCACCTGCGCCATTATGATTCGCATTTGAATATCCAATGTTTTCACTTAAACTTCCAAAAGTGGTCGAATATTCTGATTGGTAATACCATCTATTATTCCAAGGAGAATAAGTAATACACGCCATATCACCAAGAGAAACGTTTGAGAATGAACTTGCCGTACTAAAAGTACTGGTACCCAAATCAAATCGGGTTAATTCATTGTAGTTTGTTCCAAGAGAAGTGTTTGAATTTGCTCTAAACACAAAACTGTAATTGTTTGCATTACACTCCGCAATTCCCCAAGAAGCCCAACTTTCTGTGTTGTAACGCACATTACCCAAGTTGTAAGTGCCTAAATCTGTTACGGTTCCCGAAGGCAACTCAATTTTGTAGAAATGTTGATCGTTGTTTGACCAAAGCACTACGTAACCTGATCCTGCAAATACGTAGGAATAGTAACCTGCATTAATGGTTTGACTTAAGTTAATTACGGCTCCAGTATAGTTCAACGAAACATCCATTGTGCGTAATGAATTAATGGAGGTAGTGTACGTATTACTACTGGTGAAATTACTGTAGGTTGAATTCCAGAAAGTGTATAGTTGACCGGTAGACAAATCACTAAAAATTCCATCTCGTCTAGAAAAACTGTTATAAGACGTAAGGTCTGAGTTATAACGAACCGTGTAATTATCTCCGGTATAGTACAAGTAATTTTGTGTAACCGCAATTCCACCACGATCATCACCCGCTCCGTAGTAAGAAGATGTGTTATAATACGTGTTATTTCCCATGGAGGAGAGTACAAAATAACAACCACTTTCAGTATTCATTTCTAAACTCTCACCGGCACAAATAGTGGTGTCGCCCGTAGAAATAGTTGGTTTTAATAAATTAACAAATGTTTCGTCCACTGCAGTACATGTATTGGAACCTGTTACCGTAACGGAATATGTTCCAGAAGTACTAGCAGTTAGTGTTGCGCTAGTTGCGCCTGAGTTCCATGCGTAAGATGTGAATGTGCCCGGGTTTAAAACAGTGCTGTTTCCACAAAGTGTAGTTGTATCCGTTAGGGTAGGAGCTGGGCTAGCTAAAGCGGTGGCAACAATGGTATCCGATTTTGAACAAATACCGTTGGAAACCGTTACTTGATACGTTCCAGCTGTGGTAACACTTAATGTAGTGTTAGTTCCACCGGTAGACCAATTGTAGGTAAATGCTCCAGCTGGCGTGGTAAGTGTAGTGGTATCTCCTGGACAAAAAGAAAAATCAGCCCCTAAATTTACAGCCGGTACGTTGATTGTAATTGCAGAGCCATTATCTGCACCTACCTGAACCGGATTGGTGGATACTACTCTAATTTTATAGTTTCCACCAGGAGTGGTATTCATAGGTATGATTCCAGAAATAGTTCCTGCCAAAGTATCGGTAATAGAACCAAGGGTTACTGGGCTATTAAAACTACCTGTAGCGTCCGAAAGTTGCGCGGTAAAAATGTTTCCAGCATTGAATGTTAATGCATTGATAGAGAAATTTACACTCACACTAGAGCTGTCACAAAATGGACCAGTTATATTTGAAGTCTGTAGTCCGAAGTTTAAAATATTATAACCTGTCCAAGTATACGAACCGTTCACAAAAAGTTTGTCATTGGTGTATGAAACCCCATAAGAATAAGGAGCAGCAGCAGAGGATGGTAATTGGCTATAACCTACGTAAGCATTCGTAGCTTTATTAATGAAAAGAAGTCTACGATTGAGTCTATCGTACAAACCAATTTCTTTACCGCTACAACCGGTATACACCACGTTATAACCAGAAATGGAATAACTAGATGGCATTCCAGTAATAGAAGTAGCACTTAAGTAATTACCTGTTAATCTAGAATATTTGTATAACGAACTTCCGTAGTAATAATAAATAACATTACCTGCCGGATCATAGGCGCCCTGTGAGTTATAATTAGGTTGGTGGTTTGTACCAGAAAAAATTGTGGTGTAACCTGTAATGTAACCATTGGTGTTTTTAGTAAAAGCTATCAATCCAAGGTTGTAATACCCGTTACCCTCCAGTTTGTTGGTGTTTGGGTTCCACCAAATACTACGAATTCCGTAGCTACTATTATATGTAGAATTCAATAAAGTACCCGTAGTGCTGTAGGTATAAATACTATTACCCACCAGGGTATAATACACGTTATTCACCGGGTTGTAAGCGGTAGAATATTGGTTGGAACTGGTTCCAGTGTTCATGCTTAAGGAACCAACCGTAGCTGTAGTCTTTATGGAACATTGGGCATTTACAGTACCCGTAAATGCGAAAAGCGTAAAAATTAAAGCGTAAATTTTATTCATAATATATATTTAGATCGTTCTGATTTTAAAGCAAAAAAGTATCCTAATTAACGGATTTAAGATAATTCCGCGAATATAACACCCAAAGGAGCTTTCCCAAAATCTTTTTTGTTAAATGGCAACTAGATATTGTTCAGATTTTTACGGAAGAATATCGGAAGGAAAATTACACGTGGTTATTGGGTTAAATTGCTCATTTTTTTACTGCTCCTGTATACTAGACGAATTTAGACTGAAAGTTAGTGATAGTAGGCTTTAAACAAGTTGGTTAACTAGATGTTTAGGTGAAAAAAAGACCCATTCGAATTACCGAATGAGTCTCATGAATTTTGATGGATAGGCTTATTTAATAACCCCTAATTCTTTTCCAATTTTGGTAAAAGCGGCAATAGCTTTATCAATATGTTCTTTTTCATGTCCAGCAGATAGTTGAACTCGAATTCTTGCTTGTCCTTTTGGTACCACTGGATAGAAAAAACCAATTACATAAATTCCTTCGTCCAATAGTTTATTGGCAAATTCCTGCGCTAGAGGAGCGTCATATAACATAATGGGAACGATGGCCGAATCACCATCTTTAAATTCTAATCCAGATTTGCGAATTCCTTCTTTGAAGTATTTCACATTTTCTTCTAATTTGTCGCGTAACTCAGTGGTTTCATTCAGCATGTCGATTACCGCTGTTGCAGCTCCTACAATGGATGGCGCTAAAGAGTTTGAAAACAAATATGGACGAGAACGCTGACGTAATAGGTCAATGATTTCTTTTCTACCCGAAGTGAATCCGCCAAGCGCGCCTCCTAAACCTTTGCCCAAAGTGGAGGTGATAATATCCACACGACCCATAGCTCCCGCCAATTCGTGTGTGCCTTTACCATTTTCACCAATAAATCCGGTAGCGTGGCTGTCATCCACCATTACTAAAGCTCCGTATTTGTCGGCTAAATCACAGATTTTGTCTACTTGAGCCACATATCCGTCCATAGAGAAAACACCATCGGTAACAATGATTTTAAATCGTGCGGTTTTAGATGCTTCAATAAGTTGTTGCTCTAATTCTGCCATATCGTTATTTGCATAACGGAAACGTTGCGCCTTACATAAACGCACACCATCAATAATGGAAGCATGATTTAATGAATCAGAAATAATAGCATCATCGGCCGTTAAAAGAGGTTCGAAAACGCCTCCATTTGCATCAAATGCAGCGGCATATAGAATGGTGTCTTCCATACCTAAGAAATCAGATATTTTAGCTTCCAATTCTTTATGAATATCTTGTGTTCCACAAATAAATCGTACAGACGACATTCCGTATCCACGTTCGTCTAAGGCTTTATGTGCAGCTTCGATTACTTTTGGATGAGAAGATAATCCAAGGTAATTGTTCGAGCAAAAATTCAATACTTCCTCTCCTGTGCTTACTTTAATAGAAGCTCCCTGAGGAGTGGTGATGATTCGTTCGTTTTTATATAATCCAGCGTCTTTAATTTCGCTTAATTCGGTAGCTAAATGCTCTTGAAATTTTCCGTACATAATGTTATTTTATTGGACGCCAAATATACAAGAATAGAAACGATGAAATACTGATTTTGGTGAGGGTTTACAAATCTTTAAAAAATGGGAAGAAGGCTTTGATTCGTGTTTATATATTGTGAATTGAAAAGAGGGGAAGGTTAATCAAATTCGATTTATCCTATCGATTTCTCAATCAATCCAATTAAACTATGAATTACCTTGATATGGATTTCTTGAATTCGGTCGGCATATCCTTGATGCGCTACACGAATTTCTACATCGCAATGCTGTGCTAATTCCCCACCAGATTTACCGGTTAAACCAATAACTTTAACGCCTTTGGCTTGTGCAGCTTTGGCGGCATTGATTACATTGGTAGAGTTTCCGCTAGTACTGATAGCCAATAAAACATCGCCTTGTTGCCCCATACTTTCTATAAACCGAGAAAACACAAAGTCATAACCGTAATCGTTTGCAACGCAACTTAAATATCCTTGGTCAGAAATAGCTATGGCGGGTAGCGAAGGTCGGTCATCACGAAATCTACCGGTTAACTCTTCTGCAAAATGCATGGCATCGCTCATGGAGCCACCATTGCCACAAGAAATAATTTTATGTCCGTTTTTAATCGCAGTAACCATGAGTTCACCGGCATTTGAAATGGATTCCAATTTAGAATTATCCATCATAAATTTGGATAGTACTTCTTGTGATTCGGTAAATATTTGACGAATAAATTCTTGACTCATGGTGTTTTTTTGATGCCGCAAAACTAATGAAAAGCAGGAAGTCGGAAAACGGTAGACCAAAGTTACTTTGGCTTACCGTTTTCCGACTTCAATCGCACTTTTATTTTCCTTCGTTGAACAGTTTTTTACCGCGTTCTAACCATTCTACATATTTCGCAATGTCTGGGTCGTATGCCGCAGATTCATGCAGTTGTTTTTCGTTATGGTCGATTACGATATAATACGGTTGTGCGTTTGTGCCATATTCACGTATTTGCATATCGCTCCATTTGTTTCCAACCGTTTTGATTTTTTTCCCCGTAGTGGGTGACATATACTGTTCAGATTCTGATAAAACCGTTTTTTCATCCACGTAAAGCGAAATCAAAACATAATCGTTTTTCAACATCTCAAGTACGTGGGGGTCACTCCAAACTTGCTCTTCCATTTTACGGCAATTCACGCAAGCCCAACCTGTGAAATCTAATAAAACCGGAAGATTAGCCTCTTTTGCATACGCCATTCCCGTTTCGTAATCGTGAAAACAATTAATGTTATATGGACAATGGTCTGGCTCTGCTCCTTTTGGGATTTCTGAGTTTGATCCAGACACTACCACGGCAGAAGACTTGTAACCTACACCATTGGGTGATTCACTGTAAAATGCTGGTGGCGGAAATCCGGAAATTATTCTTAATGGCGCTCCCCACATTCCAGGAACGAGGTATATAGTGAACCATGAAACCAAGATGGCCAAAAGTAAGCGTCCTACAGAAATACCATCTAAAGGTGAATCATGCGGGAGTTTAATCCACCCAAATAGGTAGATAGCTAGTGTACCAAATACGGTAATCCAAATGGCGATAAATACTTCACGTGGCAACCAACCGGCTTGTAAAACTAAATCGGCATTCGATAAAAATTTGAATGCTAAAGCTAGTTCTAAGAAACCTAAAACCACCTTAACGGTATTTAACCACCCCCCCGATTTTGGTAAAGAATTCATCCAACCTGGGAACATAGCAAATAACGCAAAAGGCAAGGCCAGTGCGGTAGAGAATGAAAGCATTCCTAAAATAGGTCCCATATAGCCACCCGTAACTGCGGCATCCACTAATAACGTCCCGATGATTGGTCCGGTACATGAAAATGAAACAAGTACTAATACAAAAGCCATGAAAAAGATACCGATTAATCCGCCTTTGTCGGCATTGGCATCCGCCTTATTGACCCATGAGGATGGAAGCGTGATTTCAAACGCACCTAAAAATGAAATGGCAAAAACCACTAACAGCACGAAAAATGCAATGTTAAAATAAACGTTTGTGGACATTGCATTCAGTGCATCCGCACCAAAAATGGACGAAACCCCAAATCCAAGGACCACATAGATTCCAATAATAGAAAGTCCGTAAATAATCGCGTTGCTAATTCCTTCTGCTTTGGTTTTACTTTGCTTGGTAAAAAAGCTTACTGTCATTGGTATCATTGGGAATACGCAAGGAGTTAGCAATGCGGCTAATCCTCCTAGAAAACTTAAAATCATCACGCTTAACATAGAGCGTCCTTCAGCGGGTTTTTCTGTTGTTGCAGTAGGCTCTTCAGCAATTGCTTCTTCGGTATCCATGGCTTCTCCGCCATTTCCAATAACAAATGTAAATTCTACCGCTTCTGGAGGAATACACGTATGCGCGTCACAGGCCATAAAATAAACCTCTGCGGTAATGGTTAAATCTTTTTGTTCCACTTTCACCTTTTGAGAAAGGGTAACCGTGGATGCATAATAGTTTAGATCCATGTCAAAATTAGGATCAAATTCCACAATTAAATCTCCTTTTTCTGTTGGCTTTTCAATGGGAGCTAATCCCGCAGGCGATAAAATATTATATTCTGTAGCAATCGGGCCATCGTCTCTCGGAAGTTCCATAGAATACAAATGCCAATGCTCCTCTATAGTAGCGGTAGCTTGCAATTCGTACACTCCATCTCCCAAATCCACAATTTTAGACTCCCATGTTACTGGGGTTAATATTCCTTGGTTTTGAGCTGGAGCCACATCTCCAGAAACAGTAATGGTTGGGGTAGATTCTGTGGTAGTTTCTGCCTTTGAGTCTTCGCTTGACGCTGCTCCTTTTACGTTAAATTCAAAGTCTAATAACTCCGGTGGCAGACATTTTTCGTCATCGCAACTCATAAATTCCAACTCGCCCGTAATCTTAGCTGAGGTGGATAACAATTTTATTTTCTGCGTAAATTTCGCTCCTTTTTCAAAGTACTTTAACGTCATTTGAAAAACCGGGTCTTCAATGGTTATTCCTTTAGGTTCCGTCATTTCACCAATGAGTTCATACGCTTTGGAAGCTTTAAACGCAAATGAAGTTGGAATTGGCCCTCCTTCCTTAACGAATTGAGAATACATGTGCCAATGTGATTCAATGGAGGCTACAAATTGTAATTCAAATTCATTATTGCCTAAACTTTTGGTTTTGTATTCCCATTTCACCGGGTTGAAAATTTGAGCCGAGGCGGATGTCCAACCATTGAAGAGTAGGGCTATGCTTATGATGATAACACTAAAAAATTTATTTCCCATTGTTGTTTATTTTACAAGACGTCAAAAATATATAATATGTGGAATGAGCTTCCCTCAAATAACTGACTTTTAACATCTAATTTTTCATTCTATAATTGGTAGCAAAGAATGGTTTCGTTTATTCAATAATCTGACTTGCTTACGACATTTCTTCGTTTTCCAGTAATTTGTATTTTTTGCGGATAAAATGTACCGATAGGTACATCAAAGGTGTGTCTGCTAAAGCGAACAAAACTTTATACATCCATCCATCTTTAATTAGTTCTCCCATTTCTGTAAAAGTCATTTTGCCTATAAATAAAACACCCACTACCAAAGTGGTATCTAGCAATTGAGAAACAATGGTGGAGGCGTTATTTCGAAGCCAAAGGTGTTTCCCATTGGTGAGGCCTTTCCAAAAATGAAATAATTTTAGGTCGGCAAATTGCGCAATTAAATATGCTAACATAGAAGAAAAAACTACCCGGTAGGAATTGGCAAATACGGTACTGTATACACTATCACTAACAGGAGACTTTTCTATAGCGGGAAAAACATTTCCAAACCAAAGGATGATTAGAATAAAAACCGAAGCAAAAAAACCGGTGATAACCACATTTGTGGTTTTTCGTTTACCATAGATTTCGGAAAGAATATCGGTAATTAAAAAGGTGAAGGGGTAAGGAATCATACCAGCAGAAATTACAAACTGCTTAAAACCAAGGTCAACGGTTACAAACTTGTTGGCAATTAAATTGGTTACCACCAATGAGGCAATAAATAAAGCCGCAAGTGTGAGGTATAAAAAATCAGCCTGTTCCTTTAATCGTTTATCCATAAATGAAAATTAATTACGCGATAAAGGTAATTTTCTTTTCATATTTCGTTAAATTACATGCGTTTATTCTGATCCTGGTAAAAATTGAAATTGGTTTTTATGGTTCATAAATTCGGCATGACATTTGAAACAAGCGAATTCTTAAGAAAATTATTTAGTAAATTCAAAATTTGTAAATCATGAAAATCCGGGTTCTCTTCATTCTTTTTTTCGCAGGTTTTTTACAACTTGCGTTCTCTGACGGCACACAAAACAACGAATATACCTCACTTAAAATAGTGGATTATCCAGTTTTTACAAAAGGAGAAAAACTGCAATACTTAGCACATTACGGTATTTTGAATGCAGGAATTGCCACCGTAGAAATTAGCAACGGAATTCATTATGTAAATGGGAAAAAAAGCACCAAAGTGGTCGGTAAAGGATATAGTACGGGGACTTTTGATTTCTTTTTTAAAGTGCGTGACTCGTATATTACGTACATGAATGCGGAAACGCTAGAGCCATACCGCTTTGTGCGTCATGTGGATGAAGGCGGATTTGTTTTTGATCAAGAGTATAATTTTAATCACGCCAACCAAACCGTTACAACCGAGAAAAAAGATACCGTCAATGTTCCTTTGGGAATTCAAGATTTGGTGAGTGCTTATTATTATGCAAGAAGTATTGATTTGAACCATTATAAGGTAGGTGATGTATTGACCTTTAAAGCTTTTGTAGATGGAAAAGTAGAGCCTATTCGTATTAAATATATTGGAAAAGAAACGGTGAAGATAAAATCCGGAAAATACAGGTGCTTTAAATTCCAACCTATTGTTCAGTCCGGTCGTGTTTTTAATGATCCAAACGATTTGGTGGTATATATTTCCGATGATAAGAATCGAATTCCTGTGCTTGTGGAAGCTAAGGTTATAGTGGGTTCTGTAAAATTGGAATTAATGACTACGGAGCGATTACTTCATCCATTAGCTAAATTGTAAGGAGGGTTACCCAAACAATATTTCAAAAACATCATCCACTTTTTTGACTAATTTCACCTCGATAGAAGTGGAGTAACTGCTGCTCAGTTTATTGAATGACGATACGAAAATGCGTCTAAATCCTAATTTTTCGGCTTCCGAAATGCGTTGTTCAATTCTAGCTACAGGTCTAATTTCGCCTGAGAGACCGACCTCTCCGGCAAAACAATCTTTTCCGTCAATGCTCATGTTTTCACTGGAGGATAGAATGGAGCAGACTACGGCTAAATCTACCGATGGGTCGTCTACTTTGATGCCACCGGCCATATTTAAGAAAACATCCTGGGTACCTAATCTAAATCCACATCGTTTTTCTAAAACCGCCAAAAGCATATTCAATCTGCGAAGGTCAAATCCGGTAGCCGATCTTTGTGGAGTTCCATAAACTGCGGTACTCACTAGTGCTTGAGATTCAATCAACATAGGACGCAATCCTTCGGTAATTGCTCCAATGGCAACTCCGCTTAAGTTTTCATCATGCGTTGAAATCAATATTTCCGATGGGTTGGAGACTTCTCTTAACCCAGTTCGTTGCATTTCATAAATGCCTAATTCATTGGTTGAACCAAACCTATTTTTGATAGATCTTACCAGTCTGAAAAGATGGTTTCGGTCTCCTTCAAATTGAAGAACGGTATCTACCATGTGTTCTAGCACCTTGGGACCGGCAATGTTTCCATCTTTGGTTATATGACCAATAATAAATACAGGAACACCTGATTCTTTTGCGTATTTAATTAATTGACTGGTACATTCTCTAATTTGACTCACACTACCAGCCGAAGCTTCAATTAGCGGAGAATGAAGGGTTTGTATGGAGTCAATCACCACAATATCGGGTACTAAATCTTTGAAATGCGTAAATAAGACATCTAATGCGTTGTCGTTAACCACATAGCATTCTTCATTTTGAATTCCGGTGCGATCAGCACGCATTTTTATTTGAGAAGCGCTTTCTTCACCCGAAACGTATAACACTTTTTGAGAAACCGATAAAGCCAATTGAAGCATCAAGGTAGATTTACCAATTCCTGGTTCGCCACCTATAAGAGTCACCGAACCTCTAACTACTCCACCACCTAAAACACGATTTAGTTCTTTGTCTATTAGCTCAATTCTTGGTAAATCTTCGAAAGTCACATTCTGAATAGCTACCGGTTTAGTGGTTTTCTTATCCGTTAGTTTTTCTGCAAAACTCTTTTTATTGGGGTCGGTAATTACTTCCTCAACGTATGTATTCCATTCACCACAAGAGTTACATTTTCCTACCCATTGAGGGGAGTTAGCCCCGCAATTTTGACAGATATATGCTTTTTTAATTTTTGCCATGACCCATGTTTTTTGTGCGTCAAAGATATTTATCTCTTACGGAGTTGGAGTATTAAAAAGAATGACTTTGGTAAAATTTGGTAACTATTATTGCTGATTGAGGGCAATAATCTTTTTTTCAATGGCTGTAGTAGAAAACCCTTCTAAAAAAGGAATAACAATGACTTGTCCGTTTTGTGCTAAAACGGTTTCCCTACCCACAATGTAGGTTTTTTTGGAAGAGTCTGTTTCTTCGGGATCGTAATCCCCTCCCTTTACAAGTACTTGAGGTTTAATGTGGTCAATGAGTTCTTGGGGTGTGTTTTGATGAAAAATAATCACCGCATCTACAAATTGCATCGCAGCAAGAATAATGGCTCTACTGTCTTCATCCTTAATGGGTCTTGCTGGTCCCTTGTGCAAGGTTTTTACAGATGAGTCTGCGTTTAGGCCAATAATCAATTTGGTTCCTTTACTTGCAGCATCGGCTAAATAAGCAATATGTCCTTGATGAATTAAATCAAAAACCCCATTGGTAAATACCACTGTTTCACCGTTTAGTTTCCAGTCTTCAACGGTCTTCAATAATTGGTCTAATGGTACTATTTTACTGCGAATAGACTTCATTGGATAGTGCTTTTCGCTTATTGTAAATTGGGATTAATAACATGGAGCCGGCTCCTAAAACTACCACCAGTAAAGTTTGAAATACCCAGGTAATCCATCCTAAAGCAGCTCCAGCTGATTCACTATATCCGTAAATGGTTAGGGCCGCTTGAATAGCTAGTGGATAAGCTCCAATACCTCCATTGGTCAATGCCATTGCTAAACCACCCAACACAAAAGCAGTTAAGGCTTCGCCAAATGAAATAGTAGAAGTCTCTTCCAAGGCAAAGAAATTAAAGTATAGCATCAAAAAATACATCACCCAAATAAAACCAGTATGCGCTAAAAACAGCCCTTTATTTTTCATGGTTAAAATAGAGGTGATTCCAGAAACAATACCCTGAATGGCGGATTGAATTTTTTTCAAAATTTCATTCTTCCATTCTTTTTTGTACACTAAATAAAGCCCTACAACACCAGCAATCGGGGTCGCTATTAAGGCAAATAGCACTAAGTCACCTGAAATTTTTCCAAAATACTCCGAAAGTAAGGAATTTACATAATCGCTAATTAAATCGTACTGAATTAGCACCACAGTTGTAATAACCGCTACCAGCATAATTAAATCAGCAATGCGTTCAGCGATTACGGTACCGATGAGTTTATCGAATGGGATTTTGTCATACCTATTCATAAATCCGCATCGAGATACCTCTCCTAAACGAGGCACAGCAAGATTGATTAAATAACCAATCATTACGGTAAAAAAACTATTGATTGAATCTGGTTTATAGCCTAATGGGTCTAAGGTATATTTCCACCTTACAGCTCTACTTACATGGCTCAAAGTAGCAGGAATAACAGCTAAAATTACCCACCAATAATTGGCGTGGCTAACAGATTCCCATATTTTCTCCTTTTCTACTTCCGTAAGTGTGTCCAAAAAATACCATACCAAATACACCCCCAAACCTAATGGGAGACCAATTTTTAATGTGGAAATTGCGAATTTCTTTATCAAAGGTTGTTATTTAAGTAGGTTGTTTTCTTCATTTGGAAATACAATAGCGGGTTGGAAAGATTTGGCTTCTTCAAAATCCATTATTCCATACGAAATAATGATTACCAAATCACCTACCGCTACTCTTCTTGCAGCAGGGCCATTTAAGCAGACTTCTCCGCTACCACGCTTACCTTTAATGATATACGTTTCTAGTCGTTCACCATTATTAATATTAACGATTTGAACTTTTTCGCCTTCTATCATATTGGCGGCATCCAATAAATCTTCATCTATGGTGATACTACCAATGTAATTTAAGTCCGCCTCTGTAACCTTTACTCGGTGGATTTTTGATTTGAAAACTTCAATCTGCATTTGCTCTCTAAAATTTGTGCAAAATTAGCATTAATCTTTTTAACCAATGTCACGGAAACTTAATTCCAAAAAATCGTTAGTTTAGGGCAATGTTGTCAATGAGTCGAATACCTTCAATATGAGCAGCTATAAAGGCTCGGGCGATTTGTTTTTTCGAATTTACAGGTTGCAGATTTAACGTTTCAGCTATTTCAAAATATTCTAATTCTATTGTTTTTTCTTGTTGGAATGTCAATTTTACGCTCTCTTCAATCTCAGAATTGGGTAATATGGGGTAGTTTTCTTTCGCCCATTTTAATTGCTCAATTAATATTTCAGCGGTTTTTAACCCAGATGTACTTAAACGGACATTTCTAGAACTCATGGCTAGTCCAGAGTCTTCTCGTTTAATATCACATCCCATAATTTGAATTGGAAAACCTCTTTCAGAAACGAGCTTTTTAATCACCGCCAATTGCTGAAAATCTTTTTCTCCGAAAAAGGCAAAATCGGGTTTAATTTGCTCAAAAAATCTACCTACCACTTGGGTAACACCCAAAAAGTGACCTGGGCGATGCGCACCTTCCATTACCCCTTCTAGCAACCCAAGATTCACAACGGGGCTTTTATAGCTCGTAGGATATACCTCTGAGACGGTAGGTATAAAAACTACATCGCATTTTGATGCTTCTAATAGTTTAAGGTCTTGATTTTCAGTTCTTGGGTAATTTTCTAAGTCGGTAGTATCATTAAATTGTGTGGGGTTTACGAAAATGGAGCAAACCGTGAGGTCGCATTGCTTAATGGATTTGTTGACTAAAGAAATATGTCCTTGATGTAATGCCCCCATGGTGGGTACAAACCCTACTTTCAGGCCTTTATCTACTTGCTTATTTAAAAAAGCTCGTAATTCTGTAAACGTTCTATAAACTAACATTGTTAAACTACTTTAAATCACTCATTGCGTAGGGGGCAAAGCTATTTGAAAACTTGATTATCACTATAAAAAGTAGTACTTTTGTGCGAATTTTTACGAAGAGAAGGAATCTAAAGCAGTTTTATGAGTAAAATAAAAGTCTTGTATGTTTCGCAAGAAATCACCCCTTATGTGCCAGAGAGCGAAATGTCAACCTTGGGAAGATACCTGCCACAAAGAATGATGGAAAAAGGAATGGAAATTAGAACTTTCATGCCTCGTTTCGGGAAAATTAATACAAGAAGACATCAACTTCATGAAGTAATACGATTATCAGGTATAAACCTTGTAGTGAATGATATAGATCATCCGTTAATCATAAAAGTGGCATCTATTCAACCCGCAAGAATGCAGGTTTATTTTATTGATAATGAAGAGTACTTTCAACGAAAAGCATTTTTGATTGATGAAATTGGGGAGGCTTTTCCGGATAATGATGAACGCTCTATTTTCTTTGTGAAAGGAGTTTTGGAAACGGTGAAGAAATTAGGCTGGTCGCCCGATGTTATTCATTGTCATGGATGGATGGCTGCGCTATTGCCTGCTTACATAAAGACTACTTTTAAGAATGATCCATTGTTTAACGAAAGTAAAATCGTGTATTCCGCTTTTAGCGATGTGCCGAATGGAGATTTGAATCAAGAGTTGAAAGGCAAGTTGAAATTTGACGACATGGATGATGAGATTTTGAAACATCTGGATTCCATTTCTTACGATGGATTACATAAAACAGCAATCGAATTATCGGATGCCATTATTGTGGGAGATGACGCTTTAAGCGAAGAGGTGATGAATATGATTGACGAAAAAGATTGCCCGAAATTGATTCATGATAACAATCCAGATGAATACGGTGATCCATTCGAAGCATTATACAATCAGATTCTTGATAGAGTCGAAGTAGAAGAATTACCGAACGACTAATATTATTCTTACATTTTTAAATAAAGTTTGGTAATCAATGAGAATACCTTTTACAGTAATTATCGTACTTCTTGTAATTTTTAGCACTTCTTGTCGCAAAGGAGAGTTGATTGGTCGGGAAGTACAAGTTGGTGATAGTGATATCTTACTGTTGACTACAGATAGTTTCCATATTGATGCCAGAACCATTGAAGCGGAACCGGAAAGAACCGATGAGCTTTTTGAAGGAATGCTTGGTGCTTATGATGATCCTATTTTTGGGTCAACCGTGATTTCTTACATTTCTCAATACCATTTGGAACAACAAGGATTTGTATTCCCTACCGATGCAATATTTGATTCCGCTTTTGTGTCATTTCGATTAACCGGAGGTTATAGAGAAACAGGCATTGATGGTAGGGTGCGATCCATGGTACATTTTCAGGTGTATGAGTTAGCTCAGGATATTACCCAGGAAGAAATCTATAAATCAAACGAAAATGTAAAGGTTAAACCTGCCATAATTGGTGAATTCGAAGGTTTGGTTGGTTTGTTTGATACGGTTTATGTAGGTCAAGATCCACAACCGTCTCAAATTAGAATAAAAATGGATGATGCTTGGGGAGAAAAAATGGTCCATACAGATTCTAACAATTACTTGACCAACGAAAGTTTTACTTCTTTCATGAAAGGTTTGGCGGTTTTACCTATTCAAACTAATCAAGCTAATAGCAACGGTGTAATTTTTTACTTTAATCCGTTAAGTACATTTACCAACGTAACGATTCATTATCATACGGATACAGATACCACTCAGTTTTCGTTTGTGCCGGATGATTTAACGGCTAATTTCATGACTTTCAAGCATGATTATGCCAATGCTCCTATTCAAGCGGTGTTAGACGATACCGTAGCGGGGAGTAATCAATTGTTTTTACAAGCAACCATCGGAACAGATGTGCAAATTGAATTAAGCGATATAGTTTCAAAATTTGGATCGAGTCCTAAAGTGATAAACTATGCGGAACTTTTTATTCCTGTAGACACTAATCAACCTTATACGCCTATTGCAAAGCTTTCGGTTAGTAGAAAATTGGAAAATGGAACAGCCGAATTTTTACCAGACCAAATTCAATCAGGTACACGTGTAATTGATGGGACGTTTGATGCAGATAGTGCGCGATACCGTTTTTTAATTACCCAATATGTGCAAGAAATAATACATAATTATACGCCAGGCGATGTGAAATCAGAGGTTTTACTATTGAGTGCCTTTGGTAATAATACATTAGCAAATAGATCAGTTGTCAATGGGCCGCGACCTAACGACCCAACGGCTGAGAAAATGAAAATAGTAATAACATACACCCCCCTAAACTAGAAACGAATGTGTGGAATTGTAGGATATTTAGGCCATAGACAGGCTTATCCAATTTTGGTAAAAGGATTACAAAGATTAGAATACAGAGGATACGATAGTGCTGGTGTAGCTCTTGGTACCCAAGGCCATATTGAGGTAATCAAAAAGAAAGGAAAAGTAATTGATTTGGAAAATGAAGCTAAATCAAGAAATATTTCTGGTAAGATTGGCATTGGACATACTCGGTGGGCAACACATGGGGTACCAAATGATGTAAATTCGCATCCTCATTTTTCAGAGTCAGAAAACTTAGTAATTATCCATAATGGAATTATTGAAAACTACGATTCATTAAAAAAGGAACTCATAACAAGGGGGTATTCTTTTCAAAGTGATACAGATACGGAAGTTTTAATCAATTTTATTGAAGAGATTAAAAAAGTAGAAAATACCACCTTAGAAAAAGCGGTTCAAATTGCCTTGACCCAAGTGGTTGGAGCGTATGCTATTGCCGTGATGGAAAAAGACTGTTTAGACCTAATGGTGTTAGCCAAAAAAGGGAGTCCAATGGTAGTAGGAATTGGCGAAAATGAATTTTTCGTGGCTTCTGATGCATCTCCGTTTTTAGAATACACTAAAGACGCAGTTTACTTGGAAGATGAGGAAATGGCGATCATTAAATTAGGCGAAGGTATTAGTATTAAGACCATCCATGGAAATGAATCTGTGGATCCTAATATTCAAAAATTACAGTTGAATTTAGAAGCTATTGAAAAGGGCGGGTTTGAACATTTCATGCTGAAAGAAATTTATGAACAACCACGATCTATCAGAGATACGCTAAGAGGGCGCATGTTAGTGGAACAAGGTTTAATAGCGATGGCCGGTTTTCAAGAGTATGAAGCCAAATTTACCAACGCTCGAAGAATTGTTATCGTAGGTTGCGGTACTTCTTGGCATGCGGGTTTAGTGGCAGAATACCTGTTTGAACAATATGCAAGAATTCCAGTAGAGGTAGAATACGCCTCTGAGTTTAGATACAGAGATCCTGTAATTGGTGAAGAGGATGTAGTTATTGCAATTTCTCAATCCGGTGAAACGGCAGATACTTTAGCAGCCATTGAATTGGCAAAGGAAAGAGGTGCGACCATTTTTGGCATTTGCAACGTAGTTGGTTCAACTATCGCTCGAACCGCACACGCAGGAGCGTATACGCATGCTGGGCCAGAAATTGGAGTAGCCTCTACAAAAGCCTTTTCATCTCAGGTAGCTGTACTTACTTTAATGGCGTTACATTTAGGTCATAAAAAGGGAAATATTTCGAATTCAGAATTCCATACCTTATTAACGGAGTTGGACCAAATTCCGAATAAGATTGAGAAAATGCTAAATTTTGATGACCAAATATTAAGAATAACAGAAAGATATGGCAACATGTCTAATTTCCTTTACCTAGGTAGAGGGGTTAATTTCCCAGTGGCATTAGAAGGAGCGTTGAAGTTAAAAGAGATTTCTTACATTCATGCAGAGGGGTATCCTGCTGCAGAAATGAAACACGGACCAATTGCCTTGATTGATGAAAACATGCCCATTGTAGTAATTGCAAACAAAGGTTCTCAATACGAGAAAATTGTAAGCAACGTGCAAGAAATTAAAGCTCGTAATGGTCAAATCATTGCGATCGTAAACGAAGGGGATTCGGTGCTATCTGAAATGTCAGATTTCTGTATTGAAATTCCTGAAACGATTGAAGCCTTTACGCCATTAATTACTACCATTCCATTGCAATTACTTTCATACCATATAGCAGTGATGAGAGGATGTAATGTGGATCAGCCAAGAAATTTAGCAAAATCGGTAACGGTAGAATAACACGCTTATTTTGCCCACATAAATACCTTTGAATTTGGAGAGTAGCTTTCTAAATTGGGGGTGGCTATAATGGCGATAATATCGGATACTACCAAGACGCCAAAACCGCCCCCCAAGGTGAGCGTGTAAATTATTGGAACTTTGGTAGAAGTGCCTAAATAGAGCCTGTGAACACCAAATACGCCCAAGGTTACGGCAAGTGAAACAGCAATAATTTTCTTGCGTCTAAAATGCTGTTCAGTTGAGGTGTTTTCCAAAAGAGATATAATTTCCGATTCATCTAAAATCAACAGGTCATTTTCTGAAACATGATTCCAATCTTGTTCAGGTGTACGGAACCCTTCAATGGCAAATACCCGTACAGATTTGTCGGTGTTCGCAGTGGCACAAACGCCTTGTGCTGAGAAAAGCAAGAGTATTAAAATGTAACCCCATTTTTGCTTCATCTCCTTTAATCAATAAGTGATTGAATATCCGAATTAATGGCTGCTTTAATAGTCATGTCATCGCTATTCCAAATAGGGTAAAACCCTTCATCATTCCAGATATTTCTAGCTACATAAGCTCTAAATCGTTTTGAAATATATGGTTTTGAACGTTCGAAATCTTTTTTGTTAAAAGCAATTCCGCGTTGTTCTGCAAATTTTATGAGTTGATTTAGCATGACCTCGGTCACTTTAAATTTGGCGATATATTCTTCAGCAGAACCGTATTTTAAAATTTCTGAACGGTGGTTGTCTGCGTAACTGAATGCAAAATCATATACCGTTCCTGAATAGGCTAATTTGTTTAGATAGCTGGAACCTAATGTTGTATCTATGGGGACAAAAATATCAGGAATGATTCCTCCTCCACCATATACGTCCCTACCTGAGTCAGTTGAATAGCGAAGCGAATCTATTACTGTGATGCTGTCTTTAGAAAGCATCTCACCATTTTCATAGCGATGGTAATAATCCTCATTATAATTCTCCACACCATCTTTATACGATTTCTGTATGCATCTACCCGATGGGGTGTAATACCTGGCAATAGTTAACCTGGTTGCCGATCCGTTAGGCCACATGGTTTGTTCTTGTACCAATCCTTTACCAAATGAACGTCTCCCTACAATCACTCCTCTATCATGGTCTTGAATGGCTCCAGCAAAAATTTCACTTGCAGAAGCAGAGCTTTCATCGATTAAAACTACTACCCCCATGGTTTTGTATAGGGCTTTATCTTTTGCTAAACTTTCGGTTTTTCTTCTTGCTTTTCCTTCTGTAAAAACTAAAAGCGTGCCCTTGTCAAAAAATGCATCTAGCATATTGGTAGCCGCATTCATGTATCCTCCACCGTTTCCACGTAGGTCAATAATTACTTTTTTGGCCCCCGAAGTAGCAAGGTTTTTCATTCTATTAAAAAACTCTTCGGAAGTATTTGCACCGAATCGGTCTACCTTTATATATCCCGAAGTGTCATTAAGCATGTATACAGAACTGATGCTATGAATTGGAATTTTATCTCTGGTAATGGTAAATATTAATGGTTCTGATTTTTTTCTATTTACGGTAACCGACACTTTCGTTCCCTTAACTCCTTTTAATAATTTAAGAACGGTGCGATTTTTTACCCCAACTCCTGCAATAAGTGAATCGTTTACTTTAATAATACGATCTCCGGCTTTAATTCCTACTTTTTCTGATGGACCACCAATAATAGGGTCAATCACCACTAGGGTATCTTTTTGAATGTTGAACTGGATACCAATTCCATCAAAGTTGCCTTCCAAAGGTTCGTTCATTTCTGCGAACTCTTCAGGAGTAATATAATAGGAATGAGGGTCAAGTTCTTGAAGAATATGAACTACCGTTTTATTAATAAGATCTTCCTTACTTACCTTATCCACATATTCGGCATCTATGTAATTAAGAAGTTCTGTTAACATGTTAAAGCTAGAGGATGTTGGAACTGGGCTTTTTGAATTGGAATTCGGATTAGATAATGAAATCCCAATAAAGTACCCCACACTTAAGGAGATTCCTATTATAATAGGTACGTATACCTTCCATCCAGATGTGTTTTTCATAACGGTTTTTAATTGCGGCAAATTTAATGCGATGAATAGAAATTAGCACGTTTATTTGGAAAACACCCTTATTCTCTTTAATCCTACATTTTATTGGGGTTTACGTAGTGTTTTAAACTATTTGAATAAAATGAGGTATGACATTGAGATGGAATTATTACAAAATTACCTAGTTTTAAAATATTTGGTCAAACACTTTAACTATTTGGTCAATAGTGATCAAGAAGAGTAAATAGTTTAAGATTTCTTAACACAACTGACATTTTAGTTTTAAATTTTGCCTCTCAAAATGACATAAAACCGCTTGTAAGGTTTTAACTGTTTTGTTTTCAGTAGGAAAAACAAGAGATTCTCTTAAGTGAGGCGGTGAAGTTTGGTGACTTCAAAAATTAATGGGTATTCACCCACATTAATAATCATTAAAATTAGTAATAATTAAATCTATGCTATGAGGAACAAAAACTATTTTTTGTTATTTATCGGGATGCTATTTGCCTCGGTAACATTTGCTCAGGTCACAGTTAAAGGAACTGTAACTGACAAAGAAGACAACTCTCCACTTCCGGGTGTGACGGTTGTCATTCAAAATACAACCAGAGGTACCGTGACGGATATCGATGGTAAATACGAATTACAAATTGATTCATTGGGTCAAACCTTAGAATTTAAATTTGTTGGGATGCAAACGCTTGCAATGGTTGCTTCTGGAACTACTGTTAATGCAGGAATGAGTTCTGGTGTTGAACTAGATGCAATGGTAGTAACTGCTTTGGGTATTTCTAAACAGAAAAAAGCGTTAGGTTATGCAACCCAAAAAGTGACAGGTGAAGAAATGAATAACGTTAAATATGATAACGTTGTAAATTCAATGTCTGGACGTGTAGCTGGAGCGCAAGTAAAACAAAGTGGAAACTTTGGAGGCTCTACTAACATTGTGTTACGTGGAACAACTTCTATGGTAGGAAATAACCAAGCGTTATTTGTTATTGATGGTGTGCCATTGGACAATTCAAATGTGAACTCTTCAAGCCAAAGACAAGGTGGAAAAGGATTTGATTATGGTAATGCGGTTTCGGATTTAAATCCAGACGATATCGAATCAATGAACGTTCTTAAAGGTGCTGCGGCAACTGCTTTATATGGTGAAAGAGCTGCAAATGGTGTAATCATGATTACTACCAAATCAGGTGCTGGTAAAGCAAAAAAAGGTATTGGTGTAAGCTTTGCATCTAATGCAACTTTCGGAACAGTTGACAAAACTACATTCCCTAAATACCAACAAGAATATGGTGGTGGTTATGGTCCTTATTATTCTGGTGGTACAAAACCAGGTTTAGAGGAGTATGATTTTAATGGTGATGGTACAGATGATTTTGTAACTCCATTTACGGAAGATGCATCAATGGGTCAAAAATTTGACGGATCTCCAGTTTATCAATGGGATGCATTGATTCCTGAATCTGAGAACTATAATAAAGCAACTCCTTGGCAAGCTGCAGGTGATAACGGAGCTATTTCGTTTTTCAATACTGCTCAATCTTATGCGAATAGCTTAAGTATTCAAGGCGGAGATGACAAAACATCTTTTAGAGTTTCATATAGAAACCTTAATCAAAAGGGTATTTTACCAAACTCTTCATTAAATCGTAATAATATTTCTGTAAATGCTTCACATAAAGCAACAGATAAGTTAACGGTTAGTGTAAACGCGAATTACGTAAATACTAAAGCTACTGGTAGAAATTCAACAGGTTATTCTGATAACATTATGACTAGTTACCGTCAATGGTGGCAAACCAATGTGGATGTTACCCAATTGAAAAGCTTGTACGAAAAAACCAACAGAAACGTAACTTGGAATCCAAATTACTCTTATGGTGGAGGATCAACTGATCCAATTTTCTGGGATAATCCATATTGGACAAGAAATCAAAATTATCAAAATGATGTAAGAGACAGAATTTTTGGTAATGTGACAACCAAATATGATTTTACCGAAAACTTTAGTGGTATGGTGAGATTTACAGTAGATAACTATTCTTTATTAAGAGAGGAAAGAAGAGCTGTTGGTTCAATCGCAACTCCATTTGGTGTGCCTGCTGCGGGTCAAATAACTCCAGCTTCTCAAAATTCTGGTTATTACAGATCAGACAGAAGATTTAATGAAAACAATGTGGATGTTATTTTAACATACAATAAAGACATTAACTCTGATTTCAATTTAAATGTAATGGGTGGAACTAACTATCGTGCAAACAAAATGACACAAGTTAGTGCTTCTACCAATGGTGGATTAATTGTACCTGAATTATATGCGTTAACAAATGCAGCTAGCCAAATCAACTCTGAATTAGAAACAGAAGTAGGTGTTTTAGGTGTGTATGGAGCAGCAACCTTAGGGTATAAAAGTTATTTGTTTTTAGATGTTTCTGCAAGAAATGACTGGTCTTCTACATTAAATGCAAACCAAAGAAGTTATTTCTATCCAGCAGTTTCTGGATCATTTGTATTCAGTGAATTAATGGATAACAAAAACATTTCTTTTGGTAAAGTAAGATTAAATCTTGCGCAAGTAGGTAAAGGTGCTTCTTGGGGAGTAGCGGGTAAAACACCGTATTCTATTCCACCATCATTCACTAGTCCATTAGCAACTGCTGGTGTATCTTCATACAACAGTGCGTTAAAACCAGAAAGAACAAATTCTTTTGAAGCTGGTTTAGAAATGTACTTCTTGAATAGAAGAGTTGGATTTGATTTAGCGTATTACAAAACAAATTCTAAAGATCAAATTGTAAGTGTGCCGGTTTCTTATGCAACAGGTTACAGTTCAAAATGGTTGAATGCAGGTGAGCTTCAAAACCAAGGTGTGGAACTTTCATTAATGGGAACCGTTATTGATAAACCAGACTTTAAATGGGATGTGGCTATCAACTGGTCTAAAAACACCAATAAAGTTATTTCTTTAGTAGAAGGAATTGATAACCTTCAATTAGGATCTTTCCAAGGTGGTATCACTGTAAATGCACGTGTTGGCGAAAGTTATGGTGCTATTTCAGGATCTGATTACGTTTATGCTCCAGACGGAAGTAAAGTGGTTAAATCAAACGGTTATTATGCTATTTCGGCAACTAACGATATCGTTATTGGTAACACTACTCCTGACTTTAATGCAGGTATGACCAATACATTATCTTACAAAAACTGGGGAATGAGTTTCCTTATCGATTGGCAAAAAGGTGGCGACATCTTCTCATTGGATCAATGGTACGGAATGGGTACTGGTTTATATGAAGAAACTGTTGGTACAAATGATAGAGGTAAACCTGTAAGAACTCCAGTTGCTGATGGCGGTGGTGTAATCTTAGATGGTGTTGTAGCTGATTTAGATGCAAATGGAAATCCAACTGGTACATATTCTCCAAACACAACGAGAGTTGAAGGTGGAGATTATAGAGTAGGTGGATGGGCTAGAAACCCAAATAAAGGATATATTTATGATGCTTCATACATGAAGTTACGTGAGTTATCTATCCATTATACCTTACCAAAATCGTTGTTAGCTAAAACTTTCATTTCAAATGCAACAGTAAGTTTTGTAGGCTCAAACCTTTTGATTATTTACAAAAATCTTCCTCATGCTGATCCAGAGGCTGGATTATCTTCAGGTAATTTACAAGGGTTTCAATCAGGTGTTCTACCAACAACAAGAAACTTTGGTTTTAACTTAAAAATGAACTTCTAGAAAAAGCAAATATGAAAAACAAAATTATATATGGATTGGCGATTGTGGGAGTAATGGCATCTTGTACGAAGAAATTCGATGAGATGAACGTTAACAAAAAATTGCCAACAGAAGCACCTGCGCAAGCATTGTTTGCTAACGCGGCTAAAGACATCAGTAGACAAGTAGTGACATTAAATGTGAACCGTAATAATTTAAAATTATGGTCTCAATATTTAACACAAACTACTTATACAGATGAGAGTAATTACGATTTAAGAACTCGGAATATTCCCCAAAGTGAGTGGAGAGCAATGTATCGCGAGATTTTGAAAGATTTAGGGGAAGCTAAGTCATATACAAATCAAGAAGCTTGGACTTTACAGGCGGATAAAGATGCGCAAACTAATAGGTTAGCAATCATGGAAATATATGAAATATATTGCTATGAAAGATTAACTACCATTTTTGGTGATATTCCTTATTCTGAAGCGTTTACTGAATCAAACTTACCTAAGTTTGATGATGCTATGACTGTTTACATGGATTTGGATAAACGCCTTACTGCAGCTATCGGAAATTTGAATTCTGGTGCAGGTAGTTTTGATGGTGGATATGATAATCTATTTGGTGGTGACATCGATATGTGGATGAAATTCGCTTATGGAATGAAAGTGAAAATGGCAATGACTTTAGCTGATGTAGATGCAGCAAAAGCCCAAACCATGTTAACTTCAGCTGATGGAAAAGTATTTGGCTCTGGAGAGCAAGCTGCTTTTACATTTATGTCTGTTTCACCTAATACCAACCCAATGTGGGAAGATTTAGTGAATTCTGGAAGAAATGACTACGTTGCTGCAAATACAATTGTAGATGCTATGAATACGTTGGATGATCCTAGAAGATCTGCTTATTTCACCATGGCTCCGGATACAAATGTATATATCGGTGGTATTTATGGTGCTTCTAACAGTTACAGTAAATACAGTCATATTTCTTCTTATTTTGAAGATCCAACACAACCAACAGTTTTGATGGATTATGTTGAAATGGAGTTTTATTTGGCTGAAGCTGCAGCACGTGGTTTAAGCGTAACAGGAACTGCTAAAGAACATTATGACAATGCAATTACTGCTTCAATTATGAATTGGGGTGGAACTGCTGCTGATGTGTCTGCTTATTTAGCTAATCCTACTGTGGATTACACTGCAAACACTGCATCTTGGCAAGAAAAAATTGGTACTCAATCTTGGATTGCAAACTTCAACCGTGGTATGATCGGATGGACTAGCTTTAGAAGAATGGATCAACCAGTATTGAATGTTGCTGCAAACAATCCAATTGCAACACCAACACGTTATACGTATCCAACCAACGAACAAACGTTGAATGGTGCGAATTACAGTGCTGCTGCTGCCGCTATTGGTGGAGATTTAAAATCTACAAAATTATGGTGGGATGTTAACTAGTTAGCAAAACGCTTAATAATATTAAAAGCCAGAAAGGAATATTCCTTTCTGGCTTTTTTGTTTGATGGATTACCAATAAACCGGATGGTTACATTACAAAAAAAGGCCGAGAACGAATTACGTTCTCGGCCCTTTTTTAATTTTATAGTAATGCTATAAACAAGGTGTTCTTCCTCCGTCTACTGGAATGTTAATGCCATTAATATAGCTCGCAGCTGGAGAGGCTAAAAATGCCACAGCATTGGCTACTTCATGTGGCTCTGCAACTCTTTTCATTGGAACCACTGAGGCCATAGCAGATAAAACTTCAGCAGGAGTTTGTCCCGTTTTGCTCGCTTTATTTTCTGCAATAGATTGCAATCTAACCGTGTTTGTAGCTCCAGGTAATACATTGTTTACGGTGATGTTAAATTGACCTAGTTCGTTCGCTAATGTCTTCGACCAATTGCCTACGGCTCCTCTAATCGTGTTAGAAACGCCTAAGCCATTTAGAGGGGCTTTAACGGAGGTGGAAATGATATTTACAATCCGACCAAATCCATATTCTTTCATTCCGGGAACAAGTGCTTGGGCTAAAATTTGATTTGCAATTAAATGTTGGTTGAATGCTTTTCTATATTCTTCCAAATCTGCATCAATTGCCAATCCTCCCGCTGGGCCTCCAGTATTGTTTATCAAAATATGAACGGGTTTTTCGTTGGCAATAAATTGGTCCATCACCGCTTTTAAAGCAGAGGGATCCGAATAATCTGCAGAGATGAAGCTATGTCCGTTTTCTTGATGAGGTAATTTAGCGACCTCCTGTTTTAGCTTTTCTTCATTTCGTGCCACTAGAATGACTTGCGCTCCCATTTGTGCTAACTCTTCGGCTACTGCACGCCCTATTCCTTGAGTACTGCCACTTACAACAGCCCGTTTTCCTGATAAATCTAAATTCATTGTGATTGGTTTTAGGCAAATGTAGTTTTGATTATTAGTAGGGCAAAAGGAATCACAGTTTTATATGTTGTTTTGTAAGCTTTTGTTGCAATTACACTGGTTGATTGCTACCCATTTATTAAAGATGAAGGAGGCTTTAAGTGGTAAGCATGTTTATCGTATTTTAAAAAGGTAAATAGTTGTAGGAGTTGACTTTAAATAGTATATTAGCATTATAAATAAAGTATGTTTTACCTAATATTAAATCTAATGAATTTTACAACACCAAACAACACCAAACAACACCAATAAAAAAATGGTTGGTGTTATTAATTCTCATTTTGTCCATTAATTTAACCTATTGTCAAACTACATCAATTCTCTCATTTGTTAGTGATGATTTAATATCTGCTCCCTTAAATATTAAAGAGGAAGTTAGTAAACTGGAACAACAAGGGTTTTATGAATTTATTGGGTTTTATTCTGTTAATGAATTAGATGAGGTTCAAGTGAGTGGAAACTTATTGCTAACTGTTAATTACAATAAGCTTTCTCAATCTAATTTTGTCTTTTATGCGAAGGATGTGGAGTTTTCAAATGACAAATACCATTGGTTTGGAGAGTATGCCCCTGAGACAGAATCAGTAGCTCCTTCTTTTATTGATATTACAAAAAATAGTGAGGGTCTTTACGTATTTTCGATGAAACTGGAAGGGGTTTCGCTAAGGGGTCTGAGCTTAAGTGATGGTTCGATGGGTGTTTTTGAGTATATAAAAAATCCAAATGTATGTTATTCGTGTATTGTCTTGGATACAATCTTATCTGACTCCATACAAGTTGGTCCACAACATTACCTTGATATGAAAAACTGTGGAGAGAATTGCCCTGTTGATATTTTGTTTCTGTATACTGCTGCGGCAAAAAATGCCACCAATAATATTGAGAACGAGATAATTACAGCAATGAAGCAAACTAAATCTATATTAAAAAGAAGTGGCGTAGGATCTTGTAAAAGTGACTTTAATATTGTGGGAATTATTCCAGATTTTGTATTCCCACATTCTAATTATTCAACATCTTATTATCCTAAAGAGACCTTAAAGAGACTTAGTGACGTACTTCATTCACAAGCTCCAATTTTACGTACTCAATACCATGCCGATATTGTAATACTTATTGATGACAATTATATTAATACTTTTCATAATCTTGAGCAAGGTTATTTTGGAACAAGATTTCTAAAATCACCATATATGTATGCCATCCTTGGGGTTTCTAACTTGAACAATACTAACTATGCTCTTGCCCATCAATTGGGGCACTTATTTTCTGCAAGGCATACTTATAATCCATTCTCTAATGATCCACAAGGTACGTATAACGGTGCTGTATTTGGAAATTGGCCATTTTTGCATTCTACTATTATGGCTGAAGATGGAACTACCTATTACGTGCCTTATTTATCCAATCAGTATTTGGAATATAAAACCTTTTTTGGATCATTTCAAATGGGTTCGGTGAATCAGTCGGCAGCTTTTGCTTTTATAAATGAGGCTTGTACGGTAGCAGATATGGTGATAAATCCAATCCCCGCGCCTTTTGCTGCCTTTATAAATGGTGATAAATATGCCTGCCAGTGTAGTAACGTTGTATTAGATGTTTCCCTTCGTAATGCTCCAGTTGGAACTGTTACCTATGAATGGTTTAGTAGTACTGATGGAATTAATTATGTGAGTGCAGGAAGTGCCATAAATCAAAGTATTCAAGCCTCTTGTGTCGTTGGACACGTGGTTCATGTAAAGGTACGCGTTACTGCAGGAACTAATATTACCGAGTCCATTGGGTTTATTGAAACTAGCAATAGTGTAGGCGGTCATTCTTGTGCGTTTAAAAAAGAACCTAATTCAGTTGAAGAGGTAACAGTTAAAGATTCGTACTTTGTTTATCCAAACCCTGTTACAAATTCTATGACTATTACAAGCGAATCTGGTTTTTTGATTGGTGAATCAATTGAGGTGTATGATGTTACAGGTAAATTATTAATAGTCAACAAGGTAAATAGCATTGAGAAAAACCAAATTATAAATGTAAAATTGCTTAAAAGCGGAAATTATTATTTAATTATAAACCAAATGGGTGGAAACAAGACAACGCTACCATTTATAAAATCAAAATAGTTATGAAATTTATTAGTTATACCATTATTGCTCTTTTAGTTTTTACATTAGCCTGTAAAAAGAAGAAACCTTATGTGGGTTTATGTGATGAAATTGAATGTAAAGAAACAATCGTTAACGTAAACGGAAGTGATTATCTTTTTGAACAGACCATATTTACAAACAGTCTTGTCCCAGATACTGGGTCTTTATTATTATTAAAGAAATATACCATTTCAGGAGTCTCAGTAATTGAAGGCTATAGTCTTACTATTCCTACCAAACTGGGGATGCACAAGTTAAAAACAACACAATTTATTAATTTTGTTTCCTATTCAATTTCCACCATCGATCCAGCCGACACCTTTGAGGAGGGTGATATGGTGGATAGCTACGATAATTGGGTGGAAATAAAAGAGCAATGCAAAGGTTCATTGCGGGGGACAGTGCATGTTCAGCTTTCTCTCTTTCCTCTTGGGAAAAAATCGGTTGTTTATAAAACAGATACGCTTAATGTTCATTTTGATTTTTCCGTGAGCCCAAATTAAAATAAAGGTTATACGTTTATTACGCAGGAATAATAAGACAACGATTAAATTTTTAAATGTAGGGTTGATTTTAATTAGTTCATGCAAAAAAGTAGTAGACCCATGCGATGTATTAGAATGTAATGTTACAAAATGAATATAAACAACAAGGCACGAACTTTTCATCATTCTGAAATTGGAACGGAATCCCCGGAGTATATTGATTATGTAACCTATAATGTGCTTAATGATTATGATGACTTAAATTCTGAATTGATTTCGGTAATTGGTTTGTATCCAGTAGTTTTGGTCTGGTATGAATTGAAAATTGACGCAGAACATTATTTTGTTGATTTTCATTATCAAACAGAGTCAGATAATCCACAAATGGTTGAATCCTAGGGTAATTGGGTAGAAATAACCCAAATTTGTGGTGGAGGGTATAGTGGTACGATAAATTGTCAGTTGGAAGTTATGAGTTAGGCAAGTCATTTTACACAATGCAGATGCGCTAAATATTCATTTTAATTTTTTTATTCGTAATTAGAATTTGATAAACAAATTATAAAGCAAAGCCCTGATGTTAGACTCTAATATCAGGGCTTTCTGTATTTTTACAGCCTTTAAAACAAAGCATTATGGCAGTAGCAAAACCGTTTAATTTATGGAAGTGGATAGAGGATAATGAAGATCTTTTAAAACCGCCAGTAGGGAATAAACAACTCTATACGGAATCGGGCGATTATATAATAATGGTGGTAGGTGGCCCCAATGCCAGAAAAGACTATCATTTCAACGAAACTGAAGAGCTATTTTTCCAATTAAAGGGAGATGTGCAAGTAAAAGTTCAGGAAAATGGAGAGTCGGTAACAATTGATATTAAAGAAGGTGAAATGTTTTTGCTTCCTCCAAGAATTCCTCATTCCCCTATTAGAGGTGAAAATACCGTTGGACTTGTGATAGAAAGAAAACGTCAGCCTAGTCATAAAGATGGGTTAGCTTGGTATTGTGATGAATGTAACGGGCATTTACATAGTACTTTTTTCCCGTTAGAAAGTATTGAAAAAGATTTTTTACCTCGCTTTAAAGAATTTTATAATTCGGAAAAACTTCGAACATGTAAAAAATGTGGGCACGTAATGGAAGTGGATACGCGCTTTACTGATTAGGTTTTTAATGAGTTAATGGTTTAATGAGTTAATGAGTTAATGGTTTAATGAGTTAATGGTTTAATGATTCAATGCTTTAATGAGGGAATGATTTAATGCTTTAATGATTCAATGAGTTAATGATTCAATGATTTTATGGGTTAATGAGGGAATGATTTAATGATTGGCTCACTCAATGAATTAATGCTATGATGGGAATGCATTATTAAATGTACGAATGATGGAGTGGGTGGATGATGATTCAATTACCAAGGCTTCATTTTTTAAATTAAAACGAACAGAATGAACAATTATAGTGGTTTAAAAATAGATACACATACGCATATCATGCCTAAACATATTCCTGATTTCGCGAAGAAATTTGGGTATGAAGGGTTTATCATGTTGCATCATCATCATGATAATGACCAAGTGGATATGATGGAGGGAGAAAAGTTTTTCCGGACCGTAGAACCTAATTTGTTTGATCCAATCATTCGTATAGAAGATTACAAGAAATCAAATACGCAGGTCCAGGTTATTTGTACGGTTCCTGTTTTATTTGCCTATTTTGCTAAACCTGAACATGGTTATGAAGTAGCACAGTTTTTAAATGACGACATAGCCAACACAGTAGCCAAAAACCCTAAAAATTACATTGGGTTGGGCACGTTACCAATGCAGGATGTGGAGCTTTCAGTAAAAGAACTCCATAGAATTAAAGAAATAGGATTAGCTGGAATACAGATAGGCTCCAATATTAACGACATGAATTTGTCGGAAGAAGTGTTTTATCCTATTTGGAAAACTTGTCAAGAATTAGGACTTGCCATAATGGTACACCCATGGAATATGATGGGTTTTGAGCATATTAAAAAATACTGGCTGCCTTGGTTAGTCGGAATGCCAGCAGAAACTGCTCGTGCGGCAGCCTCAATGATTTTTGGCGGTGTGTTTGATAAGTTTCCAGAGTTAAGAGTTATGTTTTCTCATGCAGGTGGGTCATTGATTCCTACTATAGGACGTTTAGAACATGGTTTCAATTGCCGACCTGATTTGGTGGCCGTGGATAACCCTAATAACCCAAGAAACTATTTTGGCAAATTCTGGGTAGATAGTATTACGCATGACCCTGATTTATTGCACTATATTATCAAGCGGATTGGTACGGAAAAAATAACCTTGGGAAGTGATTATCCGTTTCCATTAGGTGACTTAGAAATTGGAAAGTATATTCTGGATATGGGATTATCGGATTCTCAAATTGAAGATATTTATTGCAATTCACCACTAGCTTGGTTAGGTTTGGATAAAGCTGCCTTCATGTAAAATTTAACGTGGTATGCGTAAAGCCTGTATTATCCTTTTATTGTTTTTTGTTGCCAGTCATTCCTTTGCACAGAAGAAAGAAGGTAATAAAGAAGAAAATCGCCCTAAAATTGGTTTGGTGCTGAGCGGTGGTGGAGCCAAAGGATTTGCTCATATTGGAGCCATAAAGCTATTAGAGGAGGTTGGAATAATACCTGACTACATTACTGGTACGAGTATGGGGAGCATTGTTGGAGTGCTCTATGCCATGGGATATACGGTAGAGGAAATGGAGCAAATTTCAGATACCACCAATTGGAATTCAGTTTTGTCGAATACCGTTTCACTACACGAAGTAACCTTAGCTGAAAAATCCTATTACGGAACATTTTTAACGGAATTGGATGTAAAGAAAACAGGAGTTTCTTTGCCAGGTGGACTTATTGAAGGTCAAAATTTGCTTGAAACCTTATCTAGTTTGACGCATCCCATACATGGAATTAATAATTTTTTAGACTTCCCCATTCCTTTTACCTGTGTGGCCACCGACATCGTGAACGGAAGGCCTGTTGCCTTAAATTATGGTGATATTACCACGGCTATACGAGCAAGTATGGCAATTCCCACAGCATTTACTCCCGTAGAATACGATACTCTTTTATTGATTGATGGTGGTTGGACAAGAAATTTGCCTGTTCAAGAAGCACGAGATATGGGAGCAGATATTATAATTTCTGTAGATGTTGGCGCTGCCTTAAAAAGTAAAGAGGAACTACAAAGCATGATTTCTATACTGGATCAAACGGCCTGGTTATTGAGTGTTCAGGATACCGAGAAACAACTAGAAATGAGTGACTATGTAATCAAACCAAAGGTTTCTAGTTATTCAACATTTGATTTTGAAAGTGCCGACACTTTAATAGCTATTGGATACAACGAGGCAGCTAAATCTCGGAATGAGTTTAAAAAATTAGCGGAGCGAATTTACCCTACCGGAAGAAATGAAAAAGTAATAGTGAAACCAAATCTAGATACCAAGTATGTGATAAATGATATTTCAGTCCAAGGATGTTCGCTTACCTCCGAAAAATTTGTAAAGGGAAGACTTAATTCTTTGAAAAAGGATTCGGTAACCATGAAACACATTGAAAAGGAAATAGGCCTGCTCTATGGATCGATGTATTTTAAAAAAGTAGGGTTTGAAGTGATTCCAAACAAGGATTCTACCCAAAATTTATTGATAAAGGTGGTAGAAGATAACCCTGCCAAATTGAAATTGTCATTTTATTATGATACGGAAAACAGTCTGGGTCTAAATGTGAACCTAACCCTTCGAAATATTCTACTAAAGAATTCACGATTAATTTTTGATGGCTTTGTGTCTGAAAACCCCATTTTTGGACTAAAGTATTTGAAATATATTGGAGTGGATCAAAAGGGCTTTTTGTATACGGAAGGGGATGTTACCATTGATAATAGGTTTTCTGGCACTAACCTTTACGGACAACCTAGTACGTTTAAATATAGAGAGTTTATTGGAAATATTGGGTTGGCCTATACCATAAACAATAGTTGGGTTTTTGCGGCAGAAACCGGGATTCTCTCCGCCAAGGCTAGTCCAACAAGTAACCCAGACTCACTAATCGCGGATTTATTTCAATCCCAAATACCGCTTCGAGGCTTGGTCAAGCTAAACACCTTCAATAAAGCTGTTTTCCCTACAAAAGGCTCCAAAATTAGTATGTCGGTCAGTTATAGTATGAATGTGAATGTTACCGCCAATTTGCAGCCCGATGTTACCAGTATTACTAAAGATGAAATAAATAATCGCCTTAAATTGAGACCGTATTTCATGTATCGTTTTTCTGCGCAACATTATTTCCCAGTTCGCCCTAAATTATCTTTATATGTGGATGGAAAACTTGATTTTGCTACCTCTTCGGATATTGGATTTAATGATTATCAAAAAATTGGAGGAATAGCCCCCATACTTCGAACGGGGACTCCTTTTTGGGGATTAAATAGAAATGATTTTGCATTAACTCAAATGGCTGCATTCTCCGTAGGTTTTCAATGGAATATTGCTGGTGAGTTATATTTTAAAGGAAAACTGAATTACTTAAACTCGAAGTATCCAATGGAGTTTTTTGCGAAAAAGGATAAAAATCCTGTTGACTTGATTGAATCAAACGATCCTAACAAATTTAAATTTAATGAAGAGTATTTGGAAGAGATTTGGGGCTATGGCGGTGAATTAAGTTACAATTCGCCTATAGGTCCCTTACGAACAATGGTGCACTATAGTCCGAAGGCAAATGTGGTACATTTCTTTGTGGGAATAGGTTATAACATATTTAAATCTAGCGGGGATTTCTAAATATGAAGGCTGTTTTAAGGTAAAATTACTATAAGAAAACAGTCAACAAGATCAATAGATTATAAGTAGTACTTAACGCTATCTTTATATTACTTTTGCAGCAAATCGTGATATATGAGTGATGCCATCCAACACGAATGCGGAATCGCATTTGTTCGTCTTTTAAAGCCATTAACTTATTACAAAAAGAAGTATGGGACGTCCTTTTACGGGCTGAACAAGATGTACCTCTTGATGGAAAAACAGCACAATCGCGGCCAAGATGGTGTGGGTTTGGCCAATATTAAATTGAACATGGAACCCGGTCAACGTTATATTTCACGTCATCGTTCGGTAGATCAGCAACCCATAAAAGACGTGTTTGAACACGTGAATGCTAGGTTTGCAAAATATGAGCAAGATGAACCTTCCAAACTCCAAGATGTGGAATGGTTAAAACAAAATGAAGCCTTTACAGGAGAAGTTTTCTTAGGTCATTTACGCTACGGAACATTTGGTAAAAACACTATCGAAGCTTGTCACCCATTTTTGCGTCAAAACAACTGGATGACACGTAATTTGGTATTGGCTGGTAATTTTAACTTAACGAATACCGATGAGCTTTTTGATATATTAGTTAGAATTGGGCAACATCCAAAAGAGCAAACCGACACAGTAACGGTGATGGAGAAAATTGGTCACTTCTTGGATATGGAGAACCAGGAGTTGTTTGATAAATATAAAACACTTGGATACAGTAATCAGGAAATCACCGATTTAATAGCTAAAAACCTAGACGTAAAAAATATTCTTAAACGTGCATCTGAAGATTGGGATGGCGGTTATTTGATGTCGGGTATCATTGGGCATGGAGATGCCTTTGCATTTCGGGATCCAAACGGAATTCGTCCGGCATATTATTACATGGATGATGAGGTAGTGGTGGTAGCTTCAGAACGCCCAGCTATTCAAACTACATTTAATGTAGGTTTTACCAAAGTAAAAGAATTGGAACGTGGTCAGGCTATGATTGTGAAAAAGGATGGAAGTGTTTCTTTTGAGCAGATTATCGAGCCTAAAGAAAATTTGGCTTGTTCATTCGAACGTATTTACTTTTCACGTGGTTCGGATAGAGAGATTTATCAAGAACGTCAGAATTTAGGAAAAAATATTTTTTCTAAAGTGCTAGAAAGCCTAAAAGGTGATTTAAAGAACACCGTTTTCTCATTTATTCCGAACACCGCTGAGGTGTCGTTCTACGGGTTGATGAAAGAGGCAAACGCCTACTTAAATTCTTATAAAGCAGAAACCATAGCAGGGTTAGGAGAAGAAGCGACCACAGAAAAAATCAATGAAATTTTAGATTTATCGGTTCGTATGGATAAACTGGCGATAAAAGACGCCAAACTACGTACGTTCATAACCCAAGATGAAGGTAGAAATGACTTGGTGGCGCATGTGTATGATGTGACTTACGGAGTAGTTCAAAATAAAAAGGACACACTTGTAATGATTGATGATTCAATTGTGCGTGGAACTACATTAAAGCAAAGTATTCTGCGTATTTTGGATACCTTACATCCTAAAAAAATCATTATTGTTTCATCGGCTCCGCAAATTCGTTACCCGGATTGTTATGGAATTGATATGGCTAGAATGGGTGATTTTATCGCATTTAGAGCGGCCGTAGCGTTATTGGAAGACCGGAAAATGAGCAAGGTTTTGGATGAAGTGTACAAAAAGTGCAAAGCGCAAGTGGATTTACCAAAAGAGCAAATTATGAATTACGTAAAAGAGGTTTATGACCCTTTTACGGTGGAAGAAATTTCTACGAAAATTGCTGAATTGGTTACTCCGGTGGATATTGATGCGGAGGTTGAAGTAATTTATCAAGGTTTAGAAGGATTGAAAAATGCTTGCCCTAAGAATTTAGGTGACTGGTATTTCTCTGGAAATTACCCAACTCCGGGTGGGTTTAAAGTGGTGAATAAGGCTTTCATAAATTACATGGAAGGAAGTAACGAAAGAGCTTATTAATTCTATTGAGATTTTAATGAGCATACAACCAGGCGGAACAAAAAACGTACCCGATAATTTTATCGGGCAAGTAAAATGGGAGAGCCCTTCCAATATTGCTTTAGTGAAATATTGGGGTAAAACCGGAAATCAAATTCCAGCTAATCCATCTATTTCATTCACATTAGGTGCTAGTAAAACGATTACAAAAATCGATTATAAAAAGCGCAAAAATGTAAGCACTGGCCCTCAGGTTTGCTTTCTTTTTGAAGGGAAAGAAGCAAGCCAATTTGGAGAGAAAACCTTTTTGTTTCTAAAAAAAATAGCCGATTACTTTCCATTTCTAACGGAACTGGAGCTAAATATAGATACCGAAAATACCTTTCCCCATTCTAGTGGAATAGCTTCATCGGCATCGGGAATGAGTGCCATGGCTTTGTGTTTAATGAGTATTGAAAAAGCATTAAATCCTGAAATCACGGAAGCCTACTTTTACCAAAAAGCATCATTCATAGCACGGTTGGGATCAGGTAGTGCATGTCGTTCGGTTTATGGTGGATTAACTACCTGGGGACGGAGTTCAATACTGGGTAGTAGCAATGAAATTGCAGTACCATTAACCCAAGTCGCTCCTATTTTTCAAGATTTTCAGGATACGATTTTATTGATTGAACGCGGTCAAAAAGAAGTATCAAGTACGGTGGGCCATGGGTTGATGCACGCTAACCCTTTTGCCGAAAATAGATTTGCTCAGGCCAAGGAAAACACGGTTAAATTGGCCCATATTCTACAAAGCGGTAACTTAGATGAGTTTGGTGCCTTGGTTGAAAGCGAAGCATTAACGTTGCACGCAATGATGATGACTTCCACGCCTTATTTTATGTTGATGAAACCAAATACCATTGCGGTAATTCATGATTTATGGGCGTTTAGAAAGGTTACCGGAAATCACGTTTATTTCACACTAGATGCGGGTGCAAATGTGCATTTATTGTACCCCAAATCGGAGGCAAAAGAAGTGTTGCACTGGATTAAAAATGAGTTGGTTGGCTATTGTGAAAAACAGATGTATATTTGTGATGCAGTAGGGACCGGTCCCAAAGCGTTATAAAATGATTAAAGAAGCACTTTTTCATTCAAAAATTTTACTCTTCGGAGAGTATGGAATCATTCAGGATTCTATGGGCTTGTCTATTCCGTATAAGGCATATATGGGTGAGTTAAAATTTGAAGATACGGATGAAGTAGGTGCTCAAAAATCCAATGCACATCTGGTTAAATTTTATTCACATTTAGTGGATATGCAAAAGGCTGACGAACTGCCGGTATCTTTAGATTTAACCACTTTTGGTCAAGATATTTCAAAAGGCATGCACTTTGACTCTACCATTCCACAAGGATATGGTGTTGGGAGTTCTGGAGCTTTGGTGGCAGCTATTTATAATAAATACGCGGTTAACCGGATTGACCCAGATTCTGATTTATCCAAAAAGAACATTTTAAAATTGAAATCTGCCTTTGGTATTATTGAGTCTTATTTCCATGGTAAAAGCTCGGGGATTGACCCGTTAATTTGTTACCTGAAATTACCGGTTCTTATAAAGTCTAAAAGCGATGTAAACACCATTGGTATCCCTGCACAAAAGGAAGGGGAAGGAGCCATTTTCTTAATGAATACTGGGCAAACCGGAGAAACGCAGGGAATGGTGAATATTTTTATGGATCGGATGAAACAGGAAGGTTTCCGTAACATGATAAAAAAGGACTTTAAAAAATACAATGACCTATGTATTTCTGCTTTTTTAGAGGGTGAAACACAACCGTTATTCGATAATTTGAAGCATTTATCCTCCTTGGTGTTGCATAATTTCAAACCCATGATTCCTACCACTTTTCAAAAGTTTTGGGAAGATGGATTAAAATCAAATGCCTACTATTTAAAGCTTTGTGGCTCAGGCGGTGGTGGTTTTATTTTGGGTTTCACTCGTGATTTCCCTAAAGCCCAAAAGATGCTTCATGGTCAAGACCTAGAAGTGATCTATAAGTTTTGAGCCCACTATTCAACAGACGTCAACGGTACGCAATTTTCAAATCTTGGTATTTACTTTCTTTAGTAAGATGGTATAGCATTTTGGCCGTGATGGTGGCGCAATATTTGGCGGCTATTTACCTATTGAATAATGGTCCTAATAAATTAGCTTTATTGAAGGATCCTTATTTGCATATTTCCATATTTGCTACCGCTTTTGTAATTGCTTCAGGGTTTATTATCAATAGCTTTTATGACTTGGAAAGAGATACTATAAATCGACCGGACAAAGTGATATTTAGCCGATTGGTAAGTCAAACTACTTGTTTAAATGTTTATTTTTTCTTTAATACCGTGGGGGTCGTATTAAGTTTTTATGTCTCCAAACGGGTAATGCTGTTTAATTTTTTATTTAGTGTAATCCTTTGGTTTTATAGTCATAAACTAAAGAAAAAGGCTTTTTTAGGAGAGTTGTCTGCCGCTGTTTTAACGTTGGCACCCTTCTTTGTAGTGGCGGTGTATTACCGCATATTTACGTTTGATATTTTCTTGTATTTAAGTTTTATTGGACTCATTGTTTTGATTCGTGAAATAATAAAGGATATTCTTTCCGAAAAGGGAGATTTGATTTTTGGGTACGAAACACTGCCAATAAAAGTGGGAACAAAAGGTGCAAAGGGAACCATCTTATTACTCATGGGGTTGACCGTATTTCCCTTTGCAGTACTCTATTATTTGCATGGAACTACATTAGTAATGGGCTACTTTTTTATGGGAGAAATCTTGATTGTGGTTAGTGCCTACCTCCTACAAAAAGCAACAACCGAAAAAGATTTTGAGCGGCTTAATACAATTTATAAATTCTTATTGTTAGCAGGGGTTTTGAGTATTCCTTTGGTATAAGTATTTTAATTGTATTACCGGATTAAGGTTACTTGTCCGTATAACACCTTACTGTCGGTAGTATAACCGGGGTTGTACCAAATTCGATAAGAATAAATTCCAGCCGCTGCAGGTTTTCCATTTATTCTTCCATCCCACGAATTTTTTATATCAAGCGATTCAAATACTTCTAAGCCCCAGCGATCATAAATCACAATTCTAAATTTGCTGGTGCCATCAGAGAAAATTTGAAAAGTATTGTTGAGGTCATCTCCAGATTGCGGTGTGAATGCGGTTGGAATATACAGACCAGCATCGCATGGTTCGAGGATAAAACTAGTGGTAGTTTCACAATTTCCGGGGGAGGTAATGACTACACCGTACTGACCCGGTTCTCTAAATTCGTTCGCGTTGGAGGTAGATCCATCCGTCCATAGATATGTGTGGTTAGGAAAGTTAAATGACCGTGTAACAATGTCCCCGTAGCATATTATGGTATCCGGAGCAAGCGAAGCAACCACGGGGGTATCAACGGTTAATTGAAAACTATCGGATACGGTTCCACAAATATTGGTCAGATAATAGATATATAAATCAGGGGCGAAAAATGTTTTTTGAAAATTTGTATCTCCATCATTCCAAATAATTTGATCCGCCACATCAAGGTCAATCCCTTTAGTAAATGATTGTTGAATGCATATAGCAGTGTCCAATAAATTTTGGTTTATGCTCGCTTTTGTAACCCTTGAAACACGTAAGGTATCGCTAAAAAAGCCGCATACATTGGACGTAGAAATGCTGTATAAACCGGGAGAATTAATGGTTCTTAAAGGATTTGTTGTTCCGTTTTCCCAAATGTAATTATTGGTAGTGTCGGGAGCTTGAAGTATGAGTGAATCCCCTTCACATAAAATAGTATCTAGTCCTAGGTTAAACAAAATGGGTGAATCATAGATTAATGAAATAGTATCATTGTCATGTCCACAAAGATTTATTACTTGAACAGAATAGAGGCCTGTAGTATCCGCAATAATGGCCGAGTCAGTACTTCCAGTATTCCACAAAAATGTGGATCTACTCCAAGCCGTACTGAGTGTTTGAAGGTTGGTGATACAATAAATACTATCTACCCCTAAGTACGTTTGAGGGGAGGTATCATATTGTACTAAAATAGTATCCGAAAAATCGCCACAAGCGTTACTAACGGTCAACATGTAGGTGTACGGAGAACTAACAAGTGTAGTATTGCTTGTGCTACCATTATTCCAATGGTAAGAACGCCCTGTTACGTTGCTATTCAGTGAAAGTGTGTTGCCGCTGCACAAAATAGTGTCGGGGCCAATATCAACAATCAAGCTAGAGTCTAGGGTAACGGAAATGGTATCCGAATCTGACCCGCACATATTGGAGGCGGTTCCCCAATAGCTAGTGTCTTGCGAAGCTATAATGGTATTGGAAGTTTGGGAAGTACTCCATAAATACGTAGCGCTTGTGGCTGACATACTTAGAGGAATAGTTGCCCCAGCACATAAAATAGTATCCGATCCTAGATTTACAATTGGACTATCGATCACCGTTATATTTTTGGTTTCTATGCTCGTACAATTACCCCTTGTAATGGTTACGGAAAGGGCAGAGTCGCTAACCACATTAATTAAAGGAAGCGTATCTCCGGAAGCCCATATATAGGTTGAATTTGTCGTATCGGTGGCGTCCACTTGAATGGTATCTCCATTACAAATTGTAGTATCAGGCCCAAGATTTACATTGGGAGTAGGTAGGCTACTAATCAAAATTGTATCAATGGATTCACATTTTGGGCGAAATGATATGTCATCTAGAGCGAAATCGTTACCACCCGAAGCCGTATTTTGGTTGGTTATACAAATAGTGGCACTAGTGGTTGTGGCACCAGAGGTCCATGTTTGAAAATAGTTTTGCCAATTGCATGTTAAGCTACTCACATTATGGTTGGGACCTAGACTTACATTATTTACTTTGAAGCTTAAAATAGCGGGACTATTGGATACTACCGAAGTAATCCAAGCCGAAAAATAGTAGGTTGTATTTGGAAGAACGGTGATCGTTTGACACCATACGGTAAGATTAGCGGTAGATGACCCATTTACAATCATATACTTTCCAGTGCCAGAAGTGTGATCTGTGCAACTTGGGAAATTGATATGCGTTAAGTTAGAATTGGTACTGATAGCATATTGCCCAGCAGCGGATAGCAACCCCCAAGAGCCACCTGTTCCGTAGGTGTGTCCGGTAGTAAACCCTGTGTTTCCAGCCTCAAAATCGCCATTAGTAACTAAGTTAGTAGTATCCATTTTAGTCGCCTTACACCAATATGTGCCAGGATTGGATACGTTGATATTGGCTGTAGTTGAGGAAGTGTTCCAAAGGAAACTGATATATCCCGGTGGGGCAGATAAGGTTAAGCTTTCGTTGACGCAAATGGAAGTGTCATTTCCTAAAAAAGTGGTGTTACCGCATTGGGCGACCAACACGTTTTGTGAACCTGCAAAAATGAGTACAAAGAACCCTATTATTTTCCAATTGCTACCGCTCATTCCCAAGAAATAAAAACACCATATTCAGTGCTCCGTAATATACGCGAATATAACCAATTATGTAAATAAATCATTGGGCTATGCGTGAGTTAATGGAGATTTTTCGTCTGGTAAAAAAGCAATTTGGTATCGGGATTATCATTGCAAAGAAATGCTTCATGTACTACCTTTGGTTAAAACCTAAACTATGAATTATTCGGAATCTATTTCATCTAAATTACCTCGCGTAGGGACGACTATCTTTACAGTTATGTCGCAATTAGCGGCTGAACATAACGCCATAAATTTGTCGCAAGGGTTTCCAGATTTCCCTGTTTCTCCCGAATTAATTTCATTGATTAATGAAAACATGAAGTTAGGGTTTAATCAATATGCACCGATGCAAGGTGACTTTGGTTTACGAGAGGAATTGGCCATAAAAGCATATAATTTGTACGGACGGGTGTATGATCCCGAAACGGAGGTAACCGTTACCGCTGGTGGAACCCAGGCTATTTATACTGCTATCACTGCGTTTTTACGAGATGGAGATGAAGTTATTGTTTTCACACCTGCGTATGATTGTTATGTTCCAGCCATAGAATTAGCGGGTGCAAGTCCGATGTTTGTGGAACTACATGCACCCGATTTTAAGGTAGATTGGAACGAAGTTAAAAAGCTGGTAAACCACCACACTAAAATGATTATTATTAACTCTCCTCACAACCCAAGTGGAACAATTTGGAGTGCGGAGGATATGCAGCATTTGGAAAAATTAACGCATGATACTGGAATAATAATTTTGAGTGATGAGGTGTATCAACACATTATTTATGATGGAGCAAGCCACCAAAGTGTAGCTCGTTTTCCCAATTTAGCGAGGAGGAGTTTTTTAGTCGGTTCCTTCGGTAAAACTTTTCATGCAACAGGTTGGAAAATAGGGTACGCTATGGCTCCGGTAGAATTAATGAAGGAATTCAATAAGGTTCATCAATTTGTTACTTTTGCGGTAAATCACCCCATTCAAAAGGCGATGGCTACCTATCTTCAAAATGAGGATAATTACTTGCATATTGGTGAAATGTATCAGGCCAAGCGTGATTTGTTTATTAAGGCTTTACAGGGTTCAAAATTTACCATAAAACCAGCTCAAGGCACCTATTTTCAATTATTGGATTACAGTGAAATTACAGATAAAAAAGATACGGAATTTGCTCGCGAATTAACCATAAAGCATAAAATTGCATCTATTCCTGTTTCTGTGTTTTATCAGAACAATAGTGAAGATAAAGTGCTTCGTTTTTGCTTTGCGAAGCAAGATGAAACTCTTTTAAAGGCGGCAGAAATTTTGTGCGCCATATCGTAATTCTTCGTGCTAAATTTATAATTATTTCAAGCCTGTAAATAGTGGGTTGAACATGTTGGGAGTCAATTATTAAATATAGTTTTGCACCCTCTTGAAAGTACTCAATTTAAATATTAAAAGGTTCCTGATTTGGCGTGCAAAAAACATGTCGGATAAGCACTTTGTTTATCTACTCAGTATTGTAGTAGGTCTGTTATCTGGACTTGTAGCGGTTTTGCTTAAAAAAGCGGTGCATATTGTTGAGTACCTATTGCGTACGGGTATAAGTCATGTACACGATTACCTATTTTTTATTTACCCAGCAGTAGGAATCTTTTTGGTCGTACTAATTGCAAAATTTGTGATTCGAGAAAAAGTAGGTCACGGAATCCCTATCATGTTATATTCCATATCTAAAGGCAATGGGAATATTGGGAAAAGAGATACATGGGCATCGGTTATTACAGCATCTATTACGGTAGGATTTGGTGGTTCTGTAGGTCTGGAAGGGCCAACGGTAGCCACAGCGGGAGCCATTAGTTCTAACCTGGGACAGTTACTTAGATTAGATTATAAGAAGAAAAAACTATTAATTGGCGCAGCTGCATCCGGAGCACTAGCCGCTATTTTCAATGCGCCTATCGCAGCCATTGTGTTTGCTTTAGAGGTAATTATGTTGGATCTTACCATTACATCGTTGATACCGTTATTACTTTCTTCAGCCACGGCAGCATTAGTATCTAGACTATTATTAAGCAACGATTATCTGTTTCACTTTAAGGTAATTGATGGGTTTAACGTAAATGATTTCTTCTTCTATATTATGTTGGGATTATTTACCGGAATACTATCTGTACATTTTACTAATACATATTTTTTTACGGATAAATATCTGAAACAATTGACAAATTTTTATGTCAAAGCTTTGATAGGAGGAGTGGTGGTGGGTGCCATGATTTTTATTTTCCCACAGTTATATGGTGAGGGTTATTCAACTATTAATGCGTTGATAGCAAATGATTTGGAGTCTGCTCTTTCTCCTTTTTCGTTATTTGATATTTCGGAGAATGCGATGTTAGGGTTTCTATTATTAATGGCGCTTCCTGTATTGAAAGCATTTGCAGCATCGCTTACTCTGAATAGTGGTGGGGTTGGAGGAATTTTTGCTCCAACATTATTTATTGGAAGTTCAGGAGGGTTTGCTTTTGGACATATTCTTACTTACTTAGGTTTTGAAAATATTTCTAAAAGTAATTTCACTTTGGTGGGTATGGCGGGTGCTATGGCAGGGATTCTGCAAGCTCCATTAACGGCTATATTTTTAATAGCTGAAATCACTGGCGGGTATGCTTTATTCTTGCCTCTAATGATAACAGCGGTTATTTCATTTTTGTTTGCCCGATACTTTACTCCATATAGTGTGTACACTAAGCAGTTAGGAGAGGGTGGTGATTTAATTACGCATCATAAAGATCGTGCGGTACTTACGTTGATGCGATTAAATAATGAAATTGAAAAGAATTTTTTAACCATAAATGCCTATGATAAATTAGGTGATTTAGTAAAAATTGTGGCGCGCTCTTCTCGAAATCTATTTCCTGTAATAGATGAAAACAACACATTCTTAGGTGTGGTAAATCTCAATGATATTAGAGAGGTAATGTTTGACCGTGAAAAGTATAATGAAGTGTATGTGCATGAATTAATGACTTCCGCTCCTGAATACATTTATTTTACGGATACCATGGAGGCAGTAATGGCTAAATTTGATCATAGTGGAGCGTGGAATTTGCCCGTTGTAAGTGATGATAGTAAGTATATCGGGTTTGTTTCTAAGTCTAAATTGTTCTCAGCATATCGTAAACTGCTGCGAGATTTTTACGAAGAAGGAGATTAGTCAAGTTAGCTAAAACTTAAAGTCAATTTGGCGAACTACATAGCTTGGAATAGGAATTCCGTTAAAGGTAGCAGAGTTAAGCGGTGGTAGTGATTTTATGATGTCCGTAGCCGATTCATCGAGTCCCAATCCTAATGATTTTAATACTACTACATCACTAATTAAACCCAATTCGTCCACTTTGTAGCGTAATAGCACAGAGCCATTCACGTGTTGTTTTAGGGCTTCTTTAGGAATGATTAGATTATTCGCAATATAGATTTTTTCCATTGCAGCCCCTCCTTCCATTTCTGCCGGAATTAATTCAGGCCAATAGCCATAGGCTGTTTCTCTTTGAATGGCAAAAATATGCTCCTGTTGGTCGGCAAAGTCTAGATTCATTTTGGTAATTTCCATACCCGGTAAATCAGGATAAAACCATAGTAATTTTTGATTGGCATTTACCTCCTCATTTTTAACGGTTACCCAGTCTTTTTGTGGAGATTTATACCAATTGGTATCTAGGAACGAATCTGAATAAAAAGTCTCTTCCGTATTCACCGCACCAAATGAATCGTAATAAGTAAATTTACCTCCTTTATTCCCGTTGATGTAGTTAAACTCTTGCATTAATTTATTGCTCTGAAACATTTTTGATTTTCCATTTAAAAAACCATAATTATACGAGGTTTGAAAAAGCAATTCTCCGTAGTTGTCAAAAACTTCCCAAATGCCATGTCGGTAGCCATTTTTATACGTGCCTTTTTCTATTTCCTTGGGCGCAGCAGATAGGCTTTTTTTCGAGAAAACGTCATGTGGATTGGTCTCTGCAAAATCTAGGGTAAAAATTAGTTTGTGAAATTTTGAATAGATTTCCCATTTTCCAGCGGGTATATTATTTTGAAACAGGCCGGTTCCGCCATTTTTTCCGCCCATATCAAATATGTGAATAGAATCATTTTTAAGTCCGTTTACATAATTGGTTTGAGAATAGATACTCCCATTCGAATAATAGCGATTTAAAATCCCGTTACCATCCCTAAAAAGGTCGTTTTTTCTGGGCAATCCTCCTGAAGAACGCGATTCAATAACCGTGGTGAGTTTCCCTTCTCGGTAATAAAAATGTTCCCAAACTAGTCCGTTTTGGTGGTACAAATAGTAATCTCCGTGACGTTTATTATTCCATTGTTTCTCGTAGTGAAATAGGTTGTAGTTTCGGTAATAGTACGAAAGGGTTTTAGTTTCTAATTTGTTTTGATAGCTATATTCATGGTTGAGTGCAATAATCTCATCATTATAGTATTGAATACATTGGGTAGGGTTGCCGGTAGGCGTATATATAATATCGATGGCTTTCGCATGGTTATAATAAAAGCCTTGCCAATGCCCAATTGGAACACCATGATTGTATTGAAATTTGGCTTGAACGTCACCTTTAATTCCCCATAAAGTCCACTTACCATGCGGAACACCATTTACATACCGTGCTTTTAGTTTTTGTTGGCCATTGGGGTAGTACAAGGTCCAATACCCATCCATTTTTCCATCCTTGGTATTCCCTTTTACTTGTGTTTTGTTTTTGTAAATAACCAGGTAGCGCCCATTAGGAATACTATCTTGGTTGGCCGTTACATCGCTCAAAATTTTTAAATCCTCATTTACATCTAGCTGAATTTGAACCACCTGTTGGCCATAGCTACAAAAAGCAAAAAATGTAAATGCTATGAGGGCGAAAAATCTCATTTATCTAGTTTGGTTTTATCTTGGTCTAATCCTAATTCGGTGGCCACTAAATCACTTATTGCATTGTCCTCAAAGTGTGGCTCTGGATCAAACAGCCCGGGGTCTTCTTCCTCATCGTTGTTTGATTTGTTTTTTATTAATGACCAAGTCATGAGTAAGCTTGTAGCTAGAATGATGTAGAGTAGTATTCCGTTTTCGAAATTGGGGATGTCAAACTGTTGAGGTATGGCAAAAAACAATAAAACGGTGATTAATCCTCTAGGAGCAATAAAAACCTGCGGATGAATATCTTTACCCACGGTGATTCTTAAAAACAACCATCGTAATCCAAAAGTGATTATTAAAATTGCAGCACTCTGAATAAATACCATGAGACTTACCAGTTCGGCTAAGACAATGGTTGAACCAAATATCACAAAGAAAAAAGTGCGTACGATAAAAGCAGATTCTATGGTGATTAGTCTGAAATCAGTCAGAATTTTATCAATTTCGGTGCTGTCTATCAGTGGTTTAAGTGGACCTTTGAAAAATAGCTTCGAATTATTGAGGATTAGTCCAAAAACCAGAATAATAAGTAGGGAGGAAAGGTGATATAGTTTCCCAATAGCATAAAGTAAAATTAGTACACTGATTAGCAAGAATAGTTTTACATTGGATTTCAATTTCTGAAATACAAGAATTAGAATGTAACTAGCGATGACTGAAATACCTACCGTTAAGCCAACATTGGTACCTAAAGCCACCCAAAAAGAGGAGGTAGATTCGGGCTCGAATTGTTGAATCATTAAATAAAAGAATGTAATTCCTAAAATGTCGGAAAAGGTGCTTTCATAAATCATGAATTCCTTTTTGTATTCGGTAAGACTATGTACGGACGGCAACACAATGGCGCTACTTAAAATTGACATAGGGATGGCGTATAATAAGGAGCGTTGAAATCCTGCGTCTAAAAACAAGTGCAAAACACCCGCAATAGCAAAGGAGGTGGCAACTAGGCCCAATAACCCAACCAAAAAAGAACGCCATAAAATGGGCCATTTTTCTTTTTCTAATTTGAGATCAAGTGCGGCTTCCAATACAATCATAATAAGCCCTACTATGCCAAGTAACTCAAGCAATGGCATTAAATCTTTATTTAGAAACTGTAGGCTTTGATTAAAAAGGGTGATGATTACACCCAACACGATTAGAAGTAATACAGAAGGAACATTTGTTCGTTTGGAAATGATGTTAAAAATATAGGAGAGTATCACAATGATAGAAACTCCTATTAGCAAATGATATGGTGATAATCCGTTCACGGGCACAAGATATGGAAATAATAGGTAATTCTACTGGAAAATAAAATGAGGGAGTTTTGTTATTTACCTTTTGAAAACTGAGACATAATGCTAGTACCGATTTGGTAAAAACTGGTTCCGATCAGGTAATCTAGTTTATCATCAAACGAAGATGAGTTTCTGGTTACTAGTCCACTATGTAGTTCTTTTCCATCCACATCTACAATGGTGTAATGTACTTTTATTATTCGAGGATAGTTGTCACCTTGAATGGCCACTTGGTTTACATCCATAGGAATAGCCATTTCATACTGATTAATAAATACAAAAGTGCTGGCATGATATCGTTTATTTAGTAGGTATAAGAAATCGCTATTTAGCACCTTGATGTTGGTATATAATGGTTTTGTTTCTGGGTTGCTTACAATTTGTCCCCCTTCCATATATGTTCCTTTTCGTGGTTCTGGTTGAGGCTCTTTGGTATTAAATTTCTTTTTCCATTTGTTTAGTGTCGACTCCTTTTTCTTAGGTTCGGGCACGGGCTTAAATGTGTAATCAATGGACTCATATACAAAATCCATGTCTTCTGGATAGCCAGTTTTGCTTTCTAAAATAACACCCGATGGAACACTATCGTTAAAAGCAGCGGCAATTTCCGATGCTAAAGAAGATAAAATAGTATCGCGTAGTTGTTCAAATTTAATGGTGTTAGCATCCATCATTTTTTTATCAAAGTAGGAGCTATACATTTTAAAACTAGCCGGAATTATCATCACATCCACGTTCATGGAATCGATGGCTAGATGTGCTTTATGACTTTTTGTATTATAACTATCCTCCTGTGCAATAGTTGCAACGGAAGTTGCAAAAATGGCTATACTTAATAAAATTAGTTTTTTCATTCTCCTCCCAATAATTTTGAAATACCACTCCACAAATCATTCCCATTTGCAAATAGCATTAGTCCAACCAACAGAATTATACCCGTCATTTGTGCATATTCCATGAATTTTTCGCCCGGTTCTTTACCGGTAATCATTTCATAGATTAAGAACATCACATGTCCGCCATCTAGCGCGGGGATAGGCAAAATATTCATAAATGCTAAAACCATGGATAAAAATGCGGTCAACCCCCAGAATCGTTGCCAGTTCCAAGTGGAAGGAAAGAGGTTTCCAATGGTTCCAAAACCACCAATTTGAGAAGCTCCTTCTTTTGTGAAAACGAGTTTCATTTGACGCACATAATTCACCAAGGTGTTTTCGGCCTCTTGATAACCTGCAGGTATAGACCCAAAGAAAGTGTATGTTTTGGTATTGAATTTAAAATAATCAAGCGGGCTTTTGTTACCTACACCTATTTTTCCGTTTTCTGACACTAAAACCGGAAGGGTAATTAATTCTTCATTTCGTAATACGCTAATTTCAACGGTTTCTCCTTTATTATCACCAACGGCTTTTACAAAATCGTTGAAGTATTTAGCTGGTTGACCATTGACCTCTTGAAATTCATCTCCTTTTTTTATGCCTGCTATTAGGGCATTAGAACCTTCTAAAATGGTGTCGGCAATAAAGGGAACACGTTCAGCAAAGGGCGTTCTTTCTTTCCGTGTAAGCACTTCGGATTTAAAATCTGCTGGTAGATTTACATGCACATTCTCTCCATTTCTATTAATATCTACCGTTTTGATATTGTCATCCAACATCATTTCAAGGAAGATGTCATGGTAGGTCATTTCATCGGAAATGGTAATTCCATCTATTGAAACAATTTGATCCCCGTTTTGAAACCCAATTTCCGTCATATAAGGACTTACTTCTACTCCATATACCGCTTCGTTGGCTGGTAAATAGGCTTTGCCCCAGGTGAATAGAATCATGGAGTAAATTAGAATTCCTAGTAATACATTGACCACTACACCACCCACCATGATAATGAGTCGTTGCCATGCGGGTTTTGTTCTAAATTCCCAAGGTTGAGGTTCTTGCGCTAGTTGTTCGGTGTCCATTGACTCATCAATCATTCCTGAGAGTTTCACGTACCCACCTAAAGGAACCCATCCAATACCATATTCGGTATCCCCTTTTTTAAATTTAAAAAGAGAAATCCATGGATCAAAGAATAAGTAGAATTTTTCTACGCGTACTCCAAAAAGTTTTGCGGGTAGAAAATGACCAAACTCGTGTAAAATAACTAAGATTGATAGACTCATTATTAATCCGAGAGCCTTGATAAGAAAATCTTCCATTTAATTGACTAAAAATTAAGCTGCAAATGTACTATTTTGAATCCGTAGCAGCGTAGTCACATCAAGTAGGTTTAAGACTTTTTTAGGATTGTTCAAACCGTTGGTTCAGATAAAGATGAAGTAAAATTAGGTGTAAATAACTGGTATTAAATTTTGTAGCCTCGCCAGGAATCGAACCTGGATCCTAGGTACCGGAAACCTATATACTATCCATTGTACTACGAAGCCTATTTTCACCCAAAGGATGTGGCGCGAAAGTAGTGAAGTGATTTAATTTGAGGGTGAACAATGCCTAGAATTCTTTTAAAGAGCGTGAAAAGATAGGGGTATTTTGGTTTGGCATGCTATCCAATACCTAAGTAATTTAATATTTGAGCGTAATTACGAATGGTAATAAAGCATTGCGAAGTGGCTAAACTGGACTATAAATCTGTAATTTTGGGAGTGTTTTTTTAGCACCTTTTTTGGCGTGTTTATATCGTTGGTATGTAGTTTAAAATCATCTTAAGCCAATTTTAAGCGGTCAGAAAACAATAGGTAATTTGGTAATACTCATATTTGTAGGATGAAAATATTAATAGTGGAAGATGAAGAAGGAATTTCTTCTTTTTTACAAGAGGGTTTAACAGAAGAGTCGTTTGAAGTGGATGTTGCCATTGACGGTAAAACAGGACTAAAACTTGCGCTTTCGGGAGGGTATGATTTGATTCTATTAGACTGGATGTTGCCGGGTGTGAGCGGAGTAGAAATCTGTAAGCAATACCGAAAAAGCAAGGGAGAAGCACCCATTATATTTCTTACGGCTAAGGATACTCTAGATGAAACATTGACCGGACTGAAAGCGGGGGCGAATGACTTTATTAAAAAGCCATTTCATTTCGAAGAATTATTGGAGCGAATTAGAGTTCAATTGCGCTCTAAAATGGGGATTTCCTCTGAGTTAACGCTGGGAGAAATTACCTTAAATACCGAAACCTACCAAGTTCATAAAGGTAAACTAGAAATTAGCCTTACTCACAAGGAGTTTTCATTGCTTGAGTTTTTAATCCGTCATAAGGGTAAAGTATGTAAACGAAAAGAAATTATTGAGCGTGTTTGGGACATTCATTTTGACTATAACACTGGGGTTATTGATGTGTATATCAATGCGCTTCGAAAAAAATTATTGCTTAGCAACACAGAAAACTACATTCAAACGGTAAGGGGAGTGGGCTATATAGCAAAAGAAATATGAGTGTAAGTTTTAAAAATAGAATTGCGTTTCATTACATGGTAGCTACGGCTATTGTGATGGCGATGGCATTTGGAATCATTTATTTGGTAGTGGAGCAAACGGTGATCCGTAATTTAGACTCTGATTTATCGTTTGAAGCCAATAAACATACGGGTGAAATTAAGGTGAATGGAGATAGCATTCACTTTAAAAATAAGGCTGAATGGGAGGAAATTGAACATACAGAAATTCAGGTTAATCCGGTTTTTGTACAGTTATTTAACAAATGGGGGCAGCTTATGGACAAGTCTCCCAATTTGAAGGATAATTACCTGGAATTTCACCAGCTAAAATTTGGTGAGCACGTAGATGCTAAGCTAAATAACAGAGCTATACGGCAGGCGCAAATTCCCATTTTAGAGGAAGGCGAAATCGTTGGGTATATTTTGGCGGCTATGTCATCTGAATCCGCGTTTTCGGTACTATTAAAGCTTAAAAATGTTCTTATTGTATCTTATTTGGTTTTGTTAGTGGGATTGTATTTTGTTTCCCGTTTTTTAGCAGGAAGAGGAATACTTCCGGTAACTGATGTAACTCGTACCATTACACGAATTACCAAAAACAATTTAAAAGAACGAGTAGATTTACCCGCTAATGAAGATGAAATTTACGAATTATCATCGGGCTTTAATGCCTTATTGGAACGGATAGAAAATGCACTGGAGCGTGAAAAACAATTTACCTCAGATGCTTCCCACGAATTAAGAACTCCCTTAGCAGCAATGCGAGGCACCTTAGAAGTTTTGGTGCGTAAGCCTAGAACGCAAGAACAATATGAGGAAAAAGTGGCTTTTAGTTTAAAGGAAATAGATAAAATGACTAATACGTTAGAACAACTATTGTTATTAGCTCGTTTGGATACCAATGCATCGCTCAAAGACCATGAATTAATTTCATTGCCGACACTGGTAGATGAGTCGTTGATGCGTTATAGAAATCAAATTGAAAGTAAAAATCTTTCCGTTGATTTTAAATTTAAGCCCAAAAAGAAATTGGGAGTCCCGCATTACTATAGCGATCTAATTATAGATAACGTGTTGAGCAATGCCATAAAGTATTCAAAAGAAGGGGGTAATTTAAAAATTTTGATAGATGCCATGGGAAATGAAGTGATTTGCGTGGTTACAGATGAAGGTATTGGTATCAAAGAATCGGATTTGACCAGAGTTTTTGAGAGTTTTTATCGTTCGGACGCCTTAGAACATAAACAAATAAAGGGGAATGGACTAGGCATGTCTATTGTAAAAAAGTGTGCAGACGCGATTCATGCCACCTTGAAAGTAGAAAGTGAATTGGGTAAGGGCACAAAAATTACCATCATATTTTAAAGAAATATTAAGATAATAAATAGGTATCCCAATTGACTCTCAAGGTATTTTTGGCGCATCCAAAACAATAGGTTTCCATGTTAGATAGAATCATTCAGTATAGTATTCACCACAAATTAATTGTCCTTTTGTTTACGGTTGGGGTAATTGGTTTTGGACTTTACTCACTTTCTGAAATTCCAATTGGGGCCGTGCCGGATGTAACGAATAATCAGGTTCAAATTATTACCACTTCTCGTAATTTAGCAACCGAAGATGTAGAGAAATATTTAACCTATCCGGTAGAATTGGAAATGGCCAACTTGCCCAACGTGAAGGAAATTAGGTCTGTTTCTAAATTTGGGCTTTCAGTGGTAACGGTGGTTTTTGATGATAAAATTGGGGCCTACTTACCGCGGCAATTAATCTCTGAGAAAATAGCTGCAGCCGAAGAAAAAATACCCGCGGGATTTGGGAAACCATTTATGGGGCCTATTACTACGGGTTTGGGAGAAATATACCAATATGTTATTGAAGTAGATTCAGCGCATCGCGATTGGTACACCTTAGATGAGGTGAGAACCATACAGGATTGGGTAGTGAAACGACAGCTTTCGGGAATTCCGGGAGTGGTGGAAGTAAATACGTGGGGAGGCTATTTGAAACAATATGAAGTAGCAATTAACCCAGAAAAATTACGAAGTTTAAATTTATCGGTAGCGCAAACCTATGAAGCGCTGCAAAAGAACAACAGCGTTGCCGGTGGCGGATATATTGAAAAAACCAATCAAACATTTTTCATTCGTGGCGAAGGGTTGTTGGGCTGTATCCAAGATGTGGAGGACATTGTGATAGAAAACCGCGAAGGCACCCCTATCTTTATCAAGGATGTAGCTACCGTTGGATTTGGTCATGCTACGCGATTTGGGGCAATTACCGGAAATGGCGAAGGAGAAAAAGTATTGGGTCAGGTAATGATGCTGAAAGGTGCAAATTCTAAGGCTGTTATTGAAGCAGTTAAAAAACGGGTGGCTGAAATATCGCCTACATTACCCGCAGGAATTAGTATCAACCCATTTTTAGAGCGAAGTGAATTAATTGCAAAAACGACCACTACCATTGCCGAGAATTTAATTCTTGGGTGTCTCATCGTGGTTTTTGTAGTAGTGCTGTTGTTAGGTAATCTACGTTCGGGTTTGGTAGTCGCTTCCGTAATTCCGATGACCTTATTATTTGCCTTATCGCTTATGTATTTATTTGGGGTGGATGCGAATTTGATGAGTTTAGGAGCCATTGATTTTGGTATCATCATTGACGGAGCGGTTATTATTGTGGAATTCATTGCCTTTAAAATGACGGCTGAGCGGGACCAAATTCAATCCTTGCCTAAGGAAGAAAAACAAAATTTCATAGATAATATAACCCATTTGGGAGCCAGTAAAATGATGCACTCCGCGGTGTTTGGGCAACTCATTATCATTATTGTGTTTATCCCAATCCTTTCTTTAGTGGGAGTAGAAGGCAAAATGTTCCGACCAATGGCGTGGGTATTTGTATTCGCGTTGATGGGAGCTATGTTGTTGTGTTTTACCTACGTACCTGTAATGGCGTCCTTGTTTATTCGTCCTTCCGATAAAACTAAATCTACCATATCTTCTAAACTGATCACTTTTTTAGAGGATAAATACGAACCTACCATTGCTTGGTCGTTAAACCACAAGAAAAGTGTGTTGGCCATGGCCTTTGGTTTATTGGTGGGTGTGGGTTTTCTTTTTTCTAGGATGGGAGGCGAGTTTGTTCCTACCCTCGATGAAGGGGATTTTGTGATTCAACCCGTATTGAAAACAGGAACATCCTTGAGTAATACGGTATTGACTACCACCCGAATTGAGGAAATTCTTAAACGATTTCCGGAGGTGGATCAAGTAGTGAGTAGAATTGGAGCTGCCGAAGTGCCTACCGACCCGATGTCGATGGAGGAAAGTGACGTCATCATAAAGTTGATTCCAAAAGAAGAATGGGTTTCGGCCGAAAGTAAAGATGAATTGGCCGATAAATTTAAGGAAGCACTTACCGAAATACCGGGAGTAGATTTTGAATTTACCCAACCTATTGAGATGCGTTTCAATGAGCTGATCACTGGGGTTCGGGCCGATTTAGCAATTAAAATTTTCGGGGAAGATTTGACCATTTTAGCCGAAAAAGCTGCGGAGGTTGAAAAAGCCATTAGAAATATAGAAGGTGCTGCAGATATTACCATCGAAAAGGTAGCAGGACTGCCGCAAATGTCGGTGAAATACGACCGGCATAAAATTGCCATTCATGGGTTAAATGTGGATGACTTGAACAACATTATCACTATGGGGTTTGCGGGCAAATCTGCAGGAACCATTTTTGAAGGTGAAAAACAATTTGATTTGGTAGTACGCTTTGATACAAATCATCATAAAACCATTGAAGATATTGAAACTGCCACCATCTTATTACCTAACGGGACCCAACTTCCGTTAAGTGAATTTGCTACTATTAAATATACCACTGGACCCGCAAAAATATCTAGAGACAATACCAAAAGACGTATTGTAGTTGGGGTAAACGTGAGAAATAGAGATTTAGAGTCAGTAGTAAAAGACGTGCAAGACATCGTGAAAAAGCAAATAAAATTACCTGCGGGTTACACGATTTCCTACGGAGGGCAATTTGAAAATTTAAGAACCGCTAGAGCCCGATTAAGTGTTGCGGTACCTATTGCACTTTTACTCATTTTTGTTTTACTTTATTTTGCCTTTGACTCGGTAAAAGAAGCGTTGATTATTTACAGCGCTATTCCCATGTCGGCTGTGGGTGGTGTGATTCTTTTATATTTAAGAGATTTGCCATTTAGTATCTCAGCTGGGGTTGGATTTATCGCTCTTTTTGGTATCGCGGTACTCAATGGTATTGTGCTGATAGAAGAGTTCAAAGAACTGAAGGCGAAAGGTATTCATAACATTAATGAACGTATTCTGATGGGAACGAAAAACAGATTAAGACCCGTTTTGTTAACTGCGGCAGCAGCTGCATTAGGGTTTTTACCAATGGCCATATCTACTTCGGCAGGGGCAGAAGTACAACGACCTTTAGCCACTGTGGTGGTAGGTGGATTAATTTCGGCTACCGCCCTTACATTACTTGTATTGCCAGTACTGTACGCCATTTTTGACCGTAAACGGTACCTGCGAAAGAGAAAAAGAGGTGGAATTGTGACCTTAATTAGTTTGCTAATTATCTTACCGATGATGGGTTTTGGTCAGTCGCAAATAATCAGTGTAGATGAAGCGGTAAACATTGCTTTACAAAATAATTTGGGTCTGCGTGCATCCGCCCAAAAAGTAGATCAGCGCAAACAGTTAGAGGGAAGTGCCATTGACATCAATAAAACTGAATTTTATTACAACAAGGATCAAAACAATATAGCTCCTAATAACTTACCGTTGAATGTATGGGGCATAAACCAATCTTTTCAATTTCCTACCATTTACGGGGCGCAGAAGAACGTGATGAAAGGTAAATCTAAAATGGCGCAAGACCAGTTAGAAATGGACCAGCGCACCGTTACCAAAGAGGTTCAAAAGGTATATTACGAAATAGTGTACTGGCAGGAAAAACAGAAAACATATTTGTTTTTAGATAGTTTGTATTCCACATTTGAGTATGCGGCTAATCGCAGATTTGAACAAGGGGAAACCAATTATTTGGAAAAACTGACTTTCGAAACCAAGCGAAAAGAAGTGACAGTACAGTTGAATCAGGTGAGTGAAAACATCGTAAAAAACTATATTCAATTGCATCAATGGATGCAAACCGATACTACCTATATAGTGGGTGATTCGGAATTGAAAAGAATCGTGCAAATTCCGTTAGACACTTTGACTCATCCTGCGTTAATCTACTATGCGCACGCTAAAGATGTGTCGCTAAAGGAATTGAAATTACAAAAGCAGAAATTACTTCCCGATTTAAATGCATCCGTGTTTATGGGAACAAATGATGGGGTAGGGAACCAGAAATATACAGGGTTTCAACTTGGAGTTGCGCTACCATTATGGTATGGGAATCAAAAATCAAAAATTGATGCAGCAAAAACAGGTTCTAGTATTTTAGAGAATGAACGGACGAATTATAAAATACAATTGGCCGCCAAGTACCAGTCATTTCAGTCGGACATTAGGTACTTAGAAATAGGAATCTCATACTATGAAACACAGGGTAAGGAATTAGTTACGCAAACTTTATTTCATGCCAACAAAGCATTTCAAAATGGAGAATTGAATTTTTTACAATACATCCAGTTGATAGAAAATGCCAAAGCAATTCAATCTAATTACCTCAGTACGCTGCACCAGTATAACATGACCGTACTTGAAGCAAATTACTTAATAAATTAATAATGAAATTGATGTTTTTAAATAGAACACGTACCATGGCTTTGAGCAATTTAATGCTAATTGCCTTGCTATCTTTAAGTTCTTGCGCCACAAGCACAGCGCCTTCTCATGAAGGTCAAACGGAAGCTAATGAGTCACCAAACGGAGTGGTAGAATTAACCACAAAGCAATTTGAATCTTCTAAAATGAAGTTGGGACAAATGGAATTAAAGCAATTCCATGGGATAGTAAAGGCCAATGGAATGTTTGACGTACCACCTCAAAATAGAGTTTCGGTAAGCTCTTATTTTGGCGGTTCGGTCAAAGAAATTGGATTGTTGCCCGGTGAACCAGTTAAAGCAGGTCAATTATTATTCATTCTTGAAAATCCGGATTATGTTCTGCTTCAAGAAAATTACTTGGAAGCTAAAGGGCAGCTTATTTATCTACAAGCGGATTATGAACGCCAAAAAAACTTACGTGCCGATAATGTTTCATCACAGAAAAATTTCCTTAAAGCTGAATCGGATTACATTGTAACCAAAGTTAAATTGGAGGCATTAAAAAAGAAATTGGAGTTAATGAAAATTGACCCAAATTCGTTAACCATTGATAATATTCGTACCACTATTCGAATTACTTCTCCGATTGATGGCTATGTAACCACCGTCAACATTACTAGAGGAATGTTTTTGAACCCATCGCAAGTGGCATTAAACATTGTGGATACAGACCATTTACATTTAGAATTAAACATTTTTGAGCGCGATTTACCAGATGTGAAAATTGGGCAAATTATTCGGTTTAAAATTCAAGAACATCAAACAAAAGAATATTTTGCCACGGTACATTTAGTGAATAAAACGGTCAACCCGGTAACAAGAACTATAGGTATTCATGGGCACTTATTAGACGAAGATATCAATGATCAGTTTACCCCAGGAATGCATGTGGAAGCAGAAATATATACTTCTACATCCGAAAAAATTGCGTTGCCTGAAACCGCAATTGTAGCTTCCGAAGGGCGAAATTTTGTATTAGAATTAGTGAACCAATCGGAGAATGGGTATTCTTTTCAGAAAAAGGAAGTGCTTGTAGGTGATTCCAATGAGGGATATGTGGAAATTAAAAACGCGGGTGAATTTGCAAAAGACGCTACCTTTTTAGTGAATGGCGCCTTCAATTTGATTACAGAGTAACATCAAATGTTATAAATTAAAAAAAGGACTGTACATCACATACAGTCCCTTTTTTTTGTAAAATACTGGTTAAAAGAATGTAAACCTAGCCTTTGAACCCTCGATTAAATTTCCAGAAAAATCCAAATGGCTTTCAAATTGGAATCCAATTATCAAATTAGGCTATTTCTTCCGCTCCTATTTCGTCTTCATTTTCGCTAGTTGGGCTTGGTTTTGCCACTTCTTTTTCTTGTCCTTTTAAATAGGTAGGAAGATTCATTCCTGCCATGTCAAACATTTCTTGCAAAGGGGGTACCGATTGGTATAAACCCGAAAGGAAATTTGAGGTAGAAGTTTTACCCTCTGCGCCACTTCCGCTTCCGCTATCCCAAACCGTTACTTTATCAATTTTAATATTCTTGATTGCCTCACTTTGCATTTTAACTAACTCGGGTAGTTTGTCGGCAATCATTATCATTACAGCATCCGATGAGCTGGATCCTGCGGCCGCTACTAACTCTTTAAAACCTTCGGCTTGCTTACTCAATATTTGATAGGTTCCTTTTGCCTCAGCGTCCATTTTCATGTAAATCGCATCGGCTTCCCCTTTGGCTAAACGTCTTATTTGTTCGGCTTGTGCTTCGGCATCAATTTCCACTTTTTGTTTGTCGATTTGCGCTGGTATCACAATGTTAGCTTCTTGCGAGGCCTTGTCTCTTAAAGCACGCACAATTTCTGCATCTTTTTCGGCCGAGTAGGCTTCTTCCAATGCTTTTGCAGTCTTTACTTTTTCCGCAGCCGTTGCTTTTCTACTGGCTTCCGCTTGTGCTTCTCTTCTAAGTGCATCTGAATTTGCGATAGAAATTTGCGATTTATTTTCACCTTCTACCGACCTTGCGTTGGCTTCGGCTACTTGTATCCGTTCCAATTGCATTGCAGCTGCTTCCCCCACTTTCGCATTGGCATCCGCATCTGCTACTTGAATTCGTTCATTTTTGTCGGCCACAGCTTCTCCAATTTTTGCTTGCGCTAAGGATGCGGCTACTCGGGTACGTTCATCTTGTTGGGCATGTGCCTCACCAATAGAACCGTCTCTGTTTTTTTCAGCCACGCTTTGACGCGCATCATTGATTGCTTTGGCTGCTGCTTCTTTACCTAATGCTTCAATATAGCCCGATTCATCTTTAATATCGGTCACATTCACATTGATAAGTTTCAGTCCAATTTTCTTCAATTCGTTTTCTACATTGGATGCTACATTCGATAAAAATTTATCTCTATTTGAGTTAATTTCTTCAATGTCCATCGTAGCTACCACCAAACGCAACTGACCAAAAATGATGTCTTTGGCTAAATCGTGAATGTTTTGCGGAGATTGACCCAACAAACGCTCCGCAGCATTCATCATTAAACCCGGGGCAGTGGTGATTCCAACGGTGAATCGAGAGGGTACATCTACCCTAATATTTTGGCGAGATAAGGCATTGGCCAATAAAACCTCAATAGAAATTGGGGTTAAATCTAAGAATGCGTAATCTTGAATGATAGGCCACACAAAAGCGGCTCCACCATGAATACATTTGGCCGAACGGGAGCCATCATCGCCTTTCCCTACTTTCCCATAAACAACTAAAATCCGGTCGGATGGACATCTTTTGTACCTTTTGAAAAGGGAGTAAATTAAAATGAAAATAAATAAGATTCCTATGCCTGCGGCAATTACAATATAATCCATCTGTTGCTATTAATTTAAGTTATTATTACTGGTCACTACTAAAATATGCTGATCTACTACGTTTAGTACTTTTACAATTTTACCGACCAAAAGGTCTTCTTCATCATTGGTCATGGCTTCCATTTCGCGCATGGAACCTTGAACGTTTAATTGTATGCGCCCTAATCCATTTCCTTTTTTAGGTACGATAATATATACTTCTCCCAATTTACCGATAGCGTTTTTGGTCTTCATGGTTCCGTCTTCTACAAGTTTGCTCATGAGGTAAAAAATGGTGGCCATCAGTACCATCATAAAAATTCCGGATACCGAAGAAATGGCCATGGTTACCATTTGCGAATAGCCCATATCTATCATTCCGATTCCTACCCAACCGAAGATGGTAAAGAAACTAACGAGATTTTTAACCGTGAAAAATTGAAACCCGATTCCTTCATCGGCATCGAGGTCTATGTCTACATCACCATCTACCTGGTCAAAATCGCCTATCGCAAAAGTGAGAATGAGCATTATAATAAAGATAGCGGTAGATGGTATTGCGAATGCCCAAAAAATTTGTTCAAACAACACTTTATCTGCCCACCAGGAAGTAATATCTACTAGTATCATTAAGGATGTATTTTGATGGGTATAAAAATAAGCCGTACTCCTGTAACCACAAAGGGAATTTGGCCCACTTATCCAATAATTTTACCGCGCCCAAAGTTGGAACCAAAAAAGGAACAAGGGATAGGGTTATCTTGCTTAGAAGTATCGAAATTATCTTTCCGAAATAGCTACCGCTACTCTGATTCCGTCCACCGCTGCACTCATAATTCCTCCCGCATATCCTGCACCTTCTCCAGATGGATAAAAGTTCTTGATTTGAGGATTCTCCAACGATTCTTTGTCGCGTGGTATTTTAACCGGTGAGGAAGTACGTGATTCCACCCCTACAATTTGTGCTTCGTTGGTGAGGTAACCCGGCATGGATTTTCCCCATGATTTAAACGCACTTTGCAGTGGTCTAGAAATTTCAATCGGTAATAAATCGCGCATATTAATCGATTTCAAACCGGGTATGTACGAAGTTTCGTTCAGTTCTTTGGAGTATTTTCCTCTTACAAAATCTTGTAATCGCTGCGCTGGTGCTACTTGCGAACCGCCACCCATTTCAAATGCTTTTTGTTCAATCGCCTTTTGATATGCGACCCCAGCTAATGGGCCATGTTCTTTTTTGTACGGTTCAAATTCTTTTTCGCCTACAGTAACCACAATTCCAGAATTAGCAAAACGCGAATCTCGCGTGGAGGTAGACATTCCATTTACTACCACTTCTCCTGGTGCAGTTGCTGCCGGCACAATAAAACCACCCGGGCACATACAGAAAGAGTACACGCCTCTTTTACCAATATTGGTTACTAAATTATATGCTGCTGCAGGTAGGTTTTTATCTCGGTCCTCATCGCCACAATGGTATTGAATAGAATCTATTATTCGCTGCGGATGCTCTACTCGTACGCCTACTGCAAAATCTTTTGCTTCGATAGTAATGCCGTTTTCATGCACTTTTTCAAACATATCACGAGCCGAATGTCCTGTAGCTAGAATTACAGCCTCACCCACAAAATCGGTCCCGTTTAGTGTGTTCACCCCTTTCATTTGGTGGTCTTCGATAATAAAATCAGTGACACGCGTATCAAAGTGAACTTCTCCACCAGATTTTAAAATTTGCTCGCGCATACTTTTTATAATCTTAGGCAATTTGTTGGTGCCTATATGTGGATGAGAATCTACCAAAATAGCGGGGTCAGCTCCGAAAGCAACTAATGTTTCCAGTACTTCTAAGGTGTAGCCTTTCTTTTTTGAACGGGTATATAATTTCCCATCCGAATACGTACCTGCGCCACCTTCTCCAAAGCAATAATTGGAATCTTCGTCTACAATTCCTTTTGAATTCAGGTTGCTTAAATCTTTTCTTCGGGTACTCACATCTTTACCACGTTCTAAAACAACGGGACATAACCCTTGTTCGATAAGCTTTAAAGCAGCAAATAATCCTGCGGGTCCACTTCCCACAATCACCACTTTCTTTTGGCTAGAAACGTCTGGGTAAGTGCGCATATAATTGATTTCTGCAGGTGGATTTTCGTTGATGTAAACTTCTAATCTTAATCGGATTAAAACCTTACGTTTTCGAGCATCTATCGATTTTTTTAGCGTAGAAATATGCGTGATTTCACTTTCTTTTACATCCAGTAATTTGGCAGCAATTTCTAAAACTTTATCTGCGTGATTTGCAGCACCCGGAGATACGGCAAGGTTGATTTCTTTAATCATAATCCAATAAAATAAGTTGATAAAAACAGGAATAGCCCAAAGGCTACCCTATGCGTGTGCGTTTTTTGACTTCCAAATGAAAAACGCACCAATGAGTACCACAGGGATACTTAGCCATTGTCCCATGTTTAGCGTCATTCCTTGTTCAAAAGCTTCTTGATTTTCTTTAAAAAATTCCACAAAGAATCTAAATCCAAATACGAGAACCATAAACATTCCGAATAAGAATCCTTTTTGTTCGCCTTTGTTGTATTTCCAATAGGCTTGATACAACACCACAAAAGTGAGCATGTAGGCTATTGATTCATATAGTTGTGCTGGATGTCGGGTGAGGTGGTCTCCCAATCTCACAAAGTCGACCGCCCAAGGCAAATCCGATGGTTTTCCAACAATTTCGGAGTTGAAAAAATTACCTAATCTTACCAGCGACCCGCCAAATGTCATGGCAAGTACGGTACGGTCCAAAATCCAAAGTAAGGATTTTTTAGATACCCGTTTACTCCAAATCCATAACGAGAAAATAACTCCGATTACCGCTCCGTGACTGGCTAATCCGCCTTCCCATATTTTTAAAATATCTCCAAGGTTTTGAGAGTAATAATCCCATCCGTAAAAGAACACATGACCCAAACGAGCACCTAGAATAGTACCTATTAACACCGTCATAAAGAGTGAGTCCACCCACTCTGGTTTAAGGTTTTCTTTGGCAAATATCTTTTCTTCAATGCGGAATCCTACCATAAATGCAATGGCAAACAAAATGCCGTACCATCGCGGATGAATGGGTAAATTCTCAAAAAGAGAAGGAAATATTTCGGGATTCATATCCCATACTATGGTTGCAAAAGAAATCATTGGTCTTCTAAAATTACGTGTTCCATTGTTGGAATGGCTGCGGTGTCTTTTTCAACGTTTTTGACTAAAAATTGACGGATTTCCGTATCATTAATCAAACCAATTAAAGTGTCTAAAGCAATTTTTCGTTGTGATTCGTTTTTCCATTGGGTCACTTCCTTTGCGGCAGTAAATCGCAAATAATCTTTGTATTCATTCACCGTAAAGTTACTGTCCACAAATGTAATTTGTTGCTGAATATTGGTTTCAGAAGTGGGAACGCCTGCTCTATTCCATACGTAATTCACAATAAAATCATAAAACTCCGGATTGCTGCTAGCGTTGGTGTCGTTGATATTCAACACGTCTGTAAAATGAAAGTAATCGGCAGATAATTCTTGCGAATTTTCGTTTCTATACAATGGATAAGCCTCTATTTGACTCGCCATAAAATACAAATTAGTCAGCGATTCTTGCTGCATAAATCGAGGACTTCCGGTGGGATGATTAGAAATATACATCACCAACTGTGTGTCCATTTTACCCCGAAGTAGTTCTATTGATTCGATAAATTGTTTTTCATCATAGGCGTAATACCTGTTTTGATTGGCCAAGAAATTTGCTTGTTCTAACGCACGGTCAAAAAGATAGCGCGATTCGTATTTAAGCTTACCCGAATAATCTGGTTTTTCAGTTGGTTGAGTAGCATCAAAATCTAGCGACAGTCTTTTGCCATGTTGCACGAAATAAAGATTTTTATTATGGTCGTATTCCAAGTAATAATAACCCTCTAATAAATCTAAAGGTCGCACAAAAATCCCGTTTGAATCTACGGGAATATCTAAATAGAAAGAAGGTTCACGGCCTTTTATTTTTTCCAATGGAGTGAGCGCGCTGTAAAAAGATACGGTAGAATCGGTAAGATTTAAAATTTCAGCATCTACGCCATTTTTTACCGGTTTTTCTTTGTTCCCGCCACATGATATAAGTAATAAGGAAATACAACCTACTACGCAATAGGTTTTAAATGACTGTAAATTCCGCATAAAATGCTCCTCCATTTATTGTTCCTGTAACTTTATAGTATAGCCTTCCGTTATTATAAAAACCGTCAATTGTGTCCGCATATTGATAAACTCCTTTTCCGTTTTTAATATCCGATAAAACCATGCTGCTAGATGATCCAGAAATTGTACAATCAAATGAATCACCCCCTTGTGTCGCAACGTGAATAAGCTTTTTGTCAAGTCCACTCACCACCAAATTAATTTGACTTGAAAAATTATCGCCTGGATTGTCGGCATAATTTACCACATAATTCCCGCTAAAAGGACCGGCTATTTCTCCTGTGATATCAGGGTCTACCGTAATTGTTGGAGGCTGTTGGCAACCGCTAAATGTAGCAATGGCCACACCAAAAAAGGCGAAAATGGCGAATGTTAAAAGTTTTCTCATGGCTTAAATTATGCTTTGTCTTGTTTTACAACCCGTAAAGTTAACTCTTCTAGTTGTTCTTGCGAAACCGGAGAAGGAGAATCAATCATTACATCACGTCCTGAATTATTTTTAGGGAATGCGATGAAATCTCTAATAGACTCTTGCCCTGAAATTACGGCTGCAATTCTGTCTAATCCGAAAGCAATTCCTCCGTGTGGGGGTGCTCCGTATTCAAATGCGTTTAATAAGAATCCAAATTGTTCTTGGGCTTCTTCTTTAGTAAATCCTAATGCATCAAACATCTGACTTTGAATGTTTTTATCGTGAATACGGATAGAACCTCCCCCTAACTCTACGCCATTCACTACCATATCGTAAGCGTTTGCATATACGTTTTTCGGGTCGGTAGCTAGTTTCTCTAAGTCTCCAGGAATTGGAGAGGTAAAAGGATGGTGCATGGCATGAAAACGACCACTTTCTTCATCCCATTCTAATAGTGGGAAATCTACAATCCATAAAGGAGAAAAGCCTCCATCACGGTATCCTAAACGGTCTCCCATTTCTAAACGAAGCACGTTCATGGCGTTTTGCGTTTTTGCTAAATCACCACTCATTACCAACATTAAATCGCCCGGTTGTGCATTATCTAATGCGCCCCATGCTTGCAAATCTTCTTGGCTGTAAAATTTATCTACCGATGATTTTACGGAACCATCTTCATTAAATTTCACCCAGATTAATCCTTGAGCGCCTACTTGAGGACGTTTTACAAAATCAACTAATTTATCTAAATCTTTTCTTGAATAGGTGGCTAATCCTTTGGCTACAATACCAATTACAGCTTCGGCTTCGTCAAATATTTTGAAATCATGTCCTTGCGCCAAATCGGTCAAGTACTGAAATTTCATATCAAATCGTGTATCTGGCTTATCCGAACCAAAATCACGCATGGCATCATCGTATTTCATACGAGGAAACTCTGGTAAATCCACATTTTGCAATTTCTTGAATAAGTGTTTGGCTAAGCCTTCAAATGTTTCTAAAATATCATTACGTTCCACAAATGCCATTTCGCAATCAATTTGCGTAAACTCTGGTTGTCGATCGGCACGTAAATCTTCATCTCTAAAACAACGCACAATTTGAAAATAACGGTCGTAACCAGAAATCATCAATAATTGCTTAAACGTTTGAGGCGATTGAGGTAACGCATAAAACTGTCCCGGATTCATACGCGATGGCACCACAAAATCACGTGCTCCCTCTGGAGTGGACTTGATTAAGTAGGGTGTTTCAATATCTAAAAACTCACGACTATCTAAAAAGTTACGTGTTTCAAGGGTGAGTTTATGACGCAAACGCACGTTGTTTTGCAACGGATTTCTACGTAAATCCAAATAGCGGTACTTCATTCTAATTTCTTCTCCACCATCCGTATCATCTTCAATAGTGAATGGAGGCGTTTTAGATTGATTTAAAATCGTTAGTTTACCTACTTTAATTTCAATCTCACCGGTAGGCATTTTTTTGTTCTTACTGGAACGTTCAATTACCTCACCTTCAATAGAAATCACAAATTCACGACCAAGAGTACCAGCTTCTGAACCCAATGCCTCATTGTCTTCCATGTTGAAAGCCAATTGCGTAATTCCATAACGGTCACGTAAATCAATAAATGTCATACCGCCCAATTTACGGGAGCGTTGCACCCATCCGGAAAGGGTGACAGTTTGACCTACATTCTTAATATTCAGTTCTCCACAAGTGTGCGTACGATACATTTCTTCTTGGTTTTAAAGCGGGCAAAATTAATGGAATATCGCTGAGAATGGGTGTGTTTTAACGGATTTTATATATAAGGTGAAAGGGGTAGGTTTTAGGGAGTGAAAAATGGGTGGTAATTGCGATTATTTCTTGGTAATAATAGCAATGGGTTGATGTGTTATTGCGAAAAAGTGTCAGTGGATTGATATTTTATTGTAAAAAAGTGTCAGTGGGTTGATGTTTTTGCATAGCTTTGTAATGCATTAAATATATTAGCTATGGAATTGTTACAAACCAAATTCTATCAAAAATACAAGTTTACCCATACAGAAATGGTTCGAGAAATAACTCATTCTATCGATTGGTCTAACCGTTTAATTGGAATAAAAGGAAGTCGTGGAGTGGGCAAAACCACCCTGATTTTGCAACACATTAAACAAAACTACAAGCCAAATCATAAGGTGCTATACATCAGTTTAGACGATTTATATTTCACGCAAAATTCTTTATACAGCTTGGTAGATTCGTTTCATAAAAAAGGGGGAGAATTATTAGCGATTGATGAAGTGCACAAATACGAAAATTGGGCGATTGAAATAAAAAATATTTATGACGATATGCCAAGCCTTAAAATGATTTTCACCGGCTCATCACTTTTGCATTTACACCACGCTAAAGCTGATTTAAGCCGAAGAGCAGTGATGTATCAAATGCCGGGACTTTCGTTTCGAGAGTTTTTAATATTTCAACAAAATGAAGCCTTTAAAAACTACTCTTTAAATGAGATTTTAGAAAACCACATTGAAATAGCTATGGAGATTTCATCTAAGATAAAACCCTTGGAGCTTTTTGGGCAGTATTTGAATTTTGGATATTATCCATTTTATAAAGAAAACAAAAATTCTTTTCACCAAAAGCTATCGGAAACTATATTGACTGTTTTAGAAGTGGATATTCCCCAATTTGCTAGTATTCAAACTTCCAATATCACGTATTTAAAAAAATTACTCGCAATTATCAGCAATTCCGTACCCTTTAAACCAAACATGAAGTCGCTAAGTAGCCGCACCGGAATAAGCTTAAACACCATGAAAGCCTATTTAAAACTACTTGCTGACGCTGAATTATTGCAACTATTATACGTAAGTGGGAAAGGGATAAATAGCCTCAACAAACCCGAAAAAATATATTTGGGGAACACCAACTTAATTTACAATCAAGGAGGCGCTACGCCAAATATGGGTAACATAAGAGAGACCTTTTTCTTTAACCAATTGCAAGTTAAACACCGTGTAGAAGCTTCAAGAAAATCTGACTTCTTAGTGAATGATACGTTCACTTTTGAGGTAGGTGGCCAAAACAAAACAACCAAGCAAATACAAAATATTGAAAACGCTTACGTGGCGAAAGATGATATTGAAATAGGAGCTGGAAACGTTATTCCGTTATGGTTATTTGGTTTTTTGAATTAAATGGGGTGATTTAAAAGAACCAAGATAACACACTGAAAATCACCCACCCCCCCCTAAAATAGTAAATCCATTTAACACTATTTATTTGGATTTACCGTTTGTTCCGTAGTATAATTGTAGCACCAAAAACAACGACCAACATTTTTACTCCGTAACAAATTCATATTTATTAAACAATACCCGATCCACAAATAATACCGAATGAAAAAAATTAAAAACCTGTGTGCGGTACACCGCGCCATCAAAACTCAAATTAAAGGATCCACCCCCGAAATTGCAAAACAAGTAGGATTATCACGAAGCTGTTTTTACAAATACATAGAAGGAATAGAAAACTTTGGTGCAGAAGTGGCTTACTCACGTACTGCCCGATGCTTTTCGTACCAATCTCCATTCGAACTTAAGTTAGAAATTAATGCTGAAGGCATGAATCAAATATATGGAGGAAGAAATTTTCTTCCGTCCACGAAAAATGGACGGAAGGGTTTTATGTTTGGCATCTCAAAGGAGGATGACCACCTTAATTTGAAATAACGAAAAAACAGACAACCCAAGTTGTCCATTAAAATATTCTGATACGTATCGGAAAAAGAAAAAAAGGAAGTGCGGCAACACTTCCTTTTAAAGACGCATCTAGTCTCGGCTTGCCGGCTATGATAACGTGTGCATATCAGCAACTGTAGGTGCCGAAAATGCAGTGGCAAAGGTATTTTTATTTTTAGAGTAGGTGTTTTAAATATATTATTATGAAAAAGTTAGAAAAATTGAAATCAAATAAACTTGATTTATCAATGCAAAAGTCGGTAAAAGGTGGACTCCCTATCTATGTGCCAATCCAAATGGTTACCCATGTTATTGATTCAGGAAAGATCGGGCCGCAAAATGCCAGTGATGAAGGTAATCCTGGATATTATGATACTATGGATTAATTATTCAATTAATAAAAGAAGGGTAGGATTCTACCCTTCTTTTTAATAAATTTTACTTTGATGAAGTATTCCATTTTAATTTTTCTGTTATTTATAACAATGTGCCTTTCTGGACAGAATGTTGTCCGAGGTAGAATCATTGATGGAAATAATGAGGGTGTTTCTTATGCTACCATTCAAACTGGAGATAATCAAACTATTTCAAATGACGGTGGTTACTTTGAACTGAAAACAAACTTGGACACGGTTGTTTTAACCATTAGACATGTTAGTTTTTTGACCAAAACGGATACCATTAATATTCTTACAAACGATAGGTTTATTAGCATTACGCTCATCAAAAAAGAGATTAATCTAGATTCTGTTACAGTTAATGAAAAGCGATACCCTGATTTTTTGATGGACTACGAAATTTCCAAAGGAGTTATTTATACGCTCAACCGCAGAAATAAAAAGCGATTTGTGAAAACCTTCAATCCTGAAAAAAGTTGGTTAATAGAAAAAGAGGTTTCTAAAAAATACAACGACATCAAAAAAGATTGTTTCGGTAATATTCATCTTATAGCTGACGATAGTGTGAGGCAAATTTTTGTGTATAACAATGATATTTTCACCATTGCAAACTTCTCTATAGCAGAATTTCAGAAACAGTTAGAACCATGCGTAGCTGCTTTTGATAATAGAATTATTACATCAAAATATGCCAACCATGACCAACAATTAATTCTTGATTTGTACCACAATAAATCAGTTACACATTTTGCTAATATATGGGATGAAGAAGCTACTAAAAATGCCCAATCATACTATTCTGAAATCATTAGATTGTATTATCAAAACACGCCTGAGGAACAAAACATTATTGAACTAGGGGTATGGGATGGAGACCTGGTAAAGCTTATTGTTCCATACGCAATAATAGCTTCAAATGGAACGATTCTTCGTTCTGGTTGGACTACGGAACAAATCGGTTGGTATAAAAACGTTGCAGCCAAACCATTGTATTGTCCTGTTTTTGTTCTGGATGAAAATTTGATACTATTTGATTTTGTGAACGGGGTATTGAAAACCTATCGCTTTGATGGGCAATTGCTTAACTCTATACCAATTTCATTCCACAAGAATAAAGGATGGGTTGAGCAAGTTTTAGCAGATGAAGCAACAGGAAAGTTATATACCATTTACCAACTAAACGGGGCTTATTTCATTAGCGAAATAAATACAGAAGATGGTACTATTAAAGAGTTAAAACCTTGCTTCTCGAAGCAATACCCAGAAAACATTAGAGTCTATAATGAGAAGGTATTCTACATTTTTGATTTTAAATTACATAGCGTGCTAGTTGATGACTAACTGCCAGATTGTCAAGATGGTGAGCATTATTTAGGGCTAGCTATTTTGGTGAAATACTTCCTTATTTCATCCTGGAAATTCCCCCACCTATTCCTTAGCCACGTAATTCCATAAATAATATAAAACCCCAATAATACCTAATCCACACATTATTTTGAGCAGCACGTATGGGGCGAAATAAATACCCATGATTAAGGCGGGCAATAAAAAAATACTTAAAATGTGCGAAATCCCTTGTGTGTCTTTTTTCTTCATCGTTGAAATTCGCTTTTTTTGGTTTAGCTCATTTGTTCAAAATCCATCCCGAAAATAGCTGAGAAATGGCCTAGCAATTTAGCTTTAACCTCTTCCATATCCACTTCCTTGCCCAGCTCTCGTTGAATAGAGGTGACATCTTTGCCAATAATTCCGCAAGGAATAATGTTTCCAAAATATTCTAAATTTGTATTCACATTCAACGCAAAACCGTGCATTGAAATCCAACGAGAAGTTTTTACGCCAATGGCACAAATTTTTCGTTCTTGTGGAGTACCTGGTTCTACCCAAACACCCGTAAATTTATCGTAAATCTCCCCTTTAATACCGTAATCGGCACAAACTCGAATTACCGCCTCTTCCATGCCTCGGAGGTAGTAATTAATGTCGGGTTTAAACTGGTCCAAATCTATAATAGGATATCCCACTAACTGACCCGGACCGTGATAGGTGATGTCGCCACCACGGTTAATTTTATAGAAAGTAGCCTGTTTTTCTTGCAAGCCTTTTTCATCTAGCAATAAGTTGTCAAGCGAACCACTTTTCCCAAGGGTGTAAACATGTGGGTGTTCTACGTAAAAGAAATAATTAGCGGGTGGAGTTGCGTTTTCCAACTCCTTGTTGGCTAGTTTCTTGGCGACACTGGCGTCAAAAATTTCTTGTTGTAGATCCCACGCATTTTGGTAATCTAGTTTTCCTAAATCTTTGAAAAAAACTTTTGGCATTTCTTATTTTTTTAAACCAGTTGATAACTCCAAACTCCCAGCAATCAACTACTTCGCTAGTTCCGACTTCAAAAAGTCAATTACTTTAACTTCTACTACATCCACATCGTTCAATTCGCTTAAACGCATAGAAACCCAATCGCCTAAATGAATATGGTAAAGCGTACGAGCAATTTTAGACTCTCCCTTACTGTATATTTCGTACACTTTGTTGGTGTATTTCGAAATGATGGTTTTGTTAATTTCAATTCGTTGTTGGTTTTTAGCGCTATCATCCGAATTGCGTAAAATAACCACCGACATGTTGTCGTTTGCTCCTGCCCAACCCACAAGTTCGTTGTGGTTCATTTCTGGAATGGTGTGGTGCCAGCAAAGCATTTTTGCATTTTCGTTTATTTGTTGACGTAAACGAGTAGCAATTCCTTCGTAGCCAGCTGCGGCATAAATTACAGGCATAGTGCCTTCCAAGTTTTCAGCCAGCGCGTTGGCTTCTTTTTCAATAGTGGCTTCTTCGGTATCTAATAATGCGATAGCCGCATTTATTTCGGTATTAATGTCGAAATGAGTTAACCCGTAATGGTTAAATAAAAACAACAATGAAACCAATGAATAAGATAACATAGATCGTGGTGGATTTCCGCCTTCTAAAACAATTTGATTTAAATCATTTTCAGCGGCAATTTCGCCCGCTCTACCTCCGGAAGTAATAAAAGCAACCTCAGCACCCGCTTTTACAGCCGCTTCAATCACAGAAATAGTTTCTTCCGTATTTCCAGAATAGGTAGATCCAATAACTAGGGTGTTTTCATTCACCCATGAAGGTAAATCGTAGGTTTTGTTGACTAAAACAGGAACCTTTACATCGCTTGCTAGCTCTGAAATAATGGTTCCGCCAATTCCTGACCCACCCATACCGGTAATCAAAACGTTGGAAATGTTTTTCTGAGTGGGTTTTAATGTAGTTCGATTGCCTATGGCTAAAGCATCGCTTAATTGCTTGGTGAAATCTTGAATTAGTGTCTTCATATTTGTCAATTTTAAGGACGGCAAATGTAATCTAATCCATTCTATTTTTGGTGTAAAGTTGGAGTGCTATTTTATAACCTTAAAAGGCAACGTCCCACCAATTTAAAAACAAGGCGATTACCTATGTAAATTAACCCAGTAAATACTTGTTGTAATACCAATAAAAGCAGTATATTTGCAGCCAAATTAGGAATGGGAAAAGAGGGGTCGAAAACCCCTCTTTTTATTACCAACTATTTTGGTAATAGGGTTGAAATTTTTGATTTCAAAATAAGTTATTGATTTTTAAGTAATTAAAAATGATTAAAGAGTCAACGGTACGAACATTAATTGATGAGACTACTGAGGGAACGGACATTTTCTTGGTAGATTTAAAGATTAGTAGTGGTAATAAAATTAGCGTTTTGATAGATGCTATTGGCGGGTTGCCCATTACCGATTGCATGAAGGTGAGTCGTGGTGTGGAGCAGAATTTGGACCGTGAAGACGAAGATTTTTCCATAGATGTTTCGTCTCCTGGGTTAGATAAACCCTTTAAAGTTTTTCGTCAATACGAAAAAAATATCGACCGAAGCATTCGAGTTGTCCTAGAAGATGAAGGGGTGCTGGATGCGAAAATAGTAGCGGTTAACGAAGAAGAATTAAAAATTTCGATGACCATAGAACAAATTATTACCAACGGTGATTTGTTAGAAGGAATGAAAAAAGGAGATGACCTAGTGTTAGCTCAGAGTGATGTTAAAGAAGCAAAAATTAATATTTCGTTTAGTTAAGCGAAAATTATACGTACAATTATGATGAATACAGATCAACTTATTGAGTCGTTTTCGGATTTCAAAGAATTCAAAAACATTGACCGTGTAACCATGATGAACATTTTGGAAGAAGTGTTTCGTGCTATGATTATTAAAATGACCGGTACCGATGAAAATTATGACATTATTATCAATCCGGACAAAGGAGATATCGAGATTTGGCGTAACCGTGAAATCGTAGATAACGATGAGGTGGAAGATGAGAATATTGAAATTTCATTAGCTGATGCAGTTAAAATTGAACCTGATTTTGAAATTGGGGAAGAGGTAGCAGAGCAAATGCAATTAGAAGATTTTGGTCGTAGAGCAGTATTAGCATTACGTCAGAATTTAATTTCTAAAATACATGAGTTAGAAAAAGATTCTCTTTATAAATTGTATAAAGATAGAGTGGGCGATATCCTTACGGGTGAAGTTTACCAAATCTGGAAAAAAGAAGTGCTTATCTTGGATGATGAAGGAAATGAATTGATTTTACCAAAATCAGAACAAATCCCGAGTGATTATTTCAAGAAAGGTGAAACGGTTCGTGCCGTGATTAAAAAAGTGGATATGCGTAACAACAATCCAGTAATTATTTTATCGCGTACGGCTACAGAATTCTTGGGTCGCTTGTTTGAATTAGAAGTGCCAGAGATTTTTGACGGATTAATTACCATTAAAAATATTGTTCGTGAGCCAGGAGAACGTTCTAAAGTAGCGGTTGAATCTTACGATGAAAGAATTGATCCAGTAGGTGCTTGTGTTGGAATGAAAGGGTCACGTATTCACGGAATTGTACGTGAGTTACGTAACGAAAACATTGATGTAATTAATTACACTTCCAATCCGCAACTATTTATTGCGCGTTCGTTAAGTCCAGCTAAGATTACCAATACCGTTATTCATGAAGAAGAAGGAAAAGCAGATGTTTTCTTACGTCCTGATCAAGTTTCTTTAGCTATCGGTAAAGGTGGACACAATATTAAATTAGCGAGTAGATTAACCGGATACGAAATTGATGTTTACCGAGAAGAAGGTAACGACAATGAGGATGTGAATATAGAAGAGTTTACGGATGAAATTGATGGCTGGATCATCGATGCATTAAAAGCGATAGGATGTGATACGGCTAAAAGCGTTCTTCGTTTATCAAAAGAAGATCTAATCCATAGAACGGACTTAGAGGAAGAGACTGTGGATGCAGTATTAAACATTTTCAAATCTGAATTTGAATAAAATCACGTGAAAATGATTTAGATTATATTAATTTGCCAACAAATACATAACTTTCCATAATATGGCAGGTAAAACAAAGAGATTAAATAAAGTAGCGAACGAATTTAACGTAGGGGTTTCCACTATCGCTGAATTCCTTAAAGAGAAAGGTCATGATATTGATGCTTCTCCTAATGCGAAAATTCAACCAGAAATGTACAGTTTGGTGTTGGATAAATTTGGTTCGGATAAAGCTAGAAAAGAAAAATCTCAAGAACTTAGACATAAAAAGGTAGAGCGTAAAACTATTACGCTTGAATCGGATAAGCCGGTGGTACCAGAACCTATTGAAGAAGTAGTTTCTACCCCTCCTGTAGTGGAGGTTGTTACCCCTGTTGTTGAAAAAACACCTGAACCTATAGTGGAGGCAACTCCCGTAAAAGAACCGGCTCCTGAAGTGGAAGAGGTTAAGGTAGCGCCTGTTGTGGAAACCGAAGCTCCTAAATCTACGGAAGTGGAGATTAAGAAAGGTGATGTTGGCGAATTTGAAGACGGTAAAGGACCCAAAATTTTGGGAACCATTCAACTGGAAGAAAAGAAACCTAAGGCGAAAGGGAAGGGAAAGAAAAAACCAGAACCTAAAAAGGAAACTCCAAAAAAACAGAAGCAACCTAAGGTGGAGAAAAAACCAACACCTGTAGCTCCTCAGCCAGAGCCTAAACAGCCAAAAGCACGTCCGGCAGAGCCAGAAATGCTAAAAACAAATGTGGCTAAATTGGCAGGTCCAACGGTAGTCGGAAAAATTGAGCTTCCAACCAAACCAGAGAAAAAGAAAAAACCAGTTGCTTCGTCTAATAATCCAAACGGAAATAAACGCAAGCCTAGAAAACGTATTCCTACCCCTGGAGGAGATACTAGAGGTCCTAATAGAGGACCAAATGTTGGTGCTAATCGTGGGCCAAATAGAGGTCCAGGTACTCGGGGTAAAAAAGGACGTAAACCAGAACCCGCTGTTGCACGTACAGATGAGCAAATTCAGAAAGAAATTTCAGAAACTTTAGCACGCTTAAATAGTGGTGGTAAAAAGAATAAAGGTGCCAAGCATAGAAAAGCCAAAAGAGAAAGAGGCGCATTGCAAGAGCAAGCGGAATTGGCTGCACAAGAGTTCGAACAAAAATCAATTAAAGTAACCGAATTTGTTACGGTTAATGAGTTAGCAACCATGATGAACGTTACGGTTACCGATGTTATTTCTGCGTGTATGACACTAGGAATGATGGTATCGATAAATCAACGTTTGGATGCAGAAACGCTAACTATAGTTGCAGAAGAATTTGAGTACGAAGTTGAATTCGTAGGAGCGGTTTCAGAGGAAGAAGAGGAAGTAGAAATTGTAGATGCAGAGGAAGATTTAACTCCAAGAGCACCAATTGTTACCGTAATGGGTCACGTAGATCACGGTAAAACTTCGTTGTTAGATAAAATTAGAGATGCAGATGTAATTTCTGGTGAAGCGGGGGGAATAACCCAACACATTGGAGCTTATATGGTGACCTTGGAAAGTGGAAAAGAAATCACATTCTTAGATACACCAGGGCACGAAGCGTTTACAGCAATGAGAGCAAGGGGTGCGCAAGTTACTGATATTGCAATTATTATTATTGCTGCAGATGATAGTGTGATGCCGCAAACGAAAGAGGCTATTAATCACGCACAAGCGGCTGGAGTACCGATGGTATTCGCGTTCAATAAAATGGACCGTCCTGATGCAAGTGCAGATAGAATTAGAGAACAGTTATCTCAATTAAATATTTTAGTAGAAGAATGGGGCGGTAAGTACCAAACGCAAGAAATTTCTGCTAAAAGTGGATTGGGAGTAGAAGAATTATTAGAAAAAGTATTGTTGGAAGCAGAAATGCTTGAGTTGAGAGCTAATCCAAATAGAATGGCTCAAGGAACAGTGCTAGAAGCTTCCTTAGATAAAGGTAGAGGTTACGTTACCCAAATGATTGTGCAAACAGGTACAATTAGAGTGGGTGATTTTGTAGTAGCCGGACAATACTTTGCGAAAGTAAAAGCCTTAACCGATGAACGTGGAAAATCAGTAGATTCTGCTGGACCTGCACATGCGGTTTCGATGCTTGGTTTTGCCGGAGCTCCAAATGCGGGTGATGGATTTAAACAATTCAAAGAAGAGCGTGAAGCGAAACAATTAGCTACTAAACGTGAGCAATTGCAACGTGAACAAGGACTAAGAACACAAAAACACTTGACATTAGATGAAATTGGAAGACGTTTATCATTAGGCGATTTCCACGAAATTAATGTGATTGTGAAAGGTGATGTGGATGGTTCTGTAGAGGCATTATCAGATTCATTAATGAAATTATCGACCGAAGTAGTTCAAGTGAACGTAATTCATAAATCGGTAGGTCAAATTTCTGAATCGGATGTATTGTTAGCTACCGCCTCGGATGCGATTATTGTTGGTTTCCAAGTTAGACCATCCATGAGTGCTCGTAAATTAGCCGAAAGAGAAGAAATTGATATTCGTTTATATTCTATTATTTACGATGCAATTGCGCAAATGAAAGATGCCATGCAAGGTATGCTGAAACCTAAATTGGTGGAAGAAATTGTATGTAACATCGAAATTCGCGAGACATTCAAAATATCTAAAATTGGTACCATTGCCGGTTGTTATGTATTGGATGGAACCATTACTAGAAACACGCAAGTACGTGTAATTAGAGATGGTATTGTTGGATATTCAGGTAAACTAGGTTCATTGAAACGTTTCAAAGATGACGTGAAAGAAGTGAAAGCAGGTTACGAATGTGGATTGAACATTGATGGCTACAACGATATAAAAGAAGGTGATATCATTGAAGGATACGAACAAAAAGAAGTAGCGCAAACATTGTAAGCTTCGTCTTTTAAATGATAACAAACGGTCATTGAGATTATTCTTAATGGCCGTTTTTTTTGTGGGTAAAAACAGGTGAATTTATTTATTGATTTTAATAGGAATAGAAGACGATGAAAAACCATCTATCCCAAATTACTCCCTTTTAAATACGCTATAAGGCACTAATTAAAATAAACGGAAATAGGGGGAAGTTTGTCATAATTTTGTAGTGGAAAAACGTGTAATTATGACAAAATACCTTCTTATCGCATCGCTTCTTTTAGGTTCGATGGCCACAAAAGCACAAGATTCATGGAGTCTTGAAAAGTGTGTGGAATACGCGCTCGAAAACAATTTGGATGTTCGTCAAGCGCAAATGAATGTTCAAAATTCGCAAACCAATGTAATGCAATCTAAAAGTCAGTTTTTACCAAGTGTAAACGCTTCGGCTTATTACGGGTATAACTTTGGACAACGTATTGACCCCTTTACTAACCAGTTTGCGCAGAGTACGGTTAATACGGGTAACTTTAACTTGAGTGCGAATTGGACGCTTTTTGCCGGCCTACAAAACTTGAATCAATTAACCCAAAGTCAATACAATCAACAATCATCTGATTTTGCGTATAAAAATGTGCAATACCTGACTAGTTTGGCAGTGACCACTTCATTTTTACAGATTCTATTTAATCAAGAGTCGCTAAGTGTGGCGCAAAAACAAATGGAAATTACCACATTGCAGGTAGAACGAACTAAAAAATTGGTAGATGCCGGAAGTGCGCCTAGAGGTAGTTTATATGATATTGAAGCCCAGTATGCACGCGAAGAATTAGCAATGGTGGATGCCGATAATCAATTGATATTATCGTACTTATCGCTGAAACAATTGCTTCGATTACCAGGCGATTTCAACATGCAAGTTGTGGTGCCAACAACTTATGATAGTGCGTCATTGGCATTGCCTACAAGTTTGAATATGGTGATTCAAACGGCTTATGAAACGTACCCAAGTATAAAAAGTAATGAGTACGCTTTATTGAGTGCCGAGAAACAAATTAATATATCCAATAGCGCCATGATTCCTCGTTTGTCGTTAAGCGGTTCGTTAGGAACAGGATATTCTGGAAATGCAAAAGATGTAGTAAGTTCTACCCTAACCGGAACGGATCCAATTGGATGGGTGGAAGGAAATCCTACCAGTTTGGTAGTTAGACCATCGTATACCACAGAAACGAGGACGCAAAAATTTAACGAGCAAATTACTGGGAATTTCAATCAATCTCTTGGTTTAAGTTTATCCATACCTATTTTTAATAAAATGAATAACATGGCGGAAATTAATCGTGCCAAAGTGAATTATTCCATCCAAGAAACAACATTGGAGAAAGAGAAACAAAACGTAAGACAGGATATTGAAAAAGCGTACACTTCCGCTTTAGCTGCGTTTAAAAAGTTTAAATCGACCGAAAAAGGATTGGTATCCTTGAATGAAGCATTTAATTATGCGCAAAAAAGATTTGATGTAGGAATGATAAACTCTGTAGATTATAACGTGGCTAAAACCAATTTATATAAAGCGCAAAGTGATTTGGTGAAAGCTAAATTTGATTACATTTTTAGAATGAAAATATTAGATTTTTACCAAGGAAAATCATTGAGTTTGTAAATCCATTTACTGGATACTAAAAAAATTACTATGACTAAGAGAAATTTACTTATTGCTGCTGGAGTGATTGGGTTTGCCGTTTTGATGTATTTCGTTATGCAGAAATCGAAACAAAAGGATGCTAAATATACCATCACTACCGAAAAAGTGGTATTAGGAAGAATTACCGAAATGGTTTCGGCTACCGGAAGAATTCAACCAGAGAAGGAGGTGAAAATAAGTCCGGAAGTTCCCGGAGAAATCATTGCATTGCCCGTAAAAGAAGGGATGAAAGTAACGGCTGGTGACTTGTTAATTACCATCAATCCAGATTTGTATCAAGCATCGGTGAGTAGAGCTCAGGCAGGACTAAACTCTGCCAAAGCCAATATGGCGAATGCAAAAGCCAGACTTGCGCAATCTAATGCACGATATACCAATTCTAAAACTAATTTCGACCGTCAGAAAAAGCTAAACAAGGATGGAGTGGTTTCCGACTCCGATTTTGACCGTATTAAAAGTGAGTATGAGGTAGCAAAAGCCGAAGTGGTAGCAGCCGAAGAAAGTTTAAACGCTGCACAATACAATATTAAAAGTGCTGCAGCCACAGTTAAAGAGGCGACCGATAATCTAAAAAGAACCACAATATACGCTCCCATGGACGGAACCGTTTCTAAGCTAAATGTAGAGCTAGGTGAACGAGTGGTAGGAACGGCTCAAATGGCAGGTACAGAATTGATGCGCGTAGCCGATTTAACCCAAATGGAAGTGCATGTAGAGGTCAACGAAAGTGATATTGTGCGTGTTAAAGTAGGCGATAAGGCAACGGTGGAAGTGGACGCTTATTTGAACAGAAAATTTGAAGGTGTGGTTAAAGAAATTGCAAATTCTTCCGCTTCATCCAACTTGCAATCTAGTAATGAAATAACGGTTTTCAATGTAAAAATTAGTATTGACAGAGAATCGTACAAGGATTTAATAGACCCCGAAAACGCACATTTAAGTCCGTTTAGACCGGGTATGTCGGCCAATGTGGAAATTATTACCAATGAGTTGGACGATATTCTAATGATTCCAATTCAAGCTGTAACTATCCGCCCAGATACCAACCAAAGTGTGAAACGTAAAATGAAAATTAATTTAGATGACTACTCGGATGATGAGTTATTTGAAGTGGTTTTTGTATACGAAGATGGGGTAGCCATAATGAAAAAGGTAACCACCGGAATTCAAGACACCAAAAATATTCAGGTGTTAGAAGGTTTAGCTGAAGGAGATGAGGTTATTGCAGGGCCATATTCAATTGTGTCAAATAAGCTGCTTAATGAAGATAAGGTTGAATCTAAAAGCAAAGACGATTTGTTCTCGGAAGATAAGGACTAGTAGACCTTAACTGTTCTTAATTTCTTACTATTTCAAAAGAATAGGCTCCGCAATTTTAACATTAAGACATGAAGGAAAAAGAGCAAAGACCTTAACTGTTCTTAATTTCTTACTATTTCAACGGAAAAGGCTCAACAATTTTAACATTAAGGCATGAAGAAAAAAGCAGAGACCTTAACTGTTCTTAATTTCTTAATGTTTCAACGGAAAAGGCTCAACATTTCCAACATTAAGGCATGAAGGAAATAGCAAAGAGCATCCGGAATTAGTACTACTTTTGCAGCCATGGCGAAAATCTTAAACATAGAAACATCTACCACGGTATGTTCCATAGCGATTGGAGTAAATGGAAAAGCAGTAGCGGTAAACGAAATCAATGACGGGTATTCTCATGCCGAAGAAATCCAAGGATTAATCGAAAAATCATTAGCCGAATCAGGGTTGAAGATAACCGATTTGGACGCTATTTCGGTAAGCAAGGGCCCCGGCTCATATACCGGATTAAGAATAGGCGTTTCCTTAGCCAAAGGACTCTGTTTTGGGTTAGAAATTCCATTAATATCGGTTCCTACCTTAGAAGCTATGGCCGCTCACCCATCCGTTTTAATGCATAAAAATGCCCTCCGTGTTCCCATGCTTGATGCCCGAAGAATGGAAGTGTATTCCTGTGTTTTGGATGCCGAAAACAAGGTAATTTCAGAAACCGAAGCAGTAGTTTTGGAAGACGATTCATACCTGCCCTTTTTAAGAAATAATGAAGTGGTTTTCTTCGGTCCCGGAATGAGTAAGTGTAAAGAAAAATTTTCGCGACACTCAGGGGCTATATTTGAGGATGAAATTATGCCATCTGCCCGTCAAATGGTATCACTTTCCGAGCAAAAATTACAAGATAATAGGATAGAAAATGTGGCCTATTTTGAACCGTTTTACCTCAAAGATTTTGTGGCTGGAAAACCCAAGAAGTTACTGTAAACTGTAATCCATCAATCCTTTTTTAGTCCTAACAAATTGGTTAATTTTGAGAACTTTATTTTTCATTAAATAAAGACAGATTTTATCGGATATATGTGGGAGTTACTAGCTAGGTTTATTGTTAGAAGAAGCGTTTTTATACTAATCACCATTTTGGTTGGTACAGCCGTGGTTGGGTATAATTCAACGAATTTGAAGTTGCAATGGACCCTTCCGAAAATGTTGCCAGATAGTGATTCTACCTTGGTGGCTTACAACGAGTTCAAAGAAAAATTTGGGAATAACGGACAGTCGCTCATTCTTATTTTGGAGGAAAACCCATTGGATGATTTAGCCCTTTTTAACTCTTGGTATCGTTTCGGTAATCAAATAGAAAACATTCATGGTGTAGATACCGTAGTTTCAGTAAATCATCTGTTTAATGTTGTTAAAGACACAATCAATAAGCGTTTTGATTTAGCAAAAATTGTTCCTCATGAACTAAAAACGGAGGCAGAGTTAGACAGTGTGCGTGCGTTAGTGTATTCCTTGCCATTTTACGCCAATAGAATAATCAACGATACCAATCATGTGAATTTAATGTTGGTGACTTTGAATCAAGATATCTTTAATTCAAAGCAGCGAGAGCCGTTAGTTTCCGAAATTTTTGAAGATGTAGATGCCTACGCCAAAAAGAATAACTTACACATTCATTACAGCGGAATGCCCTATATCCGTACCATGATTACGCATTTGGTCAAAACAGAATTGGGTCAATTTTTAGGTTATGTAATTCTGGTAACCATCATTATTTTAATGATATTTTTCCGTTCTTTTTCACCGGTATTGGTTTCCATGCTGATTGTGATTTTAGGCGTGACGTGGAGTTTTGGTATCATTACATTCTTTGGATATGAAATCTCTATTCTAACCGGAATTATTCCACCTTTGATTATTGTGATTGGGATACCCAATTCTATATATCTCATAAATAGGTACCATTCTGAATACGCTGTTCATCAAAATAAAGTACTAGCCATTAGTCGAGTAGTTCGAAAAATTGGGCAAGCTACCTTAATGACGAATGTAACCACCGCAGTAGGTTTTCTAGCGTTTGTGTTTACTGAAAGTACCATTTTAGTGGAGTTTGGTATTGTGGCTTTCGTTAATATCATGATTTTATTTGTGTTGTCTATTTTCATGATTCCTGCCATTTTGAGTGTTTTGCCAGTTCCAAATCCGCGTCAAATGTATCATTTGGATAGAAAGGGATTAAATAAAGTGGTGGATGGATTAATACATTTAATCACTTATCACCGTACCAAAATCTATTGGGCATCCGCAATTTTGGTTGCTGTTTCTATTTACGGATTAACCTTAATGACTACTACGGGTAACCTTACCGATGATTTGCCGCATGACGGCAACGTAGTGAAAGATTTACACTTTGTAGAGCAAAATTTTAGTGGGGTGATGCCTTTTGAAATTGGAATTGATGGTTTAAAACCCGGAGTAGTCTCTAAAGGGGCCATGCTTAAGCGAATAGATAAATTGAATACCTTGTTTGCGGAGTATCCAGAATTTGGGAAACCAATGTCGATTGTAGAAGGGGTAAAATATACCAAACAAGCCTTTTACGGAGGAGACCCTGCTAAGTTTGAACTCGTGAAAGGAAACGAGAAACTTTTTATTAAAAAGTATTTGGATAATACAAAAGGGAACTCAGATATGCTTCACGCCTACGTGGATAGCACTGGGCAATTTGCACGCGTATCCGTACCTATGAAGGATGTGGGTAGCATTGAAATGGATTCTTTGTTGAGTAGCCTGAGACCAAAAATTACCGCCATTTTCCCAGCCGAAAAATATAACGTTGAGCTGACAGGGCCAGGAGTAGTTTACCTAAAAGGAACCAAGTATTTAGTAAAAAATTTACTGCAAAGTTTAGCCTTGGCTATTCTAATTATTGCAGGCCTGATGGCAATGTTGTTTAAATCGTACCGCATGATTATTATGTCAATCTCAGTAAATTTAATCCCGTTATTGGTAACTGGTGCCATGATGGGTTTCTTTGGCATTCCTTTAAAACCTTCTACTATTTTGGTTTTTAGTATTGCTTTTGGAATTTCGATTGATGATACGATTCATTTTCTGGCCAAGTATCGACAAGAATTAGAAAATTGCCAATGGGATTTAAAACCTGCGGTAATTGATTCTATTAAAGAAACTGGAGTGAGTATGATGTACACTTCCATTATTCTGTTTTTCGGTTTTGGCGTTTTTGCTTCCTCCGAATTTGGTGGTACCCAGGCCTTGGGTGTTTTAACATCGCTTACCTTAATTGTAGCCATGGTGGTTAATTTAATTTTGTTACCCTCTTTACTATTAACTATGGGTAAACAATTAACCAATAAAGCATTTAAAGAACCCTTAATAGAAATCATTGATGAAGAAGATGACATTGACTACGCTGGATTGCGCATAGAAACTGTAGAACCAGATACAGCTTCAACAATGAAGGACTAATATTAACACTTAAAACTATACGATGAAAGGTATTATTTTAGCAGGCGGATCAGGCACAAGACTTCATCCATTAACTTTAGCTGTGAGTAAACAGTTAATGCCTATTTACGATAAACCAATGATTTACTACCCGTTATCTACCTTAATGGATTCGGGTATTCGTGAGATTTTGATTATTTCTACCCCCCAAGATTTACCATTATTTGAAAAATTACTCGGAGATGGAAGTCAAATAGGGTGTCAATTTAAGTACATTGTTCAAGAAGTGCCCAATGGGTTGGCCCAAGCATTTGTAATTGGAAAAGAGTTTATTGGAGATGATTCGGTAGCTTTAATTTTGGGAGATAATATCTTCTATGGAACCACATTAGCAGATAAACTAAAAGATGCGTTAAACCCAAAGGGAGGTGTAGTATTTGCATATCATGTTCGGGATCCAGAACGATATGGTGTAGTAGAGTTCGATACGGATGGTGTGGCTATTTCGATAGAGGAAAAACCCGAAAATCCGAAATCTAATTTCGCAGTACCGGGGTTGTATTTTTACGATAATAATGTAATTAAAATAGCCGAAACCATTGAGCCGAGTGCACGTGGTGAATATGAAATTACGGATGTAAATAACGTGTATTTGGAACAAGGAAAGCTTAAAGTACAAGTGATTGATAGAGGTACCGCTTGGTTGGATACCGGAACTCATGCATCGTTGTTGCAAGCAGCGCAATTTGTGAATGTAATTGAAGAACGTCAAGGACTTCGCGTAGGTTGTATTGAAGAGGCAGCTTACCGAAATGGCTTTATTGATGATGCACAATTACGCATTTTAGGTAATAAATTTATTAAAAGTGGGTACGGACAATACCTGCTAGACATTTTAGAAGAGTAATGCAGAAAATTAGTGATATTTCCAGTAAACTGGAAAGTGGAATTAAAAGGTTAGGACTGAATGGAAAGCCAAATGGCTTGTATGAACCCATCCGATATATTTTGAGTTTGGGTGGTAAACGCATCCGACCATTGATGACGCTAATTGCAGCCGAAATGTTTGACTCTACTCCCTATAATGCTATGCCACAAGCTTTAGCTATAGAAGTGTTTCATAATTTCACATTGCTTCATGATGACATAATGGATGAAGCACCATTACGAAGGAATCAAGAAACGGTTCATTTAAAATGGAATGTAAATACCGGAATTTTATCGGGCGATGCAATGCTTATTAAAGCATACCAGCTTTTGAGTGCTACACCGCATATCTATTTACCAGAGATTTTAGCGCTCTTTAACGAAACAGCATTAGGTGTTTGCGAAGGGCAGCAATTGGACATGGAGTTTGAAGAGCGTAATGATGTTCAGATTCCGGAGTATATTGAAATGATTCGGCTAAAAACTGCTGTTTTGTTGGCATGTGCATTAAAAACGGGAGCCATTATAGGGGGCGCTGAAAATGACGCCATGGATAAAATGTATGAAATTGGCGAAAATTTGGGGATTGCATTTCAACTGCAAGACGATATTCTGGATGCTTTTGGTACGGCTAAAATAGGAAAGCGACAAGGCGGTGATATTATTTCTAATAAGAAAACCTATTTATTGATCACTGCGTTAAAAGAAGCGAAAGGGGAAACCTTAGCGGAATTAAATAAATGGATTGAGGCTAAAGAATTTGACGAGGAAGAAAAAGTAGCGGCCGTGTTACGCATTTTTGAAAAGCTGAATGTTCGCGCTATTTCTGAAAAAGAAATGAGTATTTATTCCGATAAAGCGTTTAAAAGTCTAGACGCGCTAGCACTAACTGTGGAGAAAAAGGCAAATATACTTTCGGTAATGAATACCTTGTTAAAACGAGAATTTTAGATTGAGATGAAAGCACTTCAATGGCAAAAATCTAATCAAGAATTGGTGGTTAAATACCCTGATTTAACCCAAAAAGTATGGGCTCAAGTAATAAAAGATTTTTCGCTTGAGGCAATGGAAATCAACGAGATTGAAGTGACCACATTGGATGAAATTTACAACCAAGTTTATCCAGAAGTAACACGGTTTATCAAGTTTGATTTCAACGCGCTGATGCGGTTGCTTTATAGAATTGATATCAGTGAGTTGGCCGTAAAAAAACAAATGGATCTTATGCCAGATGACACCGCTCAAGCTATCAGTAGCTTAATAGTGAAACGAGAAATCCAAAAGGTGGTGCTAAGAAAACAATTTAGTGCAGGAATATAAATTGCACAATTAATCAATAGTATTACATTTGCCGACCTTAGTTTTTGAGTTAGGCTTGAAGATTGGGGGAATGTAGTTGTGGGGCTGAAAGTGAAATTTCACTTTTGGTTAGGCTTCTAGAAATGAATTTCGTTTGTGAAAGCGATAAAAATGAATATCCTTGGTTTAGGTTAGTTGGATTTGATTATCCTACGGATTTGGGTCGGATTAAATGAGAATATTTTTTGCTAAAGCTTAGGGTGGAATTAGAATATTTTTTGCTAAAGCTACGGTTGGATTTAGAATATTTTTTCTAAAGCTAGTGATATTAAGAATATCCTACGCTAAAGCTACGGATATTAAGAGGGGGATTAGCTCAGTTGGCTAGAGCGTTTGACTGGCAGTCAAGAGGTCATCGGTTCGATTCCGATATTCTCCACCAATGATTAGAAAGGGTTTCAAGAAATTGAAGCCCTTTTTTGTGCGAAGTTTTCTTAATGGGTACTCCGCAAGGATTTAACTAAACTTAATTAGACTAATTTAAAGAAAAGAACCCCTTTCTCAATTGCATAAATATTTGCATTATTGCACCGTAATGGCTGCGTAGTTCAATGGATAGAATAGAAGTTTCCTAAACTTTAGATCCAGGTTCGATTCCTGGCGCGGCTACAATACTAAAAGCGCAAATCATGTCGAATTCCGTGTTTTCGAAGCTTAGGTTGAAGCTACAGGTAATGCTGAGCTTTTTGGTGATTGCGGCCTTGTTGGGTTTTTCGCTGAGACTGATTCACGCGGGGGTTATTTCAGCTAATTTCAAACATATTTTACACACCCATTCACACATCGTTTTGTTAGGATGGTTGTATAATGCCGTGGTGGTTATTCTACAATATTCCATTTTCAAAAAAGAGGAAGGCCCCATGAATCGTATATTTTGGTTGAGCCAACTTACGTTTTTAGGCATGATGCTTTCCTTTCCGTTTCAAGGGTATGCTTTTGCGTCTATTACCTTCTCTACATTGTATTTGTTTTGTTCGTACGCCTTGGTCTATTACCTGTTTAAATACAGTAAAACGGTTGCAAATAAAAATGTAGGGTCCCTAATTAAATGGAGTGGAGTGTATCTCGTATTATCCAGTTTTGGACCTTTTTCGCTAGGATTTATCATGGCCAAGGGGCTCGGAGATACCTTTTGGTTTAACCTATCTATTTATTGGTTTTTACATTTTCTGTACAATGGCTTTTTTGCTTTAATCGTGTTCGCATTCATATTGTCGCGAATTAAAAGTGAGAACTATCAAAAGCTCATTTCTAGGCTAATGATTTTTTCTGTATTGCCCTTGTATGGTTTATCGGTATTATGGTTATCACCAAATAATTCGGTATATGTGATTGCCTTTTTAGGGGCTTTGTTTCAATTTGTGGCCTTTGCATTGTTGTTGGCTAACAAAGGGTTAAAAAGTTTATTCACTACCTTTTGGCCTAAAACGCTTTTAAAATTAGCTATGGTTTCATACGGGTTAAAGATGATTTTTCAAGTGGCTTCGGTTCTTCCATTTATTCAAGACTTTTTAACGGAGACGGTGTCTTATGCCGTTATCGGGTTTATTCACTTGGTGATGCTTGGGTTTTTCACTCTTTTTGTATTGGCTGTTTTTATAGAAAGCCAATGGATTAAAATTTCACGTGAGGTTAGCATTGGGTTGATTTGCATTATTCTAGGAATTCTTCTTTCAGAGAGCTTTTTATTTGGTCAAAGTATTGCCGTGTTTTATTCCTTACACTTTATGCCTAATTATTTTGAATGGTTAGCGGCCGTTAGTTCCTTAATGCCTATTGGTTTTGCATTGCTATTATGGATGTTGTTTAAAAAGTAAAAAAGTTAAAATATCACGGAAAACCATTAGAAGAATAACCATAGAATTGCCCTTCATTTGTATCGATTCGAAAATCAAGGATGAATAGCTGTTTGCTTTCAATAGAATGAAAATTCTGGGGCAAGGGTTCGGACGCATAGCCGGGCTAAATCAAATGGAAGGATTCCTAAACCAGGTACTATTTAGTTGCACAATTTAAATGTACCTCAAACCCCTTACCCACTTTTGTTTGTTGTTCATCCCCTTGGATGCAAACATTTTACGAGTGGGTAGATTATTGAGCGTAAAAAAACTGTTCCATTCTGACTGCTTTAGGTGGAATGGTTTTTTGCGTTCTAATCAATGGGTAATAAATCAAAATTAGGGTGTTAAGCATCTACAGGTAATATAAATATAGCGCAAAAAAAAACGGGAATGCCTGTCTCATTATGAGCCAAATCATTCCCGTTTTTTGAGTTAAACTAACTTGTTTTTAATCAAATACTCTGCTATTTGAATGGTATTTGTGGCGGCTCCCTTTCTAAGGTTGTCGGCTACAACCCACATGTTTAATGTATTGGGTTGACTTTCGTCTCTTCGTAATCTCCCTACAAAAACTTCATCGCGATGATGTGCATATTTTGGCATCGGGTAGGTGTTTGTATCCGGGTTATCTTGTAATACAATTCCATCTGTTTCGTGCATTATTTTACGTACATCATTGATGTCAAATTCCTGCTTAAATTCTACATTGATAGCTTCAGAATGACCTCCTTCTACCGGAACCCGTACTGCAGTGGCAGTAATCGCCAAATTAGGGTCGCCCAATATTTTTCTTGGTTCCTCTACCAATTTCATTTCCTCTTTGGTGTAATCGTTTTCCAAGAAAATATCGCAATGCGGCAAACAATTTTTGTCGATGGTATACGGATAAACCATTTCACCTGTTACCTCGTTCCGTTCGTTTTCCATTTGTTGTACAGCTGCTTTTCCGGTGCCCGAAATAGACTGATAAGTCGAAATAACGATTCTTTTAATTCCATATTTAACTTTTAATGGAGCTAATGCCATTACCATTTGAATGGTGGAACAATTTGGATTGGCTATAATTTTATCTTCCTTAGTTAAAAGGTCTGCATTGATTTCAGGAACAATAAGTTTGTGTGCTGGATTCATTCGCCAAGCCGAAGAATTATCAATTACGGTCGTTCCAACAGCCGCAAATTTGGGGGCCCATTCCAATGATGTTTCTCCACCTGCAGAAAATAATGCTATTTCTGGTTTGGCGGCAATGGCATCTTCCATCGATACAATCTTAACCTTCTTGCCGTTGAAAGTGATTTCCTTACCTACCGACTTCTTGGAAGCAACCGGCAATAAGGTATCAATATTCATTTGGCGTTCCTCCAATAATTGAAGCATCACCCTTCCTACCATTCCGGTAGCTCCTACAACAGCAATTTTCATGTTTAAAATTTTTGCAATGTTAGGTATTTTTTCGCCATTTTAAAACAAAGTTTAACACTTCGTAACTATTTGTAATTCTTGTATTTATAATGTATTTTGTATATTTAAAGACTATACTGGCTAAAATAATTTTCAAAGAAATGCAACACACTTAAATTTATGCCGGTCTTTTTAATCAAGTGGGTAAATTTGGCTCCCCCATTTGAATGAACAAAAACAATTAAAACATCATACACATGAAAAGATTTACTGTACTAATTGCATTGGCTGCCTTTACCGGAGTTTACGCCCAAGAAGAAAACCCAACCGTACCTGAAATTCCTGAACCAGTATCCGTTACACAAGATACCTCTACCGTTCGAGTGAACGGAAAAAGAATTATCATCATTTCAGATACCAAAGTAGAGGAGAAGAAAGAAAAAACAAATACACGCGTTGTTTCTATTTTTTCTACCCGTAGAAATCGGGTTTGGGAAGGATTTGAAATTGGATTCACCGGAGTAAGTTATACTTCCGATTTTAATACATCTATTCCTGCGGGTTTGGAATATTTCGACCCTATAGAATCTAACTCCATTAATTGGGCAATTAACCCGTTTGAATTAGATGTGCGAATTATTAATGAGTATGTAAAATTTTCTACCGGTTTGGGCTATATGGCAAAAAACTTCACGTTAGCCAATAATTACCTGTTAACCAAAGACCCTGACGGAATAACTAGAGGTTACCAAGATCATACACGTACCTTGGTTCGAAACCGTTTCCGTACTGGATATATTACCGCTCCGGCTATGCTGTATTTTAATACAGATAAAGACCCTTCCAGAGCTTTTAGAGTTGGAGCTGGTGTGGTTGGCGGAGTAAAAATATTTGAAGCTTATCGATTAAAACATTACCAGAACGGGCATAAAACCCGCGAAAAGTATAACGGAGGATACAATGCCAATCCATTTATGTTGGATCTAAGAGCAGTAGTAGGTTACGGAGGAATGAATTTATATGCCACCTATTCTACGCAAGGATTATTCGATTCTGGCAAAGGACCGGAAGTGTATCCATTCACAATAGGTATTGCATTTGTAAATAGTTACTAACCGCTAATTTTCAGTCTGATGATAAATACATTTAAAATTCTTATAATTAGTTTGATTTTGTGGGTGTTCCAATCATTTACACTTAAATCAAATAGTAATATTATTGGCTCGTACGGAGTTTCAACCAACGATCCATCCGTAATTGAAATGGTGATTAAAGAAGATCATACTTTTATTTATAAGGATTTCTCTAATCCCAATAGTCGAATTAATATTTCAGGAAGTTGGGAATTGGTCAAGGGGCAAGAGGTGTTGTTAACTTCTAATTTTAAGGGAAAATTCCATAATAAATGGAAATTCTCAACCGATGGTAATGTTGCCAAATCAAGAAGAGGGATGACTTTTTATACTCTGCGTAAAAACTAAAAACTTGAGTTTGGAATATACTATTTCAACTGGCGTTGCCCGGTAATTAGCTACGAAATATTTAATAGCATAGATGTATCTGCCTTGTTTTCTCCCGTAGAAAACAGGGCTTTTTTTTAACAAAATATGCGAAGATAGGGTCTTCAAAACACTTGCTAATTGCCTCATAAATAATAAGATTATCAATTTATTAAAAAAAGTGATTTTTGATTATAATATAGGTCAAAAAAAAACTACTTTTGCCGCCTTAAATTGAAACTGAGTTTTAAATAATAAGCATACTCGATATGTCTGAATCAAAAGGAAAAATTTCCCAAGTAATTGGAGCGGTAATTGATGTTACCTTCGAAGGTGACCAAACCTTACCAAAGTTATTCGATGCACTTTCTGTAAAAAGAGAAGATGGATTAGAGATTGTATTAGAAGTACAACAACACATTGGAGAAGATACCGTAAGAACTATTGCCATGGATTCGTCTGATGGTTTTAGCCGTGGAATGGTAGTGACCCCAATGGGAAAAGCTATTTCAATGCCTGTAGGCGAAGCTATTAATGGACGTTTGTTTAACGTTATCGGTAATAGTATTGATGGAATGCCAAACTTGGATAGAACGAACGAAATGCCAATTCACAGAGGGGCTCCTCGTTTCGAAGATCTTTCTACTTCTTCGGAAGTACTTTTCACAGGTATTAAAGTAATCGACTTAATTGAACCTTACGTAAAAGGTGGTAAAATTGGTCTTTTCGGTGGTGCTGGTGTTGGTAAAACAGTATTAATTCAAGAGCTAATTAATAACATTGCAAAAGGACACGATGGTCTTTCAGTATTTGCCGGTGTAGGTGAACGTACTCGTGAGGGTAATGATTTATTGAGAGAGATGTTGGAATCTGGTATTATCAATTACGGTGAAGCATTCATGAAATCAATGGAAGCAGGTAAATGGGACTTAAGTCTTGTAGATACTGCCAAATTGAAAGAATCTAAAGCAGCATTCGTTTTCGGTCAAATGAACGAACCTCCTGGTGCACGTGCACGTGTAGCTTTATCAGGTCTTACTCTTGCGGAATATTACCGTGATGGTGATGCAGATAGCAACGAAGCAGGGAAAGATATTCTTTTCTTTATTGATAACATTTTCCGTTTCACTCAAGCTGGTTCAGAAGTTTCAGCATTGTTAGGTCGTATGCCATCAGCGGTAGGTTACCAACCAACTTTGGCAACAGAGATGGGGGCAATGCAAGAGCGTATTACTTCTACTAAAAATGGTTCTATTACATCTGTACAAGCGGTATACGTTCCTGCAGATGATTTAACGGATCCAGCACCAGCTACAACGTTTGCTCACTTGGATGCAACAACTGTACTTTCACGTAAAATTGCAGAGTTAGGAATTTATCCAGCAGTGGATCCATTGGATTCTACTTCTCGTATCTTAACTCCGGATGTGGTAGGTGAAGAGCATTACGAAACGGCACAAAGAGTAAAAGAAATTCTACAACGTTACAAAGAGTTGCAAGATATTATCGCAATTTTAGGTATGGACGAGCTTTCTGAAGAAGATAAAGCTGCTGTTCACCGCGCTCGTAGAGTTCAACGTTTCTTGTCGCAACCTTTCCACGTAGCTGAGCAATTTACCGGACTTCAAGGAGTTTTGGTATCTATCGAAGATACAATTAAAGGTTTCAACATGATTATTGATGGTGAATTGGATCAATATCCAGAAGCAGCATTCAACTTGAAAGGAAATATTGAAGACGTAATTGCTGCTGGAGAAAAACAGTTAGCTAGCGTATAAAACTAAAAGAATATGCAATTAGATATTCTAACACCAGAAAGAAAGCTATATAGTGGAGACGTGACTTACGTTGAAATGCCAGGAATTGATGGGTATTTTGGGGTAATGGACAACCATGCAGCTATGATTTCAGCACTTGGAGCAGGTAAAATCACCGTGGATCAAGTAAAGGCCATTTCTCCTGATGAGGATGCCATTGATGCGTTTCTTGATGAAGCTACAGAAAAACGTTTTACGTTTGATGTGAAAGGCGGAGTTGCAGAAATTTACCATAATAAAGTGATTGTTCTTTTAGATTAAGCATTCAAAAATTATAAAAAAAAGAGGAACTGAAAAGTTCCTCTTTTTTTATGTCTTTATTTTTGGCTAAGGCACCTTCTACGTAAAACTTACCTTCCCTAAACTATAAATTTTGGTTTTCCTTGCCTTTAGTATTGCCTAATTTTGATTTCCATAAAATTGGATTTTAGCAATTAGCAACCTTCCAATCCTAGGATAAATAAATACTGCTGTTTAACTGGAGTCCCGTTTGCTGTAAGTGCTGGTTTCCATTTAGGCATTTGCGATATTACCTCTATCAATGCCGCATCCACCTCCGTATTTCCAGAAGAGTTTTCCAATGATACTTGGTCCAAATCGCCAGTGGGAGCCACAAAAAACAAAATTTCTAGTGGTTTTCCTCTAGTAATCTCTAAATTAGAAACAACCGATTGGGTTTCAGATTTTAAGTATTCAATCATGATTTTATATCCACCGTAATACGAAGCATTCACCGCAGGAACAACTGACAGCAAAACGTTCATTTGTTGAGGGTCCATTTTTTTGGTAATGTTGTTTTCGGTGGTGAAATGTACCGTTATATCAAGGTTGGTAGAAACAGTAGCCGAATTAAATAGCTCTTTTTGTGCAGAAGTCAATTTCTCATCTGGCCCCGAAACTTTTACTGTTTGGTTGTTTAGGGTGCTCGCTATTTCAACTGAGGTATAATGCTCAATCCATTTAGAAGGATAATTTGGAATCACCTCCGAAATAGAGGTCGCGTTTTGTAAACTTTCTTCAGTAACCGAATGGCCTTGAACGGGACGCACAGTATATTCTAATGGTATTTTTTTGGGAGTCTCATTATTGTCAAATGGTTTAGGAGTCCAAATACTTTGTATGCTATCGGCATTAGAATATTGGACTGTATTCTTTGAATTACCCGGCTTTGACTTTACGGATGGACTTACCCAATTAAAAGCGCTAAACACAAGCGTTAATGCCGCTAATAATGAAGTTATAGTTACTGTTTTCATATTCTTGAATGTATGGATTGAGTCACAAAGATATATGCTTGAGAATTGGGATATTGAAAACAAAATGTAATCAATTGTTATTGAAATGTAAATTGGACGGTTAAAGTCAAATAATAAAATAAATTCGCCAAATGTCTTCCAAAACCATTCGGTTCATATTTATTGCTATGCTTGTTATTGTGGGCTTGTTGTTTGTAACACAGGCCTATTGGTTTAATAAAGCATTTGCACTGCAAGAAACCCAATTGGATGATAGAATAAATATAACCCTTAGAAGCGTAGCTGATGGGTTGCTAAAATTAGATAATGATACCACCGCAAGAATAGCTCCGATTACCAAGACTTCGTCCAATGAGTTTTATGTTCGAACCGATTGCTATTTTAGTCTTCGCAGCTTAGATAGCCTTTTACGACAAGAGTTTTTAAAGCGCAAATTGGACCTTGAGTTTGATTATGGCATCGTTACAGATGAAAATAAACAATTGGTACTAGGCAATACGTTTTCAACCATGGTTAAGGTTACAGATATATCTTGCCGGATAAGAAGGGATGGAAAGGAACGAAGAAATTTTAAAATTTTGCTCACCAATAAAACGGGCTACCTCCTAAATGCTATGGGTATTTGGGTTTTTTCGTCTGCTAGTTTGATTCTCATTTTGGTGGTATTTGTGTTTATCCTCGTTTCCATACAAAAAGGTAAAAAACTGGACCTTTTGAAAAAGGACTTTGTAAATAACATGACGCATGAGCTTAAAACACCTATTGCTAATATCACCGTAGCTTCGGATGCCATGCGGAATCCAAATATCAAAATGGACGATGACAAGTTGCGTAAGTATGCGGAAATTATTCATAAAGAAAATGCGCGGTTACATCAATTGGTGGACCGGGTTTTGGAAATTGCTACCATTGAAAAACACGAGGAATCGTTGCTCATAGAGGAAGTGGATTTGCATTCCGTAATCCATGACATCGTGGGAAGTTTTGCAGCATTAATTCAGCAAAAAGAGGGAAAGATTATGTTGGATTTAGACGATTCTCAGGTGCAGTTAAATGCCGATAAGATCCATTTATCTAATGTGTTATACAACTTGATTGAGAATGCTATAAAATATTCGTTGGGTAGTCCGGAAATTCGGGTGAAAACGGAACGAAATGAAATGGGAGCAACCATTCATATTAGCGATAAAGGAATTGGGATGAGTAAAGAAAATCAGCACCGAATATTTGAGAAATTCTTTCGTGCTGAATCCGGTAATTTACATACTACCAAAGGACATGGATTAGGTTTGAGCTATGTGAAAATGATTGTGGAAAAACACCACGGAACTGTTACCTTTAAAAGTGTAAAAGGTAAGGGGAGCACATTTAGTTTATTTTTACCTTATTAATTATGGAACCAAAAAAGCACATTTTACTGGCAGAAGATGACGAAAGTATGGGCTTTCTGTTGAAAGATAGTTTGGAGTATTACAACTATCGGGTCACCCATTTTCCGAATGGTAAATTGGCGTTGGATGCGTTTAATTCACAACCATTTGATTTGTGCGTTTTGGATGTGATGATGCCTGTAATGGATGGATTTACATTGGCAACTGAAATTAGAAAAACGGACTTTAACGTACCCATTATTTTTCTTACAGCTAAGGTGATGAAAGAAGATCGCATTAATGGATTCAAGCTTGGTGCAGATGATTATGTGACCAAGCCCTTTAGCGTGGAGGAGTTGTCGTTACGCATAAAAGCGATTTTAAGTAGGGGCGAACCCAAGCAAAAGGCCACACGTATTTTACACTTTGCTAATTGTGAGTTGGATACCGTAAACTTAAAATTGATAACCAAAACTCAAACGATTCAACTGACGCAAAAAGAATTGGATATTTTGGAATTATTTGTATCTCATCCCAACACGCTGTTAAAACGGTCGTTTATTCTAAAGTCTATTTGGAAAGATGATAGCTATTTTATAGGTCGCAGTTTGGATGTGTTTATTTCCAAATTACGAAAATACATTCGTGAAGATGATACTGTAAAAATTGCGAATGTGCATGGCACTGGGTATCGCTTCGAAATTACCGATTAATTTGCTGTTTCTTTCGCCAATTTAGCTGCGTAAAGCATGCGAGCTATTTCTAAAAATTGCTCCACATCTAGTTGTTCTGGTCGTTCTGCTGCGTAATTTTCTGCAAGGGAAACCTCATATTCGTTCAACATCCCTTTTAATGAGTTACGTAATGTTTTGCGCCTCATTCCAAATGCTGTTTTTACCACACGTTTAAAAAATTTCTCTGGAATATCTAATTCTTTACGATCATTTCGAGTCAATCGAATAACGCCAGAATTTACTTTTGGGGGCGGGTCAAAATGCTCTGGGCCGACACTAAATAAATATTCAATATCATACCAACATTGTAATAACACACTGGTTACGCCATATTGTTTGTTTCCTGGAGCTGAGGCAATTCTTACCGCAACTTCTTTTTGAAACATCCCGGAACACTCAATAATTTGGTCTTTGTTTTCCAAAACCTTGAACATTATCTGGGTAGAAATGTTGTATGGGTAATTTCCGATTAGAGCAATTTTATCTTCGGTAATTTGGCTCAGTTGCATTTCTAAAAAGTCACCCTTAATAATACGTTCGCCCAATTGGGGAAAGTATTTTTTTAAATACGCGATTGATTCAGTGTCAATATCAATTACCGTAAGATTTTCACCATGAATGCGAATTAACTCCTCGGTTAAAATCCCCTTTCCTGGACCAATTTCAAGAACCTTCTCGTATCCCGAACTTTGGAGGGTATGGGCAATATCGTGTGCAATTTGGTCGGAGGTTAGAAAATGCTGACCGAGATGTTTCTTTGCTGTTACTTTCATTATACAATTTCCAATAAAGTTCTAAATGCCACAAAATGGTCTTTGTATCTGGTAGTATGTTCCTCTTGTAATTTGGGGGCCAAATTTTCTTGATAATCCTCCAAGGTTTCTAAATCTTGGCAATGGTATTGAATGGAGTAATTGGTTCCTTCTTCATCTTCTACCAAAACCTTTGAAAAAACATGGTGCGAAAATTTACCTGTGGCTAATACCGCTGGAATATGAACATTTTTCATCCAGTCTATCCAATCATCATGCATTTCGTTGGAAATCTTTACCGTAACGTTATAGATTATCATTTGTTTTTATTTGGATTGCAAAGGTGGCGAATTGCTGCGAATATTCGACCTGTTTTATGGGATAATTCATTCCAAGAGTGCGATGTATCAATCATTTTGAAGACTATGGAGTACACCTGCTAAAAGAATAAATACTTGAATTTGGTAATTTTTATTCGTTGAGAATTTATGTTTTTTTGAAGGATTGCAATTAGTAAACCGCCCTCATATAAATATTCATAATGGGTCACCTGCGCACCGTCTATTGATTCATTCATGGTGAGTAAATTGCCGTTTTTGGAATATTCTAACTGGTATTTTACTTCCCGCCTAGTGGTTTCTTTTATATTATGAGCGTAGCTAACTAACCATCCATTATGATACGTGTAATAGGTCGTTTCTCGACTAGCTCCTCGAATAAAACGGGTGCGTTCTTCCTTTTTTCTACCCTCCTTGTCTACATCTACAAGCGTGTATTTGTAGGTAAGATTTTCGTTGTTTAGCCAATATTTTTTATACTGGAATTTCGAGAAAACATCATAGCTAAACTTGTCTTCTTGGATGGTTTTGGCAGTAGTAGCATCAGCCTTTTGAATGGCAGTTATCATCCCATTTTCATCGTAAATATATGATTTCAATATATTGGAATTGCTAGAAATGATATGTTCTGTAGCCAAATAGCCCTTATTGGAAAAATAATATTGGCTGGAACTTAATACCCCAGAACGATTGGTATGTTCCCATTTTTCTACCTTACCAATCTTATTAAAGATAAATACAGCCGTTTCTGCCGAAAAAACAATCTTTTCGTTCGGTGACTTATACATGACTGAAGTGGTAATTTGATGAATTCCTTTTTTCTGGATTAAAGTGTCGTTAAAAAATGGCTGTTGATTTAATAGCGCAGGAAAACCATTGGCAAATTGCTGTCCAAAAAGTCCAATCTGAATAACAAAAATGTAAAGGAAGAGTAGAACGTATTTATTCACTGGAATTCTGTTTGTAGTTGGATAGTGTTCCACAAAAAAATGCTATTTAATCAATTTTAAAGCTTCATTCAATTGGCTTGTGGGCAATTGACATGCCTTATCCACACATACATAATAAATGGTTTCTGCACTTACATATTTACCTGTTAATAGCGGAATATTGCTTGGCTTGGTACTACCCAAAACGATTTTATTTGGAATGTAGTATTGTTCTAATTCTGATCTTTTTTCATCCGCATTTTGTCCCGTTATTGCAACTTCATACATAGGATATACATGGCGTAACATTAGGTTTCCCCAATGAGAATAGCCCGAACCGTAGGAGGATAATTGGTGTTGAATAGTGTGCAACATATTCTCGCTTTTATCTAAGAAATCGGCATTATCCAGTACAGTTCCAACCAAAAATAAAGCATTGGCCATACTTGCATTAGAGCTTGGAATTACATTATCGGTTAGTTCCATTTTTCTTGCTACTAAAGCAGGATCTAAATCGGATGTAAAAAAGAACATTCCACTGGTGGAATCGTAAAAATGTGTTATGGCGTAGTGGGATAATTTGGTTGCTTCGTTGAGCCATTTTTCTTCAAATGTAGCTTCGTATAAGCGAACCAACCCTTCAATAGAAAGTGCGTAATCTTCCAAATACCCATTAATATTGGATGTATCATTTTTGTAATTATGATTTAATCCTCCGTCATTTCTTCGTTGAGTAACGGTAATAAAATTAGCCGTTTGCTGGGCGATTTTTAGAAATTTATCATCATTAAATGCAATGTAAGCATCTGCAAGCCCTTTTAACATTAGTGCATTCCATGAGGTAAGACTTTTGTCGTCTAATCCGGGGTGAATTCTTTTTTCGCGATGTGCCAATAGTTTTTCATTCGCTCGGGCCACGGTTTCGCTTAATTCTTGGGTGGTAATATTTAATGATTTAGCCACCTGCTCATCGGTGTCATTACGTAATAAAATGTTGTTCCCATGTTCCCAATCGGCTTTTCCTCCTACATTGTAATAGGTTTTCATTACCTCAAAATCATTGCCCAAAACTGTTTTAAACTCTTGCTGGGTCCATACGTAATATTTCCCTTCTTCTCCTTCACTATCCGCATCGAGCGAAGAATAAAAAATACCATTGCCAGCATGTAATTCGCGTAAACAAAATTCAATGGTTTGATAGACGGTTTGTTTATAAATCGGGTTTCTGTATCGCGTAAATGCTTCCGAATATAAAGAAATCAATTGGCCATTGTCGTACAGCATTTTTTCAAAATGGGGAACTTTCCAAAGTTTATCGGTAGAATAACGGGTAAATCCGCCACCAATTTGGTCGTATAATCCGCCAAATGCCATTTTCTGAAGGGTCAATTGTACCTGATCATCCACAAAAGTATGGTGTCCTAAGGCAGCATAACGCATTAGAAATTGGTAATTATTGGGTAAAGGAAATTTGGGAGCTCGATTGGAACCACCTTCAATCGTATCGAAATTTGATTTCCATTTCACCACCATTTCGTCCAAGGTTTCGGTACTGAAATTAGCCGGAGTTTCATTTCTAGTAATTAGCTCACTTTCCTTAACCCCTTTGGTTAAACGGTCTGCATATTCTTCTACTTTCTTCGGATTGGTTTGGTATTCATTGGCCAATTTGGATAAGATATCCATCCAACTATCTTTAGGAAAATAGGTGCCGCCATAAAATGGTCGTCCATCGGCCAAGGCAAAACAATTTAATGGCCAACCGCCACTTCCGGTCATTAGTTGAACCGCACTCATGTAAATTTGGTCAATATCTGGGCGCTCTTCCCGATCCACTTTGATACAGACAAAATATTTGTTCATCAATTCAGCCACTTCTTCGTTTTCAAAGCTTTCATGCTCCATCACGTGACACCAATGGCATGCGGCATAACCCACACTTATCAATAGGATTTTATTTTCCGTTTTTGCCTTATTTAAAGCTTCTTCGCCCCATGGATACCAGTTTACCGGATTGTGGGCGTGTTGGAGTAAATACGGACTCGTTTCGTGAATTAAATGATTGGTATGTTTATGTGCTGGCATTGTTGCTGTTTTGGATGATTGACTTTGACACGATTCGAAGCCGAAAGATAGAAGCGTATAAAGAAGTATAACTCGCATACTTAAGTTTCGAATCATTTGGTTTCTATGTGATTTTAGCATTTTTTTGACGTGTCCCTATTGAAGGCTCGAAATTACGCTTTTGATTAGGGTGTTAATTAAATTATGCGGAATATTTACCAAGAGAATAAAGGGATAAATCCATTAAAGCTGGATCAGCCTGCAGAATCTCCACCTCCTAAGTGGCTTCCATTTGCAATGGCTGCATCATGGTTTGGTGGTTTGTTTTTGTTGTTTTGGATGTATAGTTTAACCGACATTAGCTTAACAGAAACCTTGAAATGGTTTGCTTTTTTCGCGTTGATTCTAACTTTGATTCCTTATAAAATGACCGTTAGGTTGTTGCCCATAGAATTCCATTTTATGGTGGTAATAAATATTATGGGTTTAGGTCCAGTTTTAACTAGTTTGTTTTTGGTGATTAATTTTATTTTCGCTTCAAGTCCTGTAGAGCATAACCATCCAATAAAGCATTTTCATGCAGGTAAAGAGGGTTTTAATGGTAGCGATTTAGTGTTGGTGTTAAAAGATAACGCATTAGCTAACCAGAAAAAATTTAGGAGTTTTGATTACGGACAATATGTGGATGAGGTTTTGGATAGCAAGGTGTATAAATGTACCATTAAATCAGGCTTGTTTGGGTATGATGTATTGGTAGATCCTAATTTTGAATAAAGGCTGTTATTAAAAAAGGTGCAAGACTAAAAGCCATGCACCTTTCGAAAATTTGATGGTTTTTTTTATTCCTTGTAAAACTTAATATTTCGGGTAGCGTACATCACAATGGCTAGAATTACGAACAACCCAATACTTCCCATCAATAGGGCATAATCTTGTGAATTGAGCACGAAAAACATAAAAGCGTAGATTCCACCCAAACCTGCTGTGAGAAAGGAGGCCATTTTTCTTTCTTGAAAAATAACAGTGCTGTAAAACCCGATAAGACCTGCCACTAAACAGGTAGAAACGATGTAGGCAGCATTAAATCCAAAATGTTCGCTGATAGATAATAATAAAGTATAAAATAAAACCAACGCGGAACCCACCAAAACGTATTGTAATGGGTGGATTCGAATTCCATTGGCTAACTCGATAAAGAAAAAAGTTAGAAATGTAAGTAACACCATTAAACTGGCGTATTTGGCAGAACGAAGTGTTTTTTGATATTCGTCTACCGGGACAATTAGATCAACCCCAAATGTGGAATTGTCAAATTTGTATTTATTATGAAGCCATTGTTGCGGATAGTTTCGATTATGGTAGATTACTTTCCAATCAGCTACAAAACCCGAGTCATTTACTTGCGGTTCTTGAGGTAAAAATGCACCATCAAATTTTGGGTCGGCCCATGAAGAGGTTAGTTTTACGTGTGTTTGTTTTCCAATAGGGGCAAAGCGTAATTTGGAACTTCCAAGCACTTTTAAGGGGTAATTAAACTTAATAGGTTGATAGGCATTCCTATTTTGTATTCCATTTTCATCTTGGGTAACGCTGTGCAAATCAACTTTTCCGTTTACTCCCGATTTTAGCATGGTTGCCATTTCAATTCCGGGCTCCATAACAATTTTCTTTCCTTGCCAATTCACAGATACTACCTCCGAAATACCACGCATATCAGTAATTCCAATGGCAATCTTAGCCTCATCCCAAATCATATCGCTATCATTTAAGTTGAGAGCTTGAAGGTCGATTTTGTCAAAACTCCCCGATACTTGTAAATCTGCATCGTAAAGCATGACCTCGTATATACCTCGGTGTTTTTGATGAGGATTTACTGCTCCAACCACCTGTAAATCGGATGGTAAAAAGTGGGCGTACTGTTTTTGCTCGTAATATTTGCCGTTTTCGTAAACTCGTGTATTAAAAGGAATGGTTAGTACTGGACCGGTGAGTGTTTGGGCATTTCCCCATTTGGAGCTGACTTCTTCCACTACCCCTGTTCGCGCTCTTGAGCGTTCGCTAATTAATGATTCTACCATGTTTTCAGGGATTAATAGGATGAGGAGTAAAAATCCAATGGTGACCATTTTTAACATAATAGATGTTTTTACCCAATTCCCTGCTTTTTCGAAGATGCCTTTTTCTTTGTTTTCCATTTTTTGTTTGTTTTTAATTGATAAATAAAAGTTACTTTGAAATTCAAAGTAGATTGAGTAAATTTTTTTACATATTGGTTTGTTCTAATAGTTCCGCCAACCCCGATAGGTGAAGGGTAAATGCTTTTTTACCGATTTGAGTAATGCTGTATTTGGTATTTGGTTTTTTGCCAATAAATGATTTTTCAATCTGAATGTATTTTAATTTTTCTAGTGCGGTTGCGTGACTCGCCAAATTTCCGTCTGTAACTTGCAGCAGGTTTTTAAGGGTTTTAAAATCCAAAAACTCATTTACTGCCAAAGCAGACATCATCCCTAATCGGATTTTGTTATTGAATGCCTTATCTAATTTTTCTATTGGATTTCTCATGTTACTTAGACTGCGAAATTAAGCTGCTTTTTCGTATTTCAAATACATCCAAATACCATAAATAATATGCAAAACTCCAAATCCGAAGGCCCAGAAAAATAGTCCGTAGCCTACAAAATAAGTCGCTAATAAACCCACAACAATTTCAGAAAATCCTAATACTTTAATATCTGTTAATGTGTATTTACTTGCATTGATTAAAGCTAACCCATAAAAAATTAAAGTGCCAGGTGCTACAATTCCAGCCAATCCTTTTGAAAGTAGAATGAGAAGGAAAACACCTCCAATAACCAAGGGGGTAGCGAGGCTTATCACAAGGCGTTTGGCAGTTTCATCCCAAATAGTTCTACCTTGGCTTTTGGCCCTTTTCTGAGTGAGTAGCATCCCTGATAGTAAACTCAAACCGAGAACGGAAAAGGCGACAACAGCGAGTTTTATTACTACCATTTTTGGTAAATCAGTTACAAATGAACGCATAAAGTGAGCGTCAAATTGATACAAAATAGTCCATGCAAAATAAGCTCCAATAAGTGCAAAGGTACCCGCTAATATCCCTGATGCTCCACTCAAGGAAATAAATCGTGAAGAGCGCTCCATCATGTTTTTTATGTCGGCAAGGTCTTGAATATACTTTTCTTTCTCCATTTTGATTTATTTACATAGTACTTTGAATTACAAAGTAACTGTATTCTTTTTAATTTATTGCAATTCGGCTTAATTTTTTGTCCAAAATTGTTGAGGGCATAATTCTAATTGGGTCAGAACTAATCAGTGGGTTGTTTTATCTCTAAACACACGTTAAAATTTGTCAATTTCCTACCTTTGCATAATATGGGTATTTCCCATTCGTTTTTACCGAAATTTTACGAAATGTCGAAAGCTATAAAGGGTTTTTCAAAACTCACCAAAGAACAAAAAATAGATTGGATTTTAGAAAATTACTTTACTGAAAAGGAAGCTGCCAAGGCAACCTTAAAACAGTACTGGAATGAAAATGCGAAGCTGCAACAAACTCATGATGAGTTTATTGAAAACACATTAACCAATTATTATTTGCCTTTTGGAGTAGCGCCAAATTTTAAAATCAACGGGGAGATTTACACCATGCCTATGGCTATTGAGGAAAGCTCGGTAGTGGCAGCTGCGGCAAAAGCAGCAAGTTTTTGGATGAACCGTGGTGGTTTTCAAGCACAAGTAGTCTCGACAAAAAAAATAGGACATGTGCATTTTGTGTATTATGGAGATTACGACAAATTGTTAAAGTTTTTCATAAGTAATAAGGCTAAGTTTTATAAAGATACGGAAACCATTACCGCAAATATGCGTAAACGTGGAGGTGGTATTACAGATATTATGCTGATTAATAAAGGTTATGAAGAGCCCAATTATTATCAAATCAAGGCCAATTTTGAGACCATTGATTCGATGGGTGCAAATTTCATAAATACTTGTTTAGAACAGTTTGCGCAAACCTTAAAAGCAGAAATGGATGCTTCCGATATTTTCACGGAGGAAGAAAAGGATATTCAAATTATCATGTGTATTCTTAGTAATTACACTCCGGAGTGCTTGGTGCGTGCGGAGGTAAATTGCCATGTAGATGAACTTGCCACCGAGGGAATGAGTGGGCTAGAATTTGCACAAAAATTTGAGAGAGCCATTCATGTTGCTACTATTGAACCTTATCGAGCCACCACTCATAATAAAGGAATTATGAATGGAATTGATGCGGTGGTTATCGCTACCGGGAATGATTTTAGAGCCATTGAAGCAGCGGCACATACTTATGCAGCAAGATCAGGGCAATATCGTTCGCTTACCAACTGTACCATTTCTGAGGACGGTCAGTTCCGTTTTTGGTTGGATATTCCAATGGCCTTAGGAACGGTAGGAGGGTTGACTACCTTACATCCGATGGTGAAATTTGCATACACCCTGTTGGGAAACCCAGGAGCCAAGGAACTCATGATGATTATTGCCGCTTCGGGATTAGCTCAAAATTTTGGCGCTTTAAAGGCGTTGACTACTACCGGAATTCAACAAGGCCACATGAAAATGCATTTATTAAATGTGTTGAATAATCTTGGGGCTACGGATAAAGAGAAAGATTTCTTTAAAATTTACTTTAAAGATAAAGTTCCACGACACAGTGATATCGTAAATAAATTTAATGAAATGCGCTCAAATCAGGCTAATTAATGTCCAACACTGAACGATTTTATGCACATGGTAAATTGTTGATTACCGGAGAATATGCGGTATTGGATGGTGCTCTAGCCTTGGCTATCCCATGTAAATTTGGTCAATGGTTGGAGGTTCAACCAGTGGATAAATTGGACGGCATTATATGGAATAGCTTGAATGTAAAAGGAGATTCATGGTTTAGTGTTTCTTTAGATGAAAAGCATCAAATCACTCAGACATCCAATTCGCATATTGCAAATAAACTGAGAACAATTTTATTGCGTGCAATGGAAGAAAATCCGGCATTTACGGAAAAATTGAAGAATAGGAAAATAACTACCTCATTAGAATTTGACCGAAATTGGGGGCTTGGATCTAGTTCAACACTGATTCATTTAATTGCTCAATGGGCGGAAGTTGACCCTTTTGTTTTGCTTCAAAAATCTTTTGGAGGTTCCGGATATGATATTGCCTGTGCAGATGCAAATGGACCAATTACCTACAAAATTGGAAGCCCTGCCCAGGTTCAAAGAGTAGTGTTTCAACCAAGTTGGACTGCTCAAATGCATTTTGTGTATTTGGGTAAAAAACAAGTGAGTAGCAAAGAAATTGCAAAATATTCGGAATTAAATATCGATAGGAATTCCTTAGCCAAAAAGGTAAGCCAGTTGACGAGAGACCTTATAGATTGTGCCGATATAACGCAATTTAAGAAAATATTACAGGAGCATGAAAATTTGCTTTCCAAAGTGTTAGGTTACCCTACTATCCAGTCCCAATTGTTCCCAGCCATTAAGGGAACTATAAAATCGTTAGGAGCTTGGGGAGGTGATTTTGTGTTGTTTGTTGGTGAGCAAAGCGAGCTAAAGAAAATTCAAAAAATGGGTTTTGAAACAACGTTGACGTGGAACGAAATGCTTCTTATTTTTGCTGATTCGGAATAGATATATTCACGGTCGTACCTACATTTTCTTCACTGGTTAAATCAATGGTTCCATGATGAATTTCAGCAATTCTTTTGGAAATTACTAATCCTAAACCATTTCCGGGAATGTTTAAATTCACGATGTTTTTGGCGCGGAAAAAAGAAGTAAACAAATGGGGAATGTCCTTTTCTGGAATACCTATTCCTTCGTCCGTAATAATTACCTCAAAGTGACCTTCTGCAAATACAACCTCACAGGTAACAGACCCTTCGGTGGAATATAACAATGCATTTTTCAAAATATTACAAATCATATTGTCAAAAAGATTTGGATCGTAATATTGAACTCTTGGCGTGCCGGTAATAATTAAATCGATAGTTCGCTTGTTAAAATTTTCGGCAGCTTGCTGATTTATTACATTAGTGATAAACTCTACTAAATTTTGCTTAACCGGGTTAAATGGCATTTCAGAAGATTCAATTTTACCCAACGTATCAATATTGTTAAGCAAATTAGTTACACGCCCCACTTGAGCCGTTATTTTGGCAAAATGTTTTTCGAAAGGCTTCATAAAACGATCTCCCAAATCCTCGGCATACATTTCCAATAACCCAACACTAGATTGAATATTGGAAAGTGGTGTTCTAAACTCGTGCGAGGTCATGGTAAGGAATCTCGTTTTTAATTCATTTAATTCCTTTTCTTTATGGAGGGCTTTTTTCATGTCCTCCTCCGTTTTTATTTGGGATGAAATATCTCTGGTTGCTGCAATAAACGTTCGTTTTCCTGACGCGGCAATGAGTGGTTGCATAATGGTTTCTACCCAAATATACCCCCCTTCGGCATTTCGTAATCGGTATCTTTCCACTACTCGTTTAGCACCGTTTAGCAACTGCTTAAAAATATTATTGTAAGTCTTGTCTCTATCCTCTGGGTGAATATCCCGTATAGAACTTGATCCAATAAATTCTGAAGCGTTCCTCCCTAACATATTTCTAACAGCATTCGAAATGAAGAGATACTTGCCCGATTCGTCAATTTCAACAATTAAATCGGTAATGTTTTCGGAAATACGAGCAAGTCTATTTTCACCCGATTTTTTATCAATTTCAACCCTTTTACGCTCATTAATGTTGATGAGGGTTCCCTTTAATTCTTTTTCTTCGCTCTGGTCTTGTCTTTTTATGGTAAAGTGAGCTTCCATCCATACCGATTTTCCATTAGCAGCAATAAATCGAATTTCTTTTGTGATATGAATGGGTTCGTTGCTGGTGACAGGAGTTTCTAAAACCTCCGAAAATATTGCTCTGTCTTCGGGATGAATGTATTTAGATGATTCTGTACCCACTGATTTATCTACCTTCAAAAGTAATTGGCGTTCCCAAGCAGAGTTTATAAATGTAAAGACTCCATGATGGTCAATTTCAAAAATAATTTCATGAATAGAACCAATCAGTCCTTTGTACTTCGCTTCGCTATGCGCTAGTTTTCTTTTGTATTGAATTCTGGAAGTGATATCTGTATTGGTAGCCACAAATTGCAACGGAATTCCATTATCTGAGAAGTTTACGTTCGCCCGGGTCAATACCCAAATGTAGTTTCCATTTTTGTTGCGAATTCGGTACTCGCATTCATATGAACCAACTCCAATTTTCATGAACGGGTCAAGCACTTGTAACACAAGGTCTTTATCATCCGGATGTAGGAGGTTTTCAAAAGTCTCAAATGAATCTTCAATTTCGTTTTCGTCAAATCCCAACATTCTTTTCCACTGACGTGAAAAGTGCATTTTGTTATGCGTTAAATCAATATGCCAATATCCATCATTTGAATTTTCTATGGCTTTTTGTAAAATATCCTCTTTTGAAAATAAATCTTGTTCTAAAATTTCGGTATGCAAAAAATGCGCGAAAATTTGATTTGCAAAGGATAGGTCTTCTGCTTGCTTAGTTGACCAAATCCTTGTTATTTCTGTTTCTAAAATACTGATGTAGCCAATTAGTTTGTTGTTTGCTTTAAGTGGAAATATGAAAAAGGCGGCTATACCTAGTTGTTCGATATTTGAAGATGTTTCTTCATCAAGCTCACTCGTTAATGCTTGAAACGGCTCCGTTTTCCCTTTTCCAAGGCTTAAAACTGATTTGGAAAGTGGTGTAGGATTGTTGTTTGTGGTAGTCTCATGCCCAAATTGAATGCTTTGTTGTTGCAAGTATTCATGAATATTGGAAGATACCACTGGAACAAAAACACACCATTGAGCATAAGTATATTCAGACAATAGTTTCAAATATTTTGAAACCTTGTTGTCGAATTTCCCATCAGAATTAAATAGTTGAAATACCCTATTTAATTGAATTGAATTGCCATTTGTTACAGAAGGATCCTTTTTTACCATGAAATCATCCAAAATGTATTGCCAAAAGTAACGCCATTATGTTACATTTGTGTCAATAACGAATCAAAACGTTTAAACTTATGTCTAATATACTCGTAATTGAAGACGATGCCACTGTAAGAGAAAACCTTGAAGAGCTTTTAAAGTTTAAAGGGTATACAGTTTTCGTTTCTGCAGATGGAAAAGAAGGATTGGATATGGCTTTTAAAAAAGAGCCAGATTTAATTATCTCTGACATCATGATGCCGGAAATGGATGGGTACGAATTGTTGAAGCACGTGAGAGAAACTCCTGCTTTGACCAATACACCAGTTATTTTGTTAACGGCAAAAACCATGACCGAATCTAAGATTATGGGATTGGAATATGGAGCGGATGATTACATTACCAAACCATTTAACTCGAAAGAGTTAGTTGCAAGAATTGCCAATTTAATTGAGATTAGACGAAAGTTGAAAGCAAAAGCCTATTTGGAAACAAATAAAACAGAAGTAGAGTCTACCGAAGATATTTTTATGCGGGAGCTTATTGTTTTATTTGCAGATAACTTAGACAAATCACATTTTGCCATTGAAGATGTTGTGGTGGAAATGGGATTGAGTAAATCAACAGTTCAAAGAAGAGTTAAGGCGATTACGAGTAAGACATTCAATCAATTTTTACGTGAATTTAGATTAGAACAAGCAAAACAAATAATTGAACAACGTGGAGGAAATATTTCTGAAATAGCATACGCCACAGGCTTCAATAGTGTAAGCTATTTCTCATTTTCATTTAAAAACTATTTTGGATTTCCTCCAACTGAAATCGTTCCCAAAGATGCTGGGTTTATTTAAAAACTAAGACTTTCCATTCTTCTGCGTAATACTGAACTGCTAACGGTTAATTGATACCGTTGCATTAAGTATTCCTTTATTTCTTCTAAATTAGATTTCCCTCGTTGCTCAAATTCTAAGATGGTTTTTTCTAAAAGCCCCAATCTTTCTTTTCTCAAATTTTTCATACCCCTATATTTAATTGATTTTCCCTAATATCAACGTCATAAAGATACTGTTTGTTTTATTTTACCCAAACTATTAACACTTATTAAGGCTTGATTACTAGTGTAGTCCTTTCTGTGTCTAGGATTAATTTTATCCACATTTCATTAACAATTTCGAAAACAGGAATTTCGCCATTTAGCCTAATCAGTTCAAAAAAACACTACTTTCGCTCTCATGTTACGATTGTTATTCACACTACTTGGGTTGTTGTTAATGAATGTGGTGCCTGCTCTTGGACAAAGCGTTGGCGGTAATAATCAGGAATTACAAGAAATAGCGGATTCCGAAAAATGGAAGTTTAAGAAAAACGTTTTTTTGGAAAGGCCCGCTTCGGCTACCTTCGATGTGACGTATTACAAATTAACGTTAACCATAAATCCGGATACCTTTTTTATCGCTGGGTCGGTAACCGTTTTTTTTGTGCCGAATCAAAAATTGAATGAGATTACCTTTGATTTAAATTCGGTGTTAACGGTTGATTCCGTGACGTATCAAGGGGGAAATACTCCATTTACCCATGCCGATAATGTAATTGGTGTCCCCGTAGTTTTATTACCAAATTCATTAGACTCGGTTACTATTTTTTACCATGGCCAGCCACCTGCAAATGGAAGTTCATTTGTAAAGAGTAGCCATAACGGTAGTCCAATTATTTGGACACTTTCCGAGCCCTATGGCGCTTCAGATTGGTGGCCGCATAAAGAAAGTTTGACCGATAAAGCAGATTCACTAGACATGCTAGTTACCGCTCCCGTTGGAAACAAAATAGCTGGAAATGGGGTGCTGGTAGAGGAGCGAATTACTCTTAATACTATAAGATCCCATTGGCGATGTAGGTATCCTATTGTTCCCTATTTGGTAGCGTTTTCGGTAACGAATTATTCGGAAATTCAGTCTATTTCCGATATGGTGAATGGAAGCTTGATGGTCCAAAATTATGTCTATGTGGAGGATAGCGCTGCGGTGGTAAATGATTTGATGGCAACCGATACTTTATTAAGATTTTACGATTCCTTGATTGGGCCATATCCATTTATGGATGAAAAATATGGTCATGCACAATTTGGATGGGGAGGTGGAATGGAGCATCAAACGATGAGTTTTATGTATCATTTTAGCTTTGGATTAACCGCACATGAAATGGCTCATCAATGGTTTGGTGATATGATCACATGCGGGTCTTGGCAAGACATCTGGTTAAACGAAGGGTTTGCAACCTACTTTACCGGTTTACCTTTAGAGGCATTGCATCACCCATCTGAATGGTTGGCTTGGCGACAGAAGAATTTAGAGCGTAGCACTTCCGAACCAGATGGGAGCGTATTTGTTTATGATACTACAGACGTAAGTCGAATTTTTAATCCGAACCTATCCTATGCCAAAGGCGCTTATGTACTCCATATGCTTCGAAAACAAATTGGGGATACAGCTTTTTTTAAAGGAATAAGAACGTATGCTGATGACGCTAGCTTGAAATATAAAACAGCTTTAACCCCTGATTTATTTCGACACATGGAAGCTGCAGGAGATACCAGCTTAACTGTCTTTATGAATCAATGGATTTATGGAAAAGGATATCCAAGCTACAATTTAGAATGGGAGCAAATTGGGAATACATTATCTATTAAATTGGCCCAAACAACTTCGCACTCCTCCGTGCCATTTTTCTATTTGAATGTACCCATTCTTTTAGTGGGCGATGGAGGTGAGCAAAAAATAGTGAAATTAAACCATGTTGAAAATGGGCAGTCTTTTCATAAATTGGTTGATTTTAACGTAGTTCAAATTGTAATTGACCCTGAAATGGATATTATTTCGAAGGCTAATTTTGTAATAAATAAATCATCATTTACCGAGTTAGTGGTATATCCAAACCCTACAACCAATCAAATTCAGGTGGTGCCAGCAGGTCAATTTACGCGAATTACGGGATATAAAATAATTACATTGGATGGAAAATTGATTAGCAAAGAATCTGATGTTATTCACACTACCCCTTGGTCAATAAATCTTTCCCAAGTAGCGCAAGGAAATTATCAGCTAATACTGTATTCGGGAAATACTCAGTTGGTGAAAAAGGTTATGATTATTAGGTAATTAAATTTTACCGAAAATGCTTTTTAATTTTAATAGCATTACCCCGAAAAAAGCTTCTTTAAAAATTCCGCCCGACATTTTTGAAGTACCTTCTTGTCTATCCGTGAATATAATAGGCTCTTCCATTACCTTAAATCCTTTTTTCCAGGTTCTAAATTTCATTTCAATTTGAAAAGCATATCCTTTAAATTGTATATCGTCAATTGAAATTTCTTCTAAAACTTTTCTTCGGTAGCATTTAAAACCTGCGGTGGTATCACGAATTGGCATTCCGGTAACTATTCGAACATAAGCAGATGCGTAGTAGGACATTAATATTCTTCCCATTGGCCAGTTGACCACATTCACACCTTTTATGTAACGAGAGCCAATAACTAAATCTGCATTGTTTTTTACCGCTGAATTATAAAGCACAATTAAATCCTCAGGATTATGCGAGAAATCGCAATCCATTTCAAATATGTAATTATAATGATGATTTATGCACCAATGAAAACCATGAATGTATGCGGTTCCCAAACCTAACTTCCCGGATCGTTCTTCAATAAAAAGTCTATTTGGAAATTCCTTTTGGAGGGATTTAACTACAGCTGCAGTGCCATCTGGCGAACCATCATCGATTATTAATAAGTCAAAAGCTTTTTCTAAAGAGAAAACTTTTCGAATCATTTTTTCGATATTTTCTATCTCGTTGTACGTTGGTATGATGACGATGCTGTCGTTCACTGTTCTTTAGTTTTGGTGGCGAAGATAATTCAAGATACTTTAAGGAAGAAACGCGAAAAGCGTTGAATTGCTAAATTTTCACAAACTGCTCATTGACTTTGTTTACAGCCAAAATTTCGTCCGTATTTATGTGGATAAAAGAGCTAAAAATGGTAGGAACCTATTTACCTTTGCCGCTTATTTTACGAATAAAAAGCGTGTAACATGGCCTATAAATTTTTTGATATAGAAAAGAAGTGGCAAGCCTATTGGGCTAAAAATAAAACATTTAAAAGTCAAATCAATAACGATAAGCCAAAGTACTACGTGTTGGATATGTTTCCTTATCCTTCTGGAGCTGGGCTTCATGTTGGGCATCCATTAGGTTACATTGCTTCGGATATTTTTGCGAGATATAAAAGATTACAAGGTTTTGAGGTTTTGCATCCTATGGGATATGATTCATTTGGCCTTCCTGCGGAGCAATATGCCATTGAAACGGGGCAACATCCAGATACTACCACCAAAGAAAATATTAAAAGATACAGAGCCCAATTAGATAGAATTGGTTTTTCGTTTGACTGGGATAGAGAGGTGCGTACTTCCAATAAAGAATACTACCAATGGACGCAAAGTATTTTTATTAAGCTATTTAACTCTTGGTTTAATTATGATACCTGTAAGGCATTGCCTATTGAAACGCTTATTAGTGTTTTTGAACTTACTGGAAGTCAAAGTGTAGATGCAGCATGTTCGGAAGAGCTTTCGTTTACAGCTGAGGAATGGAAAAATTGGTCGGAAGAAGAGCAGTATAAAACGCTTTTGAATTATCGAATGGCTTACTTGAGTGAAACCACCGTAAATTGGTGTGCTAAACTAGGAACTGTATTAGCTAACGATGAGGTGAAAAATGGTGTTTCTGAGCGAGGAGGTCATCCGGTAGAACAAAAGAAAATGAAGCAATGGTCGTTGAGAATAACGGCCTATGCAGAAAGACTTTTAACTGGTTTGGATACAATAGATTGGCCAGAATCTGTCAAAGAAATTCAACGAAATTGGATTGGTAAATCGGAAGGTGCTACTGTTGCATTTGGTGTTAATGGTCATGCGGATAAAATTGAAGTTTTCACAACTCGTCCGGATACCATTTTTGGAGTTTCCTTCATGGTTCTAGCTCCCGAACATGAGTTGGTCCAAAAGATTACAAGTAACGAGCAACGAGAAGAGGTGGAAAATTATATTGAAAAAACGAGTAAAAGGTCGGAAAGAGACCGAATGAGCGATGTAAAGAATATTTCTGGAGCGTTTACCGGAGCGTATGCTATCCACCCTTTTACGGGAGAAAACATTCCTATATGGATTGGTGATTATGTTTTGGCTCATTACGGTACCGGAGCAATTATGGCCGTTCCTTCAGGTGATCAAAGAGATTGGGATTTTGCCAATCATTTTGAATTGCCTATTCCTAATATCTTAGAGGGAGCAGATTTAACCAACGGTGCTGTTGAAGATAAAAATGCGGTGTTGACTGACTCTCAATTCTTGAATGGATTAAAAGCCAAAAAAGCTATTAAAGTGGCTATCCATGAAATGGAAGTGAAAGGAATTGGAGTCCGAAAAATTAATTTTAAATTGAGAGATGCAGGCTTTAGTCGCCAACGGTATTGGGGAGAACCAATCCCGGTATATTTTAAAAACGACATGCCCTATGTTTTGGATCGGAAAGACCTTCCATTAGAACTACCAGTGGTAGATAAATATCTTCCAACTGAAGATGGAGAACCACCATTGGCACGGGCTAAAAACTGGGAAACAACTGAAGGACACCGATTAGAGACGAATACAATGCCTGGCTGGGCAGGTTCATCATGGTATTATTTACGATACATGGATCCAGGAAATGCGCATGCTTTGTTTTCAAAGAAAGCCGTTAATTATTGGGGACAAGTAGATTTGTATTTAGGCGGTGCGGAACATGCTACCGGACATTTATTATACGTTCGATTTTGGGCGAAATTCTTGAATGACTTAGGCGTAATACCATTTGATGAACCAGCAAAAAAGCTGATAAACCAAGGCATGATTCAAGGGGTCTCCAAATTTGTTTATCGAATGAATGGTACAAACACCTTTTTGTCTAAGGGTCAAATCAATGGTAAGCAAGTCACAGCCATACATGTGGATGTGAGCTTTGTAGATGGCGAAATACTGGATACGGAAGCATTTAAATCTTGGAGAGTTGAGTATAAGGATGCTGAATTTGTATTGGAAGTAGATGGAACTTATATCTGCGGTAGTGAGGTTGAAAAAATGTCGAAGTCTAAGTACAATGTGGTTAACCCAGATGAATTAATAGAGCGATATGGCGCTGATGCACTTCGGTTACATGAAATGTTTTTGGGTCCAATTGAAATGCATAAACCTTGGAACACGAAAGGAATTGATGGGGTTTCTAGGTTTTTAAGAAGATTTTGGGCCTTATTTCATGATGATGATAATAATATCATTGTGATGGATGAAGCGCCTTCAAAAGAAGAATTAAAAATCTTGCATAAAACCATAAAGGTAATTCAAGATGATATGGAACGATTCACTTTCAATACCATTGTGAGTCATTTAATGATTGCGGTAAATGATTTTACAGCAATAAAGTGTAAGAACAAATCGGTTCTTCAGGATTTGGTAGTGTTAGCTGCCTGCCATGCACCACATATCACAGAAGAAATTTGGAAGGAGTTGGGTAATGAAGGCTCTGTAGCATATGCAAAGTTTCCAGAATTTAAGCCAGATTTATTGGTCGAGTCAAATCACACTTATCCAGTATCGTTTAATGGTAAAATGAGATTCAAAATAGAATTGCCAATAGATATGGATGCAAAGGAGGTAGAAGAAATTATTTTAGCGCATGAAGACTCGCAAAAATGGCTAGAAGGCAAAGCTCCGAAAAAACTTATTTATGTAAAAAAGAAAATAATTAATGTAGTGTTGTAAAAATCAAATGAAAATTATATTGTGGTTCAAAAAAATTGTTAAATTTACGGCACCTAACATGAATGTCGAATAATAAATAAAGCAAACCCCGAGCTATGAGTGTAGATATAACGGAAAAGAAAAAACAACTTAAAGTTATTTTAAAGTCAAACATTGCGAAAGCATGGTACCAACTTGATAAAAAGTCGTACGAGTCTTGGCTTGAAGGTAGAAAGTCTTCCAAGAGAGAATTAAATTTTTAATTGTAAGCCGTTTCATTTTTTTGAAGCGGCTTTTTTCGTTTTGGAGACTTTTTAATGAGCAAAAAACGAGATGTATTGAGTTTGAACGTTTAGCCTTTCTAGAGATTTTTCGAATAGAATTCTTTGGTTAGTAACAAAACTGCATAAAAAAACTCCCAAATCCAAAAGGAAATGGGAGTTTGAAATTGTTTAAATCCTTATGAAAATGCAGGAATACCAGTGATGTCCATTCCTGTAATAAGAAGATGAATATCATGAGTTCCTTCATAGGTAACTACAGATTCTAGGTTAGCCATATGTCGCATACATGAATATTCACTAGTAATACCCATTGCTCCATGAATTTGTCTTGCTTCTCTACAAACCTTTAATGCCATATCTACATTATTTCTTTTCGCCATTGAGATTTGTGCAGAAGTAGCTCTACCCTCATCACGCAATTGACCTAATCTAAATGTAAGCATTTGTGCTTTTGTGATTTCTGTTATCATTTCAGCTAATTTCTTTTGAACTAATTGAAATGATGCAATTGGTTTGTCAAATTGAATACGCTCTTTAGAATATTGAAGAGCAGAATCATAACAATCCATTGCCGCGCCAATGGCGCCCCAAGCAATACCATAACGAGCCGAATCCAAACAAGAAAGTGGTGCTCCTAAACCAGAACGACCAGGTAACAAGTTCTCTTTAGGAATTTTTACATTGTCAAAAATTAATTCCCCTGTAATCGATGCGCGTAAAGAATGTTTTCCATGCATTTCTGGTGCAGAAAACCCTTCCATTCCTTTTTCCACCAATAATCCGTGAACTCTTCCTTCTTCGTTTTTTGCCCATACCACTGCAACTTGAGCGATAGGTGAATTAGAAATCCACATTTTAGCACCATTTAAAAGATAATGGTCTCCCATATCTTTAAAGTTGGTGGTCATTCCACCCGGGTTTGATCCATGGTCTGGTTCGGTAAGTCCGAAACAGCCAATATATTCACCCGTAGCCAATTTTGGTAAGAATTTTTGTTTTTGTTCTTCGCTTCCGTATTTCCAAATAGGATACATTACCAATGAGGATTGAACTGATGAAGTAGAACGAATACCTGAATCTACACGCTCAAGTTCTTGCATCAACAATCCATAAGTTATTTGGTCCAAGCCTGGGCCACCATATTCTTGCGGAATATAAGGTCCAAAACAACCATACTCACCTAGTCCTGGTACTATTTGCTTAGGAAAAGTAGCGCGTTCGTAGTAATCTTCAATAATAGGAGATACATCCTTTTTTAACCAAGCACGTAAAGAGTCGCGAAAAAGCTTTTGCTCTTCGGTTAACAACTCGTCCATTAAATAATAATCGTGTGCTTCAAATCTATCTGTCATATCTTTAATTTTGGGGTGCCAAAGGTATCTAAAACTTCATAGAAATTTGTTCAAAATTCCACGATTATTTGAATATGCTTCCGTAAATAAAAGAACTAGGGGAATTACTTTTGTCTGAAGGAAAATGAAAGAATTAATTACTGGAAATTTGAATAGCGTTAGCGATAATCAGGTTGGTTCCATCGCTACAGCTGAAGGTGTACCCTTTCTAAGCAAAAAACCGGTATTAGATGATTTTTTGTGGAATGGTTTCGAGCCTATTTTTTATTCGCATCACAAATTAGAGTTAAACTTACCTCCTAAAAACTTTGTTGAAAAGCAAGAACTGGATGGAACAGTTTCCTTTTTATCCTATTTTATCATAGCCCTAGTTTGGTCTTTTCTATACCGAAAAAACGAGAAAGATTTTACTGGAATTGTTAAGTCGTTTGTCAGTAACAATTCGTTGATGCAGGAGTTTGAGGACAGCAAGAGCTCCAACGGAGTGGTGTCCATTACCCTATTCGTTACTGGTTTGGTAATTTTAGCTATTTATTTTTCCCAAGTCATTGAATGGTATTCTCCTAAAGTAAATTTGGGTGTGTTTGGGCAATCGGTATCCTCCGTTTTGCTAATAGGAATGGTCCTTGTTTTTGGGTTGTTAATCAAGACTTTGGTTGTTGGAATTGCTTCGTTAGTATTTAGTGCACCCAAAATATTAGGCACCTATTTATCTCTAAACGTTATTTCCACTCAGATGTTAGGGATTTTACTCTTCCCCATAATAGTGATTCTAAGTTTTGGAATTGAACTAAATCCAAGGTGGGTTTTGGGTATGGGAGGGGTAATGCTAACGCTAACGTTTCTCTATAGGTTGAGCCGGACATTTTTTTTAGGAGTTAAACAAACTAACAGTCAAGTGTTTCACATTATTTTGTACATTTGCGCCCTCGAAATTCTGCCCTTGATGGCTATTGGAAGAGTGTTTTTGGACTCTCAAGTACAGTAAATTCAGGGCGAACCAAACTACCTAATTAGGTTTTTTTTATGGATTTAAAAGTAAAAACAATACTTGTATCGCAGCCGAAACCGGACTCGGAAAAGTCACCGTATTTTGATGTAGGCCAGAAGCATAAGGTAACCATTGATTTTAGACCGTTCATTCATGTGGAAGGGGTAAGTGAAATTGATTTTAGACAAGATAAAATCAATATCTTGGATCATACTGCGGTTATTTTTACCTCTAGAAATGCGGTAGACCATTATTTTAGAATTTTAAAAGAATCTAGACAAACGGCTCCTGATTCGATGAAATATTTCTGTATTTCGGAATCCACTGCATATTATTTACAGAAATATGTGGTGTATCGTAAAAGAAAAATTTTTCATGGTAAGCAACGTTTCGTAGATCTTATTGATGTGATGAAAAAGCATAAAAAGGAAAGCTTTTTATTGCCTTGTTCTGACATCTTGAAAAAGGAAATTCCAGAACTTTTAGAAAAGAGTAAGTTTAAATATTCGAAAGCGGTATTGTATAAAACCGTTTGTTCTGATTTGAGTGACTTGGAGGATGTTTTATACGACATGTTGGTGTTTTTCTCTCCTGCAGGAATTGAATCATTATTAAGAAATTTTCCGGATTTCAAACAAAACAAAACTAGAATTGCTGTTTTTGGTCCTACGACCGCTAAAGCTGCTAAAGATGCTGGATTTAGAATAGATATTCAGGCGCCCACTCAAAATGCGCCTTCGATGACTATGGCAATTGAGCAATACATTAAGGAACATAATAAGAAATAACATATTTCTTATACTAAAGTGCTAAGGGTTTCGAAAGAAACCCTTTTTTTGTGCTGTGAAGTTTGAAAACAAACGAAAAAACCATTTAAAAAGTAAGTTGGTAATTGATCAACTTTTTTCTAGCGGAAGGGCACTAAAAAAAAGCCCTTTTCGTTTGGTCTATCTTGTCGAATCCGAAGGAAGTTTTATAGGGGATAAAATTTTGGTTAGTGTTCCAAAAAGAAATTTTAAATTGGCGGTCTCAAGGAATAGAATTAAACGAGTAATATCAGAAATATACCGGATTCATTCCATTGATTTAAAAACACTGTTAGCTTCACAAAATAGGAGTCTGGCTATCGGGATTGTATACATAGGAAAAAAAGAACCTACGTATTCCGAAGCAGATCAAAAAATTCAAGGATTGTTGGAGGAGTTGATTCAAAAACTAAAGTTAGAAAATGAACATATTTAAAGGGAAAAGAACCTCCATTTGGGCGGTGGCTATTTTAACCACTTTGTCAATTGGGCTATTCAGTTTTCAGGATAGTTATTTTGAAATTAGTAAGAACCTAGACATTTTTGTGTCGGTTTACAAAAACGTAAACACGTATTATGTAGATGAAACGGAGCCTGGAGACCTTATGAAAACAGGTATTGATGCAATGCTACATAAATTGGATCCCTACACTGTGTATTATCCAGAGTCAGATATTGAGGATTATAGATTTATGACTACGGGGCAATATGGAGGAATTGGAGCTTTGATTTCTAGAAAAAATGGATTTGTTTACATTTCTGAACCCTATGAAAACTATCCAGCCCATAAAGCAGGACTTCGAGCAGGAGATAAAATTTTGAAAGTAGATGGCAAAATAGCCAAAGGGAAAAGTACCCAAGAAATTAGCGACTTTCTAAAAGGTGAACCGAAAACTGATTTGGTATTGACCATTGAGCGGATTGGTGATGAAACCCCAAAGGAGATTACCGTAACCCGAGAGGAAATTAAAATAAAAGATGTGCCCTATTTTGGTGAAATTGCCCCACAAACTGGATACATAAAACTAAATGGATTTACTGAAACCGCTAGTGCCGAGGTGAAGGCTGCATTACTGGATTTAAAAAAGAATAACAACATCACCAATTTAGTTTTGGATCTTCGTGGAAACGGTGGTGGTTTGCTTAGAGAAGCAGTGAGCATTGTTGGACTTTTTGTTCCTATTGGCACTAAAGTGGTGGAGACTAAAGGCAAAATTACTGATTGGAATGCAACTTATGTTACTACCAGTCAACCGGTAGATACTAGCTTGCACCTGGTAGTGTTGGTAAATGGAGGCTCCGCATCAGCGTCTGAAATTGTTTCTGGGACTATTCAAGACTTAGATCGTGGAGTTATTATTGGTACCAACACTTTTGGAAAAGGGTTGGTGCAACAAACGCGCGATTTGAAGTATAATTCTAAAATGAAAATTACGGTTGCTAAATACTATATTCCAAGCGGAAGGTGTATTCAGAGGTTAGATTATTCCCATAAGGATGAGGATGGTAAAGCTTTGGTTGTTCCAGATTCGTTGCGAAAAGAATTTTCGACAAAATCGGGTAGATTAGTTTTAGATGGAGCAGGTATCGAACCTGAAATCAAAGTAACTGGAATGGATGCAAGTCCAATTTTAATTAGTTTGGTACGAAAACAATTAATTTTTGATTACGCTAATTTATATCGTAGCAAATTGGATTCTATTGCATCTCCAAGTACGTATTCCTTTTCGGATGCCGACTACGAAGATTTCAAGGAATTCTTAAAGGATAAGGATTACAATTATTCTACCGATACGGAGAAACTACTGAAACGATTAGAAAAAGTATCGAAGGATGAAAAGTTTGCCGATGAAATTCAGGCAGATTTAAAGAAATTGGAAGCTTCTATTTTTCAAAGTAAAGCAAAAGATTTGGATATTTATAAGGCTCAAATCTCCCGGTTTTTGGAAAGTGAAATTGTTACACGTTATTATTTTCAAACCGGACAAATTGAGCAAGGTTTGGTAAAAGATGAGGATGTGATTGTAGCCAAAAGGGTTTTGAACGATGCTAAGGAGTATCAATCTTTACTAAGCGGTTCGATTAATTAGTATTTTGTTTTTTGAGCAACCTACTACATAATAGAGCAGAGATACATCAAAAGGTATTTTTTTCAGGATTAATTCTGTTGGTAATTGGAATGCAGTTTTCGCATTTTCTGGTGAGTTTAACCACCATGATTTTATCATTGAATTACCTTCTTGAAGGAAAATATATATCAAAATTACATTCCATTTCGAAACGTCTACCCGTTATGATGTTTTTTGGGCTGTTTTTATTGCACGTTGTTGGGCTATTCTGGAGTACTGATTTAGCTTATGGTGGTCATGACGTTCAAATAAAACTACCCATTTTAGCACTACCTATTATTTTAGGTTCATCCGCTAAATTAACCGTTAAGCAATTTGAATGGGTGCTTGTTTTTTTCATTGCAACTTCATTGGTCAGTAGCATAGTGGGGTCTGTTATTTATTTTGTTTTATCACAACCTGGAGATGATTATAGATTAATGTCTCCTTTCATGTCGCACATCCGATTAAGTTTGATGATGGGTGTAGCGGTATTTAGTTCGTTTTATTTGAGTCAAAGGTCCACCCAGTTTCAACAGTTTTCAGGTTGGCTAAGAGGTCTTGGGTTTTGGTTTATTATATACCTTTTTATGCTTCGAGCTATGTCGGGCATTGTGGCGGTTTTAGCGGCTAGCTTGGTGCTTGTTTGGGCGCTTACTTCCAACTATAGGGTCAAGTATTCGCGGTGGATAAAAACGGGAATAATTGTTTTTACCGTGCTCACAATCGGGTATGTGTATTACCAGGTGCAAGAGTTTTACGATATCGAAGAATTATCCCTCAACACGGTAGATAAACATACTAAAAGTGGTGAGGAGTATACATTTGATTTGGATAAAAAAACCTTTGAAAATGGGCATTATACCTATTCTTACATTGCTATTAATGAATTGCGAACAGAGTGGAATAAAGAGAGTAAGCTTGATTTTGATGGTGCTGATTTAAAAGGCCAAAGTCTTCAGTCAACTTTAATAAGATACCTAACCTCTAAAAACTTAAGAAAGGATAAAGAAGGGGTTGCAGCTTTGACTCATTTGGATGTATGGGCGGTGGAAAATGGGATTGCAAATGAACGATTTCTTAATGAAAAGAGTTTAAACACAATGATTTATCGATACATCTGGGAGGTGCATAATTATTCGCAAGGGTTTAATCCTCAGGGAAATTCGTTGGCTCAGCGCTTTTTGTTTTGGAAAAATGGGGTGGAAATTTTGAAAGAAAATTGGCTTTATGGCGTAGGTACCGGTGATGTTCAGTTGGCCTATAATGAGCAGTACGATAAAATGCCTTACGAAATTATGGGTAAATACCGTTTAAGGGCGCATAATCAATTCTTAACCATGGGAGTTACCTTTGGAATTTTTGGATTAATCTATTTTTTATGCACCATGTTTTCAGGGTTTTGGCTAACCAAAAATGCCAAATCCTATTTGTTTTTGGGTTCTTTTATTATCCTAATGGTGTCTATGCTTGATGAGGATACATTGGAAACGCAGTTTGGAGTGACCTATGCAATGTTCTTTTACTTTCTATTTTTGTTTCACCAACCTGTTAGTGAAGAGGTAGTTGATTAAACGCTTTCCTGGTTTTGCCAATGTTGGCGCAGCTTTTTGTATTTCCAATAAACAGATTTTGCGGAAATGATGGAGATTTTCAATCCTGAAGCACCATCTAAATATCCCGAGCGAATAATCATGTCTTTTATGAAAGAAGCGAGTGGGTTTAGTATCAATTTATATAGGGGTGCTCTTTTGCCTTGATTAAACATGTCCTGCGCTGCTATGGTTGAAAACTTTACTTGCTGTGCAATATGTTCTTCTTCCGTATAGTAGGTGTAGTGATGTAAATCGCCTTTTAATAGCGTGATCGAGGTAGGTGATTTAAATTCAATAGTTTCATGAATTTCACCCTTCCATTTTCCTTCCCGTTTATTCCAAATTCTAATTTTATTATCTGGATACCAAGAGGTGTGTTTAATCCAATGGCCACAATAGTTTACCATTCGATTCACGGAATAAGCACCCGTGAAAGGTTGGTTTTTTAGCTCTAAAATGGAATTTTTTAGTGGCTCGGATAAAGCTTCATCCGCATCCACCGACAAAATATAATCGTGAGTCGCTGTTTGATTACCTAAGTTTTTTTGTTTGGAGTACCCTAGCCATTCGTGCGAAATTAGAACGACATTAAACCGGTTACAAATCTCAATAGTTCTATCGGTAGAGAAAGAGTCTATTACTACAATTTCATCTACAATTCCTGATAGAGACTTTAAACATCGTTCAATATTTTTCTCTTCATTATACGTGATAATAACGGCCGAAATTTGAATCATAACACTTCCTTTATATACACTCGTTTTACTCTAGGAGGAATACTCGAAAGAATTTCGTAGCTAATGGTTTCTGCTTGTGAGGCTACTTGCTCCACACTTATGTTGTGACCAAAAATTTCAACTCGGTCGTTTATTTTTGTAGGTAAACCGGTTACATCCACCATGAGGAGGTCCATGCATACATTTCCGATAATAGGTCGTTTAAACTCGGATACAAAAGCGAAACCAACTCCGTTTCCTAGTCTTCGGTCCACACCATCGGCATATCCAATAGGGACTATGGCAATTTTCATGTCTTTTTTAGCGATAAAATTGCGACCGTAACCTATGCTTTCTCCTTCCTTTACATTTTTGAGTTGTATCACAATTGAATAGAGGGAGGAAACTGTTTCTAGTTGATTTTGATTAGTACCAGAAGGAGTAACACCATACAAGCCGAGGCCAAGTCTCACCATGTTAAACTGTGCATCGGGAAACCGTTCAATGGCAGCCGTATTCGAAATATGTTGAATGAATGGATAAGTTACTACCGTTTTTATTTGTTGAATTAATTCCTTGAACAGTGCTATTTGAGCATTTGTAAATGGGTCGTTTTCTGGTGCATCGCTAGCCGCTAAATGTGAAAATACCGAGGCAATTTTGAAATGAGATTCACTTTTCAGGACTTGCAGTAAGTCACTTAGTTCTTCTGCCCGAAACCCCAATCGGTTCATTCCGGTGTCTAATTTAATATGAATAGGATAAGCAGAGCGCATGAGTCCTTCGGCATTCAAAGCATCGTTGTAAGCTTCTAAAATTTTGAGTGAGTAAATTTCCGGCTCTAAATTATAATTAATGATAGAAGGAAACGATTCTTTGGAAGGGTTCATAACCATTATAGGAGTATTAACGCCAGCTTTTCTAATTGCCATACCTTCGTCAGCGTATGCTACTCCTAAATAGTTTACACCTTCTGACTCAAGAATATTAGATACTTCAGGGCCGCCTGCACCATATCCATACGCTTTTACCATCACCATAATCTTCACTTTAGGTTGAAGCTTTTGGCGGAAAAAGTGCAAATTATGTTTTATGGCGTCTAGATTAATTTCCAGTCTAGTTTGATGTGTTCTAAGAGCTAATTTGGAAGCAATTTGTTCAAACTTAAATGACCTAGCACCTTTAATTAAAATGGCTTGATTTTGAAAGTCGAAAGATTGAATCTGGTCTAAGAACTGATAGGTATTTAAAAAGAAATGCCTGTTGGGGATGGTGATTAGGTTTTGGTTTTCATAAATTTCTTTTCCAACTCCAATAAACTGATAAATTTGATGATTTGCTAATTCCAAATTAATTTGTTCATATAACTGATCGGGTAATGAACCACTTTGAAGGATATCAGAAAGGATTACCGTTTTTTTTGACCTGCCTAATCTATCTAGCGAATCAAAAGCAATGCTAATGGCAGTAACATCCGCATTATACGAATCGTTTAAAATAACGCTACCGTCAATCCCAATTTTTTGTTCTAGCCGCATGGCAATAGGCTCTAATCTATTAAATCGACTTTGAATTACGGAATTGGAATAACCTGCATTTAGCATATATAGCCAACAATGAATACCATTTTCTATAGATGCGTCATCTAAGAAAGGAATGCTTAGTTGAATATCTTTCGAATCGTAAATAGCTTTAACAATGCTTTTTTTACCATCATGAGCCACACTCATAATATTTAAATCGCATTCTTCATATCTACCCCAGCGTAGTTGCTTTTCCCTTGAGAAGAGCTGGTTTACTTCGTTTAATATGATTTCAGAATCGGTACAAAAAATTAGCTTTTCTACATTTTTGAAAAGTTTCATTTTTTCTTTAGCCTTTTCATAAATATCGCTAAAATTTTCTTGATGGGCTAACCCAAGGTTGGTAAAAATACCAATGCTGGGTTGGATAATCTTTTCCAAAATTTCCATTTCACCACATTGGGAGAGGCCCGCCTCGAAAATTCCAAGGTTGTATGATTGGTTAATCTTCCAAACCGAAAGAGCAACTCCTAACTGAGAATTATAACTTTTTGGATTTCGTACAATGGTGAAATCTTCGTGCAATAGTTGATAAAGCCATTCTTTAATAATGGTTTTACCATTACTCCCCGTAATTCCAATTATCGGAAAAGACGCAGAATTTCTTTGGCATGTGGCCAGCCTTTGAATGGCAGCTAAAGTATTGGGTACCCTAAAAATATTGGCATTGGGTAGTTGTGGAATGGGCTTGGATACTAGAAAATCACGAACGCCCCTTTTATACATAGTCTCCACAAATTGGTGCCCATCTCTAAAATTACCAGGTAGGGCTACGAACAAACTATCTTGAATTAACCCTCCTTTTCTACTATCAAAAAGTAGGCTTTCAATTAATGAATCTGGGGAAACAATTTGGTGTTCACCATCCAGAATTTTTCCAATTGTTTTTGCGCTATATGGAGTTGCCTTCATTGTTTACCTTGGAAGATTTATGATGATCTCTATCTTGTTGTTTTTGGTTATAGCATTTTCTACACAAAGGTTGATAGTTTTCTTGCTCTCCCACTAATACTAAGTCGTTACTTTCAGTAAATCGATAGGAGTGGTGTGCTAAATCGCCACAATCCACACAAATAGCATGTACTTTGGTGATGTATTCTGCAGTAGATAATAAAGCTGGCATGGGACCAAAAGGCTTACCTAAAAAATCCATGTCCAAACCCGCTACAATTACTCTAATACCTTGATTAGCTAGTTGATTACATACGTCAATTATTCCTTCGTCAAAAAATTGTACTTCGTCAATTCCCACTACATCTATACCATTTGCCAACAGCAATATGTTGGATGAAGCTGGCACTGGGGTTGATGAAATCGCGTTTTTATTATGAGAAACAACTTCTTCCTCATCATATCTGGTATCGATGGATGGTTTGAAAATCTCTACTTTTAATTGAGCGAATTGTGCTCTCCTTAACCTTCTTATGAGCTCTTCGGTTTTGCCAGAAAACATAGATCCACAAATGACCTCAATCCATCCTCTTCGGGCATTTTGATTTACAAGTTTTTCTAAAAACATTTATTACGTGTCATTTGATGTGAATAATTGGATTGATTTAACAAAATCCAACAAAATGGCTGTTATCGAATAATCTGATTATCAGTCATTTTCTAATCTAATTGACAATATAGAAAATAACTAATTCAGATGTACACAAATCTAATTAAATTTGCGTTTAAGAGGTAAATTGTCGATTATTTTGTGTGGTAATTTTTGCCATCACTAAGACTAACATAAAAATTTCAAATGGGCACGCGAGAAAAACTTTTCAGACAGAAACTAGCAGATCAAATAGAAGCTTTATTAACGATTTCGGAAAAAGTATATACTTCTGAAAAATTGGATAATAAATGGTTGAAGAAAATGTTATCAAATACACAAGAGGTTTCAAGAGCGCTTACAATCTATCAGTTTTTGCATGAATTGCCAGAAAATGATAACTTGTTAGTTGAGTTTTTGGAAATGAAGGAGCAAGAAAAAACCGCTAATTCAGAACCGGAAATCCCTAGCTACGGTGAGGAGATTTTGAAAGAAATTGATGAATTTGAAACAGAACATTCCGTAGAAGTTTTTGAGGTGCAAGAGAAGGTTGTGGAGCCTGTTACTGTTCTTGAGGAAGAAACACCAACCCTTGCCGAACCGGTAGCCGAAACATCTGAAGTGGAAGAATTAGCCAGTGAGGAGGAGACTTCTGAGTTGGCGGAAGAATTGCCGACCTCGTCCATCCAGGAAGAAATTTTGGAGCCTGAAGAAATAGAGGTGGAGGTGGTTCCCGACCCAGAGCCGATAAAAGAAGCGTTAACTACCGAATTAAATGATGCCGTAGCGAGTACGGCCCCTTCTGTAGCAGATAAATTGAGCAACAAGTCTATTCAAAAGCTCGCAGATTCGATTGCATTGAATGAACGTTTTTTGTTTTCCAACGAACTATTTAACGGGAATATGGAATCATTTAAAAGAGCACTTACGGAGTTAGACCATATTGCGAGTAAGGAGGATGCAAATCGATATATTGAATTGCAATTGAAAAAAGAAAATAATTGGATTATGGAGTCCGAAACGGTGCAGAGTTTCATTACTTTAGTAGAGCGAAGATTTAATTAACAAGGTCCGATTAAAAGATATTTATGGAAAACGCAATAAACAAACAACATTTTAAAAACCTGTTATCGGTGGCTTTTGCCGATGGTATATTGGATAAGGCAGAATTAGAATTTTTATTCAAAAAGTCTGATAAATTTTTCATTACCGCGGAAGATATTGAAGGGCTAATTGAAAATTCTATGCACATTTCTCCAATGGTTATTGAAGATAAAAAGGAACGTGCCGAAAAAATGCTTGATTTAATTCAAATGATGCTAATTGACGGAGAGGTTAACCCCTTTGAAAGAAGATTGTGTATGAGCTTTGGAGTCAGCCTTGGTTTTGCTCCAGAAAAAATGGATGCTATTATTGATGGTACCACAAAAATTATTGAGGAGGGTGGAAATGAGGATCAAATGTTAGAATTAATTCAACAATTTGATTAACCTACAGCACCTAAATTAAGGAGTATTTAATTATCGATTATAGTAATTCCAAATAAAATGAAGCCACTTACGCTAGTGCCAACGCCCATAGGTAATTTAAAGGATATTACTTTTCGGGCAATTGAGGTGTTGAAAGACGCTGATTTAATTTTAGCAGAAGATACCCGCACCTCCAGAAAATTATTGACGCATTATAATATCGATACCAAAATGTCGTCTTTTCACATGCATAACGAACATAAAGTAACCGAACGATATGTGAATCTTTTGCAAACCGGACAACATATTGCCATGATTAGCGATGCCGGTACTCCTGGCATTTCCGACCCCGGGTTTATGCTAGTTCGCGCTTGTGTTGAGGCGGAAATTGAAGTAGAAGTTTTGCCGGGCGCAACTGCGTTTGTACCAGCTATTGTGGCGTCAGGAATGCCGTGTGACAAGTTTATTTTCGAAGGTTTTTTACCGCATAAAAAAGGGCGACATAAAATATTAGAAGCCCTTGCTGCCGAGCCTAAAACAATCGTGTTTTATGAGTCTCCTCACCGATTGGTTAAAACGCTTGATTTGATTGCTCAGTTCTTTGGCGAAGATCGTCAAGTAAGCGTTTCGAGAGAGCTTACCAAATTGTTTGAAGAACACAAACGTGGCACCTTGGCCGAAGTTTCAGCTCACTATAAAGAGCATCCTCCCAAGGGCGAGATTGTTATAGTAGTAGCCGGTTGGAAAAAAGAGAAATAGCTACCAAAAGGGGGGGTTACCTTAATTTCTTGTTAGATTGATGGCGGTCTTTATCTCGTTTAGTTTTGACTACCATTTTATCTTGAAATGCTTTTTCTAAATCAACGCCCGTTTGGTTTGCTAAACAAATGGCTACAAAAATCACATCTGCTAGTTCTTCACCTAAATCTTTGTTCTTGTCCGATTCTTTTTCGCTTTGTTCTCCATAACGTCTGGCAATTATTCGAGCTACTTCGCCTACCTCTTCCGTAAGTTGGGCCATATTGGTTAGCTCATTGAAATAGCGCACACCCACTTCTTTAATCCATGTGTCTACTTGTTCCTGTATTTCGGTAAATCCCGCCATTATTCTTTGTTTTTAGTATCAATAAGGATGGTAACTGGACCATCGTTGGTTTGTGTTATTTGCATGTTCGCTCCAAACTCACCCGATTGAATGGGTTGGTCTAGCAGCTGGAAAAGTGCGTCAATAAAATCTTCGTATAGTTGACTTGCGTAATCCGGAGGAGCAGCCCTGATGTATGAAGGACGGTTTCCTTTTTTTGTTTTTGCGTGGAGCGTAAATTGGCTAATCACTAAAATGTTTCCTTTTACCTCTTGGATGTCCAGGTTCATTTTTTCATCCGAATCGCTAAATAGTCGTAGTTTACAGATTTTTTCAGCGAGCCAATTTACATCTGTTAGGGTGTCCGAAGCTTCGATTCCTAATAAAACCGTGTAACCTTGTTTTATTTCTCCTACCTTTTTTTGGTGGACAACTACTTTAGCTTCTGAAACACGTTGAACTACTGCACGCATGGTTGACGATTTTTTGGTATTCCAAATGTAGGTAAATTGGAATAGGGTATGCTAAATTATTAACCTAATAAAACCCGATATGTCTCCCGGGTTCTTTGCTCCATGTAAACAATTCTATTGTCTTTTAGGTGTGCAATAATGTCTTCATTATAATGCCTAATGGTAATTAATTCAGCATCGGTATTGTATTTAACATCAAAAGAAGAGGAAAGGTCATCAATCAATGCTAATAATTGTGAGGTGGAATTATGCACTGCAACCGTAAAGTTAACGGCAGAATTTTGCATGATGTCAATCTTAACTTTATGCGCAGAGAAAATCTCAAAAATTCGACTTAAATGCTCTTCTACGATAAAGGAGAAATCTTTCGTGGCTATGGTAATGAGCCATTGGTTTTTCTGATTGATGTAAGATGGTATAGCCTTATTAGTGACGGCATCCTGACTGATTAAAGTCCCATCGGCATCTGGGTCTACAAATGATTTAACCCACATTTTAATTTCTTTTCGTTGAAGGGGTTGAATAGTTCTAGGGTGGATTACCGAAGCGCCATAATAGGCGAGTTCTATGGCTTCATGAAAAGAAACCTCTTCCAGCTTTACGGCTTCAGGATACTTTCTTGGATCCGCATTTAATACGCCTGATACATCTTTCCAGATTATCATTTCTTTTGCATTTAAGCAATATGCAAGAATTGCAGCAGAGTAATCCGAGCCTTCTCTACCCAGCGTAGTGGTATCATTATTAGCGTCTGAAGCTATAAACCCTTGGGTAATAATAACGCTAGTTTCCGAAATATTCGGAATTAATTGTGCGTTCATTATTCTTTCGGTTTCCTCCCAGTTCACTCGTCCTTCTTTAAAGTTGGAGTCTGTTTTAATAAGAGTTCTGGCGTCCACCCAAATAGAGTTTAAACCACTACATTTTAGGTGGTTGTCTATAATAAGTGTACTTGTAAGCTCGCCAATAGATACAATTTGGTCGTATAATTTATCAGGATCGCCCGAAAATTCTGTTTTTGAAATTTGAATTATCTCTTTAAATAAATCAGATACTCGGTCTTTTAACCATGTTCGGTCTAATTGAAAAAGCGTATCAATAATTTGGTTATGAAAGGCAGTAAATGTAGAAATGTGCTCCATTAATTTTCCGTCATTTGTTATCACGGACCGATGAATGGCTTCTAAAGCATTAGTGGATTTCCCCATGGCTGAAATCACAACTACAAGAGGTTGGCCCTTGTATTTGTTTAGGATTGTAGTTACATTTCTTACCGCATCCGCATCTTTTACCGAGGCTCCTCCAAATTTAAAGACTTTCATATTTTGAATTTGGTGCAATAATAATACGATTAGGTATTCTTTAAAATGCAAAGGCACATGAAAATCAATTTTTTGGATGGTTAACATTTTTTAGGACATCCAAATCAAACCCTATTGCAATATTTTGGTTTCCTTTGTGAAAAAGAGAAAATATGTTGAAAAAATCATCAAATCCGGTCTTGAATGAAAAGTCGTTTCAAAAAGCGGCTGCTTCTTTGTCGGACACTAATGTGATGACCGTAAAAGGAACTATTCAAAAAACAATGGTAATGACCATTTTGGTTTTTATTAGTGCCATGTGGTCATGGTCTAATCCAAGTAATATGTGGATGCTAGTTGGTGGAATAGGAGGCTTAATTACAGGTTTAATAACTGTGTTTAAGCCAAATGCCGCGCCAATTTCAGCACCTATTTATGCGGTTTTGGAAGGCCTGTTTCTGGGTGGAATTTCTTTGTTAATAAGTAGTCAGTATGGAATGGGAGGAATTGTAATACAAGCCATCACATTAACTATTGGAGTACTTTTCTTGATGCTATTTTTATATGCCTCAGGTATCATAAAGGTTACCGATAAATTAAGAATGGGCATTGCTGCTGCTACTGGTGCAGTTTTTCTTATGTACATGATTAATTGGGTAATGAGTTTCTTTGGGGCGGCCTTTTTCACTTTAGCTGATACCTCTTTAATGGCTATTGGAATAAATTTGGTGGTCGTTGGAATTGCTGCATTTAATTTATTACTCGATTTTGATTTTATTGACCGAGCCGCAGCATCAAGAGCACCAAAAGCCATGGAATGGTATGGCGCATTTGGTTTGATGGTAACACTAATTTGGTTGTATATTGAACTTTTAAAATTGCTTTCTAGATTAAATCGTAGATAATGAACAGAAGTATAAAGTTTATTGGAGGCTTAGCAATTACGTTAAGCCTTTTTTCGTGTGTAAATGAACAAAAGGAAACGGTAAGCCCGTTTAAAGATGTCCTAAATTTTAATTCGGAAATAGGGTATCTTGATGGTAGCTTAACCAAAAAATTGGAAATGGATGATAAAATTGAATCTACCCAAATTTCTGCTCCTAATTGGGAAGTGGAGTTAAAACCATTTTTGGATGCGAATTTTAATAAACCAGCCAATAAGGGTAAATACGCACGTACAGAAGTAAAAAGTGACCTTTCTGGGTTTAGGGATGTGCGTTGGGTGGCTAAGGAAGATAACCTGTTGGTTACAGAAGCTATTTATCGTTATAATGCAACAGAATGCGTTTCTGCTATGATACGAATCGAGAAAACTTCAGCGGCCTACGACCATTTTGAAACGTTGTCGTATGTTAAAAATTCGGGCTATTCCATCGAAAATGAGCAAGTGTTGAGCCACGTTACCAATGAAAACTTCAATTTAATGGCTGAATTTGACGGTAAACCCCAACCATGGAGAATGTTTTTTGAAATTGGAGATAATCAGGTCATACCCGTAAATTTTGATTTAAAACCCACCAAAGATGGGTATTCCTTGCTTTTTCATCAAGGAAAGGAAGTGATTGAAATGGCAGCTAGTAAAGAATCGGGCGTTTATCACGTAGAAGTTCCTGTTTTTCAATCGTTCCTCACCTTTGTAATTACGGGTAAAGGTATGACGGGCAAGTTTCATAATTTGGATAAAGGCGATGACTATATTATACCATTCACGGCACTTAAGTTGCCATACGCTGCAATTGTGGGTGATTATTCTAGCCAGGAATCTGCTAATTTTGATGGAAAATGGGAAACACATTTTGATACAGCCGATGAGGCTTATGCAGCCATTGGCCTATTTGATAGGTTAGGGGATGACTTAATAGGAACTTTTGCCACAGAAACAGGTGACTACCGATTTCTACAAGGGAAAGTGGTAGGTGATAGTTTTTCCCTATCCACTTTCGATGGATCACATTTATTTTTATTTACAGGTCAAATTAATGGCGATAAAATTACCAACGGGAAGTTCTATTCAGGTATCCATTATCAAACTACTTGGAGTGCTAAAAAGAATGATAGCTTTAAACTAATTAATCCGGATGAAATGACTTCACTACGTGAAGGAGTGGAAAAAATAGATTTTAGTTTTCCTAATATGGAGGGAAATATGATTTCCTTGTCGAATGAAAAGTATAAGGATAAGGTGGTTGTTTTACAAATTCTAGGCTCATGGTGTCCCAATTGTATGGATGAAACGCGTTATTTTAATGAGTTGAATGCGAAGTATAATGCGCGTGGTTTAGAAATAATAGGATTGGCTTTTGAACGTAGTACAGATTTTAACAAAGCAAAAGAAAGTCTGCAAAAGGCTACGAAAGATCTTGGGGTTTCTTATCCGATGCTAATTGCAGGGACTCCAAAAAATTCACAAAAAGCATTACCCATGATTACGGGAATAAAATCATATCCAACTTCCATTATTTTGGATAAAAATGGGAAAGTAGTAAAAATTCATACCGGTTTTTATGGGCCAAGCACGGGTACGTATTACGATAACTACACCCGTGAAATGGAGGCTCTTATGGATGAATTGTTGGATTAAATCCAGTCCCTAATATGTGATTTATATATAGAGATTACATTAATTGTATTCATGCATAACATTATTAGTCAGAGATTTGCAATAAATAGTCTTGGTTAGGGTAAAACTTTGAAGTACCCTTAAATTGTTGCACCTTTGCTTCGCAATGGGGTTGTTTTTCCTCGATGTTTTAAGCGATACTTTTTTTTATGGTAAAGTCAAATTCAATATCTCCACATTCGTTTCATATTCCTGTGATGGGAATCGCATTTACGATTGATACCCCTATAAAGGTGGCACATTACGGAATATCCTCTGTGGTTTCGTTGGTGGATGATGAGTTGATTGAGCAAATGAGAGAATTACATTCTACAAAGAATGGGTTTGATTTCATTGCGATTCCTAAATCGGAAGAAGATGCGCGGGCAAAAAGAATTACTGCGTACTTGGACTTAATGGATGTTATAGTTGCAAGGAATTTTAAAGCAGTAAAAGAGTCTAGCTTTGAAACTGGGTCGGAAATTACGAAGTATTTTGAAATGCTTGCAGACGATGTACCGCTAAAGAAAGCCTACTTAAAAATGCTTCAACTTCCGGAAGGTAAATCGAAAGAGTTGTTGCAATCAGGGTTAAGAGAAAATATGCAGCCGGGTAGTATTGATGTAAACATCATGACTAAATTAGATCGAGTTACCTATTCCAAAAAAGAAGCGTTACCATCCACATTTAATGAAGCCCATTCTGCGTTAAGAGGATATGCCAATAGTACAGTGACTTCCTCCATCATATTTTCGGCTGGAATGAACCCTAGATTGTATTCGTATATTTCAGAATTTGATGGCTTTTATCCAGATAGTAACGGGTTTATTAAAAAGAGAATTGCTTTAAAAGTAAGTGATTATAGATCTTCCCTCATTCAAGGAAAATTTTTGGCTAAAAAAGGTCTTTGGGTTTCGGAATATAGAATTGAATCAGGTTTGAATTGTGGAGGTCATGCTTTCGCATCCGATGGTTTCTTAATGGGGCCAATCTTAGATCAATTTAGATTAAATAGAGAGGAGTTAGCAACTTCTGTTCATCATATATTAAAGGATTATTTGATGAAAAATGAGTTGTATGTACCTGCTGCTCCAATGCCTATCAAAATTACGGCCCAAGGTGGAGTTGGAACCCATGAAGAGCATGAGTTTTTGAGAAATCATTATGGAATGGATAGTATAGGTTGGGGAACACCAATGTTACTAGTTCCGGAGGCGATTACGGTAGATGATCATGCAAGAAGCCTCTTGGTTAAGGCAAAAGAAGAAGATTTATATTTAAGTGATATATCTCCTTTAGGAGTTCCTTTTAATTCCTTGAGAGGAAATACCAAAGATTTAGAAAAACAAGCGAAAATTGATGCGGGAAGACCAGGGTCAGCGTGCCCGTTAAACTATTTAGAATCTAGTAAAGAGTTTACAGAAAGAGCTATTTGCACTGCTTCTCGTCAATATCAAAGGCAAAAACTAAAAGCCCTAGAAGCACTAGATTTAGCCAAAGCGGAATACAAGAAACAATATGACAAGATAACCGATAAATCATGTATTTGTGTCGGTTTGGGCACCTCTGCGGTGATTGTCAATAAGATGGAGAATATTTTCCGAGGCGACACTGTTTCTATTTGTCCTGGACCAAACATGGCTTATTTTGATGAGGTAATTTCGTTGAAGAAAATGGCGAGCCATATTTATGGAAAGATAAATGTATTGAGTGATACCTATCGTCCAAATATGTTTATCAAAGAAATTGGTTTGTATGTAGATTATTTGGAAAACAAAATCAAAGAAGCCACTCTTCCGCTCGATAAGCAAATGAAATATTTCAATACTTTCCAAAAGAATATGGAGGAAGGAATTTCTTATTATAAGGATTTATTTTCCAATGTGATTAAAAATTCGGAAAGTATGCAAGCCAAAATTGCAAGTGAAATAGATGAGTTAGAGGAAAAACTAAATTCGTTAAAGGTAGAGTTAGCTGTGTCTGTAGCGTAATTAGAATAATTTTAAGTAAGGTCGTTTCATTGTGAAACGGCCTTTTTTTTGTGCGTGTTTTTACCGAATAATATTGAAACCGGAAATAGGTTAAAATAAAAAGAGGTTATCTTTTTCAAGATAACCTCTTTTTGAAAGTGGTGCCTCCAGGAATCGAACCAGGGACACATGGATTTTCAGTCCATTGCTCTACCAACTGAGCTAAGGCACCTCCTTGTTCAACACCCTCGTTGAACGGGCGACAAAAGTAGAAAAATATTAAACTTTACAAATAATAAAGTAGAAAATATTTCAATTTAATTTCAATCGTTAGATTTGCAGTGAATAAGAACTATGAATTTCGTACTAGATATAGGGAATACCAATGTAAAAGCAGCCATTTTTGATGGAAGCGAATTGGTAAAAAAGAAGGTGGTTAGCTTAGGTGACCTCGGAAATGTGATTGATCAGTGGTTTATTTCGTATACACCAACGCAGATTATTGTTTCGAGTGTCTCTGCAACCAAAGAAGAATTAGCAGTACTAATTGATGAAAGAGCCAATTGGCTATGGTTTGATAATACCGTGAAATTACCCATAAGTATCGAATATCAAACTCCCCAAACTCTAGGTTCTGATAGGTTGGCGGGATTAATGGGGGTGTATAATGAATTTGCCGAAAAAAATGTATTGGTTATTGATGCTGGTACATGTATTACCTATGATTTGCTTACCTATGATAACCGTTATTTTGGAGGGTCAATTTCTCCTGGATTAGAAATGCGTTATAAATCGTTAAATAAATTCACCAAAAATTTGCCTTTATTAACGCCAATTCAATCTCCTAGCTTGGTGGGTCAGACTACCGAAGATTCTATGCATTCCGGTGTGGTTAAAGGGATGGAGCTAGAAATAAGAGGAGTGATAAATGCCTATAAAGAACGCTTTGGGAACCTTGTAGTAGTGCTTACTGGAGGAGATAATAAGAATTTTGCTATCGAGGTAAAAAACACCACTTTTGCAGACCAAAATTTGATTCTTAAAGGATTGAATAAAATTTTAGATTTTTACTATCAAAAAGCATAATTCATATTTCGTTTTAGTGATACTTGTTTTGATGTTTGCACAAGCAAATGGTCAGAATAATATTACCAGCTCTCCATACTCTCTCTTTGGTATTGGAGACCCATTGCCGTTAAATAATACAATGGGCTTATCTATGGGCGATGTAAAATATGCATTAGCGCGGCCGTTTTATGTGAACTCGGCTAACCCAGCAAGTTACGCTTCTCTAAAAGCTGCAACGTTTTCATTTGGCGCCATGCTAAACAGAACGCGTACATTTAACGAAACAACAAGTCAAGATAACGATAATGGTACTCTTCGATATTTCGCATTAGGGATTCCATTGCATAAGAAAATAGGAATTTCTATAGGAGCTAAGCCATTTACTTCTTTAGGCTATGGCATTCAATTTAATTCTCTTAACACCCCTTCTGGCGATTACTATACGAGATATGAAGGTGAGGGTGGTTTAAGTATTGCCTACGGAGGAATAGGATTTAAGGTGTTAGAAGATTCCATACAGTCCCTGAACTTGGGTACGAATGCTAATTTTTATTTTGGAAACAAACGTCAAACGACCTTAAACAACCTAGAAACTACACCAGGGGCATTAAACGCCATTTTTATGGACAACTTTGTAACCAATGATTTTGGGTTTGATGTTGGGCTGAATTACAGCGTGAAGTTGCATAAACTTTTCAAGGTTGAAAACAGTAAAGAAAGTACATTGACGTTAGGTGGGTCATATAGTATCCCAACGCATTTAAAAACACGATTCGAAGCCTTTTCTGGTGCTTTCTTTTATAATGGTTCTAGAGCTGTAATTGTTACAGATACGTTAAATTATCAATTAGATTCCACTTCGATTTATTTACCTGCTCGCTATGGAATTGGTTTAAATTATCAATTATATAACCGTCATACCGGAAGTTTGTTGATTGTGGAAGGCGATTACGAATACAACGGATGGAGTAAGCTGGAAGTCAATGGGAAGAACAAAGGCCTAGAAAACTCGAATAGATATAGCGTGGGTGTACAACTCATTCCAGAGGTGGGTGCGGTAAGACAATTCTTTTCCGTAATTCGTTACCGAGCAGGGTTTAATTATACCTCTACAAGAATAAATGTGGGAGGGGATCAAATTGAAGATATTTCTGGTTCGTTTGGTTTTGGCATACCACTTGTAAAGTCTAAATCCATATATCCATCTTCCTCCACCATTGATTTTGGTGTGGTAGTTGGCAACAGAGGAACCGTTAGCGGAGGATTAATTCGAGAGCAGTACACAAATATTCATATAGGACTTTCTTTCTCGCCTAATTATTGGGATAGATGGTTTAAAAAACGAAAAATCAATTAGAAACATGAAAAAGCAATTATTCGCCATCGCGTTATTATTTATGTCTGTAGGGGTTTTTGCCCAAGATAAATATGGCGCAACTGAAGAAGATAAAACAGTATGTTTAGAAAACACTTCATTATATGTGGAGTTTTACAAACAAAAAAATTATAAAGACGCGAAAGGGCCTTGGTTACAAGCGCTTACCGTCTGTCCTAAATCTTCGAAAAACCTATATATTAAGGGAGCTGCAATGTATAAATCCTTTATATCTAAGGAAAAAGATGCGGCTAGAAAAGCCGAGTTAATAGATACTTTAATGTGGATTTATGACCAACGTATTATTCATTTCGGTCAGGAAGGTTCTGTATTAGGTAGAAAAGGAACGGATTTAGCACGTTACGATAAATCTAAAACCAAAGAAGCGTATGAGATTTTAAAGAAATCTTTTGAATTGGAAGGTAATAATTCGAAAAAAGCGGCTATTACTACTTATTATCAATTGGCCGAAAAAATGGTTAACAGCGGTGATTTGGAAACCGCTACATTGATTGAGTTATTTCCAAAACTATCTAATGTTGTGGTGCATAACTTAGAAAAGTCAACCAAAGAAAAGGATAAAGAAAACTGGATAAAAGTGGCTGCTGTTTTAGAGCAAATCTTTTCTAAATATGCGGGATGTCCTGAATTGGTAAAAATATATACGCCTAAATACGAGGCAAATCCGGAAGACACGAATGTGTTAGTTCAAATTATCGCATTCTTTGAAAAAAGTGACTGTACGGATGAAGCTTTATTTTTAAAAGCGTCCATGTCGTTAGATGCTATTAGTCCTTCGGCAGTTTCTAAATTTGGTATTGGTAGATCGCTTCTTAAAAAAGAACGCTACTCTGAAGCAATAGGTTATTTTAAACAATCAGCAGAATTGTCAAAAACCAATGTTGCCAAAGTGAATAGCTATAAATACATCGCATTAACTTCATTGCACTTAAAGCAATATGCAAACGCTAAAACGTATGCTTTAAAAATGATTGCTTTGGATTCTAAAAATGCAGATGCGTATATGATTATTGGGGATGCTTATTTATATGGTTCAAGAACCGTAGGTGAAAATTCTTGTGAACAAGCTGGCGGATATTGGGCTGCTCCTGCTAAATATGCAAAAGCAAAAGCGTTAGATTCTGAATTAGCGACTAAAGTAGATAAGAAAATAGCTTCGTGTAAGAATCAATATCCTAAAAAGGCAGATTGTTTCTTTATTAATATTGTAGAAGGCCAATCATACCATGTAGGTGGGTGGATTAATGAAGATGTTACAGTACATACAAATTAAAATAAACAAGCCATTTAAAGTCCTTAATACTTCGGTATTAGGGACTTTTGTGTTTTGGTTCATCGTATTGGCAATAAGTGGTTGCCGAGAGAATGCTATCCAAGAAATAGCCCAATTAGACCAGGAAGGCGTGGAGTTACCCATTTCCACGAGTAAAGACATGATGGTACAATTTTCGGATTCGGGAGAACGGAAGGTGATATTGAGGGCTCCGGTTTTGGAGCGGTTTATAAATGTAGGTGAACCTCCATATGATTTGATGCCTGAAGGAATAAGAATTGAATTTTTGGATAGCCTAGGGAAAATAGAGGCCCAAGTAATCAGTGGACATGCCATTTACTATCCCCAAATTGAGGAATTGATTTTAAGTATAGATGTTCAAGTTTTCAATACCAAAAAAGATAAACTAAATACAGAGCATTTGGTTTGGAACGCAAGAACTCATCGGGTAAAAGCGGATAATTTTGTGAAATTTACCACCAAGGATGAAATTATTTATGGGGATGGGTTTGAAGCAAATCAAGATTTATCAGATTACACGATGAATCACATTAAGGGTATAATATCGGTAGAAAATGAAGGTCTATAATAGAATAATGGAGATTTTTTGGCTCATTATGGGAATAGGAATATGGGGGCTAACATTGTATTTTTACATGCATGACATGTATGCCGATGAGTTGAAATTTTATTTCATGGCTGGATCTATGGCCATTGTATTATCGATATTTCGAATTTTCTATCGTAAAAACCAATCGTAAATTTTGATAAATAATTGCTTACTTTTGAAGTAGGCAATACGCTATATGGGAAATGATTCGTTATTAATTGTTGTTTTTTCATTGCTTTTTTCGGCCTTCTTTTCGGGCATCGAAATAGCATTTATTTCGGCCAACCGTTTAAAGGTTGAGGTGGATAAGAATAAAGGTGAATTTGGAGGTGCTTTTTATTCAAAACTAATTAATCAGCCTGCTCGATTTATTACCGCTATGTTATTAGGTAATAATATTTCATTAGTGTTATACGGTTTGGCCATGAGTACGGTTTTGACCCCTATGATTTCTGAGGTAACTGAAAATGGATTGTTGGTTTTATTCATTCAAACCATAATTTCTACGCTTGTAATCCTGATACTAGCCGAATTTTTACCCAAGGTTGTTTTTGCACAAAATTCAAATGGTAGTTTGAAAATATTCGCCCTTCCTGTGATGCTTATCTATTACCTTTCTTATCCTATAGTATCTTTTGTGAATATGCTTAGTAATGTTATTTTTAAGTACATTCTTAGGATTGAAGTTTCTGAGCAAAAAATATCATACGGCCTAGTCGATTTGGATCATTACTTAAAAGAAATTTCATCTGGAAACATTGAAGAAGAGGAATTAGATAATGAAATTCAGATTCTTCAAAATGTATTGGACTTTAACTCTGTGAAAGCGAGAGAATGCATGGTTCCAAGAAATGAAATTGTGGCGGTTGAGATACATGATTCTGTGGAGGAGTTGGTTCAAAAATTTTTAGATACGGGACATTCAAAAGTGTTGGTGTATAGAGGTACAATAGATCGTATTATTGGCTATACCCATTCGAGTGATTTGTATGAAAGCCCAAGCGCAATTAAGCATATTTTAAGACCAATATCCGTAGTGCCCGAAACCATGGCAGCGGATGAAGTGATGAGTAGTTTTATCAAAAAACGTCAAAGTATGACGGTAGTGGTGGATGAGTTTGGTGGAACGGCTGGGATTTTGACTTTGGAAGACGTAGTGGAAGAAATTTTTGGAGAAATCGAGGATGAACACGACAAAGGTGATTTGAAGGAAAAAATGATTTCCGAAAATGAATTTGTATTTAGCTCAAGATTAGAAATTGATCATATTAACCAAGAGTATGCGATAAACCTTCCTAAATCAGACAATTACGAAACGTTAGCGGGATTGATTTTAGAGCATTTTGAGTCGATTCCCATGAAAGGAGAGCAAATAATTATTGATAATTTTGAGTTTGACATATTATCTGTTTCTAATAATAGAATAAACGAAGTGAGACTAACCATTAAAAGCGTGAATTAAGGTAATAACAATAAGCCCTTTAATAAATAGAATTACTATATTCGCAGCCCAACAAAAAAAGCAAATATAATGGCGGCAATTGGATCAATTAGAAAACACTCAGGACTGTTAATCGGAATTATTGGTAGTGCAATGCTACTATTCGTATTAGGTGGTGCCTTAGAGTCAAGTAGCACATTCTTTAATGGTGCGAATAATGAAATTGGAGAGATTAATGGAGACAAAATTTCTTACCAAGATTTCGAAATAAAAGTAGCTGAATTACAAGAGAATTCTAATGGCGCTTTAACAGATGAGGCACGCGAGCAAATGCGTAACCAAGTTTGGAATAATTTATTGAAAGAAGCGGTACTTGGTTCAGAGTATTCTGCGCTTGGTTTGTCTGTTTCAGACGGTGAGCTTTTGAATATGATTAAGAATGATCCGAATAATGCCAATTTGAAACAATATTTTTCGGATCCTCAAACAGGTAAGATTGTTGAGAATTACGCTAATCCAGATGGGTCACTTAACGGACTTGCAGTAATTAGTTATTTGCAACAAGTAGTTTACGCAGAAACTGAAAATTCTGCAGAGGCTTTAGCTTCATGGTCAAATTTTCAAGAAAGTTATTTACGTAAACCAGCTGTTGATCGTAAGTATGCTAGTTTATTAGCAAAAGGAATCTACATGACAGATGTAGAATTGGAAAGAACCCAGATGGATCAAGGTAGTAAAATTTCATTCAACTATGTGAGTTTATTTTATAACGATACTCCAAACGAATCTATTGAAGTTTCGGATAGCGATTTGAAAGCGTATTACAATGCACACAAAAACGAACCTCAATTTGAGCAAAAAGATTTAACAAGTTCTATTTCGTTTGTAACCTTTGAAGTGCTTGCTTCACCAGAGGATAAAGTGCAATTGAAAGAGGAATTAGCTGAATTGAAAACTGGTTTTGAAAATGCTGCTTCAGATACATTGTACATCAACGAAAACGGTGATACACCTTTCAATATTAAATGGCACAAAGCAGGAATGTTTCCACCACAATTTGATTCTACTATCGCTAATGCAAATGTAGGAACTGTTGTAGGTCCATTTTTAGATTTAGAAAAATTTGAAATGGTAAAGGTTATGGACAGAAGAACCCAACCAGATTCAGTTATGGCAAGCCACATTTTGATTCAATCACCGGACGGTGATATGGATGCAGCTGCTGTAATTGTGGATAGTTTAAAAACTGCCATCGAAGGTGGTGCTGATTTCGCTGCATTAGCTACGGAATTTTCAAAAGATCCAGGATCTGCTGTTAAAGGTGGAGATTTAGGTTGGTTTGTTGCCGGTCAAATGGTGCCTGCTTTTAACGATGCATGTTTCGGTGGTAAAACTGGCGATTTAGCTGTGGTTACTACGCAGTATGGTGTTCACTTAATTAAAATCACCGAGCAAACAGAAGCCAAAGAGCAAGTGTTAGTTGGTATTCTCGATAACGTAATAGAGCCAAGTCAATCTTCGTATGAAACAGCTTACAATGCAGCTAGTACGTTTGCAATTACTAACAACACTGCGGATAAATTTTTAGCAGCATCTGAAAACTTAGACAGATTATCTGCTCCTGATTTACGTCCAAGCGATATGAAATTGTTAGGTCGCCCAAATACGCGTGAAGTGATTCGTTGGGTGTTTGAATCTAACGTAGGTGATGTTTCAAACGTGTTTGAAAATGGAAATGAGTTTATCGTTGCTTTGGTAGAAGATGTGCGTGAAAAAGGAATATTACCACTAGAAATGGTGAAAGAACAAATTACACAATCAGTAATTAACGAGAAAAAAGCAGAATTGTTTGCTTCTAAATTAGCAGGAACAGATTTGAATACTATAGCTGGCGCTGCTGGCTCTTCGGTTCAACCGGTTAACGATGTAGCGTTTAGTGCATTTAGCATTCCTGGGTTAGGAAACGAACAAAAATTGTTAGGAATGGCTTTCTCATTAGAGCCAGGTCAAGTTTCTACGCCTATTCAAGGAGAACGTGGTGTCTACGTAATTCAAATTGGACAAAAGAACATTCCTGAAAACGTTGAGGTAATTGACGGTACACGTCAAGGTTTAATGGCAGCATCTGCTGGTCGAACTAATTTTGAGCCATTCAATGCCTTAAAAGCGAATGCAGAAATTGAAGATAATAGATATACATTCTTCTAAAAGAATCAAATTATTTGGAATGCCATGAGAGTTTATCTCATGGCATTTTTTTTGTCCAAAAAACAGGCGTAGGCATCTTTTAGCGCATTAAATATTTGTAAGTTTACAACTCTAAATTAAAACGCACCTCATGAAAAATCTATTGATTATAAGTACTTCCACCGTGCACGGTAAACCTTATTTATCGTACATAAAAGACGAAATAAAAAATCACTTTTCTGGAATTTCTGAAATTGTGTTTATTCCCTATGCTCGTCCGGGCGGTATTACTTGGGATGAATACACCAGCGTTGCACGTTCTTTTTTTGAATCTATTGATATTAAAGTAAAAGGAATTCATGAAGGAATTAGTATGAAAGAAACCCTTGAAAATGCACAAGGGGTTTTTACTGGTGGCGGAAATACTTTTGTTTTATTAAAGGAGGTGTGGGAACAAGGTATAATGGATATTCTTCGTTTTAAAATCAAAGAAGGGATGCCGTATATGGGAACCAGTGCAGGGTCTAATCTTGTCGGACAAACCATTAATAATACGAATGATATGCCTATAGTGTATCCACCCTCATTCGATGCTATTGGAGCCATTCCGTTTAACATTAATCCGCATTTTATGGATCCTGATCCCAACTCAAAACACATGGGCGAAACACGAGAAACGCGTATAAAAGAATACCTAACATATAATAATTTGAGGGTAGTTGGGTTGCGCGAAGGAAGCTTTTTGAAAGTGAAGGGAAACACTATTGAATTGGGTGGTACACTTTCTATGCGCGTGTTTGAAAAAGATGTAGAACCGTATGAAGTGGAGCCTGGATCGGATATTTCCTTTCTAATGAACGGCCAATAGCTTTATCGGGATTTCATCCGTACTTGGTTATTAGATAATTACAAAACTTTACATAAATCGAATAAAATGAGAATAGGAATATTACTTTCAGGAAGCGGAGTATATGATGGCTCTGAAATTCAAGAAGCTGTTTTTAGTTTACTAGCAGTAGCCGAAAATGGAGGTGAAGCATTATTTATGGCTCCAAATGTGAACCAAATGCATGTAATCAACCATTTGACGGGAGAGGCAATGGATGAGTCTAGGAATGTATTGACGGAATCTGCACGTATTGCACGCGGAGACATTGAAGACTTGGTTAACATCTCTTTTAATGATATGGATGGATTAATCATTCCAGGTGGATTTGGGACGGCAAAAAATCATACGGATTGGGCAGTAAATGGACCCGATTCCACAATTCATCCTGAGGTGAAAAGAGTGATTACAGAAATGGTGAATGCCAAGAAACCGATTGTGGCGTTATGCATGGCTCCAACCACCGTAGCCAAGGCGCTAGAAGGAACAGGCAAATCACCAAAACTTACGGTGGGTACCACCACAGAAAAATCGCCTTATGATATTGGCGAAATAGTGGAAGGAATGAAAAAGGTGGGCTCTGTACCCCAAATGAAATCTGTTCGAGAGGTTACCGTGGATAATGAGTTGAACATAATCAGCGCTCCTTGTTACATGATGGAAGCATCTGTATTGCAGGTTAGAGAAAATATAAAACAGGCGGTTGCAGAAATGTTTAAAAAGTTAACTTAGGTTAAGTAATCGTAAATGTTTGGTATAATAATCGTTAACTGTTTGATTAATATCATTTTTGAGTGTAAATTCGCATAACTAAATTAATAATTATGAAAAATTTATTACCTAAGGCTTTAGCACTATTCCTACTTTTATTTGCGGCAAACCACCTTTTTGCCCAAGATAAAATTTACAAAAAGAACGAAGAAGTTATTTTATGTAAAGTAACTGAAATTGGAGAGGAGGAAATCAAATTTACCAAAGAGGAATCTGGGGAATTGGTTTACGTTTTGGATAAAGCAAAAATTGAAAAAATTGTATTGGAGAATGGGAAAGAACTCGTTTTTGCACGAAAAATGACGGATCCTGAGTTGTATACCGATCAAAACAAAAATGCATTTAAAATAGGTTTGTTTTCACCAATGACTGGCGCTTTGAGTCTTTCGTATGAAAGATCTTTGAAACCGGGGAAAAGTATAGAAGGAACCCTTGGGTTAATTGGTCTAGGAAGAGATAATTCGGATAAAAACCCAGCTGGTGGGTACCTAAAAGCGGGATACAAGTTTATTATGACTCCTGATTTTGAGATGCGGGGAATGCGTTATTCGCATTTGTTGAAAGGCTTTTATTTTAAACCAGAGTTGAATTTTGCATATTACGGACGAGATTTTGTAACGTATAATTATAACTATGTTCAACAAACCACTAGAGGGTCTGTTGTAGCTGGAGCACTTACGCTTTCTTTTGGTAAACAATGGGTTATGAGCAATGTGTTTCTAGTAGATATGTTTGTAGGATTTGGGTATGGTTTTGATTCGTACAAAACAAATTCAACTAGTTCAAATAGTGAGTACTACAATAATGAAGGATACCATTATGGATTCATAGTAACTCCTGATTTGCCAATTGCATTTACCTCAGGGTTTAAAGTGGGGTTTTTAACTAAATAGAAAAATATTATATAGGAAAGCCTGATGAGGGTCAGGCTTTTTTTATGCGCAATACGTTCGGTATCTTCTTTAGTAGCGTGTAAAATTTACCGGATTCTTTTAAATAAATAATGAGCCTATAAGAAAAAATATTCCCTTACGCGATTCATTTTGATTCATTCTTGACATTTGCTTCCCCGACTATTCTCTTAAAAAATTACTTTTGCAGCCTTATGAGTAAAAGAACAGTTGAAGTAATGGCTCCCGTTGGGAGTTTTGAGAGTTTAAGAGCCGCCTTTCAGGGTGGTGCTGATGCCGTTTATTTTGGTATTGAGCAATTAAACATGCGTGCACGGTCGTCTATTAATTTCACTACCGAAGACTTGGTTGAGGTAGTACGCCTTTGCCATGAAAATGGGGTGAAAGCTTTCTTAACGCTCAACACGATTCTGTATGATCACGACATCAATTTGATGAAAAAAATCGTGAAAACTGCTGCTGATAGTAATGTAGATGCCATTATTGCAATGGATCAAGCTGCCATTAGTTACGCGCATAGTCTAGGAATGTCTGTTCATATTTCTACTCAAATTAATATAACTAACATAGAGGTTGTTAAATTTTACGCGCATTTTGCCAATGTGATGGTGCTATCTCGTGAGCTTACGCTACAGCAAGTGAAATCTATTTGCGATGCGGTAAAGAAAGAAGATGTTAGAGGACCCAATGGCGAATTAGTTAAAATTGAGGTTTTTGTGCATGGTGCATTATGTATGGCTGTTTCAGGGAAATGTTACTTAAGTTTACACACAGCCAACTCATCTGCCAACCGTGGAGCTTGCAAGCAAAACTGTCGTAGAACCTATGAGGTGAAGGATAGTGAAGGAAATGAACTTCATATTGATAATGAATATATCATGAGTCCGAAAGACTTATGTACGATTACTTTTCTAGATCAAATTATTGAAACAGGAGTGAGCGTTCTTAAAATAGAAGGACGTAGTAAAGGTCCTGATTATGTGAAAGAAGTAACCGCAAGTTACCGTGAAGCTGCCGATGCAGTGGCAGAAGGAACATTCACCTTTGAAAAAGGGAAAGAATGGGAAACCAGAATGGATAACGTATTTAACCGTGGATTTTGGGGAGGCTATTTCTTAGGAAAAGAATTAGGTGAATGGACAGATGAAGATGGTTCAAAAGCCAAAAAGAGAAAAGTGTACATTGGAGACGGCTCCAAATATTTCGGTAAAATAGGGGTTGGTGAATTCATTATGAAAAATGGAGAATTATCCGTTGGTGACGATATTATTATTACCGGACCTACTACTGGAATTGTGGAACATAAAGTTTCTCATCTTCGATTAGAAGAACAAGATGTAGAGTCGGTTAAAAGAGGAGATAGTTTTACTTTTAAGATTGAAGACAAAATTCGCCCTGCTGATAAAGTGTATAAAATTGTGGATGCGTGATTCAAATAGTTCAACACCGTCATAAATGCATTGGCTGTAACGCCTGCGTGGAAGCTGCTCCAGAATATTGGAAAATGAGTAAGGCCGATGGGAAGTGCTACCTCACCAAAGCAAAACAAAAAGGGGCATACTTTATTTTAAATGCACCCGATTTTGCTTTGGAAGAAAATCTACAAGCAGCCAAAAACTGTCCAGTGAATATTATTTCCGTAAAAGAATTGTAAGTACTTTTTTGGGATAGGTAAAAGAAGTAAGAAAAAGTCTTATTAATATTTCACTTTCAAATCTTCATCGTTATACATCATTAAGTAGTTGTTATACCTGCTTTCCGATATTTCTCCTTTTTCTAAGGCATCTTTTATAGCACAACCCGGTTCATTGATATGTACACAATTATTGAATTTACAATCGCCTAAAAACTTTTCCATTTCTGGGAAGTAATGAGCCAAGTGTTCCTTATCAATATCAATCATCCCAAAACTTCGCAACCCCGGAGAGTCAATTAGGCGAGCGCCAAAATCGGTAAAATGCATTTCAGCAAAAGTAGTGGTATGCCGTCCTTTGTCATTGTATTCAGAAATTTCATCCACCCATAAATCTAATTCACTATCCAAGGCGTTAATTAGCGAAGATTTGCCAACCCCCGACTGACCGGTGAATAAGGTGGTTTTGTCTTTCATTAAAACCTTAAGGTCTTCAATTCCTTTCATGGTAATAGCCGAAGTGGCTAACATTTGATACCCAATAGGACCGTAAATACCGATGAGCTCGTCAAAACGTTGTTCGTCTTTTTCTTGATAAATATCTACCTTGTTAAAAGCCAAAATTACTGGAATATCATAAGCTTCAGCAGTAGCAAGAACTCGGTCCACAAAACCTAGTGGTGTTCTAGGCATGGCAACCGTAAGTACCACCACAATTTGGTCCACATTAGAGGCAATGATATGCGACTCTTTACTCAGGTTAGTCGCTTTACGAATAAGGTAGTTTTTACGTGGCTCTAATTCGGTTATAACGGCCTCCTCTTCCTCGCTATTTAAAACTTCCACAACATCGCCTACGGTAATCGGGTTGGTCGTTCTAATTCCCTTCATACGGAATTTTCCTTTTAACCTTGCGTCAATAAACTCTCCGTTTTCTAAACGAACTTCGTACCAACTACCCGTTGATTTTGTTACATATCCTTTCGCCATGAACCTTTTTAATGTTGGCTTCAAAAGTAGGTTTTTGAGGTGGGTTAGTTACGAAAGCTTTATCGTATTTTTGGAGCAATCAATTTTGAAGTATGTCGATATCGGTAAAAAACATCACGAAAATTTACGGAGAACAAAAAGCATTGGATAATGTATCGTTCGAAATAAAACCTGGAGAAATTGTTGGCTTTTTAGGCCCAAATGGCGCGGGTAAATCCACCATGATGAAAATTATTACCGGATATTTACCGCAAACGGAAGGAACTGTGTTGGTTTTGGATCGGAAGATGGAAGATGATTTACTGGGATTGAAACAAGAAATTGGATATTTGCCTGAACATAACCCGCTATACCTTGAAATGTATGTGTGGGAATTCTTAGAGTTTGCGGCTAACTTAACGCATGTAAAAAACAAAAAAGAGCGTATTGCCGAAGTAATTGAATTAGTAGGATTAGGTAAGGAACAAAATAAAGTGATTGATAGTCTTTCAAAAGGTTACCGCCAACGTGTGGGATTAGCCCACGCTATTTTGCATGACCCTAAGGTGCTTATTTTGGATGAACCCACTACCGGGTTGGACCCAAACCAAATTGTGGAGATAAGAAACTTAATTCGAAAAATTGGTAAGAACAAAACCGTGATGCTTTCTACGCATATTATGCAGGAAGTGGAAGCGATTTGCAGCCGGGTAATTATTATTAATGACGGAAAAATAGTTGCTGATAAACCGATTGAAAACATCAACGAAGTTTCAGAAGGATTTAGAATCATACGAGTGCAATTCAACTCTATGGTAGCGGATTCTATTTTTAGCGAAATCCCTGAAATTATTGAAGTTACACTAGTGGGCGAGAATACCTACGAACTTAGAACGCAATCGAAATTAGATATTCGTCCGGAATTGTTTTCTTTAGCGGTTACAAAAAATCTTACTGTACTTGAATTAACGTTGGTAGAACGTCATTTGGAACAAGTTTTTCAAGATTTGACTAAAAAAGACTAATTTTTTGTGGAGCGGAATGGCCAAACCTCCAATCCCAATTATTTGGGAAAATCATTTAATCTATTAGGTCATATTTATAATCCGCTAAAAAGATTTTTCTTGGGTAACCTTCCTGAGAATGTCATTGCGACCGCTGTTCCATCCATTCGTAAGCATGAGCATTTTTTGATTGTTGGCGCTGGAGCCGATAATACGGTTCTTGAGTTGGTGAAGCATAATAAATGCACTCAAATAACTCATGTAGATATTTCTTCGGTATTATCAAAAAAAGGAAAAAAGAGGTTTCGAAAAACACATCCTAACAGTACGTTACTCGTTGATTTTATTGTTCAGCCGTTTCTATCGTTTACCAGCGACACTAAATATGACGCTGTTATTTTTCCATTCTATTTAGATGTGTTTTCGGAGGAAGAGGTACGAATGAATATTCAACATTCTAAAAAAATGATGAATAAGGATGGGATATTTTACGTTATTGATTTTAATTCTTCCAACGATGCATCGGTAAAAAATAGGGTTTTAGTAAAACTATTGTATCGGTTGTTTTATCCTTTTACCCGTGTTAAAAGGAATGCTGTTCCTGATTATACGCAACTTTTTATGGAGGCGGGTATGGTAGAGTTAGAAAGGAGATTAATTTGTGATAGTAGGTATACCTTTCACGAATTTACTTTAAAACAAAGTCATTAAAATAGCTGCCAAGGTCACTAGTCCAAAATGAAAAATCATAGTGCCTTCCATTACAAATGCATTGAATAAAGTGGCATTGTTTTCTCTAAATTTGGTTAAAATATAAGTGGTCCATAGATTAGCCAAAATAACCGCTACGCCAATTTCCCAACCAAATAAATGGGTGTAATAGGACTGAAAAATAACCAAAGCCGAGGATGAATTCACAAAAACAATAGCTAGTTTGATAGCATTTGAATCGCCTAAAACAAGGGGAATAGTTTTTAAACCCCAACGTTTATCTAATTGCACATCTCTAATGTCAAATGGAATGGTAATAGCTAGAATGAATAAAAAACGTTGAGCTCCAAGTAGAATTATATTAAGTAGGGAAACCTGGTGCAAAATTAGTAATGGAATAGTAGAGGTAGTAAATGAAACGACCAAAGAGATGGCATAAATTTTTACTCCAGGAATATCGCGAAGCCTTTTCCATCCGTTTAACGTAGGTAGGATCGGGATAGAATAAGCTAAAGACAAGATACCTAGAGGAATCAGTATTTGAAAAGTGAAAAAATCTATTTGAGAAGAAAAAAACAAGGTTCCAATGATGCCAAACAAAACTGCACCATAGGCAATAAAGGGATGTTGGTTGACCGCTCGCTGAGATTTTGTGTATTCTACGGGTATGGTAAGCTGAATACCAATAAGTCGGTGCAAAGGGTAAAGAAATAGCGTAGAGAAAAATAATAGTCCTAAATAATTTGCGTCAAATTTCAGAGTGCCAACGTACATATACGATTCTACTGCCAAGGCCAAAATAGGAATGGCTACATAGGCGTTGCTATGCGCAAGACGGAAAAGTGTTTTTTTAAGTGGATTGGATTTGTGATGATGATGGTGATGGTGGTGGTGATGATGGTGTCCCTCATTTATTACTGGTTTTTCATCCTCAGTGGAAGGGTTTAATTTCAAATCTTTAATACCCTCTATATGTGTATGAGGATTAGTTTGTTGCATTGCCAATAAAAATCCCTAAAACTGTTCCAACTAAACTACTTCCAAGTGCATTGAATGCTTTTTTGCTGCGTGCAACTTTTATGTATCCTTCTTGATACGCAGGGTGACTCATGATTTGGGTGTTTCTTTCGTCATTGAATTTTACTTTAACAGTAGAAACTCCGGCTGCAACAGTATAAACTAATGGTACAGATGCCACATAAAAACCATCTCTTAGAATGTACCCAAACGTAGCTCCAAATGCGACCCCAAATACGGTGGTTAAAGTGGGTTTATAATATTTTTTAGCATCCTGCTCGCCATAAATAAATAATTGCATTTCGTGAACGGATAGGTAGTGATCATTGTTCTCACTAAGAAAATAGATAGTGTCTGTTTTTTGTTGTGCATATTGAATCATGAAAATTAGCTCTGAAGAGATAGTCTTTTGAATCGTTTTATTGCGTTTTTTCAGGTTGTAGGTAACAGCCGTACTGTCGGAATTTACCACTTCTACCTCTAGAACCTTTCCATCTAATAGGGTAATGGTGTCTTGGGCTGTAGCTAGGCCAGAAAAAACCAGTGAAGAACAAAATATGCAGACCGATATAATTTTCATGTGTAGAAAAATAAATTTTGCCAAAGATAGATTAATTCACACATTTTACGTAAAATCCTTGTTGCTCCACCGCATTCCGATTTGCCATTAAAAGTCATAATCATGGCGATGAGAAAATGTTACTTTTGTGGACTTTTAAAAACGAAATAATTTAAAAATTGCTTTATGGAATATAGAAATTTCACAAGACGCCATATTGGTTTAAATGACCACTATGAGGGTCAAATGCTTGATTATTTAGGGTACAAAAATATTGACGAATTAATAGAAGATACTATTCCATCTAATATTAGGTTGAACGAGCCCATTAAAGTAGGTGCTGGGATGACCGAATTAGAATACGGAAATCACGTTAATGCACTGGCAAATAAAAATAAGCAGTTTAGAACATACATTGGTATGGGCTATTACAACACCATTACTCCACCAGTAATTTTACGCAACGTATTTGAGAATCCAGGATGGTATACTGCCTACACTCCTTATCAAGCAGAAATTTCTCAAGGTCGCTTAGAAGCCATGTTGAATTTCCAAACGATGATTGTGGATTTAACTGGTTTACCATTGGCTAATGCTTCGTTATTAGATGAAGCTACTGCAGCTGCAGAATCTATGTTGATGTTTTTCCATACCCGTTCAAGAAGTCAGGTGAAAGAAGGCATAAATAAGTTTTTTGTAGAAGAAAATTTATTTCCTCAAACAGTGGACGTAATTGTGTCTCGTGCCAATGCCTCTGGTATTGAATTGGTATTTGGAGATTATAAAACTTTCAAAGGTGATGAGTCATTCTTTGGTGCAATTGTGCAATATCCAGCAGCTAATGGTGAAGTAGAAGATTACAAAGCCTTTGGTAAAACAATGAATGAAGCGGGAATTAAATTGGCTGTAGTGTCTGATTTAATGGCATTAGCTTTAATTGAAGAGCCGGGTGCTTGGGGTGCTGATTGTGTAGTAGGAAATTCTCAAAGAATGGGTGTTCCTATTGGATATGGTGGTCCACACGCAGCTTTTATGGCAACCAAAGAAGAGTATAAAAGAAGTATTCCAGGACGAATTATTGGTATTTCACAAGATGCCGATGGAAATCCTGCATTCCGTATGTCCCTTCAAACACGTGAGCAACATATAAAAAGAGAAAAAGCAACTTCAAACATCTGTACAGCGCAAGCATTATTGGCTGTTATGGCTGGTTTTTATGCCGTATATCACGGACAAGATGGAGTGAGAGCAACTGCCGAAAAAATTCACGCCAAAGCGGTTACCGTTAGTAATGGAATTAAAGCAGCTGGTTATACGCAAATAAACGATTCGTTTTTTGACACTATTTCATTTGAAGCATCTGCGGAGCAATTAAAGGAAATTGAGAAAAAAGCACTTGCGGCCGAAATTAACTTCCGTTATTTTGAAGGTGGATTTGGTTTGAGTGCCGATGAAACAATGACCTTAAAAGATGTAAATGATGTTTTATCTATTGTAGGATCGCCAGCAGCAAAAGAACTTTCAGCTAATGTTGAAATTCCAGCCAGTTTAAGAAGAACAAGCGCTTATTTAACCAATACTGTTTTCCGTAAAAATCACTCGGAAACAGAAATGATGCGTTATTTGAAAAAATTAGAGAATCGTGATTTATCATTGACTCATTCCATGATTTCTTTAGGGTCTTGTACCATGAAATTGAATGCAGCAAGTCAAATGTTGCCAATTGGAAATCCTGGTTTTATGAATATTCATCCATTTGTTCCTGTAAATCAAGCCCAAGGGTATGCGGAATTAATTGAAGAATTAAATAAGGATTTAGCTGATATTACTGGTTTTAAAAGAATGAGCTTTGAGCCAAATTCTGGTGCGCAAGGAGAGTATACTGGATTAAAAGTTATTCAAGCTTACCACCAACATCACGGGAATTCACATCGTAAAATGTGTTTAATTCCAAGTTCTGCACATGGTACCAATCCAGCATCAGCAGTGATGGCAGGTATGGATGTGCTCATTGTGAAAAGTTTAGAAAACGGAGAAATTGATGTAAACGATTTACGTGAAAAGGCAGAATTGCATAAAGATAATTTAGCGGCCTTAATGATTACATATCCTTCTACCCATGGGGTGTTTGAAGCATCTGTTACAGATATTATGGATATTATTCATGATAACGGAGGTTTAGTTTATATGGATGGAGCAAACATGAACGCGCAAGTGGGATTAACTTCTCCAGGAAAAATTGGAGCGGATGTTTGTCACTTAAATTTACACAAAACTTTTGCTATTCCTCACGGTGGTGGCGGACCTGGCATGGGCCCAATTGGTGTAAACGAAAAGTTAGAGCCATTCTTACCAAGTCACAAATTAGTGAAAGTAGGTGGCGAACACGGAATTCATGCAGTGAGTTCAGCACCTTACGGTAGCGCATTGGTTTTACCAATCTCTTACGGATATATTAAACTTTTAGGTTCTGAAGGTTTAGAAAAATCAACCAAAGTGGCTATTTTAAACGCGAATTATATGCGTAAAAAATTAGCTGACAATGGATTTGATATTCTTTTCTCTGGAGAAAAAGGAACAGTAGCTCACGAAATGATTGTGGATTTCCGTAAATATAAAGCAGACGGTATTGAAGTAATTGATGTGGCAAAACGTTTGATGGATTATGGATTCCATGCACCAACGGTTTCTTTCCCAGTAGGCGGAACATTAATGATTGAACCTACCGAAAGTGAATCAAAAGCAGAGTTGGATCGCTTTATGGATGCCTTGATTCAAATTAAATCAGAAATTGAAGCAGTGGTTTCAGGAGCGGTAGATAAAAAGGATAATGTATTGAAAAATGCACCGCATACCGCCAAAATGGTTGCGTATGACGAATGGACAAAACCATATAGTCGTAAAGAAGCATCTTATCCTTTAGACTATTTGTTAGAAGCTAAATTCTGGCCTTATGTACGTAGAATTGACGATGCGTTTGGTGATAGAAACTTGGTTTGTAGTTGTTTACCAGTTTCAAGTTACGAGGATTAATATTTATTTCATATAATTGAAAATTAAAAGAAATGGGAGTAGCTTTGCGGTTACTCTCATTTTTTATGAAAAAGAATAACGTTTTTGCTATGATTAAAAAATTCATTATTGCCTTCTTAAGTATTATTTCTACAGGTGCCATTGCGCAGGTAGAAGAAGTAACCTTTAAATCGTTTACAGAACCCATAACCATTTTAAGTTCCAATGTTGTATCCAGAGCCGGGGCTCCTGTTTCTACTGCAGCTGTTGACACCATTTGGATGGACGACTTTTCTGATACCGCAAATTGGAGCTATCTGGGAGATTCAAATGAATGGAATATTGACTCGGTGCTTACTGCAAATTTGATATCTCAGGGATTTGATGTTGCACTGAATTCTGTGTCTGGAGGAAATTTTGCTATCATTGATTCTGATCGGTCTGGAGCTACAGGAAGTCAAAATGCAGTTATTGAATACGTTGGAGGAGTTATTGATTGTAGCGCAAATCCAGATGTGCGATTGGTTTTTCAAACCTATTTGAGGCAATACAACGAAACGCGTCAAGTTTTAATTTCGAATGATGGTGGTATCGTTTGGGATACCATTAATGTACTTACGCAGTTTGGTACCTCTATTACAAGCCCTAATGGATATACGGAGATTGTAAATATTTCTGCTGTGGCAGGAGGTCAAGCTAATGTGAAAATAAAATTTAGATATTCTGGCTCATTTGATTGGTTTTGGAGTATTGACGATGTAAGAATCGTAACCGCCCCTAAAAATGAATTACAATTAACGCAAGAATTTTATAATGGCACTACAGATGCTTCATACGCTACCTATTATACTATGATGCCATTAAGACAAGCAGATTCTGCTATTATTAGTTTTGGGGCAGCGGTAAAAAATGATGGTGTAGCCAATCAAACCAATACGCATGTTCGTGTTAATGTGGCCAATAATGGCTCCGTAGTTTATTCTGATACTACAGATTCCATTATGACCGTTCCTAACTCAACTACCGGATTTAATTTTGCTAGTACCTTTACTCCATCTAATGGGGTGGGTGTTTATGAAATTGAAATGGAAGTGGCGTCCGACTCAACCGATGAGGTTCCTCGTAATAATACCATTAATCGGAAATTGGAAGTAGCCGGTTCGCAATATCGAAGAGATAATGATTTGGTGACCAATGAAAATTGGTTTGATGCTAGTACGTCATGGGAAATGTTGTTGAGATATGAGATTTTTGCTGAAGATACCGTAGTGGCCGTTTCTGCTTACTTCCCTTTCAACTTTTCTTCAGGTAGAGGAGTAGCAGTAGGTGATTCAATTTCGTTCTTTGTATATTCTGCATTAGATTTAACTAAACCTGTAACCTATAATGATGGGTATATTGTTCAAACCTCCGATATGAACGGATGGATAACCTTACCCATGCCAGCTCAAAAACTTTCTGCAGGATTGTATTATGCCGGATTTAAGATATATAATAATAGGAGCTCTGTAGGAACTAATAGTACGATTAATGTAGCCACGGCTCCGTATACAAGTTTGATAAGAAGAAACGTTTCGGATTCTACCGATCCGTGGGGATATACCACTAATTTCACTCCCTTTATAAGAATGTATACTAAAAATGATAGCGCATGTACAGGTGTAAATATTGATATTACTACAACAGTAAGTGATTCAAGCACCTTAGGAGCTATTGATATTTCGGTAAGTGGAAGTGGCGCTCAACCGTATAATTATCAATGGTCTGGTCCAGATTCGTTTGCTGCCAATACCCAAAACATTAGTGATTTAGTTACTAGAGGGATGTATTATGTTACCGTTACGGATGTTTTTGGCTGTGAGGGAATAGATTCTGCCTTGGTTGCGGGTACAGTTTCTGTGAATGAATTAGCTACATCCGAGTCCTTTTCCATATATCCTAACCCAAACAACGGGAACTTTCATGTAATGGGCGCGGTAAAAAATGCAGGTAACTATTCTATTGTTGTTTCTAACTTAGTGGGTCAAACCCTAATCCGAAATACGATGTATTTGTCGGGTAGAATGGACGAACAAATTAATCTATCTAATTTTAAATCAGGATTATATGTATTGACTATTTCGGGTAGCGAAGGAAAAATTGAAACTGTGAAATTTATAGTAAAATAAAATTTACGATTTTTATAAAAATGAAAAAGCCCTTTCAATGTAAATTGAAAGGGCTTTTTCATTAATTAGTTTTTTCTCATTTCAAGTATTGGGTTAATAATTTTTGTTTAGGGCTTTCGTGGTATGGTTTATAAGGTTATATTTGAGGCTTAAATTAAAAAAACAACAAATTATGAAAAAAACATTACTATCAATGGTGGGTGTTGCTGTTACAGCTCTTGCTTTCGGGCAAGTGTCTAATAACGCTCCAGCTCCACAAAAAGTGATGCAATCTAACGGAACTACTGAATTATCTGTAGCACCGGTTGCAACATATTCAACCCGTTCAGCATCAAGAGGAACGGCTGCTTTAGGTACTATTCATTTCAGTGAAACATTTGGAGCAGGTTTAGCCGGTGACGGTTCTAATGGCGCATGGACTACAAATGGTACAGTAAGTGGTTCTGCTGATCCAGATGCAGTTTGGGAATATAGAGGACCTTCTACTACTCCTGGAGTAGGTACAGGATCTCGTGGCCAATGGGCTGGTACTGCAGGTGTTGCTGGTGGTGCACCATTAACTTCTGCTACTTCTGCTAACGGTTTCTTTATTTTTGATTCAGATTACCTTGATACTAAAGGTACAGGTGCAGGTAACGGTGATGCTGTTACTCCACACAAAAGTTGGTTAATTTCTCCTGCTTTCAGTACTGTAGGTTCATCTAACATTACCATTAACTTCTCAACTTATTTCAGAAGATTTCAAGGAGAGTGTTTCGTATTATTATCAATTGATGGTGGTACTACTTGGGGTGATTCAGTTGTTATTATGGACGTTAACTGGGCAGTGAACGCTGCTAGTGATATTGATGCTGTGATTAACGAACGTGTACCTTACATTGAAAACCAATCAAACGTGAAAATTGCTTTTTTCTTTGATGGTGAAACAGCTTCAAATGCAAATGGAAGTGGTTATTATTTCGCTATGGTGGATGATGTTGTATTATCTGATTTAGCAGATAACGATTTATCTATCGGTGCTGCTTCATACAGAACTTTACAAGATACTGGTGCTCCAAGATATTATTCTCGTGTACCTAACTTTTTAGCTTCTTATGACACTATCCAATTTAGCGCTACAGTGACTAATAACGGTGGTGCTATTCAACCAAACACTCATGTAACAAATAACATGACTACTCCAACAGGATCTAGTATGTTAACTTCTAACATGGTGAACTTGGCTTCAGGTGCTTCTGATTCTTTAATCATTGCTACTACTACAGTTTTAGATCAAGGTGTTGGTACTTATTCTTGGGCTTTCTCTGTATCTTCAGATTCTACTGAAGATATTGATTTTGATAACGCTTTGGATACAGTAACTGTTGATGTAACTGATACTACTTATTCAAGAGATTTCGGTGCAACTGGAAACTTCTGGTATGGTTCTGGAAGTACTTACGAAATTGGTGTTGCTTTTGACGTATATGAGTCAGCTAAAGCTACTTCTATTTCTGTTGCAGTTGGAGCAGCTTCAACTCCAGGTGAAGTAATTAGTGTTTATATCTACGATGCAAGTACTGATTTATCAACTCCTGTTACAAGTAGAGAATTTATCGTTTTAGATTCTAATACAGTAGGTGATTTAGTATCTTATTCAATTCCTCAAGTTGTTTTAACTCCAGGAACGTATTATGTTACTTATAAAACATATTCTGATGCAGTTTATTTCAGAGTATCTGATTTTGATGCTACGGGTGGAATGGCAGTTACTAATCCTTCTACAGGAACAGGATGGTCATTTACTACTTCAGTACCTGCAGTACGTTTAAATGTAACTGATTATTTATTTGTATGTGATTTAGAGGTTACTGCTAGTCAAACTGCTAATAATACTGGTGTTGCTGTTGCAGCTAAAGGAACAATGCCTTACGCTTACTTATGGAGTAATGGTGCTACTGGTGCAGATTTAACAAATGCAGCTCCAGGAACATATACTGTAACTGTAACTGATGATAGCGCTTGTACTGCAACTGCTTCTGTAGATATTATTACTGGAATTATCGAAAATGAAATTAACGGTTCAATTTCTTTATATCCAAATCCAAACAACGGTACTTTCCAATTAAGTTTAGAAGGTGTTGATGCTGGTGTATATAATGTATCTGTTACTAACATGATTGGTCAAACAATTTATTCAAACCCAATCAACGTGGGTGGAAATTACAATGGAAACATTGCATTGTCTAACTTAGAAAATGGAGTTTACTTCATGGAAATTTCAAGTGAAAACGGTGAAAGATCTGTTGTTAAATTTGTGGTGAAGTAATTCCCATAATATAATATTGAAAAGACCTGCTCAAACGAGCAGGTCTTTTTTTTGTCTAATTTTTGCCTTATGTTAGAAATGAAACCATTGGAAAACTGGCCTCCTTAGCCCAAATTATTAGCCTCTAAATTGCAAATAAAGTATGATTTAACCTTTGAAGCGATAGCCGTCTGAAGGAATGTGAATGAATCGTTTATTTTTTTGAATTCGTAAATAGCTATTTGTCAGTAAAATATGTGGTGAATTCTTGATTTGTTTTTTTTAATCCTCATTGGAAACAATTTACATGAAAAACGTTTCCAATTCATAAAAGCGTGTTACATTTGCCGCCATGAATGAAAAAGAGACGGAATATATTATACATGCATCCGAAATTTTCTTGACTCACGGCATAAAAGGTATGACAATGAGTGATATGGCCAGTAAATTGGGGATATCCAAAAAGACGCTCTATACTTTTGTAAGTGACAAAAATGATTTGGTGAAAAAATGTATCCAACTTCACATAACCGCGAATGAGTGCGAAATGAATCAGGCGTGTTCTGATTCAGACAATGCAGTGGAAGAACTAATTAATTTCAGTAGAATCGCAGGTTCCAAAATGAAATTAATTCACCCATCTATCTTTTTTGATTTACAAAAATACCATCCTGAGGCTTGGGCCTTAATTCGCGAATTTGAGGATAAATCCATTTTGGATTTAACCAAAAACAATTTGAGTAAAGGGATTCGTGAGGGTATTTATCGTAAAGAAATGAATATTGATGTAATCGGCCCCTTATACGTGTCGGTGGTGCAAAATATTTTTAACAGTACAACCAAAATTCAAGAGGGGTTGTCAATTGCAGATTATTATTCGGAGATATTCAATTATCACATCCGGGGAATAGCTAATGAAAGAGGAATCAAACTTATTAATCAATATTTAAATTAAAATTAATGAATCAATCAATTCAAAAAAAGATGCTAGCAATCCTGTTTCTTATGGGAATTTGGGCGACTAGTTTTGGTCAAGCAGAGGAGTTCAGCTTTACGCTGCAACAAGCCCGAGATTATGCCGTAGAGCATAGTTATAGCACACAAAAATCTGTAATGGACCAGGAAATTGCAGTTAAAAAAATGAAGGAAGTTACCGCTATTGGTCTTCCTCAAATAAATGGTACTGCAGATTTTAAAAACTACATTGATATTCCTACTTTTTTAATTCCTAACCCAAATGGAGGGGATAAAATTCCGGCTCAATTTGGTACAGATTATAATGTGAGTGCAGGTGTTTCAGTAAGCCAATTAATTTTCAACGGTTCGTATATTGTAGGTTTACAAGCGGCTAAATCTTACCGTGAAATGAGTGAGAAGGCGGTGATTAAATCTGAAAGAGAAATAAAGGATGACGTGACCAAAGCCTACGGAAACGTAATTATAGCGGTAGAGAACTTTGAGACTATTAAAGGAAATAAGAAATATCTGGAGGAAACCTTGAAAGAAACGAAAGCTTTATTCGAAAGTGGGTTTGCTCAGGAGCAAGATGTTGATCAGTTAACTATTTTGGTGCAAAGCGCGGAAATTCAGTTAAATCGAGCAGAACGGTTACAAACTATTTCGCAAAACTTTTTGAAATTTCAAATGGGATTGGAAATTTCCAAGGCAATCACGTTGACCGATAATTTACCTGTTATTGTAGCGTATGGGAATGATTCAAACATTGTGAATCAAGTATTTGATGTAAATATGCACATCGACTATAAAATTGCTTTGAATAATCAAGAATTGCAATTGTTGAATTATAAAAATACCAAAGCCGATTTCTTACCTACACTAGGTGCTTTTTATCAATATCAAACTGGATATCAAAATTCGGATTTATCGTTTAAAAGTGAATATTGGTTTCCAACCACACTATGGGGTTTACAACTTAATATCCCAATTTTTAGTAGTGGACAGAAAATGTTTGTGAAGCAACAAGCGGAATTAAATTGGAAAAAAGCGGAAGTAGATTCAAAGCAAGCTGAGGAAGGACTTTTGGTTGAATTTTTGACTAGTAAATCGCAATACTTGTTCACTATTGATCAATATAAAAATTCGAAAGATAACTTGGATTTGGTACAGCGAATTGTGGACAAAGAGACCCAAAAATATAAGGAAGGAATGTCCTCTTCATTAAATTTAGCGAATGCTCAAATTCAATTTTTTCAAATTCAAGGAGCGTATATTCAATCCATCATGGAAATGATAAACGCACGTTCAGCAATGGACAGAATATTAAGTAATTACTAATCCTAATCAATCATAAAAACAATAAAAATGAATAAATATTTATACATTATCGCGGCACTTGCATTAGGGTCTTGTTCTACAGAGCCTAAAGGCGATTATCTTACCGAGTTAACTACCGAAAGAGATAGCATTAAAACAGTTTATCAAAATTTAGGTTCGGAGTTAGCTAACTTAGAAATGATGATTTCTAAACTAGATACGACTTCCCGTTTGGTGAAGGTAACGGTACAGAAAGCAACCAACGAAACTTTTGAGCATTACTTTAAAGTATATGGAGGTATCAATGCTGATAAAAACACGACTATTTATGCGACTTCTTCTGGCGATGTTGTGAACGTTAAGGTGGAAGAAGGACAGACCGTAAAAAAGGGTCAAGTACTATTTAAAATTGATTCTGAAATTTTAGAAAGCGGAATTCAAGAGGTGAAAACCCAACGCTCGCTAGCCAAAGATGTTTATGATAAGCAATCCGCATTATGGGCAAAACAAATTGGGTCGGAGTTAGATTATTTACGTGCAAAAAACACTTTGGAGTCATTAGATAGTAAATTGGCTACGCTAAAAACACAATTAAGTAAAACGTTTGTTTCTGCTCCTTTCAATGGTACAATTGATGCCATTTTCATTAAAACAGGCCAATTGGTTAGTCCACAAGTGCCAACCATGCGTATTGTGAATTTAGATCAGGTGTATTTAAAGGCAGATATTCCAGAAAATTATATCAAAGTAATTGCTAAAGGAAGCCCAGTAAAATTGCATTTTCCATCTATCGATGTGGAATTAGATACTAAAATTGATGAAACTGGAAAGTTTATTAATCCAGCAAACCGTACTTTTTCTGTGCGTGTTAACATTGAAAATAGCGACAATCTTTTTTATCCAAACTTGTTGGGAATGCTTGAAATTCAAGATTATGGAAAAGAAAATGCGCTAGTAATTCCCGCTCGATTAATTCAAGAAGACGCTGAAGGAAACAGTTTTTTGTTCTTAGCTCATGAAATTGATGGTGCGGTGAAATCTGAAATTAGAGAAATTACTGTGGGAATGACCTATGAAGGACAAACAGAAGTTTTGAGCGGATTAAACTTGGGAGATTTAGTGATTGATAAGGGTTCTAGGAATGTTAGTAATGGCCAATTAATTGGCATTACTAAATAATAAATCTCGTTAATAAAGCATTTATGAGCAATCAATTAGAAAAGAAATCGGACGTGAAACCGTTTGGAATCACCAAGATGGCTATACAAAACAGAACGACTGTTTTGGTGCTGACCTTCATCATTTTTATGGCGGGGTTAGGAGCATATGTTTCAATGCCTAAAGAAGCTTTTCCTGAGGTGGTAATTCCTCAAGTATATGTGAGTACCATATACCCAGGTAACTCTCCTTTGGATATTGAAAAACTAATTACACGTCCAATCGAAAAGGAAATCAAATCGGTTTCGGGTATTGATGTAATGACCTCGACTTCTTTGCAAGGGGTATCAACTATTGAAGTTAAGTTTGATTTTAGTGTAACTCCAGAAGAGGCGTTGCGTAAGGTGAAAGACAAAGTGGATATTGCCATGTCTAACCCTGATTTTCCATCCGATTTACCAGCAGATCCAAATGTGTTTGGAATGAATTTTTCGGAAATTATGCCGATTCTAAACATTAATCTTTCTGGTGAGTTTTCATTAGAAATGTTGAATGAATATGCAGAGTATTTGGAAGATAAGATTGAGGACATTCCTCAAATTAATGAGGTAGATATTCGGGGTATTAATGACAAGGAGGTAAAAGTAGAATTGGACCTTCTTAAAATGGAAGCTACCAAAATAAACTTCAAAAATGTAGAAGACGCAATCAACTTTGAAAACATGACCATTTCTGGTGGTAATGTGCTTATTGATGGGTTTAATCGTTCGATAAGGGTAGTTGGTGAGTTTAATAACTGGCGTGACATTGAAAACATTATTGTTGGATGGGAAAAAGGAAACATTGTTTACCTGAGAGACATTGCAACGGTAAGTTTCGGTGAAAAAGAAAAGGAATCCTACGCACGTGAATACTCTGAGTCGGTAGTAAGTTTAGATGTGAAAAAAAGAGGGGGAGAAAACCTTATTGAAGCCTCTGAAGCGATTGCGGTTGTAATTGAAGAAGCACAAAAGAACTATCTTCCAGAAGGATTAAGTATTTCTATTACTAATGATCAAACGGATCAAACTAGAGACCAATTAAGCGAGCTTGAAAACTCCATCTTATTGGGGATGATTTTAGTAATTGCTGTGTTGTTATTTTTCCTTGGACTACGTAACGCCTTATTTGTAGGGGTTGCTATTCCGTTATCTATGTTCCTTTCGTTCTTAGTATTGAGCTCATTAGGTGTTACACTTAATGTAATGGTGCTATTTTCTTTAGTACTCGCATTGGGTATGTTGGTAGATAATGGAATTGTGGTAGTGGAAAATATTTATCGTTTAATGGATGATGGTATGCCCCCTGCAAAAGCTGCACTTGAGGGTGCAAGTGAAGTGGCTTGGCCAATTATTGCATCCACTGCAACTACCTTAGGAGCATTTATTCCGTTGGCTTTTTGGCCAGGAATGATGGGTGAGTTTATGAAATTCCTACCAATCACCTTGATTATTGTTTTATCCTCATCACTTTTTGTTGCATTGGTTATTAATCCAGTATTAACTACCATGTTTATGAAAATTGAGGAAGATGATTTCAGTATTTCATCGCGGGTAATGATCGTTATGTTTGGTCTATTGGGATTGGCATTTTTCATGGGATTATTTCCTGGACTAACGGACGGAAACATTCGTTATCAAGTGGGCCCAATGAAAGAATTGGCGGATTTGTTACTTATGGTTTCATATATTATGGTATCCGTGGTGTTAATATATTTCTTAGGTAAGATGATGTTTTTGGCACCTACTACCTCCAAGAAAAAGGTGGCTATTCCTAGTCTTATTTTAATGGGAATTGCTTTATTATTCTTGTTTACTGGACAAATTGTATCTGCCAACTTTATTGGTATCACGGGAACGTTTTTATTAGTGAATGCGTATTTGATTTATCCTGCAAGTGTTTGGTTTAAAGACACAGCTATGGATAAATTAGAAGTGCTGTACGATAAGTTTATTCAGTTTGCATTGCGAGGAAGAAACCCTTATAAATTCTTAGTGGGTACATTCGTTTTATTAATTGTTTCAATGGGACTCCTAGGGGCTTTTATGCCGAAAGTGATTTTCTTCCCTAATAATGAGCCAAAGTACCTCAATATTTTTATTGAAAAACCAATTGGTACCGCCATCGAAGAAACTAATGAGGTGACTAAAGAGGTGGAGAAAATGGTGTTGGATGCCATTAAGGTATATGAAGAGCCAAATCCTGAAACGGGGGAAATGGAGAACTTTTTAATCAATTCAGTTATAGCGCAAGTAGGTAAAGGAACATCTGATCCAGCACAAGGATTTACAGCTGGAAGCACCCCAAATCGGTCACGTATTACCATTTCGTTTGTGAAATATACCGAACGTCATGGTATAAATACAAACGATGTATTATCCGATATGCGTGACTTGGTGAAAGGAATTCCGGGAGTTAAAATTGTAGTGGGTAAAGATGCGAATGGACCACCTGCTGGATCGCCTATTAATATTGAGGTATCTGGAGAAGATTACACACAATTAATAAATGAAACCGATAAAATAAGAACGTTTATTAATAATTCGAACATCGGTGGTATTGAAGAGCTAAAGCTCGATGTGGATCAAGGTAAACCTGAAATGCCAATTATTATTGACCGTGATAAAGCGCGAAGATTAGGTATTTCTACTGCTCAGATAGGTAGTGCATTACGAACTTCATTATTTGGGAAAGAAGTGTCTACCTATAAATCGGGTGAGGATGATTATCCTATAAATATTAGAGCCTCTCAAATTTATAGAGACAATCCGGACGCACTAATTAATCAACGTGTTACTTTCAAAAACATGAACACAGGTAAAACTGTTCAAGTGCCTATTTCTGCATTGGTTAAGTTTAGTAAAACTTCTACTTTTAGTGCGGTGAAGCGTAAAGATTTGGATCGTATTATCACCATTTCTTCTAACGTATTAGAGGGGTATAATGCTAATAACGTAGTGAAAGAAATTGAGGCTACTTTACAAGCCTACGATTTACCAAGTGAAAACACTATAAAATTCACAGGTGAACAAGAACAACAAGCAAAAGAAATGGCTTTTTTGAGTAAGGCTTTAGGAATAGCATTAGCATTAATTATTTTCATTATTGTTCTTCAATTCAACGCATTGTCTACTCCGGTTATTATTGGAACATCTGTGCTGTTTAGTTTGATTGGGGTGTTGCTAGGATTAGTGATTTTCCAAATGGACTTTGTGGTTATGATGACTATGATTGGTATTATTTCGCTCGCAGGTATTGTGGTAAATAACGCCATTGTATTAATTGATTACACCAATATTATTTTGGAACGTAAACGCGAAGAACATAACCTATCAGAGGATGAGAAGTTACCGTTTAACGAGGTGGTTAGAGCCATTGAAGAAGGTGGTAAAACAAGACTTCGTCCGGTATTGCTAACCGCTATTACAACCGTTTTAGGTCTTATGCCGTTAGCGGTAGGATTAAATATTGATATCTTTAGATTCTTTACGGAGTTAGACGCACACATGTATGTAGGTGGTGATAATGTTGGTTTCTGGGGTCCAATGTCATGGACAATTATTTTCGGATTAACATTCGCTACATTCTTGACTTTGATAATTGTACCAGTGATGTATTACATTACTAATAGATTAAAATACAAAATAGGAGGACATTAAAGAAAAACCATATTAATAATGAAGAGGGTTTCTAGTAGGAGCCCTCTTTTTTTATGCCGCTATTTGTAATTTTAAAGACAGATTTGTAGCTGTCAATAAGTCTACCTTTGTTTTCAAATTCAGAACCGATGGACAATACAGAAAAAAGACATTACGCAGTTTACGACCCTTACGATAGAGTTCTTACCCTAAAAAGAGGCGATGAGGTACTTGCAAAAACCACCAAGGCCATCATGGTCAAAGAGGTTGGGAAAGGGGTTTATGATCCTGTTTTTTATATTCCTAAAGAAGATGTGAAAATAAAATTAAATCCAGAAGACAGAACATCAACATGCCCGATAAAGGGAGTGGCTTCTTATTGGATGCCGGAGATTCCAACCGATAATTATTTTGCTTGGAGCTACGAAGATGCGAATCCAAGAGCTAAGAAAATAAAAGGGCATATTGCTTTTAATATGGCGGATGTGACGTTGATTTCAGAGCCCATTTAATAAATAAAATGCATCGGTAGGCTTCCTTATTCCTGTTGTGATTTTATGTTGTTTTATCATTCCTTAAAAGACCTGTTTCTGTATTACTCTTCATGGTGATAGGTTGATTTATTGACGTTAAATAAGTGGAAAAGTGCTTAGAATGGGGCTAAAGACCGGTAACTAATTAGTGGCTAAACCGCATTGTTAGACCAGTCTAAATATTGATATTTGCATCATCTAAAAATTTTGAATGCAATCAATTAAATTGGCCATTATTTTGGTCTTTATTCTAATTCTATCCAATGTTACTATGGGGCAAACTGGGTCTATTTCCGGTATAGTCACCTCTAATGATATAGCTCTAGAATTTGTTACTGTCCAAATAAAACAACTACAAATTGGTGCGATGACTGATGTAAACGGGAGGTTTGTAATAAAAGACATCCCGTACGGAACCCATAAAATTGAGGCTACCATAATGGGTTTTGAAACTGTTTTCAAAACTGTTAACATCCATTCCAACACAGAAATAACGGCATTCAATTTTGATTTAAAGGAATCTCAAATCCTACTAGATCAAATCGTTGTTACCGGTACCAAGACCTTTAAACGCCAAACGGAGTCTGCGGTAATTGTAAATATTATGGATAGTAAAACATTGGAAGGAGTTCAGGCGTGTAACTTATCGGAAGGGCTCAAATTTCAGCCTGGTTTACGAGTAGAAACCGACTGTCAGACGTGTAACTATACTCAATTACGAATGAATGGCTTAGCTGGTGGGTATTCTCAAATTCTAATTAATGGGAGGCCAATTTTTAGTCCGCTTACCGGTTTATATGGTTTAGAGCAAATTCCGGCAAATATGATTGAACGCATTGAAATTGTTCGGGGTGGAGGATCTGCGCTTTATGGATCAAGTGCCATTGGAGGTACGGTGAATGTGATAACCAAAATTCCTCAAAAGAACGGTTTTGATATCGGTTACACACACCAAAATATTAATGGAGGTGCATTAGACAACATTTTAGGTGGAAATGGCACGTTCTTAAATGAGAATAAAACTGCGGGTATTTCGCTTTTTGTGAATAACCGAAGTCGAGAATATTACGATCATAACGGAGACAATTACTCAGAATTACCAGAACTTGAAAACAGCTCTTTTGGCACCAACTTATTCTTTCAGCCAACCAATAATCAGAAACTTGAACTTAGCATTAGCAATTTAAATGAGTTTCGGTATGGGGGTGAAATGGTTCAAAAACCAGCTTACCTTACCCAACAATCGGAGGAAAGAACCCATAGAGTTTGGATTGGGAGTTTAGATTATCAAATCAACCTTAACCATGACAGCACATCTATAATTGCCTATTTAGCTGCCCAAAACACCGAAAGGAATCATTACACCGGTATTTTTCCGGATGACAGCCATGGCATTGCGAACCATTTAATTAATGCACCGTATGGTTATTCTACCAACACTACCTTGCAAGGCGGGGCACAGTTTAATCAAAAGGTTAGAAGTTTTCACGGGTTAGGAAATGTACTCACTTTTGGAGGTGAGTATGTAAGTGATGACGTTTACGATGAAATAGACTCATATCAATATAAAGTGGATCAACTCACTCAAAATTTTGGTGCTTTTGCACAGAGTGATATGGATATCACCTCATCATTAAATTTGCTTACTGGAATTCGCGCAGATAAGCACAATTTAGTGGATTATGTAATTGTTAGTCCACGGGTATCCTTGCTTTATAAACTCAAAAAAGCGACCCAATTTCGTTTAACTTGGGGGACTGGATTTCGTGCGCCACAAGCTTTTGATACCGATTTACACATTGCATTTGCCGGAGGAGGAGTATCTAGAGTAACCTTATCAGACAACCTAAAAGAGGAACGTTCTCAAAGTTTTAGTGGGTCGGTTAATTCCGATTTTTCCAAAAAGAAATATGTAGTTGGTTTTACTTTGGAAGGATTTTACACTTACCTAAAAGATGCCTTTTACTTGCAACCCTTAGGTACTGATGCACACGGTGAACGTTTCGAAAAACGAAATGGTGATGGCGCTACCGTGCAAGGAATTACTCTTGAACTAAGAGCTAACTACACTAGAAAATTACAATTAGAAACCGGAATAACCATTCAATCTAGCAGATATGACCAACCGGTTGAGAATGCCGTAAACTTAGAAGCAAAAAGCACCTTTCTTCGCACTCCAAATGTGTATGGTTACGGAACCCTTTCTATTACGCCAAACAAAAAGTTTAGCACTACAATTAATTTAGTTTATACAGGTACCATGGAGTTGGTTCACTTTGCTGGAGCGCCAGAATTAAGTGAAGATACCTATTTTGATTCGCCATCATTTACAGAAATAGGGTTCAAATCTGGCTATACCTTTAACTTGAAAAGTATGCATACGGGATTAGAAGTTTTTGGAGGGATAAAAAACATTTTTAACGCCTATCAAAATGATTTCGATACTGGAAAAAATAGAGATAGTAATTTCATTTATGGCCCCGGAATGCCTCGAACATTTTTTATGGGTGTTAGGTTGAAGTCGTTATAATAGTTCAAATAGTGATACGATGACTCTGAGTCATCGTATCACTATTAAATATCTAACTATTCTCTTCAACCCATTTCCTAGCATTCATAAATGCATGGATCCAAGGAGAAACCACATCGTTTTTATTTTCTTCTGGATAATAACCCCAATTCCAAGGGAACACGGAACGTTCAAAGTGAGGCATCATGGCTAAATGACGACCATCAGCACTGGCAATACCTGCAGCGTTATAATCTGAACCGTTTGGATTTCCTGGATATTCTTCGTTGCTGTATTTACCTACAATATTGTATGCGCTTTCCGCTTCTGGAAGGTTGAATTTACCTTCACCGTGTGCTACCCAAATTCCTAATTTTGTTCCTGATAATGTCCCTAACATTACCGAGTTATTTTCTGGTATGGTTACATTCACAAATCCTGATTCAAACTTACCTGATTCGTTGTGTAACAAAGTAGGATGTTCGTTGTGTTCTGGATATAATAAGCCGAGCTCGCCCATTAACTGACATCCATTACAGATACCTAAACTCATGGTGTCTTTACGTGCGTAGAATCCATCTAAAGCTGCCTTTGCTTTCTCGTTATACAAGAATGCACCTGCCCAACCTTTGGCTGAACCTAGCACATCTGAATTAGAGAATCCACCCACATAAGCAATGAAGTTTACATCACTTAAATCTTCGGCTCCGGAGATTAAATCGGTCATGTGAACGTCTTTCACATCAAAACCGGCTAAGTACATTGCGTACGCCATTTCACGGTCGCCATTCACACCTTTTTCACGAATAATGGCTGCTTTGATACCTGAGTTTTCTTTGCGGTCAGGATTTAATCCTAACGCGGCAAAGTCCCCTTTAAATCCTGTTGGGAATTTGTAAGAGATTGCTTGTTTTTTGTAGTTCTTAAAACGTTTGGTAGCTAATACTTTACCCGATTGTTTTTGGTCTAATAAGTAAGACGTTTTATACCACGTATCGCGTAAGCTATCTATATCAAACATATACGATTTAGAAGCCGTTTTAACAGACATCATTCTGTCGCCAATTACGGTTCCAATTACATGATGCACCGCGTTAACGGCTTTCATGGCATCGGTTACATCTGCTAAATCATCATTGGCTACTTGTAGTAAAATACCTGCTTTTTCGGAGAAGAACAATTGAACGTCATCCGCTCCAGCAATATTAGATAAATCAATGTTTAATCCTAAATCGGTTTCTGCAAATGCCATTTCTAACATCGCGGTCAACATACCACCGGCAGAAATATCGTGACCCGCTAAGATTTTGTCATCCGTAATTAAATGCTGTACCGCATCAAATGTAGCCGCAAATTTGGTAGCTGATTTAATGTGTGGAGCTGAATTCCCCACTTTATTCAAAGTCTGCGCGAAACTACTTCCACCCAATTTGAAATCGTCTTCCGAGAAATCAACGTAAACTAACGATGATTCAAAATTTGGTTTCAATACAGGCTCAACAACTTTACGTAAATTACTTACTTCGCCTACGGCTGATATAATTACCGTTCCGGGAGCGTAAACCACATCGTTTTTATATTTCTGAGTCATAGAAAGCGAATCCTTTCCTGTTGGAATATTCAATCCTAACTCACAAGCAAAATCGCTAATTCCTTGAACCGCCTCATACATACGAGAATTTTCACCCTCTTGTTTTGCAGGCCACATCCAGTTGGCACTTAAAGAGATGCCTTTAATTCCATCTTCAATAGGCGCCCAAATAATATTGGTCAAAGCCTCAGCAATACTGGCTTGAGAACCCGCAGTTGGATCAATCAATGCCGAAACTGGTGCGTGCCCTAAAGCAGTTGCAATTCCTTTTTCGCCACGGTAATCCATTGCCATCACACCCACATTATTCAACGGAAGTTGAATAGGACCTGCGGTTTGTTGCTTGGCTACTCGCCCGGTTACACAACGGTCTACTTTGTTGGTTAACCAATCTTTACAAGCCACCGCTTCCAATTGTAAAACGTTATTCAAATACTCTTGAACATTAGCAGCATCATACGTAACACCCTCAAAGTTTGAAGTCGCTGCTTTGTCGGTCAATATGGTTTGTGGAGATGAACCAAACATGTGTGTTAAGTCCCAATCCATTGGGTTTACACCCGTTTTTTTATTTTCAAATACAAAACGGTGATCACCTGTAGTTTCACCTACCACGTAAATTGGTGCGCGTTCACGTTCTGCAATTTTGGTTAGATGATCAATATGTTTTTGGTCAATTACCAATCCCATACGTTCTTGCGATTCGTTACCAATAATTTCTTTATCAGATAAGGTCGGATCGCCAACGGGTAATTTATTTACATCAATTACACCACCTACTTCTTCCACTAATTCAGACAGACAGTTTAAGTGTCCACCAGCACCGTGGTCGTGAATAGATACAATTGGGTTAATGTCTTGCTCGCTTAAAGCACGAACCACATTATACGCTCTTTTTTGCATTTCTGGGTTAGAACGTTGAATAGCATTCAACTCAATTCCGCTAGAAAACTCACCAGTAGCAACCGAAGAAACAGCGCCACCGCCCATTCCAATACGGTAATTATCTCCACCCATAACTACGATTTTATCGCCCGTTTTAGGAGTGTCTTTTAAAGCATCGCCTAGCTTTCCGTAGCCAATTCCACCGGCTTGCATAATTACTTTATCAAAACCGTATTTCTTACCTGCTTCTTCGTGTTCAAAGGTTAATACGGACCCGTTGATTAACGGCTGGCCAAATTTATTTCCGAAATCAGAAGCTCCGTTAGAAGCCTTGATTAAAATGTCCATTGGGGTTTGGTACAACCAATCACGCGCAGCCATTTTTTCTTCCCACTCACGATTACCATCGTCTAAACGAGAATAAGCCGTCATGTAAACCGCAGTTCCGGCTAAAGGCATAGAACCTTTTCCACCAGCCATTCTATCACGAATTTCACCACCACTTCCAGTCGCAGCACCGTTAAAAGGCTCCACTGTAGTTGGGAAATTATGCGTTTCTGCTTTTAAGGAAATTACCGAATCAAACTCTTTGGTTTCAAATTCAGAAGCTTTTTCAGGATGCGCAGGAGCAAATTGTTCCACTCTAGGTCCCTTTACAAAAGCCACGTTATCTTTATATGCAGAAACAATTTTATTCGGATTGTCTTTCGATGTTTTCTTGATTAATTGGAACAGTGAATTCGGCATTTCCACGCCATCAATAATAAACTGTCCGTTAAATATTTTATGACGACAGTGCTCTGAATTTACTTGCGAAAATCCAAATACTTCACTATCGGTTAATTTTCGGTCTAAAGAAACAGCCACAGAATCTAAATATTCAATCTCCTCTGCACTTAGCGCCAAACCTTCGCTTTGATTGTAAGCGGCTAGGTCGTCAATGTAAATTACTTTTTCTGGTGCTAACTCAATGGTGTAAATTTCTTGGTCTAAGTTAGCATACATGGCCTGCAACATAGAATCGTGTGCTGCTTTGTCATCTGCAACTGCAAAAAACTCTTCAATACGCTCAATACCTACAATTCCCATATTTTGAGAAATCTCAACCGCATTGGTACTCCAAGGGGTGATCATTTCTTTACGAGGTCCAATATGGAACCCTTTAACGGAATCAGAATCTACCAATTTGGCACCGCCAAAAAGCCATTCTAATTTAGGGAAGTCTTCTGTAGTCAGATTTTTGGAGAGTCCAACAGCATAAATTTTATCTGTTGAAGTGGCAAAAAATTTAATCATTTGATAGTTGTTTTAAACCTCGTTTTGCTTGCAATTTACAAGGCTGCAAAAGTAAGAAAAGTTGGTGGGGTAACCAATTGGTGAATACGAGTTAAAGTAAGAAGTTTAGCGCTTAGGTAGAATCAGACGGTTATTAATGTTTTAGCGTATTTATTGTTTTGGTGGTGAGAATGTGTAATTCACATTCTTAGGGTAATGCTAAAGTTGTATTTTTTGGATTATTCGGAAGTATGATTGGGAGGAGTTTTATGGTTTGAATATGTTGAAGACCATGGAATTAGTTCGCCATTTTTAAGTATTAACCCCTTGCTTGATTTAGAAATAATCATCTTATTATTAACTACGTAGGACCGATGAATTTGCTGAAAATCCGGATGTATTTGATGCCAGTCTAGCAGTTTACTTCGAATTAAGGTGGTTCCTTTATTGGATTGAACTTCGCAATAATTTCCTGAAGATTTAATGTAATAGATGCATAAAGCATTGAGTTTTATTTCTCGTTTTCCTTCTTTTATAATAACTATATTTTTTTTTATGTGCTGTAAACGAGCCATTTCTAAATCTGCAAACAAGCTATTTTTGTTTATGGGTTTTACACTATAGCCAATGGGGTTAAATTCTAATGCGGTGGCCAAGGTATCTTGATCGGCAAATGAGGTTAAATAGATAAATGGTTTATGGTTTTGTCCAAGTAATTGGGCTAAGTCCATTCCACTTTTTTCCTCTTCTAGGTTAATGTCAATAATTGCTAAGTCAAAACATCCTTCTTCAATGAGTTTACAAGCAGATTTGTAATTGTAGGCCACACTTTCGACTATATAATTATCAAGGGAGTCAATTAATATTCTAGTTCTTTCTGCTACAAGAGCTTCATCATCCACAAGTAAAATTCGAATTTTCATAAATTTGTTTAATAAGAAAAGTAAAAAGTAGTAGAATTATTAGCACTTTCCCAACGAAGCTCACCGCCCAATTGCTTCACCAATAAATGGGTTATGTATAAACCGGAAGAATTTTGATTAGAAATGCGGTAATCTTTTGGCATTTCAGGGCCATTATTTGTAATGGAAAGCCATATTTTATCTTCCTTCTTTTTTAGGGAAATGCTAATTCTGGGTGATTTGCTATCTCCTCCATATTTTAGTGCATTGGTTAGCAGTTCGTTTAAAATTATGGATAAGGCACTGAGGGCTTTGGATCTTAGTTGTATTGGATCTAATTCAATAGTTACATTATCCTCTAGCGTATTGAATAAAAATAATTGGCCTTTTATTACCTCTAATAAAATTTCATCGGATGCATAAACCTTTTGAGGTTCTAGGCTTAAAATTCGTTTGTGTAAACTGGATAGTAAATCAACTCGCTCTAAGCTTTTTTGAAGCGCTTCGCTTATTTTAGGGTCGGATTCTTGATTTGCCTGAATTTCCAATATCGCGCTTAAAGTAGATAGGTTGTTTTTTAAGCGGTGATTCATCTCATGCATCAAGAGTTTGTTTTCTTCATTGGCTTTGGCCAAGTCTACATTTTGTTGCTTTATGATTTTTTGATTTTGGGTGGCTATTAATTTCTTCTTACGCTGGTCAAATGCGATTAAAAGTATGAGCATCAAAACAAAAACAGTAATAATAATAATGGAGATTAAATTTTCTTTTTGTTTTTCTTCGGCTGCAACCACTTGTTCTGCTTTACTCAGCTCATTTTGTAAACGAACGGTTTTAAATTTAAAATCAGTCGAGAGCATCTTTATTCGATCTGAACGATCATAAACAAGTTGCATAATCATGGATAAACTATCTGCATAGTTGTATGCTTGCGCAAAATTGCCTTCTTCCGCATATTTCTCTTTCAAAGAATAATATAGTTCCATTTTACTATCTATAAAGGATGTTTTTCTTGCTATTTCTTGAGCTTTCTTCAAATAAACCAAAGCTTTCTCTTTATTTTGCATGCTCATAAAGTGGCGATATAAGGTCAAACACATGGAAGTCCCTAATCGAAAATCTTTAATTGCTAAAAACATACGTAACGACTCTTGCTTCAATTCAAGCTCTAAACTGTCATTTTGAACAAAATGTGCATGTAAAAAAGCGGATGTTGCAATGGTTGATTTATTACCAATTTTCTTAGATAGTTGATACGCTTCTTTAGCATAGAACCGGGCAGAATCAGCATCTCCTAACACCCGATTATAGGAGGAAGAACGAATAAATCAAACTGCTTTTAAACTATCATTTGAAGACCCAAAAACTAGCGGTTTGGATAGGTTTAAATACTCCTTAGCCAGTTCTTTGTTGGCTGATTTTTCTTGTATTAGAGATAAGGTAAGAAAAACCTTAGCATTAACCTCCTGTCCAAGTTCAAAACTAATTATCTCATTACTGAGTTCAATTGCCTTTTCATTCAAATTCAAATTCTCCAAAACAAATAGGTAATTGGTACAGAGTTTTTTAAATTTATTGGATGTAGTATCTGTTAATCGGTATTCATGGTAAATTTTATTGGTCAACTCTAGGGCGTCAAAAGCGTAGCCTGTTGATACAATGGAGTCTATTCTGTGTAGGTCAGCATCATATTGTTGTAAATCTTGAGCACCCAAAGAACTAGTTAAAAGAAAGAAAACCCCCAATAACAGATAAATGAATCGTTGTTTGTATTGATGTTGAAGGTACATTAAATAAAGATAATACTTTCTAAATGAATTGAGTGAGACTTTTATTCGAGCGGTTGCAATTTAAAAAAAAGAGTTGGCTGAATAAAAAAAAGAGAGCAATTTATATAATCGCTCTCTTTTCATTACCTGTTAACTAGTTTATTGCGTAATTATTAATTTTTGATATTCATTACCTACATGAATGAAGTATACTCCAACTGCCAGTTTTTCTGAATAGTAAGATTTAGTGTTTTGAATCACTTCTTCTCTAATCAGTTTACCTGAAAAATCAATAATTCTTATTGGCGTACCAATGGCGCTTTCATCAATCTCCACTACAAACTGCCCTTTGGCAGGATTAGGATAGATTTTCAAATGAACGGAATTTTCAGTTATTTTATCAATTCCAATAACAATTATATTGGAGCAAACAGAAGTGTCAACACAAGCTCCTTGAGTAACAATCACCGCATAATTAGCGGTTAAACTTGGGGCGAAACCTTGATTTGTTGCACCTGCAATAACGGTATATCCACCAGTGGAATCGCAACGTAGCCATTGATATGAATCGGCATTTGAATTATTTGCCATAATGGAATCACCAATTACAGTAACCGAAGCATCATTTTGGTCGATGGTTAAATCTAACGTAATTACCGAATCACAACCTGCTGCATTTAAAATG
>TARA_R110002050_G_scaffold71891_3_pt1 | contig 187155 bp, 162 predicted proteins | sample TARA_R110002050 | Tara Oceans TARA_R110002050 (sample SAMEA4396988) | marine metagenome | biome: Polar Biome; feature: [DCM] deep chlorophyll maximum layer (ENVO:01000326); material: water (ENVO:00002006), including particulate matter (ENVO:01000060) such as... | depth 25 m
ATATCGAAAAGGCGCATTTTATGCGCCTTTTTTTTTGCATCTTTTTTTGGGTGTAAATTATCAACACTATTTTTACTGAAGGTCCTATTCTATGTTGCATTTTATTCGTGAACGAGCCCAGGGTTGGGTTGCATGGTTTATTGTAGGCTTAATTAGTATTCCATTCGCTTTATGGGGCGTGAACTCATATTTAACAGGACCATCGGATGTGCTTGTGGCTGAAGTTAATGGCGAGCCTATTCAGCAAGTTGAGTATCAAAAAGCATTACAGCAATATCGTGATCGTATGAGAAATATGATGGGAGAAAATTTTGATCCAGCAATGTTTGAAGGTCTTGCTGTAAAACAAAATGTTATTGATGGCCTTATTGAACAAAAACTACTTATTTTGGCCGGACAAGATCTTGGACAGCGAGTCACTGATCAGACCTTATTTAATATTATTAAATCAACAGCTGCATTTCAAAGTAACGGACAGTTTGATAACGATGTTTATTCGATGACACTGGCTCGTGTTGGTTTGAGTCCTGCTCAATATGAATCACAATTACGCGTCGATATATTAACGCAAGAGTTAGCAGAAAATACGCAGCGCTCGGTGATTGTCAGCGATTATGATCTAAATACCGTTTTACGTTTAGATAATCAAACTCGTGAAATTGCTTATGGCGTTGTTTCAGCCCAAGAGCAAGTTAAACAGATCGTGGTAACGGATGAAGCTGTGCGTAATTATTATGATGAGCACTTAGCTAATTATATGGCACCAGAACAGATGGTGGTGGACTACGTTGAGTTATCTGTAGCTGATTTGAGTAAAAACCTTACTGTCGATGATGAATCACTGAATGCTTTTTATGAGAAGAATAAAGAACAGTTTGTTGGACCCGAGCAGCGCCAAGCAAGCCATATCTTAGTTGAAGGTGATGATGCGGAAGCAAAAGGTAAGCTAGCAATAATACAGCAACGTCTTGAGCAAGGTGATGACTTTGCAGTAGTGGCGAAAGAGTTATCACAAGATACGGGTTCTGCAGCCGAAGGTGGTGACCTAGGTTTATTTCAACGTGGCGTGATGGAACCTGCATTTGAAGAAGCGGTATTTTCGATGACAAAAATCGGTGAAGTGAGCGAAGCGGTTAAAACAGAATTTGGCTATCACTTGATCAAATTGACCGCTATTCAAGCATCAGAAGGCAAGTCGTTTACGGATGTTCGTGATCAAGTCGAAGTACTTTATCGCCGTCAAAAAGCAGAAGACTTATTCTTTGAACAAGCAGAAAAATTGGCTAATTTAAGTTATGAGAATCCAGATAATCTAGATGTTGTTGCCGAAGAGTTATCTTTAACGATTAAAACGAGTACAGCGTTTATGCGTGATGGCAATACTACGGGTATCGCTAAAAATATTAAAGTTGCTAATGTTGCTTTTAGTGAAGACGTATTAGTCCATAATTTAAACAGTGCTGTTATTGAATTAAGTAAATCTGAGTTACTGGTATTGCATAAAAATAAACATATTATTGCTAGTCAACTGCCATATGAATCTGTTGCGCCCGCTATAACTGAGCAATTACGCTATGCCGGAGCGAGAGACAAAGCACGTGAAATTGGCGAGGAGATTTTAGCTAAATTAAAATCAGGCACGCCAGCAAATAGTTTATTTTCTGGTAATGAGTGGCACAACAGTCAATCATACACTCGCATGAGTAAAGAATTGAGCTCTCAAGTTTTAGACCGAGCTTTTGCTGTGGCTAGACCGCGTTCAGAGACGTCATTTATTGGCTTCACAGCTGATAATGGTAATTATATTGTGGCTAATATTATTTCTGCTAAAGATGGTGTGGCTGCCGATGCCCCACAAGAAGAACGTGATGGCTTAAAGTCACATTTAACTCGGACTTATGGTACCAGTGAGTTGCAGGCTTTGATTGATAGCTTAAAAGAAGATGCAAAAATTAAATTGTATAAAGAAAATCTATAACGGTTAATTTAACTACTTATTAGATGTATAAAAAAGGCGCTTATAGCGCCTTTTTTATTTGTTCTTGTTAGGCCAGCAGAGGAATAGCCAGCCTAGTGTGGACGGTATTATTTAACCAGCAACACCGACAATATTGTAACCACTGTCGACATAGGTAATCTCACCAGTAATTCCTGACGCTAAATCTGAACACATAAAGGCAGCAACATTACCCACTTCTTCGATAGTAACGTTACGGCGTAGTGGCGACACTTGTTCACCTAATGCCATCTTTTTACTAAAGTCGGCAATACCTGCAGAAGCAAGTGTTTTAATCGGACCCGCAGATACGGCATTAACACGAGTGCCATCAGGACCTAATGAATAGGCCATGTATCGCACGTTAGCTTCTAAGCTTGCTTTAGCTACGCCCATTACATTGTAGTTATCAATCGCACGTTCTGCGCCCAAGTAGCTTAAGGTTAATAGTGAGCCGTTACGTCCAGCCATCATGGCTTTTCCTGCTTTTGCTAACGCTACAAAGCTATAAGAACTGATGTCATGTGCCGTTGCAAAGCCTTCACGAGTTACACTATCAACGTAGCTGCCTTGTAGTTGATCTCGCGGAGCAAAAGCGACGGAATGGACGATCGTATCTAAACCATCCCAATGTTGGCCGAGTTGTTCGAATACGGATTCGATTTCTGTATCACTGGCGACATCGCAAGGGAATAATAGCGCAGGGTTTGAACCGCATTCTTCAGCAATTTTTTCGACGCGAGATTTTAGTTTATCGTTTTGATAGGTAAAGGCCAGTTCAGCACCTTCGCGTGCCATTGCCAGCGCGATACCAGATGCAATTGAGCGTGCACTTGCGACACCGACAATTAATACACGTTTGCCTTGTAAAAATCCCATAGTTAATCCTTAGTTAGTTAGGTTCGAAAACATTACAAAATACCCGAAATTAGTTATTTCTGGAAGGGGCAACATTACTTATAACTCGCTATAATGAATCTCATTTGTAAACTCTCAGGAAATTTCATGCGATTACTGTCGTATTTTTGTAGCGTTGTTTTGTTTTTCTTGGTTGGCTGTGAATTACCGGCAGTAAATTCGCCGTATCTTCAACAAGCTGATGATGATGTTATTTTGTATAGTTCATTTTCATTACGACCAAAACACTTAGATCCGGCTAAGTCGTATAGTTCTAATGAAGCTAGTTTTACAGGACAAATCTATGAGCCACCGTTTCAGTATCATTACCTAAAACGTCCTTACACCTTAGAACCTTTAACAGCTGCTAGCTTGCCTTCAATACGTTATTTTAATAAACAAGATGTGGAGCTCAGTGAAGCTGATACCTCAAGCGAGGTGGCTTATAGTGTTTATCAAATAACAATTAAACCGAATATACGCTATCAATCGCATCCAGCCTTTTCAAAAAATGAAAAAGGCGTCTTTTTATATCATCAGCTGAGCGACGAACAATTAGATGATATCGATACACTCTCTGACTTTAATCAACAGAGTACTAGGGAGCTTATAGCGGAAGATTATGTGTACCAAATTAAACGACTAGCACATCCTGATCTTCATTCCCCTATCTTGAGCGTGATGACTGAATATATAGTGGGATTAGCCGATTATGCGGCAGAATTACGAGATGAAAATAAATTGGGGCGGCCGATAGATTTACGAACATTAGCCATTTCAGGTGTGTCAGTGATTGACCGTTATACCTATCAAATTAAGGTTATTGGTAAATATCCGCAGTTACGGTATTGGCTCGCAATGCCATTTTTTGCCCCAGTTCCTTGGGAAGCAGATACGTTTTATGCTCAAGTGGGTTTAATTAAGAAAAATATTACCTTAGATTGGTATCCAGTTGGAACAGGGCCTTACAAGTTAACTCAAAATGATCCGAATAGTCGAATGGTCTTAGAAAAAAACTTAAATTACCATGACGAATACTATCCTGAACACGGGGAGCCTGATGATTTAGCATTAGGACTACTGGATGATAAAGGTAAAAAACTCCCTTTTATTGATAAAGTTGTCTTTACCTTAGAAAAAGAAAATACCTCGTATTGGAATAAATTTCTTCAGGGTTATTATGATATTAGTGGCATTAGTTCAGACAGCTTTGATCAAGCAATTCAGGTTGCGACTGAAGGTGAATTTTTGTTAAGTGATGCTATGGAAGAAAAGGGGATTGCACTTAGAACGGCTATTGCTGCCTCTACGTCTTATATCGGTTTTAATATGCAAGACCCTATTGTCGGAGGCTATAGCGATGCAGCAAAAAAACTACGTCAGGCTATTTCAATTGCCGTTGATTATGAGGAGTATATTTCAATATTTCTAAATGGCCGTGGCATTCCTGCTCAAGGACCTATTCCTCCTGGCATATTTGGTTATAGTGATGGCCAAGGGGGAATGAATCATCATGTGTATGATTGGACCAAAAAGACTGCTAAGCGCAAATCTTTAGCTAAAGCTGCTGAGTTATTAGTTAAAGCAGGTTATCCAGCAGGCAGATCGGAGGATACAGGCGAACCTCTCACCCTGTATTTTGATGTGCCGGCAAGTGGACCTGATGCTAAAGCACAGTTTGATTGGTTACGAAAACAGTTTAATAAACTAGGAATACAGTTGGTTGTTCGCAGCACAGACTATAATCGTTTTCAAGATAAGATGCGTAATGGGCAAGCTCAACTTTTTCAATGGGGCTGGAATGCTGACTACCCAGATCCTGAAAATTTCTTATTTTTACTCTATGGACCTAATAGTAAAGTAACGACAGGCGGAGAAAATGCAGCGAACTATCAAAATGACAAGTTTGATCATTTATTCGAACTGATGAGGGTCATGCCGGATAACGATGAAAGACAAGTTATTATTAAAAAAATGTTAAATATTCTTACCGATGATGCGCCATGGATATGGGGCTTTCATCCGAAACAATTTTCTTTGTATCACGCATGGAATAAAAATGTAAAACCCAATTTGATGGCAAATAATACGATTAAATATCGGAGAATAGATGCGCAGCGACGTGTAAGCTTACAGGACAAGTGGAACCAGCCAATTTTGTGGCCTTTGCTGCTGTTAGTGATGTTGTTTGTTTTACTGCTAATGCCAGCGTGGTTACTATATCGTCAAAAATTAAAGCAAAAGAATACTTTAAAATGAATAGGAAAGATTTTTTAATCGGTATTGGGTAGAATTACCCTTTTATAAAGGATCAGGGAAGGGTCACATAAAAGCATGAATACTTTTATGTCCGTTGCTGGACCATCACTTCATTATCATACGGCACTCATCTAAGGGGATTGATTTGTGGATTTAGCTACATTGCTAGGATTTATAGGATCCTGGGGGCTTATTATTGCGACCATTGCTCTGGGATCTGGCGCATTAGTCTTTATTAATGCTCCGTCATTTATGATTGTACTCGGCGGTGCTACTGCCGTTGTATTAATGCGGTTCACCTTGGGACAATTTATTGGTTCGATCAAAACGGCAATGAAAGCGTTTTTATATAAAGCTGAAAGCCCAGAAGATTTAATTGCCAGTGTTGTTGAGTTGGCAGGTATTGCACGAAAAGAAGGCTTGTTAGCGTTAGAAGGCCAGGAAATCACTAACCCTGTACTGTCTAGGGGAATAAGTATGTTGGTGGATGGCCATGAAGCATCTGTAGTAAAGAAGGCACTATCAACAGAAATGAATGAAATGGTCTCGCGTCATAAAATGGGCCAGGATATTTTCAAACAAATTGGTGATGCTGGGCCTGCTATGGGAATGATTGGTACCCTCGTTGGTTTGGTGCAAATGTTATCCAATATGTCTGATCCTAAGTCAATAGGCCCGGCAATGGCTGTTGCTTTATTAACTACACTTTATGGTGCGATGTTAGCCAATATGTTCGCATTACCTATCTCCGATAAATTGGCATTGCGTAGCGCTGAAGAACAGTTGAATAAAAACATCATCATTCAGAGTGTGCTGGCTATTCAAGAAGGCCAAAACCCTAAAGTATTAGATGAGTTATTGAAAAACTTCTTACCTCCGTCTAAACGTGACAACGTTGAGGCTGCTGAATAATTAGCTATGAAAGGAATTAATTCAAATGAGTGAAGAGTTAGAAGATGATGTAGTTGAACAAGACTGCCCCCCTGTGGGTTTGCCCGCTTATATGGGGACTTTTGCTGACCTAATGTCATTATTAATGTGTTTTTTCGTATTATTACTTTCCTTTGCTGAAATGGATGCGTTGAAATACAAAATGGTCGTCAAGTCTCTGGATAATGCCTTCGGGGTTCAGCGAGAGGTGGCTGCCAATGATATTCCTAAAGGTACCAGTATTATTGCCCAAGAATTTAGTCCCGGTGACCCTCGGCCCACTCCATTAAAGGAAGTGCGGCAAGATACGATTGATGAAACGCGAGATGCTTTAGAAGTAAAAATAAATGCTGAAGCAGAAGCCGAGGTCGCCGCAAAAAAACAGGAAGAGGAAATTACTGAAGAGTCTTTGAAATTTCAAGAAGCGCTAAAAGAAGAAATTAAAGAGGGCCTGATTGATGTTGAAACACAATTCGATAGAATTGTTATCAGAATACGTGAAAAAGGCTCTTTTCAATCCGGCGATGCCAACTTGAACCGAGCTTTTTTGCCTATTCTTGATAAAATTCGCCAAGTATTAAGTAAAACGGATGGGCAAATCGTGGTGGCTGGACATACGGATGACATACCTATCAATACGCCTCGCTATCGCTCAAACTGGGAGCTATCAACATCACGGGCAACGTCTGTGGTGCATGAGTTATTAGCGGATGGTGAAATGCCCCCAGAGCGATTTATTTTAGAGGGACATGCTGAAACGCAACCTCTAATGACGAATGATACATCTGAGAATAGGGCTAGGAATAGACGCGTGGAAATTATCGTGCTTAAATCTACATCTAAACAGGCGGTAACAGATTCTATCCAACGTCTTAATCAAGAATACGAGTCCGTCGATGGTGAAGTCACTACTGTCGAATAAATGAAGGAGATTCAAATGAATATATTAAAATTAACAAAAATGACTGCGGTCGTACTGGGACTGTCTCTCAGTTCGATGTCTGCATATGCTATTGATTGGGTCATCGACACTCATGATTCCCAGCTAAATTTTATATCAATCAAAAAGGGTAATATTGCTGAAACCCATCAGTTTAACCAATTAAATGGCCGCTATGATTCGCAAGGTCAATTTACATTAGATATAGACTTGGCAAGTGTAGATACTAAGATCCCTGTTCGTGATGACAGAATGAAGAACTATTTGTTTGAAGTGAACACGTTCTCAACGGCAAATATTTCTGCCATGATTGATACCGATCTTGTAGATGCCATAGCTGAAGGTGCAAGCCAGCGATTGACCATCGATGCGAAGCTAGATTTACATGGTGTAATAAAACCACTTACACTAGATGTTATTGTGACGCGTTTAGTTGGCGCCAAATTGTCTATAGTGAGCAGTCAACCTGTTATTATTAATGCTGATGATTTTGCACTGTCGCCAGGAATTAATAAATTGATGGAACTCGCCTCACTTCCTAGTATTAGTCAGGCTGTTCCTGTTAGCTTTTATTTAACATTAAAACTAAAATGATCCCTGCCACTAAAATAACCTCAGTTAAAGTGAAGAAATAAGTAATGCAAGTATTTTCAGTAGAAAAAGGTATCGTCATTCCACTAGATAGACCGAATGTAGATACTGACGCAATCATTCCTAAGCAGTTTTTAAAATCTATTCAACGCAGTGGGTTTGGGCCTAACTTGTTTGATGAGTGGCGATATTTAGACCTCGGCGAGCCGGGCAAAGATTGCTCTGATAGGCCCCTAAATGAAAAGTTTGAGTTAAATCAACCACGCTACCAAGGTGGTACGATATTACTAGCGCGTGAAAATTTTGGTTGTGGCTCTAGTCGTGAGCATGCGGTATGGGCCTTAGATGATTTTGGCATTCGAGTTATTATCGCCCCGAGTTTTGCCGACATCTTTTTTAATAACACAAGTAAAAATGGTATTTTAGCGATTCAGCTGGATGAGCAACTTGTCGAACGTCTATTTTCTGATGTTAAAGCACAGTCTGGGTATCAATTAACAGTTGATTTACAGGCACAGTTAATCACCATGAGTAATGGTGAGAGCGTACCATTTGAGATTGACCCGTTTAAAAAGCATTGTTTGCTGAATGGTTTAGACGACATTGGTCTAACCTTGCAACATACTGATGACATACAAAAATATGAGAAAAACAGACAGAAACAATCACCTTGGTTGTTTTCTTAAAATCAGCTTTAGGCAGATATTAATTTTAAATTTTGGTTTAGTGAAATAAATAATGACAAAAAAAATTGCAGTATTACCCGGCGATGGTATCGGGCCAGAAATTGTTGAAGAAGCAATTAAAGTATTAAACGCACTTAAAAAAGATGGTTTAGATATTGAGCTTGAATACGGTTTGATTGGCGGTGCCGCCTACGATGAAACAGGCACGCCATTTCCTGATGAAACATTAGCGTTATCGAAAGCATCAGATGCTATTCTCTTGGGTGCAGTGGGCGGTTATAAATGGGAATCACTAGATATCAGTGTTCGACCAGAAAAAGGCCTATTAGCGATACGTAGTGCGTTAAATTTATTCGCAAATTTGCGACCAGCAATCTTATACCCACAATTAGCAGATGCATCAACATTGAAGCATGACGTTGTCGCGGGCTTAGACCTGATGATTGTCCGCGAATTAACGGGCGGCATTTATTTTGGTCAACCGCGAGGTATTCGTACACTCGAAAATGGCGAAAAAGAAGGCTTTAATACCTTGGTTTATCGTGAAAGTGAAATTCAACGAATTGGTAAAGTCGCTTTTGACATTGCTCAAAAACGACAAGGCCGTTTATGTTCGGTAGACAAAGCCAATGTATTAGAAAGCACGGAGTTATGGCGTGAAACTATGACTGAACTTGCTAAAGATTATGGCGATGTTGAGTTGAGTCATATGTATGTTGATAACGCGGCAATGCAATTAGTGCGTGCACCAAAACAATTCGATGTCATGGTCACAACTAATATGTTTGGTGATATTTTGTCGGATTGCGCTTCGATGTTAACAGGCTCAATTGGTATGTTGCCATCAGCATCGTTAGATGAAAGTGGCAAAGGTATGTACGAACCGATTCATGGTTCAGCCCCCGATATCGCTGGACAGAATATTGCTAACCCATTAGCGACTATTTTATCTGTCGCGATGATGCTACGTTACACATTAAATGAAGCTGAAATGGCGGATAGAATTGAGCTTGCAGTTGGTAAGGTACTAGACAAAGGTATTCGTACCGCAGATATCTATTCTGAGGGTATGACTAAAGTTGGTACATCAGAAATGGGTGATGCTGTCGTTGCGGCGCTTTAAATATATAAATTTTATAGATTGGACTCCTTGTGAATAAGAAAGTAGATGTTGCAGTAGTAGGTGCTACCGGTGCGGTAGGTGAAACAATGTTAGATATTTTACACCAGCGGAAATTTCCAGTGGGTAAGGTTTATGCCTTAGCGAGTGAACGCTCAGCGGGTAGTACCGTTACTTTTGGTAACAAAACATTGGTTGTTGAAGACTTAGCGACATTTGATTTTTCTAAAGTACAAATTGGCTTGTTTTCACCAGGTGGTAGTGTTTCAAAAATCTATGCTCCTATTGCGGCGGCGGCAGGGTGTGTTGTTATCGATAATACATCTGAGTTTCGTTATGTGGACGATATTCCCTTAGTGGTGCCAGAAGTAAACCCTGATGCCATTGCAGATTATAAAAACCATGGCATTATTGCGAACCCAAACTGTTCTACTATTCAAATGATGGTGGCATTAAAACCTATTTATGATGCAGTAGGAATAACACGTATCAATGTGTGTACTTATCAGGCTGTATCAGGAACTGGCAAACCTGCAATGGATGAGCTTGCTAAACAAACTGCCGATTTGCTAAACGGACGGCCTGTCGAAGCGAGCGTTTATCCAAAGCGAATCGCATTTAATGTCATCCCGCAAATTGATGTTTTTGAAGAGAATGGTTACACCAAAGAAGAAATGAAAATGGTGTGGGAAACCAAAAAAATCATGGGCGATAAATCGATCCAAGTTAACCCTACGGCCGTCCGCGTTCCTGTATTTTATGGCCACTCTGAGGCTATTCATATCGAAACTCGCGATAAGATTTCTGCAGCACAAGCTAGAAAATTATTGTCCGAAACGGATGGTATTGTGGTCTTAGATGAGCATGTCGATGGTGGCTATCCGACAGCAGTATCTGAAGCTTCAGGTACTGACCCTGTCTATGTTGGTCGTATACGTGAAGATATTTCACATCCAACTGGTTTGAATTTGTGGGTCGTCGCTGATAATGTTCGTAAAGGCGCCGCATTAAACAGTATTCAAATTGCAGAAATTTTGGTTGAAAAATATTTGTAAATGATTAGACCTTTATGGACATGAGCATTAAACAAGGGGTTTTAAAATGATGACAAGAACATTTGCTAGTGTAGCTGTAATGGCTGCATTAGGGCTTTTAGCCCCGATACATGCTAATGCGTTTGGTTTAGGTAAGCTTGAGTTGTCGTCCGCACTCAATGAACCTTTGAAGGCTGAAATTTCGATTACGGCCTTGAAAGGCAATGAAGCTGATGATTTACAAGTACGCTTGGCATCAAGTAAAGAGTTTGAGCAGGCAGGTATAGAACGAAATTTTTTACTGACACAGCTCAAGTTTGATGTCGTTGAAAAATCAGGTAACGTTAAAATTGTCATTAGCTCTCAACAGCCTATTCGAGAACCTTTTCTTGATTTCTTATTGACAGCAACAACAACAGGTTCTGGACGCTTAATTCGTGAATACACGGTGTTACTTGATCCGCCAAAGAGTATATTTAATAAATCTATTACTCAGCCGCTCGCTCAAAATCCAGTTAAAGCTTCGGCTACAACAAGTACCTCCAGTGTATCAAAAAGCAAAAATGCTACGACTGCACCCTTTGATAGCAGTAGTTATGGGCCTGTAGTTCGCACCGATACCTTATGGGATGTGGCCTTAAAAACGAGGCCGGAAAATAATATTACTGTTCATCAAATGATGATGGCTTTACTCAAAGCAAATCCAGATGCATTTCAACATGAAAATGTGAATGGCTTAAAAGCTGGTTACACATTATCAATTCCTAGTAAAAATGATATTTATAAACTAACTAAACAACAAGCTGTGGCTGCATTTTCAGAACAAAATGTATTATGGAAAAATCGAAATGCACGTCCAATAATAGAGCCTGTAAGCACTAATAATATAAATCAAGCTAAAGCCGAAGTACTGCCTGTGGTTGATAAAGCGATGACTACAGAAACAATAGCGCCAGTTACTGACGTTGCTGCCACGGATACTAATGATACAGCTCGTTTGAAGTTGGTTGTCCCTAATGACCAACCGTCATTAAACGATGAGGCTTTATCGCCGTTGGGTGCAGAAAAAGTAAAAGCACTGAGTGAACAATTAACTTTAGCTCAAGAAACGATTGAAGGCCAAACACAGGAAAATATTGACTTTAAGTCCCGAATGGATGCGTTAGAAGTGCAAATGGAGACAATGCGTCGACTGATTTCACTGAAAGATGCTGATTTAGCCAGACTACAAAGTATGTTGCAGCAAGACCAAAAGCCTAGCGATGGGAGCACACTTACTGATGATGAAATACCTGTTGTGAATGCAGGTGTGAAAAGTGAGTCAGTGCAAACTGCAGAGGCAGACGGTGAGTTGGAATCACTATTAGCAATGGCGCAAAAAATCGTAGCGAACAATAAACTTGAAATGGCTATCGGGGCCGGCGGTTTATTATTACTTTTAGTAGGCCTGTTAATTGCCAAACGCCGTAAAGATAATGATGAGGAATGGGAGGATGTTCAAAGCTTAGTTAATGACGACGACGGTTTATTTTCGGAACAATCGACTAAACTGACCGAAGACAAATTAGACCCAGCAAGAAATATCGCTGAAGCTGAACAAGCCGATGAGAAGGTTGTTTATGCCAAGAAAACTGTAGTAGAACTGATCGAACAAGCAGATGATTTAATTGCTGATACACATTATGAGCAAGCGACGGCATTGCTTGAACAAGCAAAACAACAAGAACCTACGAACGCATTGGTATTAACCAAATTATTGTTTGTCATGTTCAAGCTGCAGAAAAAAGAGTCTTTTGTGACGCTGGCTCGCAGTGTGGATATAGATAAAACGTCAACAGATTGGGTAGATATTGCTACTTGGGGTCGTGAGCTTGCACCATTAAATACGCTATTTCATATTGCTACGGTTGCTAAAGAATCGACAAGTGGTGTAAATATCGATGCTTCTAGCACAGTAAACGATGATGAGATATTAATTGAGCCGATGTTAGATAAAGACGTCGCCGATCTTGAAGATAATAGTTCTAACAGCATTGAGTTCAATCTGGACGATTATGCTAAAGATGCGCCGAGGAGTGCAGTAGATAGTTCCACCGATGAAATAAGCGAGAAGCGTGGACAGGATGATTCTCTAGCGTTTGACAGCCCATTATCTCTAGATGATGAGAATAAAAATGCAGATTTTGATTTACCTTTAAACTTTGAAGCTAACGTTGACATTGATGATACGGTGTTGTCTTTGGACGATGAACCCTTATCGTTAGATTTGACGGAACAAGTTTATGAGCCAGAAGTCTTGTCAACGGATGACATTAATTTGGATACAGTTCAAAGCAGCAACACTGAATTAGATCTAGGCGTTGAAGATAGCGGTTTTGAATTCGATATTAATGCTTATGATGAAATTGATGAAGCAGAAACTAAATTAGATCTAGCGGCAGCCTATGCGGATATGGGCGATCCAGACGGCGCGAGAAATATTTTAGAAGAAGTGCTTAAAGAAGGTAATGATGAGCAAAAATCTAAAGCTCAAGCATTGTTAAAGAGTTTGTCATAACGTGGTGATTAGGTGAAGGTTGCCTTAGGCGTTGAATATGATGGAACTCGATTTTCTGGATGGCAAGTACAGCCTGCACAAATAACAGTTCAAGGTTGTTTAGAGCGAGCATTAAGTCTTGTCGCTAATCATCCTGTAAAAACAGTTGCAGCGGGGCGTACTGATTCGGGGGTGCATGCCCTGCAACAAGTCGTACATTTTGAAACAACAGTACATCGTGGTGAACGGAACTGGATTTTAGGGCTTAATACTAATCTTCCCTCTGATATTAATGTTACATGGGCTAGGCCCGTTGATGATGATTTTAGTGCGCGATTTTCTGCTCTTAATCGTAGTTATCGTTACATTATTATGAACCGTGTCAGTCGTTCTGCTATCCATGCCCATAAAATGTGGTGGATCTTTAGCCCTTTGGATGTTGAACGAATGCAAGCGGCAGCCGATCTATTGGTTGGGCATCATGACTTTTCGGCATTTAGAGCGAAAGAGTGTCAAGCGCATAGTCCTGTTAAAACAGTCGAAAAAATAAAAGTAACCCGTCAAGGAGATTGCATTGCTATTGATGTGAAAGCACAATCATTTTTGCACCATATGGTTAGAAACTTAGTGGGTGTTTTAGTGCCCATTGGAGAGGGTAGAAAGCCTGTTGAATGGGCGAAAGAAGTCTTAGAAGGAAGAGACCGTGCTCATGGCGGAATAACCTCACCACCAGAAGGTTTATATTTCATAAAAGTAGAATATCCTGAGCAATATAACTTGCCAACAGTGTCAGCTTTTCCTGTGGTCTGGTAAAGTACTCAGTTAGATTTTTCCTAAAAAGCGATTTCATGCGAACACGTGTAAAAATTTGTGGCATTACTCGTCGCCAAGATGCTGAATTTGCAGTTGAAATGGGCGCTGATGCATTGGGGCTGGTGTTTTATCCACACAGCCCTAGAGCGGTGACTATTGCGCAAGCAAAAGAAATCGTGAATGGATTACCGCCGTTTGTCAGCATCGTTGCATTATTTGTTGATGCAAGTCCTGATGATGTCCGTGCGTGTATGCAGGCTTTGCCAGTAGCAATACTGCAATTCCATGGTGATGAATCTGCCGAATATTGCGAGCAGTTCGGAAGACCATATTTAAAAGCGATTAGGGTACAAGAAAATACCGACTTGGTGCAGATTGCCAATGAATATGATTCGGCTGCCGCCATATTGCTGGATAGTTATCAACCAGGCATCCCAGGCGGAACAGGCAAGGTGTTTGATTGGTCATTAATAACAACAATTAATAAACCTTTGATTCTTGCCGGTGGCTTGAATGTAGATAATGTGGCGAATGCAATAGAACAAGTACAACCTTTTGCGGTTGATGTCAGTGGTGGCGTTGAACAAGCGAAAGGGATAAAAGATAAACAAAAAATAACTGCTTTTATGCAAGAGGTAGCAAATGGCTGAACAATTGGATAAAGATTATTACGATACCTACCCTGATGATAAAGGTCATTTTGGACCTTATGGTGGACGTTTCGTAGGTGAGACCTTGATGGAAGCTATTTATGCGCTTGAAGAGGCTTATAATCATTATAAAAATGATCCTGAATTCCAAGCTGAAATGGATAAAGATTTAGCGGATTTTGTAGGTCGTCCATCACCTATCTATTTGGCAGAAAATTGGACCAAAAAATTAGGTGGCGCCCAAATTTATCTCAAACGTGAAGACTTAAACCATACTGGCGCGCATAAAATAAACAATACAATTGGCCAAGCATTATTGGCTAAACGTATGGGTAAAAAACGTATTATTGCTGAGACAGGCGCAGGTCAGCATGGCGTAGCCACTGCGACGGTTGCTGCTCGTTTAGGTATGGAATGTGTTGTTTATATGGGGGCTGAAGATGTTCAGCGTCAAGCACAAAACGTATATCGGATGAAGTTATTGGGTGCAACAGTAGTACCCGTTGAATCGGGTTCGCGTACCTTGAAAGATGCTTTGAATGAAGCATTGCGTGATTGGGTCACGAATGTCGATGACACCTTTTACATCATTGGCACGGTTGCAGGGCCACATCCTTATCCTGCGATGGTGCGTGATTTTCAAGCGATAATCGGCCGTGAAGCACGTAGTCAAATTCTAAAAGCTACAGGTAAATTACCTGATGCGTTAATTGCCTGCATCGGTGGTGGTTCTAATGCAATTGGCTTATTTCACCCCTTTATTGGCGATACAGACGTCGCCATGTATGGCGTTGAAGGTGCAGGGCATGGTATCGAAACAGGTAAACATTCAGCACCGCTTTCTGCGGGAACGCCAGGTGTATTGCACGGTAACCGTACGTATTTGATGCAAGATAAAAATGGTCAAATCATTGAAACGCATTCTATTTCTGCTGGTTTAGATTATCCGGGTGTTGGGCCTGAACATGCTTGGTTAAAAGATATTGGTCGCGCTCAATATGTATCCGTTACTGATGATGAGGCGTTGCAAGCCTTTCATGAGTTAACGCGAACAGAAGGTATTATTCCTGCATTGGAATCAAGCCATGCTTTAGCTTATGTGACTAAATTAGCGCCAACCATGTCACCCGATCAAATTTTGATGGTCAATCTTTCTGGTCGTGGTGATAAAGATATGCATACAGTAGCCTCAATGGCTGGTTTAAGTTTCTGAGGGATAACAGATGAGTCGTATTAAACAATGTTTTGATAAGTTAAAGGCTGATGGTCAAACAGCACTTATCCCTTATATAACTGCCGGAGATCCAGAACCTTGGGTAACGGTACCAATGCTGCACGCATTAGTGAGTGCCGGTGCAAACATCTTAGAATTAGGCGTTCCTTTTTCTGATCCGATGTCGGATGGCCCTGTTATACAAAAAGCATGCGAGCGAGCGTTGAAAAATGATGTCTCACTGCACCATGTATTAGATATGGTGAATCAGTTTAGACAAAAAGATAAAGAAACACCAATAGTGTTAATGGGCTACGCAAACCCATTAGAGGCAATGGGCTATCAGGCCTTTGCTGAAAAAGCACAACAAGTAGGTGTTGATGGTATTTTAACGGTTGATATGCCGCCTGAAGAATCAGATGAGTTTTTATCTATTATGGATAAGCATGAGATTGATACTATCTTTTTGGTCGCACCCACAACGTCAGCCGAGCGCATGGAAAAAATTGCTAATCATGCAAAAGGCTTTATTTATTACGTGTCGATCAAAGGCGTGACAGGCACCGCGACTCTTGATGTCAGTGAAGTGGCAGAAAAGCTGTCTATGCTTCGTGCACAGACAGATCTACCTCTAGGAGTAGGTTTTGGTATTCGAAATGGTGCCTCTGCTGCTGCCGTTTCAGAAGTTGCAGATGCGGTTGTAGTGGGAAGTACACTTGTAAATTGCATTGCAGATTATGCTGATAGACCCGAAGATTTACCCGCAGCCGTAGCTAATGTCTTGGCAGAAATGCGCCATGCTATTAATGCTCGTGATATGGCTAAATAACTCGTCGAAATAAATATAATAGGTGACAACAATGAGCTGGTTTGAAAAACTAATTCCTTCGAAAATCCGCACAACAGTTCGTAATCGTTCAGTTCCTGAAGGCGTCTGGTGCAAGTGTCCGGAATGTGACAGTGTTCTGTACCGTGCTGAATTAGAGCGAAATCTGCACGTTTGCCCTAAATGTGCTCACCATCAAAGGATTAATGCGCGTACTCGTCTTGCAAGTTTTTTAGATGAAGCTGAACGAAAGGAAATTGCTGCGGACGTGAAACCTGTTGATACGCTGAAATTTAAAGACAGCAAAAAATACAAAGATCGCATTCATCAAGCACAAAAAACAACGGGTGAAAATGATGCGTTATTAGCGATGCTGGGCACTGTAAAAGGCTTGCCTATTGTAGCGGTATCATTTGACTTCAGTTTCATGGGCGGCTCGATGGGATCTGTAGTTGGCGAAAAATTTGTTCGTGCAGCGCAAGTGGCCTTAGAAAAGAAAATTCCTTTGGTGTGTTTTTCTGCAAGTGGTGGTGCGCGTATGCAAGAAGGCTTGTTTTCCTTGATGCAAATGGCAAAAACTAGTGCCATATTGGCTCAATTAAGTAAAGCTGGCGTACCGTTTATTTCGGTATTAACCGATCCGACGATGGGTGGCGTTTCAGCTAGTTTGGCAATGTTAGGTGATCTTAATGTTGCAGAACCTAAAGCATTAATAGGGTTTGCGGGTCCTCGAGTTATTGAACAAACAGTAAGAGAAACCTTACCAGAAGGTTTCCAACGCAGTGAGTTTTTAGTTGAGCATGGTGCTGTTGATATGATTATTGACCGTCGTGATATGCGAGATCGATTATCAAGTATTCTCTCTGTGTTGCAAAAGCGCGCAGCAGCTTAAGTTAGTTAGAGTCGATGCGATTTCAAACTCTGCCACAATGGTTAAAGTGGCAGGAGTCACTCCATTTCACCGAAGTTGATCCGGGGCTCGAGCGAGTAGGTCGGGTATGGCAGCAGCTTGGTGGTATATCTAAGCTACCTTTTACCGTGGTGACGATTGCAGGCACTAATGGCAAGGGGTCTTCTGTCGCGATGCTTGAATCGATTCTTCGTAATGCTGGTTATCGGACTGGAACCTATACCTCACCGCATTTATTGCGGTATAACGAACGCATCTGTATGGATGGTAGGGTATGCGATGATACAACGATCTGTGACGCCTTTGATCGTATCGATCAAGCACGTAATGATACGTCATTGACTTATTTTGAATTTGCTACGTTAGCGGCTGTTGATATTTTTAGTCGTCATAATATTGATATTGCCATTTTAGAAGTGGGTATGGGCGGGCGCTTAGATGCTGTCAATCTGTTTGATACAGATATTGCTCTGATTACCCCAATTAGCCTTGATCATACGGCATGGTTGGGTACTAACCGTGAAGCAATTGGTGCGGAAAAAGCGGGGGTAATACGACAAGGTAAACCTGTAGTATGCTCCGAAAATAGTCCCCCCCAAAGTTTAATAAACCATTCTGTTTCACTAGAATCGCCGACCTACTTGGCGGGTAGAGACTTCAATACCTTGATCAATAATGATCATTGGCACTGGTCCAATACATATATCCAATTGAAAAATTTGCCTTTTCCTGCTTTGATGGGGGCATACCAGCTCCAGAATGCCGCTGCCGTACTTCAGGTTATTAGTTTATTAAACCAACAGGATTATGCCATTTCTGAACATGCGATTAGGCAGGGCTTAACAACAGTGCAACTTGCGGGCCGGTTCCAACAAATAGACGGTGACATCACCACTATTTTGGATGTTACTCATAACCAACAAGGTGCAGAAAATTTAGCAAAATTATTGGTTGAAATGCCTAGCCAAGGACAAACTTTTGCGGTGCTATCAATGTTGAAAGACAAAGATGTAACCACCGTGGCATCGATATTAGAGCCTGTTATTGATATTTGGTATATAGCGGGACTTGAAGGTAGCCGTGGAATGACAAGTGAAACACTTGCGGTGCAGCTCGCTACTATTATTGATAAAAATAAGATAAGACCATTTCCGACGGTGATAGAGGCTTATGATCAAGCAATAATGGCGGCTAAAAAAGGTGATCGCGTGTTGGTTTTTGGCTCATTCCATACAGTTGAAGCAGTATTAAATACCCGCCGTTAGCTTATTGCGTGCAATAAGCGATGACTAAACTTAATTAGCTGTACATTTTCTTTATATCAGCCTGATGTAGCATAAGTACTTTGTCTCGCTTTATCTTCATTGTTGGCGTCATTAAATCGTTTTCGATAGTCCAAGGATCTAAGCTTAGTGTGACACGACGAATTTTTGCATAGGCAGGGAAGTCATGTAATAGAGTTCTTAACCGTTGAATAACGCTAGTATTTAAGGCTTTATTAGCAAGACTACTGCGATCAAGTGCATCTAAACCATGTTGTTCAGCTAAGCTAAACCAATGATCAGTATTCAGTACTAACAAAGCGGCAAGGTGTGATTCACCTTCGCCTAAAACTAATGCTTGCTCGAAGATATCATCCATTAAGATCGCCGCTTCAATATCGTTAGGCGGCACTTTTTCTCCATTGCTCAAAATTAAAATATCTTTGATGCGTCCCGTAATGTAAATATGCCCATTTTTACCAATACGTGCTTGATCGCCGGTGTGTAACCATCCGTCGGCATTAATAATTTGAGCAGTCGCTTTGTGATTATTCCAGTAACCCAACATATTGCCAGGTCCACGAGATAATAACTCATCATTGTCGCCTATCATGACACTTACACCAGGAATGGGCTTACCAACACTAGCGGGATCATTACTATCAGGTTTATTTGCACTAATAACTGGACTGGTTTCAGTCAAACCATATCCTTGCAACAAACAAAAACCAAGACCAATAAATAACTTAGAGACAGGCTGCGGTAGAGCAGCGCCTCCGCTGACAATAAGGCGTAAATTTCCGCCCAATCGTGCATGAACTTTTGATGCTACTAGTTTTTCAAACATTGGCCACATTATCAGGCTCAGATGCCAGCTACTGCGGCCTTGTTGATATTGAAAACGTGTCCAGCCTGTTGCAGCGGCCATGCGAAATAAACGATTTGCGACAAATGATTTATCTGCTAATTGAACTTGTAATCGACTATAGATTCGCTCAAAGATACGCGGCACAGCAATCAGCATGCTAGGTTGTACAGTGTGCATATCATCTGCCAGTTGAGGAATGCCGCGAGCGTAAGCAACCGTTGCCCCCGCCATCATAGGTAAATAATAGCCTGCCGTACGCTCTAAAGTATGGGACAGAGGCAAAAAGGATAAAAATACATCGCTCGGTAAAACGGCAATATATTGTAAGGAGCCTTCTGCCACAGACAACATATTGTAATGGCTAAGCATGACGCCTTTAGGGCGACCCGTCGTACCAGAAGTGTAAATTATTGAAGCGAGTTGATGTGACTTTGTATTCAGTTTATCGATGAGTCTCCCACTTTCAGGCAACCAATCTTTTGCATAGCTAGCGGGAGAAGATAAAACATCTTGATCAAGATTATTAATAATAACACGTTGAATATTATGTTCTTTTGTTATTGATGGTATTAAGCGTTTCCACTGTGCGGCACTTTGTAGGAAGAGTAATTTAACATCAGCATCTTGCAAAATGTAAGCAACACTATCAGGACGATCATCAGGATATAAAGGAACAACAACTAGCCCTAATGCCATTGCTGCTTGGTCAAAAAATACCCATTCTTTGCAATTTTTTAAGTTAACTGCAACACGGTCTCCTGGAGATAGATTTTCTTTGGCCAAGGCTGTCTGCCAAATTGCAACTTGTACTGCTACTTGTTGCCATGACGTGTCATACCATTCTTTTCGAGAATTGGAATAACTACGATAGGCGATATCTTGGGGACTGCGTTTTACTCGTTCAAGGAATAAGCCGTAGAGTGTTTCTGCTTGTCCAGAGGAAATAGAATCAGTGAAGGCTGCGATATCAGCGGGATGAATCATCTCGTTTTCGGGCTGTATGGCATTGCTGATCTTTGTTGTTGTCATCGGATAAACCATAAGGTTATAGGAATAACCAACGCATTTGAAGACCTAAAATATCAACACTTGCATCGTATTCGCCTGTTAGCGCGTAACCACTACTATCGGTATCGTTAAGGCTTGGATCGTCAACAAAGAGATGAGTATAGCCAGCATCAATTGTAATATTGTCTGAATACTTATAGCTGGCACCTATTGCAATCCATTTGCGATCTTGATCTGGGATTCTGGGTGTTCGATATTGATCGGAAACGGGTGTTTCGTCATAAGCAATACCACCGCGGAACGTCCAAGTATCATTATGTGCATAGGTAAAGCCTAAACCATAACGCATATTATTGTCCCATTTTTCCTCTTTACTACTGTTGAGGCGAACAGAATCTGTTGAGTTAATAGTTAATGCTTGGAAACGACTCCAGCGTGTCCAGCTAGCATCACCCATGATGGCCCACTTAGCATTGATTTGATGATGGAGAGCAAAAGAGGCTGATTCTGGTAAGGTTACTTTGCCATCTATATCACCGTTAGCAAAGCCTGCACCGCCTGCTACACCTTGAACTGCAGCATTATTAGGAATATCAAATGTTCCCTTGCCATGCAAATGATGAGAGATCTTTGAACGGTATGCTAAGCCAATGCGAGTTGCTTCGGTTACTTGATATATTAACCCCAAGTTGTAACCCCAGCTCCAATCATCAGCAGTTAGTTTTGCTTTACCGTCATAAGCTTGTGGTGCAGCGCATGCTCCTACGGATGCTGCAGCACAAACCGCACCAAAATCTACCGCTTGGGTAAGCTCAAGATCAACGTATTGTAGGTTTATCCCAAAACCCAATGACAGTTTTTCAGTTGTTTGGAATGCAAAGGATGGATTGATATTAATTGTTTTTAGATCTGATTTAATAGCATGATAACGACCGACCCAATTATCGTCATATTCTGTGACTAAGCCAAAAGGTGCGCTAATGCCGATACCTGTAACCATACGGTCATTCAGTCGATGAGCGTAATATAAATTTGGAACAATGCCGAGTGTGCCAGCATCATCGCCCTCGCCTGTGAGAGCCGAGCTGCCTAAAATGGCTGGCAGTGATGAACCGTCATTAGAAAAATCACTTTCGGGTTTGATAAAGTTTAAGGCAGTCGAAAATTCAGAGTTGGATAAATAGCTTAAACCGGCAGGATTAAAAAAGATTGTGCTAGCATCTTCAGCGACTGCGGCACTACCAGCAAAAGCACGACCTAAACCAGTAACACTTTGTTCGATAATTGCAAAGCCAGCAGCATAGCTCATTGAGCTTACTGTTGAGGCGATTAAAAAGCTGCCGAGTTTTAACTTATAGTGCTGTGCCATACCAGCTTACCTCTTTATAGAATTTTTATTGATTGATAGTGGAAATTAGCCTATGCATGTTTATGGTGCAAGTTTTATTGGCGTCGTTATTGGCGTTTAAATAACAGATCCCATACACCATGACCTAATTTATGGCCGCGTTGTTCAAACTTTGTTAGTGGACGATAGTCAGGGCGAGGGATATAACCAGATGCATCAGCGCAATTTATAAACTCACTACTATTAGATAAGTCCTCAAGCATTTGTTCTGCATAATGTTGCCAATCTGTCGCCATATGTAAATGGCCGCCTGTTTTTATTTTAGCGGCTAAAATAGCTACAAAAGAGGGCTGAATAATGCGCCGCTTGTGATGGCGTTTTTTATGCCATGGATCAGGGAAATAGAGTTGCACACGATCTAAGGTATTATCAGCAATACGGTGAGTTAGTAATTCAACGGCATCGGTACAAGCAACACGTAAATTCGTTAAACCTTGTTGGTCAATCGCTTTTAATAATTGACCGACACCTGGCCGATGCACTTCAACGCCTAAAAAGTCCTGCTTAGGTTGTTCAGCAGCCATTTGTGCAAGCGAAGCGCCATTACCAAAACCTATTTCTAATACTTTGGGTGCATCACGATCAAAAAGTTGATTGAGATCAATTAAAGAATCGCCATCATCAATAGCAAACTGTGGCCAGAGTTCATCAATGGCGCGTTGTTGACCTGGTGTTAAGCGGCCTTCACGACGTACAAAGCTACGTACGGTGCGTAGTGGTTTTCCTTCAATCATTATAATTTTTCTACCTATGTGTATGGTCTACTATATAGAGTAACTGTAAATATACGTACGATCATACATTAAACTTTCGAAAGTAATTTATATGTCATCAAGCTGTGTCGTAAGTAAGCAAGTTCAGCCTTGTTGTGATGAAGAACATCTATTAAGTATTATTATTCTACAACTACGGGTTGATCTTGATCTTAGTGAGTAGTACGACTCATTTTGTTAGCGCGAGGTGGGTGTAAGGATTTCTTAGTGAAAATGATCTACGCCATTGACAATTTAACGAGTAAAATATGAAATGTCTTTGCGCGTAAGGTATATTTTATTAGAGTCTGTTTTAGCTTTTTATGCACTATATTAATCTACGCTAGAGTAGATATAGCAACAGATTACTTTAATAACATGTCGTTATGAGAAACAATTTTCGTGGAAAATAATATCATTTCTACTTGTACTCACAGTCTCATATATTATTTTATTATCAGTAGTAAATTAATGTGGGGAGTAGATAAAACTGACCGTTTTGATTCGCTAGTCGTGCGAAAAAAGCCTATTCGAGTTAGAATGTACGGTGAATTTAGAAATGTAGAGTAGGTTTAGCTTTTGCTAAATCTCAAATAACGAGCACTTTGCTTGTTCAAATCAAGCAAAGCACAAAGAAGAGAAGGGTATCTATGGTTCATCCAGTATTAGAAGCAGTTACTAACGACATAATTGACCGAAGCCGTGTTAGTCGTGCGGCCTATTTAGCACGGATTGATGCCGCAGTAGAGACTGGGCCACATCGTGCTCAATTAGAATGTGGTAATTTGGCGCATGCTTTTGCTGCTAGTGCTGTTGGTGAAAAAGCGGACTTAACCGCTAATGTTAAAGCTAACATTGGTATCATTTCTTCTTATAACGATATGTTGTCAGCACATCAACCTTATAAAACCTATCCAGATTTAATTAAAAGAACGGCATTATTAGCTGGTGGTGTTGCACAATTTGCTGGCGGTGTACCTGCTATGTGCGATGGTGTGACACAGGGTCAGCCTGGTATGGAGTTATCGCTATTTAGTCGCGATGTTATCGCGATGTCATCGGCGATTGGCTTAAGTCACAATATGTTTGATGGCGCCTTATTTTTAGGTATTTGTGACAAAATCGTACCCGGTTTATTGATCTCTGCATTGAGCTTTGGTCATTTACCTGCGATCTTCGTACCTGGCGGTCCAATGCCAAGTGGCTTACCGAACAAAGAAAAAGTCCGTATTCGACAGCTTTATGCCGAAGGTAAAGTGGGCCGTGATGCTTTGTTAAAAGCCGAATCTGAGTCTTACCACAGTGCGGGAACCTGTACTTTCTACGGCACTGCAAACAGTAATCAAATGATGGTCGAAATGATGGGACTACATTTGCCTGGTAGTTCATTTGTCAATCCAAACACGCCATTACGTGATGCATTGACGGCAAGTGCGACAGAACAAGTTTTAAAATATACCGCGATGGGTGATGATTTCCGTCCAATGGGCTACATGATTGATGAAAAAGCGATTGTGAATGCGATGGTAGGTTTAATGGCAACAGGTGGTTCTACTAACCACACCATGCATTTAGTCGCTATTGCTCGCGCTGCGGGTATTATCATTAATTGGGATGATTTCGATAAAATTACTCGAATTATTCCATTGCTTACGCGCATTTATCCAAATGGTGATGCAGATATCAATCACTTCCAAGCTGCAGGCGGCATGAGTGTATTGATTCGTGAGTTGTTATCTAAAGGCCTAATGCACGAAGATATTATGACGGTCGCATCAACACGCGGCATGAATACGTATACACAAGAGCCAAAACTAGTTGATGGCAAATTGATTTGGGAAGAAGGTCCAGCTAAATCTTTAGATGCCGCTGTTATTAGTACCGTTGATGAGCCTTTCTCAACCACTGGCGGTTTGCACTTAATTCACGGCAATTTAGGTCGTGGTATGTCTAAAATATCTGCTGTGGCTGAAGAGCATCAAATTGTAGAAGCACCTGCTATGGTCTTTGATGATCAAGATGATGTAGTGGCTGCATTCAAACGTGGTGAAATGCAAAAAGATCTCATTGTAGTACTACGCTTCCAAGGACCGAAAGCCAATGGTATGCCTGAACTGCATAAACTGACGCCGCTATTAGGCTCATTACAAGATAAAGGTTTCCATGTTGCGATTGTCACGGACGGTCGTATGTCTGGCGCATCAGGTAAAGTACCGTCAGCCATACATATGTGTCCAGAATGTGAAGTGGGCGGTCCATTAACTCGGGTTCGCACAGGTGATATGCTGCATTTGAATACACGGACGGGTGATTTAAATATTTTGATTGATGATGAAGTATTTAACAATCGTACACAATGCATTAAAGGTAGTGTCGAGCATCATTATGGTATGGGACGAGAATTGTTTGATAGCTTCCGTCGTGGTGTTTCATCTGCTGAAACCGGTGCTATCAACATGTTTAACGTTGAATAAATACTAATTTAAAACTTTGGAAAAAATACAATGAGCTTAACTATTAAAGAAATTATGACTATCTCACCAATTGTTCCGGTGATGGTTATTAATAACGTTGAACATGCTGTGCCATTAGCAAAAGCCTTGGTTAAAGGTGGACTGAAAGTATTAGAAATTACATTGCGTACACCTGCCGCTTTAGAGTCTATTAGACGTATTAAAGCAGAAGTACCTGATGCTATTGTTGGTGCAGGTACAATTATTAACATTGAAACATTGAACCAAGCGATTGATGCTGGTGCACAATTTATTGTTAGTCCAGGTACAACCGATAAGTTAATTGATGCTGCAATTGCAACTGGTGTGCCTTTGTTACCAGGTATTGCTAACCCTAGTGACGCAATGCGTTTACTAGAAAAAGGTATTACAGCAATGAAGTTCTTCCCTGCGGAAGCGGCGGGTGGCGTGCCAATGCTGAAATCAATTGGTGCACCGATTCCACAAATTACATTCTGTCCAACGGGTGGTGTAAGCCAAAAAAATGTTAAAGAATACTATGGCTTATCAAACGTAGCCTGTGTTGGTGGTTCTTGGATGTGTGCAGCTAGCTTAGTGGATGCTGAGAACTGGGATGAAATTACCCGCTTATCTGCTGAAGCGGTTCAATTAGCAACGAGCTAGTTCATTTCTTAGCTGAAGAAAAGGGACTGTGAACATCAAGTTAATCTTGGTGTTTACGGTCCCTTTTTTGCTTCTGATGTATAAATTTCGACCTAAATTGTATAAATATTAATCAATGCCTTAACTAGTTCAAAATGAAGATCTTGGCATTAATACTCCACGTTGTAGCCAGTCATTAATCAAGGTTCGCGCGCCATCAATCACAAGCTGCGGATTGGGGTGTTGGAGTTCACGAGCAATGTATTCCGCAGCGATTTGACCTGTTAATCCCTCATGAAGTAAGTCGATAAGGCGTGCACTCACAGGATTCAGTTCCATGAAGGTGATGCTGTCTGCCTTGTTGCGGTAAACAAGTAAGTGGACAGGGCTGGGGTTTGCTTCGATAGGTTGAAAATCGGGACCTATCTGATGTACAGGATAGGTGTAGACTAAAGGCCATGCTAATGGAGAAATTTTAAACTGAGTGCCTAGTTTGTCTTGATTGGAATGAGGTTTCGCTAATTCGTCGTCAACATCATCTAAAACACTTAATGCTAATTCTACCCATTCATAATGTGCAAGTTCTTGAATGAAAGTAGGATCGTTAGCATTGTCACGTTCGCTTTCAAGATATGCCAGAAACTCACTAGAAATCTCGTGAAAAATGGGGGTTTTGCTGTGGTGTTTTATCATGAAGTCACGGATCATGCTGTGCCAAGCAGCATCGGAGGTAATTTGTCTTAAAACTGGGAAACCATTGGCAATAAAACCCTCGATATTATTGTAAAAAAGTTCACGATAAACTGCCATTCGCCTAGGTTCTATATTATCAGGCATGGTTTGGTTATCAGGATCGCGCAAGTAAGCTGCAAACTGATATTGGGTATCAATAAAGCTGGAGGTTTTAGGCTGTTGCGACATGAACTTGTTCCTGAATCGACTGATAATGACGGATTTTATCCACTTCATTGATTAACGTATCAAGTGATGGAATATTAAAATCGCGCTCTAATAACGTGGGCAGTACGCCGTGATGTTGATAAGTGAGTTCTAATAATTTCCAAACTGGATCGATGACATCTGCACCGTGGGTATCTACTTTAAGATCATCCGCTTCATCATAATGACCGGCGATATGTAAATAGGCGATACGCTCACTCGCTACAGACTTAATATAGCTTTCTGGATCATAGCCGTGGTTAATACTGTTAACGTAAATATTATTAACATCCAACAATAAGTCACAATTGGCTTGTTCAAGTACACCATTTAAAAAGTCAATTTCTGACATTTCTTGCCCTGGCGCCGCATAATAGGAGACATTTTCTATGATTAAAGGCCGCTCTAAAATTTCTTGAATCCGTCGTATGCGTTTGGCAACATAGTCAACCGCTTCTTGGGTGAAGGGAATAGGCATCAAGTCATAGAGATGTCCATCATCACTACAGTAGCTTAAATGTTCGCTATAAGAACGGATGTTGTGTTTATCGAAGAATTTTTTCAACCGGACTAAAAAGTCTTCATCTAGAGGTGCTGGGCTACCGATTGATAATGATAGACCATGACAGATCATGGGATAACGTTCGGCAAAGTGGGCAAATTTTTTACCAAATAGCCCGCCCATTTCCATCCAGTTCTCAGGTGCGACTTCGAGAAAGTCAGCAGGGTTATGGTCCAATGCATCAAGCTCATTCATAAAACTTCTGCGAAGGCCTAAACCAGCACCAGATATTGGGCACGAGGCTGTATTCATTAATTATCTCCTGATAGGCTTTATGCCATTATGACTAATGATAACGTTAAATGTTACAGGTAGATTTATGTTTTAGGCGGGATTAATTATTTAGAAACATGATGGATGGTTGCTCATGGCTTTAATATTAAGTGTCATTTTTTTGGTTGGAGCCGTACTTAGTGCTAAAATAATCGCTTTTAATTATCAGGAGCCTTACTTAATGGCTTTCGAACACATTCATCTACCTGAGAATGGCAGTGTTATTCGCGTTAATGCGGATTATTCTTTAATGGTACCTAATCAACCGATTATTCCATTTATTGAAGGTGATGGTATTGGCGTTGATATCACGCCAGCAATGATTTCGGTTATTGATGCTGCCGTTGAAAAAGCCTATGTCGGTGAGCGTAAAATTGCATGGATGGAAGTGTATGCTGGTGAGAAAGCAACCAAAGTCTATGGCACTGATCAGTATTTGCCTGAAGAGACAATTCAAGCATTAAAAGATTATGTTGTCTCGATAAAAGGCCCGTTGATGACTCCGGTGGGTGGAGGTATGCGCTCATTAAATGTGACTATGCGCCAAACGCTTGATTTGTACCTTTGCCAACGACCCGTTCGTTATTATCCCGGCACACCTAGCCCCGTTAAAGCGCCTGAAAAAATTGATATGGTTATCTTCCGTGAAAATTCAGAAGATATTTATGCAGGTATTGAATGGGCTGCAGAAAGTGCTGATGCTCAAAAAATCATCACATTTTTACAAGAAGAAATGGGCGTGACTAAAATCCGCTTTCCTGAAACCTCTGGCATTGGTATTAAACCTGTTTCGCGTGAAGGAACAGAGCGTTTAGTGCGTAAAGCGATTCAGTATGCAATTGATAATGACCGTGATTCAGTGACTATCGTCCACAAGGGTAATATCATGAAATTTACTGAAGGTGGTTTCAAACTTTGGGGTTATGAGCTTGCGGCAAAAGAATTTGCTGCGACACCATTAGATGGTGGTGAATGGAAGTCATTCAAAAATCCAAATACCGGTAAAGACATTGTGATTAAAGATTGTATTGCCGATGCCTTTTTACAAGAAATCTTGTTGCACCCGTCTGCTTACGATGTCGTCGCGACATTAAATTTAAATGGTGATTATATTTCTGATGCCTTAGCGGCTCAGGTTGGTGGTATTGGTATTGCTCCTGGAGCAAATCTATCCGATTCAATCGCTATTTTTGAAGCAACGCATGGTACAGCGCCTGCTCTAGCAGGCAAAAACATGGCAAATCCATCGTCATTAATCTTGTCAGCCGAAATGTTATTACGTCACCTAGGCTGGCTCGAAGCAGCAGATTTAGTGGTCGCAGGAGTGGCGGGCGCCATTATGAATGCTCAAGTTACCTGTGACTTGGCCGAGATGGTGGGTGTTCCAGCCCTAAGTAGTAGTGATTACGCGGCCTCAGTTATTAACAATATGTAATCGTACTGTTGAGAAAAGTGTGAACTGAACTCAGCATATATAAATTTAATCCTTAAGGAAATTAAAATGAAAGTAGCAGAAAATACCGTTGTAGTTATTGACTACACTTTGACTAATAACGAAGGTGAAGTGATTGATACGTCTGATGGTGCAGGTCCATTAGCTTATTTACAAGGCTTTGGTAACATCATTGACGGCCTTGAAGAAGCATTAGAAGGTAAAGAAGCTGGTGACAAAGTTAAAGCCAGCATTGAGCCTGCAAAAGCGTATGGCGAACGTCATGATGAAATGGCACAAGAAGTACCAAAAGAGCTTTTTGGTGGTGTTGATAACATCGAACTAGGCATGCAATTTGAATCTGAAACAGATGATGGCCCTGTGATGGTGACGGTTGTTGCGATCAGTGATGATATGGTGACAGTTGATGGTAATCACCCTTTAGCTGGTGTTCATTTGAACTTTGACGTTACCATTCGTGAAGTTCGTGAAGCCACGGAAGAAGAATTAGCACATGGTCATGTACATGGTGATGGCGGTCATCACCACTAAGCAATAGTTCTTTATCAATGTCGATGATGGTTAAAGTAAGCTGAGAACACCGTATAATTTAATATAGATTGTTCGCATCATTTCACTGTTACGACGTTGAATTAAAACCATTTGTTTAAGTAAAGCGATAAAACAAAGACGGGCTTTTATAGCTCGTCTTTTTAATTTCTAATATAGCTAGAATAAATATATGCAAAATCACACTGAATTAAACCAGCAATTTGGCATTAAAGATCAACTCCAGTTTAGTCAGGGGGATAATGGCTTTGTAATGATTGATATTTCGAATCAGTATGCCAAAGCTCGAATTTCTACCTACGCTGGTCAGATCGTTTCATATCAACCTCATGATGAGTCGGAAGACCTATTTTTCCTAAGTGATAAGGTAATATATCAGGAAGGTAAGGCGATTAGAGGTGGTGTACCTATCTGTTGGCCATGGTTTGGTGATGATACCTCGGGGTTTGAACGGCCGCCACATGGCTTTGTACGCAATCAGCAGTGGCATATATTGTCTACTGAAGTGCTAGAAGATGGTAGAACAAGTGTTAGTTTAGTGACGACGGATAGTGATATGACTCGCGAGTTATGGCACTATGAATTTAATCTGGAACTGCAGTTTATTATCGGTCCTGAGCTTGAATTAAGCTTAAAAACAAAAAATACGGGTAAACAATTTTTTACGATCACCCAAGCTTTACACACTTATTTTAAAGTGAGTGATGTAAGTAATGTTTTAATTAAAGGCCTTGATGGTAAACCATATATTGATAAACTCGATTCGTTCGCTATTAAGCAACAAACAGATGATATTACAGTCTCACAAGAGATCGATAGAATCTATCAAAAAGCACCTAAGGAAGTGTCGTTAAGTGATAGTGGTTTTAATCGCACGATCACTATTGCATCTTATGGCAGTGATACGACGGTGGTGTGGAATCCTTGGGCGACTTCAAGTAGTAATATGGCAGATTTAAGTGAAGAAAGTTATCGAAACTTTGTATGTGTTGAAACTGCAAATGTGTTTACAGATAGCTTGACTATCATCCCCGCTGGCCGTGAACATGTTGTTACAACCGTGTTTAGCATTAGCAAGTTTGGCGTAAATGGTCTCGGTTAATAAATAACCATTGAATAGCAATAATGGGAATGGCTGACAGTATTTTACCATCGAGTAATAACTGATAGACCTCATTAAATTTCATGGTAGTCACTGCGATATCTTCATCTTCATGATCTAAGCCATGAAGGCCGCCGATATGAGTCGTATCAACTCTGCCATAGAACAAGCTTAATAATTCTGATGTGCCACCCGGTGAGGTGAAAAAGTCATTTATTTTGATTAATTGCTGTATTTCGCAGCCAGCTTCTTCAATTGATTCTCGATAAGCTACTTCTTCGGCTGTTTCACCCGGTTCAATAGCGCCTGCTACGATTTCTAATAACCACGCCTGTTCAGGCATTTGCATGGCACCAATTCGAAACTGTTCGATGATGACGACCTCATCGCGTATTGGGTCATAAAGCAAAACAGCAACGCAATTACCACGTTGAAATAGCTCTCGGGTAATGACTTGGCTCCAACCGCCTTTGTATAGGGTATGTTTAAGTGTGTAGCTTTTCATGCTAAAAAAGCCGTCATACTGCGTTTTTTCTTCGAGAATAGTAAACTTTTTTTCAGCCATGACTTACCTATAGTGAGAGTGGTCTTATTTAGGTATAAAGCCCGATTTAACGTCATTAATTGGCGTAAAGATATCTGTAGTAGAGATACCTTTTAAGCGACGAAGACTAGCAGTAAAGACAGTACCATCTTTTTCAGTATGTTCTAGTTTTACAGGTAGATAATTAAGTGCAGGTGCACACCATAATATTGTTTGCCGTTTACTGGTTTCATCACGCAGACGCTTTAGTTTTATCGTCTTTATTCTACCTAGCGGAGTGAGGATGGTCTCTTCGGCCATAAGGTTGATGGTATAGGTTTTAATTTTTCCACCATCAGCGATACGATAGTTATATTGGTTTTTGCCTTGATTTAGCTCCATCATCAAAGCCAGCTGATAGACTAATTTATCTAGGGTATAAGGTTCGAGATCCAGCTGCCAAGGATAATTTTTGTCATCAATATAAAGTTGTTGTGATTGCCAATCAAAGTCGAGCTTAAGGTACTTTTCTTTTTTACCGCCACTACGTTGATATAAATAATGTTTTGGTTGGATCTTGTCATTAACCATTGACCAGGTACTTATTTCTTCAATTAAGTCAGGTTTGAAAAAGGCAAAGAGCCCTTGTGCTTGTGTTGCCGACGTGAATTCACGTGAGCCATCACTATTACTAGATAAACGTTGTTGCAAATCACCTGCTTGCATGCCGTTTAGCATAACGAGGTAGTTGGCTGAAAAGTCAGGAAGTTCTTGTGCTGCTACGCACAAAGGCATTAAAAGTATAAAAGTGAGTATTTTGCGTAACATGTTACGACTTAGTCACCAGCTTATTAATGGCTTCAGGGTAAAGCTTATGTTCTTGTTCAAGTACTCTGGCCGCTAAAGTATCGGCAGTATCGGTGCTTAAAACAGGTACTTTAGCCTGTAAAATAACAGGGCCTGCATCAAGTTCAGCAGTGACAAAGTGCACACTAGCACCATGCTCTGTTTCGCCGGCATCAATAGCACGTTGATGCGTATCCATCCCCTTAAACTTGGGTAATAACGCTGGATGAATATTAATCAGTTTATTAGCGTAGTGTTCAACAAACTCTGTTGTTAAAATTCGCATGAAGCCGGCTAAAATGACTAAATCTGGCGTGTAGGTATCAACCTTACTCGCCATAGCGTGGTCAAAACCTTCACGAGATGTAAAGGTTTTGTGATCAATTATTGCGGTATCAATTCCTGCCTGTTGAGCAAACTCAATACCCGCCGCATCGGGACGATTACTAATGACTGCGGCTATTTTCACGGGTAATGAGCCGTCATTAACCGCGTTGACGATAGACATCATATTGCTGCCACGGCCTGAAATCAGGATGACAATACGGGGTGTTTTATCTGCCATAGTTGAGCTTGTACTCACCATTATTTATTAATGACAACATGAGGAACTGTTTGCTCTGATTGTTCAATATGACCAATCTGGTAGGCTGATTCTCCATACTCTGCCAATAATGACAAAGTTTGTTCTACATCAGTTTGAGCGACGCAAACCACCATACCAATACCATTGTTAAATGTACGATACATTTCTTCGTCGATAACATTACCTTGGTCTTGTAGCCAGTCAAATACAGCAGGTCGTTGCCAACTATTTGCATCAATTACAGCACAGACATTTTCTGGCAGTACGCGAGGAATATTTTCCAATAAACCACCGCCAGTGATGTGAGATAAGGCGTGAATATTAACTTTATCATTAAGTTGCAATAAAGACTTAACGTAAATTCGTGTTGGTGCCATTAGGTGTTCACCTAAAGTGCTACCGGCAAATGGTGTTGATAATTCATCTTGGCTGCGTTCAAGAATTTTACGAATAAGTGAATAACCATTTGAGTGAGGACCAGAAGATGCGATGCCAATAATGACGTCACCAACAGCAACTTGGCTGCCATCTATGGCTTTGTCTTTTTCAACAATGCCGACACAAAAACCAGCAAGATCATAGTCGCCATCTTCGTACATGCTTGGCATTTCTGCGGTCTCACCACCGACTAATGCGGCGCCCGCTAATATACAACCATCTGCTATGCCTGAAACGACTGACTCTGCAACATCAATATCGAGTTTACTGGTGGCATAATAATCTAAGAAGAATAAGGGTTCTGCGCCTAGTACAATAATGTCATTGGCACACATGGCGACAAGATCGATACCGATAGTGTTGTGAATGCCTGATTCGATAGCAAGACGTAATTTAGTGCCTACACCGTCTGTTCCAGACACTAAGACAGGTTGTTTATAGCGATCAAGTGGCAATTCAAACATACTACCAAAGCCACCTAGGCCGGACATGACGCCAGGACGGCGCGTTCTGACTGCATGAGGTTTAATGCGATCGACTAGGGCGTTTCCGGCTTCGATATCTACGCCTGCATCGCGATAGCTCAGTGATGAAGAAGTTGAAGTCTTAGTGTCGGCCGAGTTTGTCATAGGTCAGTTCCTGAGATTGGTCACATTGCTTGAAACATTTTCTTTTACAGATGTTTCGAGCAAAGCTTTAAAATAAATAAAACGGCATTCACGCCAGTAAAAACAGCGTGATAGAATACCACAATGCATAAAATTATTTTCATTGTACTATCATTGTTTGCAACTAGCAGTTTTGCCACTGAGCTCGTGGATATCTATCAATCACAACTAGCCGTTGCTAATCAAGAATCTCTGGAGCGGGAGCGAGTTTCGCCAGATATCTTGCGTCAAGTTTTACTGAAGGTGGTGGGCGATCGATCGGTGTTAGATGCGGCTAATTTGACGCCGATATTATCTGATGTCGGTTCTCTCGTTCAGCAATCTCAATATCTACGATTATCTGAAACAGTCGATGATTTAATGCAGCCTGACCAGCTGGCTTTATCACTTTCATTTAATGAGGCGGCAGTTAATCAAACGCTGACAAATAATGGTTTGCCGATCTGGTCTAAATCACGTCCCGATGTCATGATCTGGGTGGCCATTGATGATGGGCTGGCACGACGGATTTTAACTGCGGATGATGACGCCTCACATTATACCTACAGCTTAGAACGAGCAGCAGCTCGACGTGGACTACCGATAGTGTTACCAATAATGGATCTACAAGACCAGAGCCAAATAAGTCCAGATGTGCTTTGGACGGGCGTTGCTGGCCCAGTTGAACAAGCCTCGCAGCGCTATGGCGTTAAAATTATTTTATTGGCACGTATCACGATTTTAACCAATGATATGGTGCATATTGACTGGCAGTCGATGGGTAATGGTGCTACCGAACAGTGGCAGTCTGAAGGAGAAGTTAGCCCGACCTTAGCAACAGGGATCGATGAATTTACAGATAGGTTGGCTAGGGGTTTAACTCAAGTTGTCACTAGCCAAGATCAGAGCCCAATATCTAGCTTAGAGATAAATAGTGTAAGGGATTATGCTGATTATTCACGCACGATGACCTATTTAGCCAGTTTACAGTACGTTTCAGATCTTCAAATGGTGACACTAGAGGATGATAAATTGGTCGTCACTATGCAAATAAAAGGTGATAAAGCGGTTTTAACACGCACATTAGCTATTGATCACGTTATAGAACAAGAAAGTGCTGCCGGCACTGTTGATGATGTCATGCATTATCGGTTATTACCTTGAACTGGAGCCAACTTCCCAATCTCATATCACTACTAAGAATTATTCTTGTCATTCCCGTTGTTTGGGCTTTGGTGACTGCTAATTTTTTTATAGCGTTAGTATTGTTTGCGGTCGCTGGGTTTTCAGATGCATTGGATGGCTTTCTTGCTAAGCATTATCACTGGGAATCACGGCTTGGTTCAATACTCGATCCCCTAGCGGATAAGCTATTATTAGTGGCGAGTTTTGCAACGTTAACGTGGTTGGGTTTTTTACCTCATTGGTTACTTTGGATGGTGTTGGGACGCGATGTATTGATTGTAGCGGGTGCGTTGGCTTATCACTATTTAGTGGGAAAATTTGAGCTCTTGCCCTTATGGAGCAGCAAGATCAACACTGCATTGCAAATCAGCCTAGTATTACTCGTTATATTTCAGCAGCAAGGGCTATTTGATGCCCAGCAATGGATAACGATTATGGTATGGCTGGTGGTGGCGAGCATCGTCAATAGTGGAAGTGAATACCTTATTGTGTGGGGAGTTCGTGCATGGAAGTCAAACAAGGGCCAAAGATGACGGATAGTAATAAATTATTATTAATGATTGCTACAGTGATAGCGAGCTGGTTGTTTTATCAATTGAGCCCGGTTTTAATGCCATTTTTCATGTCGGCATTATTAGCCTATTTAGCGGATCCTATTGTTGATAAGTTAGAAGCTAAAAAATTATCGCGCACATTGTCAGTATCCATTGTGTTTACTGTTTTATCCTTAGTGGCTTTATTATTGTTACTGGTAATATTACCGCTGTTATCGGCTCAAATAGCTGCCTTATTTAAGCGTTTGCCAGATTATTTGTCTGTATTTCAAGCTACGGTTGTGCCGTGGTTGAATTCAATGGGGTTACCTGTCGACTCCATTGACATCAATACCGTTAAACAGGCTTTAACAACATATTGGTCTGAAGTAGGGCAGTTTGCTGGCGGTGTATTTAGTTATATTACAGGCTCAGGTGTAGCGGTCTTGCAATGGTTGGCTAATCTTATTTTAGTGCCGGTTGTGACCTTCTATTTATTACGTGATTGGGATCTGATTGTTGCACGGTTTAGAGAATTATTACCTCGCCGCCATGCAGCAAAATTTATCGAACTGACCTTAGAATGCGATGATATGTTAGCAGCCTTTATCCGCGGTCAGTTGATGGTCATGTTTGCACTCTCGACTATTTATACGGTCGGTCTGGCGTTGATTGGATTGGAGTTATCCTTACTGGTTGGGGTTGTTGCTGGCGTGGTGAGCTTTGTGCCATATTTAGGCTTGATTGTTGGCATAGGTTTAGCGGGACTCGCTGCTTTTTTCCAGTTTCACGAATGGTTGCCAATCGTTCTTGTTGTATTAGTGTTTGGCGTCGCTCAAGTGGTAGAAGGTGTGGTGCTGACCCCTCGTTTTGTCGGTGAACGTATTGGTTTACATCCTGTCGCAGTCATTTTTTCTGTATTAGCGGGTGGCCAATTATTTGGTTTTACGGGCGTATTGCTAGCTCTGCCTGCGGCAGCTGTTATCATGGTCCTTTTACGTCATGCACATCGACGTTACCTTAGTAGCCAGATTTACTCATAAGATCTCATAATGAAAATATCAGCCACGCAATTACCTTTGCGTTTGAATCCACAAGAAGTATATCGACTTGATAATTTTTACTTTAGCCAAGCTGAAGTAAAACAGGCGTTGCTTGCGTTTTGCGAGCTAACTACGCTCGATTTTCTCTATCTATGGGGTGATAAAGCATCAGGTAAATCGCATTTATTAATGGCAGCAATAGATCATATTCAAAAACAGCAAGCTGGCAAACGCATCGTGTATTTGCCCTTAGCAGAATTAGTAGCATCAAGCTCGCCAGAAGTATTGCAATCATTAGAGCAATTAGACTTATTGTGCCTTGACGAATTGGAAGCGATTGTAGGCATAGCAGAATGGGAAGAGGCTATTTTTCATTGTTTTAATCGGCTACAACAGACAGGCTGTAAATTACTTATCGCTTCTAACCATAATCCAGCGACGATTAAAATTCAGCTTGCTGACTTACGCTCCCGTTTAGCAACAGGTTTAGTGTATCAATTAGAAATTTTGGATGATGAGGCCAAACAACAAGCTTTAATTGTCCAAGCACAAGTACGTGGCCTAGATTTACCTAATGAAGTTGCACAGTATTTATTACGTCACCATAGTCGCGATATTCATGTATTAATGGACTTATTACGTGATCTCGATAAAGCCTCTATGGCAGCAAAGCGTAGGTTGACGATACCTTTTATCCGTCAAGCGCTTAAGTAAAAAGTGGCTAGAAATGAGCTAACCATTGTCTTGCCTGGATTGGCCAGAATAGTCGGACAAGAGATTAATGCAAACAGTGTTCCACCCGTTCTAGCTAAAATAATTAAAAAAGCACGCTTTGACGCTGATGTAACAAGCTTAGCCCGAATATTATTTAATCACTTTAGCCAAACACCGCTCACTGTGACCGATTTACCTGTCGTCAGTTTAATGAGTCCTAGCTTGCCAGCGATAAAAGCAGACCCTTGTTATCTACATCCGGATCGTGATCGCCTACTTGTGTTTGCGGACAACTTAGATATAACAGAACAAGAAAGCACTGCATTAATAGCTGAAATTCAACCACTATTGGAAGAATTTAACGGGCAACTTCTCTCATTACAATCTGATAGTTGGTTATTAACATTAGCCGACATGCCTAAACTGAGCTTCACCGCCTTGCCGGAAGTCAATGGCAAAGCTGTCGATACTCATTTACCACAAGGTGCCGATCAACGGTCATGGATACGCCTGTGGAATGAAATTCAAATGCAACTTTATAATGCGGATATTAACCAGCAACGTATTGCTGCGGGTAAGTTACCGATAAACAGTGTGTGGTTTTGGGGAGTAGGAAGGTTTATTGCTCAAAAAAATGCGTGGTTAAGTGTGCAAGGCACTGGTCAACTTCTAAGCCAGTTGGCTGAACAATCAGGCGTTAAGTTGAATCAAAACTCAGATTGGTCGGGCAGCTTACCGAGCTTACTCAATTCGGGTAAGCATTTGTGGGTGTTAGATGAATTGGATCTTGAAGCGGATTGGCAACAGAAACTCCAGCAATTTAATGATACGAATCTGCAACTTTTATGGCAGCAGCTACAACGTAGAAAAATGTCAAAAATCACCCTGCAAATCCCCGAATATGGTCAGTATGTCTTAACACCGTTCGACGTTTGGAAATTTTGGAAATAATGAATGAAACAATAAAACAACGTGACGCCTCGGGTTGGGAAGACTTACCGAAAACATGGCCGGATAGTTTACGGCGCGTAATGGCTGCGCGAGGTATTCAAACCGAATCTGATGTGAGTTATTCGCTTAGCGAACTGCCTAAACCGTCATTAATGCTAGGTATGGAAACAGCCGTGATATTGTTGGCGAAAGCTGTCATGACGCAACAGCGCATTATGATTGTTGCTGATTTTGATACCGATGGTGCGACTAGCTGTGCGGTCGCAATCCGAGGTTTACACGCCATGGGAGCTCAGCATATTAGGTATATTGTGCCTAATCGCTTTGTCCATGGTTATGGACTGACACCTGAGTTATTGGCTGAAGTACCAGAACAACAACAACCCGATTTATTACTGACGGTAGATAACGGCATTGCCAGTATTGCTGGTGTCGAAGCGGCCCATGCTCGCGGGATTAAAGTATTAATAACCGATCATCATCTACCAGGTGAAGTGTTGCCTAAGGCTGATGCGATTATTAACCCTAATCAAGATGGCGATGAGTTTCCTAGCAAAAGCATGGCGGGCGTTGGCGTGTGTTTTTATTTATTGCTAGGTTTACGTCAGTATTTACGAACACAAAATTGGTTTAAACAACAGGCTATTGAAGAGCCAAAATTAAACAGCCTATTAGATTTGGTTGCTCTTGGTACCGTGGCTGATGTTGTGCCCTTAGATAAACTTAATAGAACCTTGGTTAACTTGGGTTTAGCCCGAATTAGAGCAGGGAGAGCATGTGCAGGTATTAACGCCTTAATTGAAGTATCAGGCCGTGACCAGCGAACCCTAGCATCACAAGACATGGGATTTTCAATTGCACCGCGTTTAAATGCGGCAGGACGATTAGAAGACATGGGGATGGGGATTGAAACATTATTAATGAACAATCCAACTGAGGCACTGTCTGCCGCACATGTGTTGGATGACATTAATATTCAACGGCGTGTGGTTGAACAAGATATGCAAGCCGATGCCTTAACGATGTTAACCTCAATGTCGTTTGATGAGAACAAGCCCCCATTAGGCTACTGCTTGTATGATAAGCAATGGCATCAAGGTGTGATTGGCTTATTAGCCTCTCGTATTAAAGAACGTCAACACCGACCAGTGATTGCTTTTGCTCCCGGAAATGAAGGTGAAGTGAAAGGTTCGGCACGTTCCATTCCCGGTGTGCATATTCGTGATGTTTTGGCGCTGGTTTCTAGCCAAGCACCCACGGGCATGTTAACCCGCTTTGGTGGGCATGCTATGGCCGCAGGTTTAACGCTAGCGATGAAAGATTTGCCATTATTTGAGCAATTGTTTTTATCGGTCTTACAACAAACCGTTGACCCTGCAGTATTACAGGCAGAATTATTATCAGATGGTGAACTAGCGGCTAATGATATTTCATTACAACTGGCAGAATTATTGCCCACCGTTGCGCCGTGGGGTCAGTGTTTTGCCGAGCCACAGTTTCATGGTTATTTTACCGTTACCGAAATTAGAGCCGTTGGCCAACAGCAGGATCATTTACGTTTAACTCTAGATGTTGGTAATGGACAACGTGTTACAGCCATGGCTTTTCGCCAATTACAACCAATATGGTTGGCAAAGGGCGGAACGGCACTTATTCGTTATCGCCTAGCAGTGAATGATTTCAGACAGCAACGCACAGTGCAGTTGCTGGTGGATAATTTACTCGAACCATGATGGAAAACGATGATTTTATCGAGATAAAACTTGGGTAAATAATGAAGCCATCATTGCATAATCAGACACCCAGAGAGTTACAGATGAGGCATGCACCAAAGCTGATTTTTGTCGCACTATAGTGGTGCGGTAACAGGATGTTTATTCTAATGTAGAACACTATTTTCTTCTAATCCCTATAGCTATCAGATAGATATATAGTTAGGCACGATATGTGCTTTAAAGCCCAAATAAAGTTAATAATAATTTGAGGCTTGCATGAGTAACAAACAAACATTAGTAGTAATTGGCAACGGAATGGTCGGTCAAAACTTTTTAGTCAGTTTGATGGCCAGTGATATTAAAGAAAATTATGATGTCGTCACTTTTTGTGAAGAGCCAATTCCTGCTTATGACCGTGTGCATCTAAGTGAGTATTTCGCGGGTAAATCTGCTGCCGAATTATCTTTGGTAGAAGAAGGTTTCTTCGAGAAAAATAACATCACGATTCATTTAAGTGACAAAGCAACGGTTATTGATCGTGCTAATAAAACGGTCACTTCTGAACAAGGTAAGATTATTTCTTACGATAAGTTAGTGTTAGCCACCGGTTCAAATGCCTTTGTACCACCGATTCCCGGTAATGATCGCGAAAATTGCATTGCATATCGTACGATTGATGATCTAGATGAGATGAAGGCAGCGGCTAAATCATCGAAAGTCGGTGCGGTAGTCGGTGGCGGTTTGTTAGGCCTTGAAGCAGCAAAAGCATTACAAGATTTAGATTTAGTCACGCATGTCGTGCAATTTGGTCCAAGACTTATGTCTGCACAATTAGATGATGGCGGCGCAGGCTTATTAAAACAAAAAATCGAAGAGTTAGGTGTATCGGTTCTTGTTGATAAGAATACGATAAAAATCGTTGATGGTGATGAATGTAAACATAAAATGATGTTTTCTGATGGCACTGAATTAGAAACAGATTTGATTTTATATTCGGCAGGAATTCGTCCTCGTGATGATCTCGCCTCTCAATCTGGTTTAAAAATCGCAAATCGCGGTGGCGTTATTATTGATGATCACTGTTTGACCTCAGACAAAGATATTTACGCTATTGGCGAATGTGCCTCATGGAACGATCAAACCTTTGGTTTAGTTGCACCTGGTTATGCGATGGCGCGAACAGTGGTTAATCAACTTGCTGGTGGCGATGCCTTTTTCACTGGCGCCGATATGAGCACTAAATTGAAATTGAACGGGGTTGATGTCGCCAGTATTGGTGATCCCCATGCTTCTGCGCCGGGTTCATTGGTTTATACCTACCAGAATGGTGTAGAAGGTATTTATAAACGGCTGGTGGTCAGTAAAAACAATAAATTATTACTTGGTGCGGTATTAGTCGGTGATGCATCGGGTTATCCGATATTGTCACAATATTATCTTAATGAAATTGATCTGCCGAGCAACCCTGACTCCTTAATCTTGCCAGCACGTTCGGATGCATCTGTAGGTTTAGGGCCTGATGCTTTACCTGCGGCTGCTCAAATCTGTTCGTGTTTTGACGTAACAAAAGGTGATATTTGTTCTGCAATTGAAGGTGGCTGCACGACGCTGGGTGGATTAAAAGCAGACACTAAAGCTGGTACGGGATGTGGCGGCTGTGTGCCCTTATTAAAATCAGTATTAGATTGCGAATTAGAAAAAGCAGGGTTTGAAGTAAACACAGATATTTGTGAACATTTCGCCTATACCCGTCAAGACTTATATAACCTGATCATGGTTGAAGAAATTAAAACGTTCAGCGAATTATTAACTAAACACGGTTCTGGTAAAGGGTGTGAAATTTGTAAGCAAACAATTGGTAATATTTTGGCATCGTACTGGAATGAATATGTCCTTAAAGAAGATCATCTAGGCCTGCAAGATACCAACGATACCTTCTTAGCGAATATGCAAAAAGATGGTACCTATTCTGTTGTACCTCGTATGACCGGTGGTGAAGTCACACCAGAAGGGCTAATTGCGATTGGTCAAATCGCTAAAAAATATGGCCTTTATACAAAAGTAACCGGCGGGCAGCGGGTTGATATGTTTGGCGCGCGTGTTGATCAGTTACCTTTGATTTGGCAAGAGTTGATCGATGCCGGTTTCGAAAGTGGTCATGCATACGGTAAATCATTACGTACTGTTAAATCGTGTGTCGGTAGTACATGGTGCCGTTTTGGTGTCGATGACAGTGTTGGCTTGGCTGTTGAACTTGAAAACCGTTACAAAGGTTTACGTTCACCACATAAAATCAAGTTTGCTGTTTCTGGTTGTACGCGTGAATGTGCTGAAGCACAAAGTAAGGATATCGGCATCATCGCCGTTGAAGGTGGTTGGAACTTATATGTGTGTGGTAATGGCGGTATGAAACCACGTCACGGTGATTTGTTTGCGACCAACCTAGATAAAGAAACCTTAATCAAATACATCGACCGCGTGTTGACGTTCTATGTTCAAACGGCTGATAGAATGCAACGGACATCAGTCTGGATGGAGAATATGGAAGGTGGCTTAGATTATCTGAAATCCGTGATTATTGATGACAAACTTGCTATTTGTGACAAGCTTGAAGACCAAATGCAACGTGTCGTTGATACTTATCAATGTGAATGGAAAACAACAATTGCTGATGAAAGCAAAGTGAAACGTTTCCGTCACTTTGTGAACAGTGACAAACATGATGAAAACATTATTTTTGTTGAAGAACGAGGACAAGTTCGTCCCGCCAATATAGAAGAACGTGAATTATTAAAAGCGGAGATTGCATAATGAGCAAGTGGATTGATGTGTGTAGTGTGAAAGACTTGCAGACAAACTCTGGTGTATGTGCTTTAGTAGAAACAGAACAAGTAGCGATATTTTATATGGCAGATAACGCGATTTATGCCATTAATAACTATGACCCTTTTGGAAAAGTCCACGTATTGTCGCGAGGAATGATCGGCGATATTAAAGGTGAACCCATGGTGTCTTCTCCGTTATATAAACAGCATTTCAGTCTTAAAACGGGCGTTTGTTTTGAAGATGAAAGTGTGCGGGTTGCCAGTTATAGAATTCGTATAGATGGTGACCGAGTGGAAGTAAACCTTAATGGAGCAGCTCAATGATTCTTGATTACTATATCGCCGATGTATTTACTAAACAGGTCTTTGCTGGTGCACAAATAGCCGTTTTTCCTCATGCGGATGATTTAACTGATACACAAATGGCCTTGATTGCCAGTGAAATGAACTTGTCTGAAACTGTGTTTGTTTCAAAGCCAAGCGCCGGCACTACAACGCGAAGAATGCGAATTTTCTCACCCTTAGCTGAAATTGATTTTGCTGGACATCCTATTATTGCGACAGCATTTGTATTGGGTGCGAGTGGTGATATTGAACTTGCCGATGGTATTACCTCGCTTACGTTTATTCAAAATGCGGGTGAAATCGACGTTAATTTATCATCAAAAAATGGACAGCCGACGTTTGTTCAGTTTTCGAGAAAAGTCTCGTCAATTATTGACCGATATGCACCTTCTGATCTTGAATTGGCTGATTTTTTATCAATTAAACCGGAAGACATTGATAATAAAAAATATTCAACACGTTTAGTATCTTGTGGCTTTCCGTATTTAATCGTACCAGTGTGGAATTATGAAACAGTAAGAAAAGCACGGTTTAACTATGCTGCTTGGAGTAAGTCAGCAGCACCACAAACAGCGGCTTTGGAAATATTATTATTTTCACCTAAAACGCCTTATATGGATTCTAACTTTAACGCGCGATTATTAGGACCTAATATCGGTATTCATGAAGATCCTCCTGTAGGTAGTGCAATGCCAGCCTTTGCCTCTTACTTATGTTCACACGATTTCACGCAACAAGGCACCCATACCTTTGCCGTTGATCGTGGCGATGATAAAAATAGACGTAGTGTGCTAAATATTGAAATGGATCACAAAGCACAAGCCGAACTCACATTACGAATTGGTGGTGAAGCCGTATTAGTGGCCGAAGGCAAAATGCATATTCCCGACATTATTGATTAATTGTTTGTAGTTTAATGAAAGAGAAATTAGTCCTTATTGGTAATGGTATGGCAGGTATGCGAACAGTTGATGAACTGTTAAAACTTGCCCCTAATAAATACGATATAACGGTATTTGGCGCGGAACCTCATGGTAATTACAATCGTATTATGTTGTCGCCAGTATTAGCGGGTGACAAAAAGATTGATGAAATTATTATTCACGATCTACAGTGGTATCAGGACAAAGGCATTACCCTACATATCGGCAAAACAATTACTGCCATTGATCGTATCAACCAAACGGTGACAACGGATGACGGTACCCAAGCCAATTACAATAAGCTGATTCTAGCAACGGGTTCTAATCCTGTTATCTTGCCAGTTGAAGGCAAGCAGCTAGAAGGCGTGATTAGTTTTCGTGATATTAATGATGTCAATATCATGATTGAAACAGCCAAAACGCATAAAAAAGCAATCGTTATTGGTGGTGGATTACTGGGTTTAGAAGCGGCAAATGGCTTAATGATTCAAGGCATGGATGTCTCCGTTGTACACCGAAGTAATACCTTAATGAACCAACAATTAGATCAGGCTGCCTCAGACTTAATGCTTGAACAATTACAAGCCAAAGGCATGCACTTTTTGATGAATCACGATACGGCGGAATTGCTCGGTAAAGATCGTGTTGAAAAAGTACGTTTTAAAGATGGCAGTGAAGTAGAAGCAGATTTAGTGGTTATGGCTGTAGGCGTTCGTCCTAATATTGAATTAGCTAAGGAAGCGGGCATTATGTGTGAACGTGGTGTGCTGGTGGATGACACGCTTAAAACATACGCCAAAAATACTTATGCGGTGGGTGAATGTGTGCAATATCGCAATGAAACCTTTGGCCTTGTAGCGCCACTCTATGAACAAGCCAAAGTGTGTGCTGCACAGTTAGCTAATCTGGGGGGCGAAAAATACAAAAGCTCGGTCACAGCAACAAAATTAAAAGTCACGGGCATTAACCTATTTTCCGCCGGTGATTTTATTGGTGATGAGTTGACTGAATCATTGGTATATCAAGATAAATCTCGACACATTTATAAAAAGCTGGTGCTGAAAGAGAATAAAATTATTGGTACTTTACTCTATGGCGATACCACTGATGGTAATTGGTACTTTTCTTTATTGGGCGAGCAGAAAGATATTTCAGCATATAGAGAGGATATTTTATTTGGTCAACATCAGGTTGATGAGGATCGATTATGATTAATGCAGTAAGCACATCGACCACCTGTCCTTATTGTGGCGTGGGATGTGGTGTATTAGCGACGCATAATGAGGATGGTACATTCTCGATTAAAGGTGACACAACCCATCCGGCTAATTTAGGTCGCCTCTGCTCAAAAGGTTCTGCTTTAGCTGATACGGTGGATCTCGATGGTCGTTTACTGCATCCCTTAGTTAATGGCGAACAAACATCATGGGACACAGCTTTAGATGCGGTTGCTAATGGCTTTAAAAAAGTCATTGATGAACATGGCCCTGACGCAGTGGCTTTTTATGTGTCAGGCCAACTGTTAACAGAAGATTATTACGTTGCTAATAAGTTGATGAAAGGCTTTATTGGTAGTGCCAATATTGATACCAATTCACGCTTATGTATGTCTTCAGCAGTAGCGGGATATAAACGTGCCTTTGGTAGTGACTCGGTACCGTGCAGTTATGAAGACTTAGAAAATGCCGACCTTATCGTTATTGAAGGTTCCAATACCGCGTGGTGTCATCCGGTTGTTTTTCAAAGAATTACCAAAGCTAAACACGATAACCCGAATTTAAAAATTGTAGTGATTGATCCACGCAAAACGGCAACGTGCGAGATTGCGGATTTACATTTACCCCTTAAATCAGGATCAGATGCGGCACTCTTTAATGGTTTATTAAGTTACCTTAATGAAACTAATAAGATTGATTGGGAGTTTGTTGACAAATATACCGATGGTTTTGCCGATGCCTTAATGTCAGCAGAAGAGTCAGGTATCACCATTGCTCAAGTGGCCCGAAGCTGTGAGTTAAATCGTGAAGATGTTGAACAGTTTTTTAAATTATTTGCTGAAACAAAAAAAGTCGTTACCTTATATTCACAAGGCGTTAATCAATCGTCTTCAGGTACTGATAAATCAAACAGTATTATCAATTGCCATTTAGCGACAGGACGTATAGGTAAACCTGCAATGGGGCCATTTTCAATCACTGGTCAGCCCAATGCAATGGGTGGGCGAGAAGTAGGGGGCTTATCTAATCAGCTCGCCGCTCATATGGATATTGATAATGAAATGCACCGTGATTTATTGTCTCGTTTTTGGCAAACAGACAATTTAGCCACATCCGCCGGTGCGAAAGCTGTTGATATGTTTAATGATGTGGCAAGTGGCAAAATTAAAGCCATTTGGATTATGGCAACGAATCCAGTTGTCACCTTACCTGATGCCGACAAAGTTCGCGATGCCTTACGTGACTGTGAATTAGTGGTGGTATCTGATTGTGAACAATTTACTGATACTACCGCCTGTGCCGATATCGTATTGCCAGCACTCGCTTGGGGTGAGAAATGTGGCACTGTCACCAACTCAGAACGTCGTATTTCAAGGCAACGTAATGTATTACCGCATCCAGGTGAAGCCGAAGAAGACTGGTGGATCATGAGCCAAGTGGCTCAACGTTTAGGGTTTGAGCAACATTTTAACTATCAATCCAGTGCAGATGTTTTTCGTGAACATGCCGCTTTATCAGGATTTGAAAATAGTGGTGTACGTGATTTTGATATCAGCGGTTTAGCTGATTTGACGGATCAAGAATACGACCAACTACAGCCTGTGCAATGGCCAGTGACCAGTGATAAACCACAAGGTACAGCACGCTTATTTACTGACAATAAATTCTTTACCGACAATGGCAAAGCTAAATTTATCGCCATTACGCCCCGTGCGCCGGTTAATGCGACCAGTGATGATTATCCATTAGTCTTAAATACCGGACGAATACGCGATCAATGGCATACCATGACCCGAACCGCTCGCAGTGTGAAGTTGAATGGTCATATTTCAGAACCTTTTGTTGATATTCACCCCAGTGATGCTGAAAAATGGGCGGTTAAAGCCCATGATTTAGCTAAAATTGAAAGTCGTTGGGGCACTATGTTAGCTCGAGTACAAATGACCGATAATCAACGCATTGGCAATATTTTTGTTCCCATGCACTGGACGCAACAGAACTCATCACACTCTCGAGTTGATGCCGTGGTAAATCCTGTTGTTGATCCTATTTCAGGTCAACCTGAATTAAAACACACGCCGGTTAGAATTAGCCCATACCAAGCGGCATGGCATGGCTTTATCTTATCTAGAACACGGTTGAAACTGAGCAATAATGATTATTGCGTGAGCGTGAAAGGCGAACAGTTCTGGCGTTATGAATTAGCTGGTGAATCTAAGATTGAAGACTATTCAGCTTGGGCAAAACTACAGTTATCTGACAAAGAAGAAGCGGGAGAATGGTTAGAATTTGCCGATGTAAAGGCACAACGTTTCCGTGCTGGCATCATCAAAAATAATCAACTAGATGCCGTGATCTTTATCGCGCCGAATCACGAATTACCGACTCGCACATGGTTAAGTCATTTATTCACCGAATCGCCCTTGAGTGATGAAGCGCGTGCAAACCTACTCGCAGGTAAACCGGGTGCCGATCAACCCGATGTCGGGCCGTTAGTCTGTGCCTGTTTTGGTATCGGTGAAAACACGATCAAAGATGCGATCAGTTGTGGTGCAGCAAAATCAGTTGAAGATATCGGCAAACAACTTAAAGCAGGCACCAACTGTGGGTCGTGTATACCTGAAATTAAGAAGTTGTTTGAGTAACGTTTAATCGCATCAATATGAGCTGTATGCACAAACAAGTTCATCATTTATGTTAATAGGTAACGCAATCAGTTAGGATAGCAGCGTCAAGCTAGCTGAGTGAATAATTCCCGCTTTTAACTTGATTATTCGATTACAGATACCGTCTTCAATTTCAAGCTATAAAGCTGTTCTAATTATTTTGCATAATTCATGTCAAAAGGCTAGCCTGATTTCAATACGCCGTAAGACAAAACAAGTAGCTTTCGCATCACACCACACAATGCCACTTTTTTAGGTTTACCATTCATCTTTAACCGCTCATAAAATTCAACCATCAATGGGGTGTATCGTGCAGCAACTAGTGCGGGCATATAAACTGCCTTTCTAAGCCATTTATTGCCTACATTGGATAAACTAGTGGTGTTTATACTTGAACCAGACTGGCAGATCTTAGGATTTAACCCTGCATAGCTCGTCACCAGCCTTGCATGACTAAAAAGTGAAACATCTCCAAGGTAGGCAAGGAGTGACCATGCCGTTTTATGCCCAATCCCGTCAATGCTAATCAATAATGAGATTTGCTTATGTAATTCGGGCTCATGCGTGACCATTTTCTCGATTGCTTTTCCAATTTTATTAGTTTGGGTGCGGGTATATTTGATCATGGTTTTTATAGAGCGACTTGTTGCTTTATCGAGACTTACCTGTAGTCGGTTCTTTTCTTGATTAGATATTTTGTTTAGTTGGTCTAATCGTGTCACTAAGAGATTGAGCCTTTCAAAACCTATGGCTTTTGGTTTAAAACATTACTTCTCCTTAATACAGGCTCTCACCAATTTAAGGTTGGATAGTATTAACCTCTATGCATCCTTGTAACTATTCGTGCTAAAGTCCTAGCTTTGCACAAGATACCGTTCGCATTGAATGAAGTTAAAAAAGGAATGGGTGCGTTACCTGTAATTCAAGCTTAAAGGCTTGTGGGAATTTGCTGCATCTCCATCCCTTTATCCAATCACCATTGGATAGTGTAAATCATGTGTATGACTTACACTGGTTTCAAGGATACAAGGGATTTTTTATTCCCGTTAATAACAAGTTAGGTAGCCGAGCAATTAAGAATGAGGTGCTTTTATGAATGAGAAGAATCATTGGGAAAGTGTTTATACAACAAAGAAAAGTAATGAGGTTAGCTGGTTTCAGCCTCATGCTACAGCTTCACTTGAGCTAGTAAAAAAACTTGAGTGTAACGTAGATGCTCGCATCATTGATGTTGGCGGCGGCGCCTCTATGCTTGTGGACGATTTACTTTCAGTTGGTTACTCAAACTTGACAGTTCTCGATATATCGCCTTCTGCTTTAGAGATAGCTAAAGATAGGCTTGGGGGGAAATCTAAATATGTTGAATGGCTTGTGGACGACGTAACAAAATTAGATGTACCAAAGCACTCCATTGATCTTTGGCACGACAGGGCAGTATTCCATTTTCTTAACGACCAAAGCCAAAGAGAAAGCTATGTAAAAATTGTCTTAAATGCAGTTAAGCCTGGCGGCCATGTAATTGTTTCAACATTTTCTTTAGATGGGCCGGAAAAATGTAGCGGCCTGCCTGTTCAGCGGTATGACGTAAAATCATTACATGGCCAGTTTGGTGAGCCTTTCGTTCTTTTGGGGCATGAGTACGAAAGTCACAAAACTCCATTTGGCTCTCAACAAAACTTTGTTTATTGTTATTGCAGAGTTGCAAATGCCTAACAAACCGTTGCATTCCGATAATCAATGGGGTCATAATCAATGGAATCAATGGGGTCAGAGTGTTTGATTTGACTCAAATTAAATAAATATTATAGTCACTTAGCAAGGATTGCTCATGGCCCGATTACCAAGATTGTTTATAAAAGACTGTCCTCAACATATCATTCAACGAGGAAATAATCGTCAAGCTACCTTCTTTGCTGATGAGGATTACACGGTTTATTTAGATAAACTCAAAGACTTTTCCGTCAAGTATCAAGTGAAAGTACATGCCTATGTATTAATGACAAATCATGTTCATTTATTACTTTCAACTGAACACGATGGTGCCATCAGTAAAATGATGCAATCCATAGGACGTTATTTTGTTTTGTACATTAATAATACCTACCAACGCACAGGTACTTTATGGGAGGGTCGATATAAATCAACACTTGTCGATAGCGATAATTACTTATTCACCGTGATGCGATATATTGAAATGAACCCTGTTAGAGCTGGCATGGTAGATCATCCAGAAGAATATCCATGGTCAAGTTATCAAGCTAATGCAGTGGGGAAAGCAATCGAGTTGTTAACGCCGCATGAGCAATACGTGAAATTAGCCGATACCCATACTGAAAGATTGTCACGGTATGTTGGCTTGTTTGATGAGTATTTATCTGACAACACAATAGAATTAATTAGAGCAGCAACCAATAAAGCGTGGATATTGGGTAGTGAGCTTTTCAAAAGACAGGTTGAAACACAGATTAATCGTCGTGTGGAGCCTGCTAATCGTGGTGGTGACAGGAAATCGGAGGGCTTTCGTGAGCAAACTAGAAATCAAACACTCTGACCCTATTGATTGCTATTGATTGATTGCTACCAAGAAGCAGGCGACTTTTTTGGGCGTTAGATCGAATAAGCAAATTTTACTGCTAGAGCGGATAGAAATAAACCAAAGCCAAATACCCCATGGTTAATAACGCTCTGTAGTCTTACTGCGTTAGGTTTGAGCGTTCGCGATGCAGCAACACCCGCTCCCATTCCTGGTTGCAATATAAAAAAAGGAGCGACAACTGTGGCAATGCCCACTGCGAGTGCGGGGCCGATTGAAGGGTTAAGGATCCATGCTTTTCCGCAGATGATTATTAATAACGCTGCGTAGGCTATACCGATTAAATAATGGGCCGCCCATCCAATGAATTGCTCGCCACGAATAGCCTTAGATTCTGTAATAGCAATATGATGAAACTGCCCTTGTCTCATGTGAGCTATCCAGCGCCCAACCATCCCCCAATTAGTTGGCGGAATGTTAAAAAACTGCTTTCTCAGCAACGACCACAAGTCCATTACTGCCGTTGCTCCAACTCCGATTAATACTACAAAAACTAAGTTGTCCATAATGACTCCATTACTGGTATTTATTTCAATGTGATGCTAGTGTACAACTTCAAGTCAACTTTAAGTCAACTTTAAGTCAAGAGGTGTTATGGATATTTCTCAGGTTGCTAAACAATCTGGTGTTCCTGCATCAACACTACGCTTTTATGAGGAAAAAGGCTTAATCAGCTCTGTTGGCAGACAAGGTATACGCAGAGTTTTTGGAGCAGGTATATTAGAGCGGCTTGCATTGATTGCATTGGGGCGTGCTGCAGGATTTTCGTTGCAAGAAATTGCGGGCATATTAGGGTCAGAAAAGAATCTTCATATTGACCGAGATTTGTTGCTGAGCAAAGCCAGTGAATTGGATAAAACAATTCAAAAATTAGTAGCAATGCGTGATGGGCTTAAACATGCCGCAGCTTGTAAAGCTCCTAGTCACTTGGAGTGTCCGAGATTTCGTCGTTTAATGAGCCTAGCTGCAACGGGAGCGATTAAAGGTGAAGTCTCGAATAAATTAATAAAAAGGTAGGTATCTACAAGCGTTAAACGGGACAATAATCGCCAAGCTACCTTCTTTGCTGATGAGGATTACACGGTTTATTTAGATAAGCTCAAAGGTTTCTCTGACAAGTATCAAGTGAAAGTACATGCCTATGTATTAATCACAAATCATGTTCATTTATTGTTATCAACAGAGCATGAATGTCCAATTAGTAAAATGATGCCGTCCATAGGGTGTTATTTTGTTTTGTACATTAATAAAATCTATCAACGCACAGGGACTTTATGAATCGCATTATTGTATTGGTACTTAGTTTTATCGCTTTTAAAGCGGGGGCATGTTCATTCGCACCAGCACTTGAAGAATTTATTATTACAGAGCGTTCGCCTGTTGCAGCAACTAAGCCTAATTTTTCAGTTGATTCTATAAAAAGAGGGACGAATGATGGGAATCGCAATTCATGTTCTGACGCAGGTTTTATAAATTTGAAACTTGATAGTGCATCATCTAATGATCAAGGTTATATTTTTAAAATTGTTGAAGGTAAATTTGAATATCAAATTTTTGACGAATCACCCGTTGTACCCACTAAGTTTATGGAAAGTAAAAAAGGGTATAGTTTCCTTTGGTTTGATGGCCACAAGGCAGAACAAGCGCCTATTAATATTACCGTTCAAATTATAGCTATTTCTCGCTCAGGGAATAAGAGTGAACCACAATTATTGACGATCACTTATCCTTAAACTCAGAGCCCGTGTGGCACATTTAAGCCAACTACTCTGCGGCATGGAGCAAGACAGACGAAATGATATTAGCAAATAGGGCTGACCATATCGCCTCAAATTCTTACGCTAATGCGATTTTTTTGCCCTATAGTAATTAACGATACCTATTACACTAATTAATAACCAGAAGAACTCAATAGCAAAAGCCGAGAGATTAAACTCATAAATTAACGAAATGAGAATAAGTGTTGCTCCCAGAGCATTTAATATTGAGTAACTGAGTTGGTGACTGGATAGCTTATTAATTTGCAGAAGCAAATAAGCGGTGAGCAGCAAAAATACGCCTACATTACCTACAAAATCATACCACGTGTATCCCATTACTTTCTCCTAGTTAACAGTCTGTTCAAATCAATAGATTCATCACCGGTTGATTTTAAAATACTGAAACATGGATTAACCATGCAATTGAACATTTAATTGTTCAACGACTTCAGCCCAATCCGAGTCTTCAACTAAACATTCTTCAATAAAAGCTGCTTGTGCTGGCGTCCAAATATGAGCATGTTGCAAAGGCTCATTATCAAAAAGTTGATTATGACGAATAAAGTTAGACATAGCCTTTTCATCATTGTCCAGGCCAAGCTGTAAGAACAGGTTAGGCATAGTATGCAGAGATGTATCCATGTGATTCTCCGTGAGAATGTTACTTAAAACTGCTGTGAACCTTGACTAAGTTCAGATTGTGTAAGCCTTTGATATACAAATTAAGCTTACGCTGTTTATGTTAATTGTAAACAGATTATGACGGAGAATACTTGGCTGGTGGTTTTAAGTTTTAACTGTAATTAACTTAATAATCAATAACTAGTGGAATAGAGTGAATGTTAAGTCTAGATTGGTTTATTTGACGTTATTCTGCAGCGAAAATATCCCATCATTCTCTCTCAGGCTGGGATTGACACAATAATAGATACATACGGAGCCTATGATTCTCCATCTTAAATAAAGCCGTGCTCTTGATGCTTTTTGTAGTTGTTGAGCGCTAGGTTTATATTGTCTACAATGACGTACTTTAAATCTACTTCAGGTCATCAATATGAACGACACTACATCGCTACCCGTTTTACCCGATCGTCTTTCGATCGATCCTAAAAGCCCTCACCATGTAGCAGAAATTTTCGAGCACAACATCGGTATTCGGTTAAACGGCAAAGAGCGTAATGATGTCGACGAATATTGTATCAGCGAAGGTTGGGTCAAAATCGCTTCACTAAAGGCTGTAGATCGTCGTGGACAACCGCTTATGATGAAGGTAAAAGGAACGGTTGAAGCCTATTATAGTTAAGTGGTTTTGCCCTTTAGGGGGAGGCTGTTTCAAATAACAGTAGGCAAGTTTTTTGTTCGTAGTCATGGTGTAGAATCTACCATTTTCTTATTTTAATTTAGTCATCTAAATTGTCATAACAGTAATTATAGTCATTATCATTATTTTGCTGTTTGGTTCGCATCCGTTGTATCAGCTACTATTTCTCTTAAATTTATAAATAGAAGAGCATTTGAAGTCTGGTTAAATCAAAGAAGAAGTGAAAACAGTGGGAAATGAAGCGGGTAGTTGGACTATTTGTCTAAAATGTCTGGGACGCGGAAAAAGAAGCCGACGGCTCCGCAAGAAGGTGCGGCTGAGCTACCAGAGTGCGCTGGCTGAATTTGAAAAAACGAACGGAGATGGACTGCCACCTGTACGTCCTAAAGGTCACCTCGAGTTATGTTTGAACTGTGCTGGTTCGGGCTTACTTCCTTCAGCTAGTCATCCTGTAGCAGATACAGAAAACTACCCACACGTTGCAATTATTGGTGGCGGCATTGGCGGCGTTGCTTTAGCTGTAGCGTGTTTGCACCGTGGAATACCTTTTACGCTTTATGAGCGCGATAGTGGTTTTGATGCCCGTGCTCAGGGATATGGCCTCACCTTGCAACAAGCGACTAAAGCGATCGAGGGCTTGGGTATTTTCACCTTAGAACAGGGCGTGGTTTCTACAAGACATTTGGTCCATACGACAGAAGGCAAAGTGGTCGGGGAATGGGGGATGCGAAAGTGGATGCATTCCGGTAATAAAATAGCTCCAAAGCGTACAAATGTGCATATCGCTCGGCAGTCTTTACGCTTAGCGTTGATTGATCAACTCGGTGGATATGATGCAATACAGTGGAATCATCAGTTAGTCGATTTTAATGAAGATGAGGGTGTTGACCTGAGCTTTGAAGTAAATGGCGAGATGAAGCACGCAAAGGCAGATCTTGTCGTAGGAGCTGATGGTATTCGTAGTGCGGTGCGAAGTTTGCTGATTGGCGAAGATGCTTCGCCTTTACGTTACCTAGGTTGTATTGTGATTTTGGGTATTTGTCCTTTAGCAGATCTCAACGATATTGAAAGTGAGTTGCTGGACTCGGCGACAGTATTTCAAACCGCTAATGGCAATGAGCGGATCTACATGATGCCTTATGCGTCAGACTCGGTGATGTGGCAGCTCAGCTTCCCAATGTTAGAAAGCGATGCTAAAGCGTTAAGTGAGCAAGGCGCTGAAGCTCTTAAAGATGAAGCATGCCGAAGAACGCAGTGGCACGATCCCGTTCCTCAGATTTTAGCGGCAACCAAGGCATCTTTAGTTTCTGGTTATCCTGTTTATGATCGAGATTTACTGACTTCAGAGTTGTTGGATAAAGGCGCTAAAGTGACGTTAATAGGCGATGCGGCTCACCCGATGAGCCCATTTAAAGGACAAGGGGCGAATCAAGCTTTGCTAGATGCACTGGCGTTGGCTCGAGGGATATCAATAGGATGCAGAGTTTCTTCACAATGGCGTGATACTGGCGTGAGGGAAAGTGTATTAACTGAATTTGAATCAGAAATGTTAGAGCGCAGTGCGGTTAAAGTGAAGGATTCAGCAGAAGCTGCACAGTTTTTACATTCTGACGTTGTGCTCTATGAGGGCAATGAGCCGAGAGGACGGTGTCTAAATAGACATGATGTATAACAAAACTAATGAAATCAGGTTGAATTAGTTTTTATATTAAAAATCAGACACTCTCTTACACTATCTTCATAAAAAATTACTTATAAATCACCACTGTTTAACTATTAGTAAAACAATAAAGTTAAACTAGTGGCATATTTTTCTCACTTTCTAAAATGGCATGGAACACATGACGGATAAAACAATAGCAACTCATAATGGTAATTTTCATGCAGATGATGTTTTCAGTGTTGCCGCACTTAAGCACATTATTCCTTCTTTTAAATTGATCCGCACACGTGATTTAGAGCTTATTGCTAAGGCTGATATTGTGATTGATGTCGGTGGTGAATATGACGCTGATACAGATCGCTTTGATCATCACCAGCGTGGTGGCGCAGGTGCGCGTGAGAATGGGATTCCTTATTCATCCTTTGGTTTGATTTGGCAGAAATATGGTTTGCAAATATGCCAAGGAAGCCAAGAGGTGGCCAATGCAGTTGACGCGGGCTTAGTATCAACAATTGATGCCATTGATTGTGGTCACGTTGAAGGTGTTTCGCAAGGCATTAGTCTTAGTCAAACGATTTCAATGTTTAACCCGACATGGCAAGAAGAGACTCATGTTGATGCGTGTTTTGATGAAGCTGTTGAGTTTGCCACACGTCTGTTAACACGCTTCATTGCCGCGGCTAACGGTGGCATTAGTGCAAAAGCTATTGTAGCTAAGGCGATTGATAATGCAGTCGATCCCAGAGTGATTGTTTTAGACAAATACACTCCGTGGAAAAGAACGGTTCATGCGCTATCTGAACAGGCTTTATATGTGGTTTACCCCTCCCAGACGGGTCAATGGCGAATTCAAACTGTCCCTGTTGAACCAGGTTCATTTGAAGATAGAAAATCCTTACCTAAACCGTGGGCAGGCTTATCCGATAAAGCACTTCAGGAAGTGACGGGTATTGAAGATGCTATGTTTTGCCATAATGGTTTGTTTATTGCTGGGGCAGAATCATTTGAAAGTACGATGAAAATGGCATCGATCGCATTGCAATAATAAAGGCGATATAACGAATCAAAATATCAGGCTGATATTAATAAAGAGGGCAGACAACGATGAACCGTCGTAAGAAAGGTATTGAGATAGTGAAGTCTCGTGTAAAAAAGGCTAAGGCTAAATTAGCCCCACAAACTAAGCCCAAATATATTAGCAAAGCTGAACGCGCTAAATTAGAAGCGGAGCCTAATGAAGATACGGCTATAGTTTCTGAGGACTGAATTTAAAACCAACAAGACCTGAGTGGATTTATTTGTTTATAAAGAATACTCGTTTTCGTTAAAAACCTATTAGATACAATGGGGGAAGCAAATGTTTGAATGGATCGTGAGTCCCGAAGCATGGGTTGCTTTGGCAACCTTAATAGCCTTAGAAATTGTGCTAGGAATAGACAATATTATATTTATATCAATACTTGTTGGCAGGTTACCAGAAGCGCAAAGAAATAAAGCGAGAAAGCTTGGGTTAGGATTAGCGATGGTCAGTAGACTATTGTTACTTTTCAGTCTTGTTTGGGTAATGGGTTTAGTTGAACCCTTTTTCTCAATTGTTGGTCATGAAATATCTGGAAGGGATATTATTTTGATCGTAGGGGGACTGTTTCTTCTTGCAAAATCAACACATGAAATACATAACAGTTTAGAACTTGTTGTTGAATCTGAACATTCAAAAAAGGTTACTAGCTTTTTATCAATATTAGTTCAAATTGCCATTTTGGATATTGTGTTTTCTCTTGATTCAGTAATAACGGCTGTTGGATTGGTCGATCATTTAAGTATTATGGTGATAGCAGTAGTGATTTCCGTTGTGGTTATGCTTGTCGCAGCTGAATCTATTGGTAACTTTGTGGACAATAATCCAACGATTAAAATGCTATCGCTGTCTTTCCTTATGTTAATTGGATTTACCCTAATGGCCGAGGGTTTTGGCGTTCATGTACCAAAGAGCTACATCTATTTTGCAATGGCGTTTTCATTAGCTGTTGAGGTATTGAATATTAGAGTGAGATCTAAGAAAAATGTTGAAGTAACACCTGTTGTGCTTTCAAAACAAATATCTGAGGATGGCAACGCTTAATAAAATCTTCAGATCAGTTGCTGTGCGGATGAACTGATGAATCAATGGGTCATTGAGCCTATATTAAATTATGTGATATCCCCTAATAGTGCATCAAATAACGCATTTATTGTGTGTTGATTTCATGTTTAATAATGCTTAAAAATATATCGAGGCATTAAACATGAGACTGAAAAAACTACCTTCTTTAATCAATGCTGCTCTAATGTTATTAGCAGCAACAAGTGCTTTTGCCGAAGACCTCTCCTCGGAAAAAAATAAAGCTAATTCGTATCTTACTTTAGGAAAAATGGAAGTGAGTGCGAGTAGTTCGGGTACGCTACGTAGCCAAGATATGCTGACCTCGGTTGATATTCTTGGTAGTAGTCTGATTGAAAATCAAAATGTTGATAATAGTTGGGAGTTATTTTCTCAGCTGCCAGGTGTCGCCATCACTAATTTTAATCAAGGTGCTGTTTCAGGTGAATTTGCTATTCGTGGTTTTAATGGTGAAGGTGACATTAACGCCGTCAAATTATTAATCGATGGTATTCCAAGCAACACTAATTCTGGCAATATGGAATATATTGACACCGTTTTTCCACTGGATATTGATTCTATAGAGTTAGTGCGTGGCACCAATGATCCACGTTACGGTTTACATAATATTGCTGGTAACGCGAATATCTCCACGCGTATGGGGGGGAATTACACCCAAGCTCGCGTCGGTGCTGGTAGTTATGATACGTATGATATGCAAGTATCTAAAGGCATTGAAAGTGATAACTTTAGCCAAAATTACGCCATTAATTATCGTGAGTCAGGTGGTTATCGCGATCATGCTGATTCAGATAAAGTCAGTGTTGCAGGCAAATGGTTTGTGACGCCTGACAACGCTAATTACACAGCGGGAGTGATCGCTCGTTGGCATCAAAGTGAAGCGGATTCTCCTGGGTATTTAACATTAAAAGAAACGAGAGCAGCTCCAAAACAAGCGTTTTCTGATGGGGCCACAGATGGTACTGAGTATGATGTTGGTCAATTTAGTGTCCATTTGGATGTGGACATCAGTGATCGATTATTTTGGTCGGTGAAAAGTTATATCAATTCCTTTGATAAATCACGTTGGGTCAAATTTGCACCAGGATCTGTTCAGCAAGAACGCATTGAAGATGAATTTCATTATGGTGCTATTTCGACCTTAACGTTTCGTCATAGTGATACGTTAACGCTTGAAGGCGGCGTTGACTACGAACATCAACAAAACGAAAGCATTCGTTACGCTGATATTGATCGTGTACGACAATCGCAAACGCGTAATCAAGATTTTGAACAAGATGCATTCGGTGCTTTTGTACAAGCTTCTGTTTCGCCAACTACGTGGTTAAAGTTAGTGCCAGCCTTACGTGTTGATACTATTAAAGGTGATTTTGCTGATAAATTAAACAATAGCACCAAACAGATTAATGATTATGATGCGATATGGCAGCCAAAATTCAGTGCCGTTATTACGCCTGTAGATGGTTATAGCCTTTACGGTAATTGGGGGCGCACTTATCAAGTCGGTGTTGGTGCTGGTGCGTATTACAGTGATGGTGATCCTATCGTTGAACCATCAATTAACGATGGTTGGGAGCTTGGCTTAAAATTTAGACCGATAGAATCCCTTGAAGGTCGTATCGCCTATTGGGAACAAACAGCGAGTAATGAAGTACGTAGAATTTTATTAGGAGCGAGTGGCGACAGTGAAAATGTCGGTGAAACTAAGCGTAGAGGGATAGATGTACAAGCCAGCTTACAGGTTTCTGAGCCATTGTCAGTGTGGGCCTCTTATTCATGGCAAGAAGCCATAATTGAAAATCCGGGGCAAAATGATTTGAACACGCTGGGTAAAGAGTTAAACCATACACCTGACTTTATATTTAGTGCAGGTGCTAATTATCAACTTACGCCAAAATTGAGTACTTCGTTAACTGCTTACGCACAAGGTGATTATTACACTGAAAAAACCAATAGTCTAACCGATCAGTTTGGCGAATATTATTGGTTAAACGTCGCGTTTGACTATCAAGTGACTAAAGCGGTGAGCCTTGATCTTCAAGTGAAAAATATAACCGATCAAGAGTCTGAATATGTGTGGCATTGGAGTGGGGCAGATACTCGTCATTCGCAAGGTGATGGACGTACCGTTTATGGCGCGATTACGTACCGTTACTGATGTCAGAGAGGAATAATTCAAAAGTCAAAACACGGAAGTATTGGCTGAACACTCATCTTTTTTTGGGCCTCATTTTTGGCCTGTTTTTTGTTATGACGGGCATAACGGGCAGTCTATTAACCTTTTATATAGAAATAGATGAGTGGCTACACCCTGAGCTAATTCTCGTTGATAAACCCAATCAGGACACGCAATCTTACGAAACGTTATTTCAAGCGCTTAAAACAGCCGAACCCACTCGGCACCGAGCATGGCGCTTAGAGCTTCCCGATGATCCTAATCGTATGGTTACTGCACGTTATTACAAACCAGTGGAAACAGCACATTTAGATTTTGCACCACTCATGGTATCGGTGAATCCCTTTACTGCCGAAGTTGTCAGTAGTCGTTTTTGGGGCGACTTTGCGATGACATGGATTTATGACCTACATTTTGCCTTGCTCTTGGATGCAAATGGTCGTATTGCCATTTCTATTATCGGTATTTTTATCTTTCTATCACTGTGCACGGGGCTTTATTTGTGGTGGCCTAGCAAACACACGCTTAAAACAGCTTTTGCCTTTAAACGACATACTAGCTTACAACGCAATATCTACGATTTTCATAAATTAACTGGCGTATATAGCTTGCCTATTTTAGCTATTATTGTGGTGACAGGTGTTTTGCTTGGCTTCCCACCTGTAAAACCAGCGGTGAATGCGATATCACCACTTTATAGTCCTGAGAATATTCAATCCACAAAAATAGCAAATGAGCTGCGTCTGTCACTTGATGACATTGTAGATATTGCCCAGCAACAGTTCCCAACAGCAACCGTAAAATGGATAGAAACCCCAGATGGGATGGTGGGTTCGTACCGCGTTAACTTAAGACAAGAGGGGGAGCCTAGCCAACGTTTTCCTAAAACCAATGTTTGGTTAGACCAATACAGTGGCGAGATATTAGCGTTTAGAGATATTTATAACGACAATGCGGGTGATACTTTTTTAAGGTGGTTACACCCACTTCATAGTGGTCAAGCTTTCGGCTTAACAGGCCGAATTATTGTCTGTATCTCTGGCTTACTGCCTCTTATATTATTTGTTACGGGCATTATTCGTTGGCGGCAAAAGCAACGCAAGAAAGCACTTTAATAAGCTGGAGAACCTATTGATGTGCTCTTTTTACACCCCAAACGGTGTAAAGTTGAGCCATTAATAATAGCAACATTGCCGTCATTGCCGTCCATAAAAATGGGGCTGTTTTAGGTTCCTGTGGCACTAGTTCTTCTACCATTAAGGTTTGGGTTTGTTGTTTAGCAATAGTATCCATCGTTGCTGAAAAGCTTGCGACGGAGTCAGTTTCAAAAACTCGATAAGGGATATTAAGTGACTCAAAAAAAGTATGTAATTTTTTCTCTGGCCTATTCGCAGCCCATGCATTTTCACTACCTTGTTTATTCAATGCTAAACCTGTTATCTCGCCCATATAAATCCAGTATAAGCTTAAGTTTTCTTGTCGGTATAAGGCTGTAATTGTTTGCTTATCTTCGTCAGTAAATTCCTGACCACCATCAGATACTAATAACACGGTACGGGAACCACGATAGGTTTGTGCACTATACATTTCTGCCGCTTTGATTAATGCCTTGGCGATATTAGTTTCAGATAAACCTTTGCCTAAAGAACTGGCATTAATAGCGGCTCTAATCGATGCTCTGTTATAGGTTAAAGGCAAGAAATCGAGGGCTTTATTGCTGAATAATATAAAGCCAAATCGGTCATCAGGACGTTTATTAACAAATTCTAATAAATATTTGTTGGCACTACGACGTTTACTATTTTCTTTTCCTACTGCACGACTTGATGTTGTTAGCTGTGCTCGAGTCAAAAATGGATCATCCATGCTTCTACTTCGATCCACCAACATCACTATTTCAGCTCCGCTACCTACGCGTTGGATTGTCTTTTCAGGAAAATAAGGTCCTGCAAGTGAGATAATCAAACACATTAAAATAAGTGAGGCGAGTGATTTAAAAATAATTCCAATCACATTTGACAAGGGATCGACGGGAATTAAATCTGTATAAGCGATGGTTTTAACTTGAGCACGAGTGAACCACGGCAATAACAGTAAAGGCAGCAGTAAAAACATCATAGGCTGTGTTAACTGATAATTAAACAATGTCATGATTTGAGCGCTTCAGTTATGTTCATTAAAGGTAGATTTAAATATCAGCACCGCAGCTTTACCAAAACCATAACTGGTCATTAATAAACTGGTATATAAATAAATGTTAAAAATGCTTGGTGCCATGCCAATTGGATTGAAGGTGTCGTGTAATGGATCTAGGCTTGGAACTAGTGCATACATTAGAAATAGACTTGAATTCGTAAAAGCACCAATCACCATGGCCCACCGAACATGCCAAGAAAGTGATACTTTGGCCGCATAAAAACCTAGGATGAGCGCGCTCATAATTAAAAAATCTAGGTGGGCTTGTAATACCCGTCGTGGACTACCGGGGAAAATGGTTTTGAAAATGTCGATATTATTATATAGTCCCACTAAACTCCATGCTAATAATAGCGCCATTATGATCCATAAACAGGCGCCTCTTAACATGACGACATTACCTGCATATTTTGAATTTTGTGTCATACTGAATCCTCTCATTTATAGTATTTTTGATGATTTATTATGACGTGCTAAACGGATTAAAACCTTGCTCAGAGGGTGCTATAACTTGACTGAAACGGTGATAAAAAATGGTCAAAGATGATTTAATGAACATATCTCAAGATATAAATAATCAAGTGGCGAGTTTGGCGCGATTAGGTGGGCAACGTTTTTGTACTGATGAGCATTCACCCGCTGATAGGCTGGAATGGCTAAAAGAAGTCATTGGTAAGGAGTATACGAATGTCGATATTTCTCCACTAAAAGACATTCAATTATTTAATGAAATGTCTATTTATCCATGGCGTCATGGCATGCGCTTGTCGCCAATTAAATCTAATGCGATTCAGTTAAAACGTTTAAGGAATGAGCCGACTGAGGTGGCACAGGATTGTTATTTTGCCGTTGTTTTAACATCGGGAAATTACACCCTAGAGCAGGGTGGTAGGGAAGTTTCATTGCAAGCCGGTGATATGACGCTTTATGATGCGACGGAGCCTCATCGCATTGTTATGCCTCAGACATCGTCTAAAATTCTGATTTCCATCCCTCGTACTATGCTCAATCAACGCATTTATAACGCTGGCAAATTGACAGCAAAAATAATCCCTGCACATTCAGGAATTGGTGCTGTTACGTCATCGTTTATCCAAACAACGGTGAATCAACTCAACACCTTGGGAAAAGCACAGTTTCTTGAAATGTCAGCTCCGATTCTCGACATGCTGGCTTTATCGTTGAGCCAGTTAAGTACTGAGCCCGCTCATTTATCTGATTATCAATCGTTGACTTTAATGCGTGTGAAGCAATTTATTAATGAGCAGTGTGAAGAGTGTGACTTGAACCCTGAGCTGATCTCGATCGGTGTGGGCCTCTCTATCCGGTACATAAATAATCTATTTAATAGTGAAAATACATCAATGATGCGTTTTTTAACTCAGCAACGCTTAGCTGTAGCACAACGTCGTTTAAGTAATCATTTATTAAATCATAAAACTATTACCGAACTTGCTATGCAAAGTGGCTTTAATAACATGGCTCATTTCAGTCGTATATTTAAGCAGCATTACGGTGTGTCACCACGGCAGTTTCGGGCCTTACAAAAATAACTATTTGCTATCCTAATCCACCTTTCAATCTTACTAAATAGACTGAAAGTATGGTCAAATTTTTTAGAATATTGAGAAAAACTTTATGCCAGTAACACTTGCGTTTGATGTCTATGGAACATTAATTGATACACAGGGTGTTCTATCAACATTACAGGAATTAGTTGGAGATAAAGCCAAGGCTTTTTCACAAACTTGGCGTGATAAACAGTTGGAATACACATTTCGTCGCGGGCTTATGCAGAATTACCAAAGCTTTTCTGTTTGTACGTGTGATGCGCTGGACTATGCATGCACATTTTATAAAGAAGATCTGACAAAAGAACAAAGGCTTGCGTTATTAGATGCTTACCGTAGGCTTCCTGCTTTCAACGATGTAAGAGCTGCCTTGAATGAATTAAAGGAAAAAGGATATCGTCTATACGCGTTCTCTAATGGCAGTGCGAATGATGTTGGCACCTTGCTTGAAGCTGCTGGGATAAGAGACCTGTTTCTTGGAGTGATTAGCACGGAAGCACTTAAGTCGTTTAAACCTAACCCTGCCGTATATTGTCACTTTTTAAGGGAGGCTAATGTGTCTGCTAATGAAACTTGGTTAGTTTCTAGCAATCCGTTTGATGTTATTGGAGCAGTATCTTCGGGTATGAATGCAGCTTGGATTCGACGTTCTCTGGAGGCGATTTTTGACCCATGGGGTATCGAACCTACAATAACGTTAGGGAGCCTGCAGGAGCTTATTACAAAACTTGGCGAAGAAGAAAACGGGTAAACGCGAAATACTAGCTTGTAATGGCAACAAAGATAAGTCGTCATATCTTGTTCTAGCTAGAGCCAAATCTGTGCAGAGAGACAATTTAATGGTGTTATTTGGTGCGATAGTAAATAGGATAAGTATTCATCTTCACTAAGTTATTTATTTTTATAATAAAAAATAGTGGCACACCGATTGCTATTATTTATTTGAATTCTGCAAAGGCGTGGAAAGTAATTTAATTTTTAATGGTAATGAAGCCATATCTAACTCGTGTAGATATGGTTTTTTCGTTTATAACATGGGGAAAAACAATATGTCCTATTTAGAACCTACTGAGTTTGTAAGTAAAATGGTCGATGCTGGTGAATCTAAAGTATTCATGTCAATCAAAGATACCTTAATTCGTGCGTTTATGGCGGGGGCTACTTTAGCACTAGCCGCAGTGTTTGCTATTACTGTTGCTGTGCAAACAGGATCATTCCTACTGGGAGCGATACTGTTTCCTGTTGGTTTTATTATGTTGTATTTGATGAAATTTGATTTGTTAACAGGGGTATTTACCTTAGTACCGCTTGCTCTATTAGATAAGCGGCCTGGGGTTACCTTTGGTGGGGTGATGAGAAATTGGGGCTTAGTTTTCCTTGGCAACTTAGGTGGGGCTTTGTCGGTTGCGTTCATGATGTCGTTCATTTTAACGTACGGCTACCATACTGATGGTGGTGCCATCGCAGCGAAAGTAAGCAGTATCGGTGAGTCAAGAACACTAGGTTATTCAGCGCATGGCATTGAGGGTTGGTTCACTATTTTCATGCGAGGTATGTTGTGTAACTGGATGGTATCAATGGGGGTAGTCGGGGCGATGATCTCGACGTCAGCTAGCGGTAAAATGATGGCGATGTGGATGCCAATTATGTTGTTCTTCTTCATGGGCTTTGAGCATTCAATTGTGAATATGTTTTTATTCCCATTCTCTATGATCATGGGCGGTGATTTCACGGTAATCGATTATTTAGTGTGGAATGAGATCCCGACTGTTTTAGGTAATTTGGTTGGTGGTTTTGTCTTTGTTGCATTGCCACTTTATTACACACATGTAAGAACCAGTCCTAACCGTAAGTAATGGAATGAAGTCAGCCTCAACTAAGCAATTGTTGAGGCTTTTTTATAGCATGATTATTAAGGAACCTAAAATGAATAAACAAACAATGACAGATGTAATCGTAAGCACCAAAGCAAGCAAAGGCATTACATGGGAAAAGATGGGGGCTGACTTACAGTTATCATCAGTGTGGTTAGCATCAGCCTGTTTAGGAATGAATAGTGCGACAGTAGAACAAGCTAAAGCCATTATTGATTATTTAGGTTTAGACACTGAAGTCGCCAGCGCGCTTGAAGACTACCCAACAAAGACATGGGATCAACAAATTCCAACTGATCCGCTGATCTATCGTTTTCATGAAATTACGGGTGTTTATGGCAGTACCTTGAAGACGGTTATTCAAGAAAAATTTGGTGATGGCATTATGAGCGCGATTGATTTTTCTATGGAAGTTGAAAAAATTGAAGATCCCAAAGGAGATCGTGTATTAGTGACGATGAATGGTAAGTTTTTACCATATAAAAGTTGGTAATTATTGTCTGTATTCTGGGTCGGCATCGGTATGATTAGAGTCTTTAGCTATTTTTCTCTATGATGGTGGATTTATCATATTCATTAATCTTTCTAACTGGCTGACATCACTATGGCACGGCAATTAAAAATAACGGTTGGACAGTATTCAGATAAAGGCCGTAAGTCTGTTAATCAAGATTTTCATGGTGTGTATATACCTGAACAGCCGGTGTTAACGTCAAAGGGAATTGCTATTGCGATAGCTGATGGTATTAGCAGTAGTCAAGTAAGCCAAATTGCAAGTGAGGCAACGGTGAGAGGCTTTTTGATGGATTATTATTGTACGTCGGAAGCGTGGTCAGTCAATAAGTCTGCTCTGCAAGTATTAACCGCAACTAATTCATGGTTACATTCGCAATCACACCGCAGTGAATATCGCTACAATAAAGATAAAGGCTATGTATGTACATTAAGCAGTATTGTTCTTAAATCGACGACGGCGCACCTGTTTCATATTGGTGATTCTAGGATTTATCGGCTACGCGAGAGTGTTTTAGAACAGTTAACAAATGATCACCGTAGCTGGAGTAGCGAATCAGAAAACCATTTAAGTCGTGCGATGGGCGTAACACCTCAACTGGATATTGATTATCAAACGCAGGCGTTAGTACAGGATGATATTTTCATCCTAGCAACAGATGGCGTGTATGAATTTGTGAGTGAGGAGTTCATCAGTAAAACAATTGCTCAGCAAGTGGGTAATTTAGATGGGGTTGCTAAATTAATTGCGGAAGAAGCCTTTGAGCAGGGCAGCGATGATAATCTCACTATTCAATTAGTTCGCATTGAGCATTTGCCCACTCAAAATGTTGATGAGTTATATGAACAGCTAACGGCATTACCTTTTCCACCAGTGTTAGAAGCGCGAACAGTGTTTGATGGTTATACCATTGTTAGAAGTGTACATGCGAGTAGTCGAAGTCATGTCTATCTTGCTATAGATAATGAAACTAATGATTTGGTCATTATCAAAACACCTTCAGTAGATTTACAAAGTGACCCAGCTTATTTAGAGCGGTTTCTGATGGAAGAGTGGATTGCTCGTCGGATTAATAGTCCCTATGTGTTAAAACCGTGCAGGCAATCTCGTCAACGAAATTACCTCTATATCGTAATGGAATACATTGAAGGCCAAACTCTAACACAGTGGATGCGTGATAACCCCAAACCAAGTATGGCTGCAGTGCGTGATATTGTTGTTCAGGTTGCTAAAGGGCTGATGGCATTTCATAGGTTGGAAATGCTGCATCAAGATTTACGGCCTGAAAATATCATGATTGATAGTTCGGGGACCGTGAAAATTATTGATTTTGGTTCAACAAAAGTAGCCGGTATAAGTGAAATTTCAAGTCCTCTTGAGCGTGAGCATATATTAGGCACTGCTCAATATACGGCGCCAGAATATTTTTTAGGTGAAAGTGGCACCACGCGATCTGATCTATTCTCTTTAGCCGTAATTTGTTATCAAATGCTATCAACTAAGTTACCGTATGGTATACATGTTTCAAAGGCACGGACCAAATCAGCACAAAACAAATTGTCTTACCAAACGGTACTTCATGAAGATCGCGAGATCCCTGCTTGGATCGATGACACCTTACAAAAGGCATTGCAGCCTAACCCTTACAAACGTTATGAAGAACTTTCTGAATTTGTATTTGATTTAAGTCATCCTAATAAAACGTTCTTACATAAAAATGCACCACCATTAATGGAACGTCACCCTGTTTTATTCTGGAAAAGCATTTCATTTATTTTGCTATGCATAGTTATTTTTTTAGTGACAACGTCATAGCCGTATCGCCTTACACTGTGACCGTGATTAGTCATGTTTTATTGTAGTGTAAGGCGATGAATATATTTAATAATTTAGATATGATTAAGCGGGTGGTTGTTTAGATTTTATAACGTTCTAACCAATGTGCATAAGGTGCAGGTAATGCCCAAGCGGGTTTATCGATCCCTAAGGCTTTTGCAGCAGCATATGTCCAATGTGGGTTTTCTAGATGTGCACGACCGATCATCACGATATCAAGTGCGTCATTTTTTACGGCATCTTCAGCAAGCTTAGGTTGACCAAAGCCCCAAGCCGATGAAACTGGAAGTTGGCTTGCTTCTTTAATTCGCTTAGCAATAGGTTCCATAAAAGCAGGGCCCCAAGGGATATTAGCATCAGGCGTTGAAAAGCCAACGCTGACACTCAGCATATCGAGTCCAGCTTCACGAAATTGATTGCTTAACTCAATAGCTTCTAACAAGGTTTCTTCATCTCGACCATCAAACTCAAGTACACCAAAACGCATAGTGAAAGGTAAGTTTTCAGGCCAAACCTTTCGGACAGCAGCCATCGTTTCAAGTAAAAACTTAGAGCGGCCTTTTAAATCGCCACCGTATTCATCAGTTCGTTTGTTAGAGTGAGATGAAAAAAAGCTCTGTGCCAAATAGCCATGAGCAAAATGTAACTCAAGCCATTCATAGCCAGCCTCTAAGGCGCGTTCAGCAGCAGACACAAAATCCGCTTTAACACGGTCAATATCTTCAATAGTCATTTGTCGAGGTGTTTTAGGCAAAATGCCACCGCCAAATGCAATATCAGAAGGGCCGATCGTTTCCCATGCACGTGGATCATCATCCGTCATATGATCATCACCTTGCCATGGACGATTTGCACTAGCTTTCCGTCCTGCATGTGCTATTTGTAGTCCTGGGACGGCCCCAGCTTTTTTTATCGCTTTAACAATAGTGGCGTGTTCAAGTGCTTGTTCATGATTCCAGATACCTAGGCAACCAGGGGTAATTCGACCTTCAGGTGCTACGGCAGTGGCTTCGACAATCAGCAAGCCGACTCCACCTTTAGCAATTTGTGTGTAATGGGCTAGGTGCCAATCATTAGGCATGCCATTTTCCGCCATGTATTGACACATGGGTGGAACGGCAATGCGATTACGTAAGGTGATGCCTTTTAGCGTAAAGGGAGTAAAAAGTTTAGACATGTTAGTTCCTATAAATAAATTGAGTCAGAGGATTGAATTAAACGCATCAACTTAATGTTTAAATAAGGTAAGTTGATATCAGCTCTGTGTTTTGTTTAGATGCACGTTAGTTCGACATTTATAAAGTATTAAGATTGGTGTTGCTTATCTTGCTTGACTAAGTACATCGTTAATTTATGGGCAATAGGTGCCACTAAAGTAATCGCTGGAAAGGCAACAATGAAGGCAAATATCCATGCTTTTAGCCATAAATGAATAATTTGATCGTTTAATCCGATGTTAAAAAGGGTGATCACAAAAGACATTAAACAAGACATGATGAGCGCCATAAAAAAAGCAAAGACGACTTTGTGGTATTTTTGATTAATCATGATATTGATTCCTTTGTAATAATTATCCATTAAGCTATTGTTTATTAGCGCATTCCGCCAGTAATGAAAAGTGTTTCACCCGTGATCCAAGATGACTCATTTGAGGCAAAAAACACAACTGCGGGAGCGATATCATCCGGTTTTCCGATACGGCCTAATGGCGTCATGGCCGCCACGCTTTCACTTTGTTCTGACATGCCCGTGTCATGTAGTCCTTCGGTATTAACCATGCCTGGGTTGACTGAGTTGACACGAATATTACGAGGAGCAAGCTCTTTAGAAAAAGTACGTGTTATTGAGTCTACCGCTGACTTTGTGGCGTTATAAACAGCAAGACCAGGAAAGGCCATAGTGCTGACAAGTGAACTGATATTGATAATGCTGCCACCTTCGCTATTGAAATACTTAATGGCCTCTTGTGTCGTGAGAATAAGACCCAACATATTAAGATCTACTTGTTTATGAAAATGCCCTTCAGTAATCTCCTCGATAGGAGCAGGGTTATAAATACCGGCATTGTTGACTAAAACATCAATGACGCCATAGGCATTTTTGCTTGCAGAAAATAAGCGTTCAATATCTGATTTTTTAGAAACATCAGCTTGAATTGCAATGGCAGTGCCCCCGGTACTTAAGATCTCTGCCACGACTTTCTCGGCATCGACTTGACTTGTAGAGTAATTGACCACGACCGATGCACCTTCTGCGGCAAGATGTTTTGCGATGGCTGCACCAATACCTTTAGATGCGCCTGTAACCACGGCGACTTTATTGCTTAATCTCTGACTCATGATTATTTCCCTGAAAAAAATTGATTAATGATTAATGCGAGGTACAGTATATTGCTATGGTTTTATTAGATAAAGATGGTTATATTAGAAATACTGTCTTGTTATACGGGATAATGATGATGGATAGATTCGATGCGATGCTTGCTTTTACAAGAGTGGTAGAACTCAACAGCTTTACCCAAGCAGCAAACTCTTTAAATATGCCTAAAGCCACACTTTCAGCCCAAGTCGCGGCACTAGAAAGACATTTAAATGTAAAGCTTCTACATCGTACGACACGAAATGTCAGCGTGACGAATGATGGAGCGGCTTATTACGAAAGAGTTATACGTTTATTGCAAGATTTGGATGAAACAGAGTCTTCGGTTAGGCAGTCACGAATGGCGTATAGGGGGCGGCTACGTGTGGATATTGCCACCACAATAGCACGTAGAATTATTTTGCCTGCACTCGATGACTTCATCAAACGCTATCCAGAAATAGAGCTTGAGTTAGGCTGCACTGATCGCACGGTAAATTTATTACAGGAAGGAGTGGATTGTGCGATAAGAGGTGGGATGCCGATAGATGAAACCTTGGTTGCACGGAAGTTAGTCACAACAGGCCGTATTACTTGTGCCACGCCAACCTACCTTGAACGACACGGTATGCCCAAAACATTAGCGGAATTAGAGTCACATTCTGTTGTAAATTACCAATCCCCAAGAACCGCTAAAGTCATCCCGTTTTATTACGAAATAAATGATGAAATGATTGCAGTACAAGGCAGAAGAAAATTGGCGATTAATGACATTGACTCATGTGTGAATGCGGTGCTAGCCAATATTGGTATCGCACAACTGCCTTACTTCGGGGTAAGAGACTACATTAAGAGTGGCCAATTAATTCAAGTATTACCGGAACTTCATTCTGAACCGTCACCGTTATATATTGTCTATTTACAAAATAGACATTTGTCAGCCAATGTTAGAGCCTTTGTTGATTGGGTGTTGGCATTGTTTAAACAAGAGGAGGCGGGCTATTTAAAATGTTGTAAACCTGTTGAGCCAACAATGGGCATTTCAAAATAGCGTGGCTTAATGACTAAGGTCAGCGCATCATCTTTATCAAGATACGGGAAAGTAATGTGATTACAGCACTTGTACAATTCAAATTACCACAGCCTATTTCTCGCGAACAAGCGCGCGATATTTTTTCAGCTACCGCAGAAAAATACAGGGATATCGCCGGTTTGCTTCGTAAGTATTACGTTTTGTCTCAAGATGGCAGTACGGCTGGCGGCGTATATCTTTGGCAATCACAACAACACGCAGAGCAGCTTTATACTGATGCGTGGCAGCAATTTATTTTTGATAAGTATGGTGCCTTACCTTCAGTGATTTATTTTGATAGCCCGGTAATCGTTGATAATGTGGCTGGCGAGATCATCATCAACGACTGAGTGATTTAAAGCAAACTTAAGTTAATGCTGTGTCGATGACTCGCTGAGCGTAGCTTGATTTAAGCTGTCTTTTTCAGTGACTTGTCGGTGTAGCAAGTGATCGTGTAAACGTTGGTGTACGATGATTGCATCTTTTAGATTACATTTAGCTTTGGCAACACGTGTGTCTTCTATCATCGCTATCATGGCGATAATACCTAATAAGCCCGCGATGGTAACAACAATAACGCCACCAGATAGCGACGCAATATACTCAGCTGCTGAAATAAGGAGAAATATTTGTACCACCATCCATTGTGATGCCCACTTTTCTTTATGGCAGGTTTGCACTTTAACGTGCCATAAATGTGTAAGTTCAGTTAACTCTTTCGTTGTTAAAACGTTTAAGTTTGCATAAAAATGAATACCGATTAGTTCGTCATTATAATTTCGCGAGACGAGGTGAATATCGCCAGCCATGTCTTTTAAGGCAGAAAAAACATCTTCATTGCGCTCTATTATCATTATGTTCTCCTTACAACATAGTAGTCACTATCTGATATTTACCTTTATTAATACAGGGGCGTATATCCCTAGCTAACAGGGATAAACTTCCCTGTTAGCAGCTAGCACAATTATGACTTTGTCGATGTAGTGAACCTTAAGTGGCTAAGGATGCAATTAGGTGGAGCCAAATTTGTGCGTGGGTGGATTTTAATGATGCTATTTGGTGCATAAGTAAATTAAACAGGAATGGTTTTGTTTTTAAGTGTTTGATTTTTTAGGATTTAAAATATTGGCACGCTGATTGCTGTTATTTATTGAAATTCTGCAAAGGCGTGGAAAGTAATTTAATTTTGATGGTAATGAAGCCGTATCTAACACGTTTAGATATGGCTTTTTGTTTTTATGGTGTTTAGTTTTTATATTGTAAGGAAAAAAATAATGAATTTAACGAGAAAGCCAATTGTACTAGCGCTACTTGCTGTATCTGGAATGGGATCAATAAGTGCGTTGAATGTGGCGCATGCAGAAGATGCTTTTATTGATGCATTAACGGGTGGAACAGTAAGTTTTTCTGCTCGCGCTCGTTATGAAGCAGTATCAGAAGATAATGCTAAGAAAGATGCTGATGCTTATACTCTTCGTACAGCATTAGCCTATAAAACAGCTGGCTTTAAAGGTTTTGGTGCTTTTGTAGAATTTGAAGATGTGCGTGCATTAGGTGATGAACAATTTAATAACTTTGAAAATGGCCACACGACCTATTCGGTTGTTGCTGATCCTGTCGGCACGGAAGTTAACCAAGGTTATTTGAGTTATAACAGTTTTGATACTGAATTTAAATTAGGTCGTCAAGAAATTACGTATCGTGGCGCACCATTCCATCGCTATATCGGTAACGTATTATGGCGTCAAAACCACCAATCATTTGATGGCTTTAGTTTGGTGAATCAGTCGTTTGAAAACACAAAAATTAGCTATGCCCATATTGAGAGTGTAAATACCATTTTTGGTGATAATAGTGTCGCTAAACCTAAAGATATTGATATGAACACTGATTTATTCAACGTTCAGTATAGTGGGTTAGCAATTGGTGACTTAGAAGCTTATGCCTACTTAATTGATAACGAAGATGTTATTGCCAGCTCGTCTCAAACATTTGGTGCTCGTTTATCTGGTGCACAAGCCGTTAATGCTGATTGGAAAGTCCTTTATACCGCTGAATATGCCAACCAAAGTGACTATAAAGACGGCACCATGGATGACCAGAATTATTATCTAGCTGAGTTAGGTGGTAAATACAAAGGTTGGTTAGCTAAAGTATCTTACGAAATGCAAGAAGGTGATGGTGCATCGAGCTTCAATACACCATTAGGTACTAACCATGCTTTCCAAGGTTGGGCAGATATATTCTTGAATACACCAGCGAGTGGTTTAGAAGATATGTATTTCACTGTTGCAGGCAATGTAATGGGCGTTAAATTAGTTGCTGTATACCATGATTTTGAAACCGATAAAGGCGGCATTGATGCGGGTAATGAGTTTGATATTCTTGCTGAAAAAGCCTTTAACAAACATTACAGCTTGGGTGTGAAGTATGCTGATTATAATGCAGGCGATACTGGCACAGTAGACACAGAAAAATTCTGGCTTTACGGCGAAGTTAAGTTTTAAAAAAATAGTCTCATCCTCGTGACTATAACCGGGCAATATTCGTGTTGCTCGGTTTTTTTTTGCTTAAATAAACGGTTATTAATTAACTTAATGTTGTGCATGTTGACTTGATTAAACTGCTGATAACTAAAATCACGCTACGGTTTTCTATAAGGATTATTTGGTGCGAGCATTTAAATAATGCACATTTTTTGTGCATATCATCTAACGGTGCTGAATTTAACTTATTGATATGTATGATTATATTTGTGGCACTCATTATGCATTAACTGTAATGCCAATCAATTTTAAGTTTTCAGCTTCAGATTACTTGGTTTCTCTCTGCTCACTAGAACTGAGCTTGGGATAAGCCTTTTTAAGGCTTATCCCTTTTTTTCACTAATTCATAAGGAATATGTAATGGGCTATTTAATCGATTCTATGTACTTAGTTCGTGAGTTACTAAAACTTTCTTTTATGGTGTTAATTTCGCCATTAGGCTTGTTTGCAGCCTATTTATTGAGTTGGGAATAACTGAGGCGGTTTAGCTTGATGACTTTAGGAATATAGCTATGAATTTAGAGATGTTAGTTGCCGGGGTAGGGGGAATGCTTTTTATAGCGACAACTAAGTTTTGGCTAACGAATAAGAAAAAACAGCTAACTAAAATAAAACGAGGTTTAGCGCTGGTCACACATATCCAGAAAATTATTTCATGTTGCCAGCAGCATCGTGGAATAAGTAATGCGATATTGCAAGGTAATAAGACCTTGAAGACACAGTTGATCTCGATTCAATCTCAGTTGGATAACTTAATTGCTGAAGGTAATGCGATGGGATTGAAAGCGTTTCCTCAATGGGAATCATTTATTGGTCATTGGCCAAAATTGAAAATGCATTCATTAAGTCGTGATTTGACATCTCAAAATCTGCTTCGTCAGCATAATGTAATGGTTTACGGCCATTTGTCATTACTGGATGATTTGATGAGTCATCATGAGTTAACTTGGATAATGCTAGGTTCAAGCATTCATATGTCACAGTTGTGTATTGATACATTAAAAGTGGTCGAAACGATTGCACAATCAAGGGGTATAGGAGCGGGGGTCTGCTCAAAGGGAGAGTGTCTTGGTATTGATAAAATATCATTGAGTTTTTTACGTATATCTATCATTTCACCGACCAATGAATTATTAACAGAGTTGAGCCAAGTTGATGATACATTGCTGCTGTCTCAGCTGATATCCTCGTCAAAATTGATCAGAGAAGGTGTGGATAATTTAATCGATACTATTGAAAACAATGTGTTAGTTGATGGTCCTGTGAATATTGATGCTGCTGATTTCTTTAAGATGGCAACCCAACCGATTGACGCTTTGGTCACGGTTTACCAAAATCTTGTTGCCCATGCACTGCGCAACGCTTAATTAATATAGAGTCTAATGTTGAACGTAATCAATACCGTAATAATTAGTGATGAACCTGAGTCCACACAGCTATTAAAGCGAGTGTTGGAGTCTACAGAATATAAAGTTATTTTTGAAAGCACTCGTTTGGATGATCAAATATCAGGGACATGGATGATTGAACCTGATCTATTAATTGTTGTAAGTACTAAGCTAGATACAGGGATCTTAGTACAATTAAAAACAGTCATTAGCCAATATCCATTGCCCATTGTTGTTTTTACTCAGGTGGATATTGATGATGCTATCGATCAAGCGATTGAGGGTGGGATCAGCAGTTATATTGTGGATGGTTTAAAAGAAAGTCGTGTCATCTCAATTTTAAAGACCGCTTATGCTCGGTTTACTCACCAGCAAAAATTACTGAAACAACTAGAAGATCTAAAAACCAGTTTGGCTGATAGAAAAATTATTGATCGCGCCAAAGGTTTAGTTATGCAGCAAAGACAGTGTTCAGAAGATGAAGCGTATAAATTATTACGTTCATCAGCGATGAAACAAAATATGCGCTTGGCCACGTTATCAAAAACAATAGTTGAAGCTGCTGTTATATTTAATCAGTAAATGAAACCGTAATAAGGCCAGACTTATTGGAGCGCACTAGAAGAGTGCAGGTATAGACATAATCGCCCTTTAGGCGAATTAAATGTACTGGTTATATTAAGCTTGTTTATTTAACTCGTTGTATTTAAAGGTTATAGTTTATGCGTATATAGTTGGCATTTTAACTGCATACATTATCGTTATGAATTAATAATCCAACGGTGGATTGTTCTTACTGTCCCGTTAGGGGAAATGGATAAAGGTGTCTTTCAAGATCTGATCTTGAATAGCGCCTTTTTTTTTGGAAAAAATTTATTATTGGAGTAGCAAAATGCACACCATAACACCTTTATTTTCACGTAGAAAAATTGTAAAAACACTAGCCGTTGCAAGTATGGTCGTTACCGCAGGTTTATTGCCTTTTAGCTCAGCAATGTCAGCACCCGGAGAGCTTGAAAAAGAAGATCTTAAATTTGGTTTCATTAAATTGACGGATATGGCACCGCTTGCTATTGCTTATGAAAAAGGTTTTTTTGAAGACGAAGGTCTTTATGTCAGCTTAGAAGCACAAGCGAACTGGAAAGTTTTACTTGATGGCGTTATCGATGGGCAATTAGATGGTGCTCATATGTTGGCTGGCCAACCTTTAGGTGCCACCATCGGTTTTGGTACTAAAGCCGATATCATCACCGCATTCAGTATGGACCTAAATGGTAATGCTATTACTGTTTCAAATGACATTTGGGCACAAATGAAGCCTAATATCCCAGTGAAAGACGGCAAACCTGTACATCCTATTAGCGCTTCGGCTTTAAAGCCTGTAGTTGAGAAATATAAAAATGAAGGCAAGCCTTTTAATATGGGCATGGTGTTTCCTGTTTCAACACATAATTATGAGTTACGGTATTGGTTAGCAGCAGGAGGTATTCACCCTGGTTATTATGCACCACATAAAGGCGATACTAGCGGCACCATTGATGCTCAGGCCCAGCTTTCAGTTACACCGCCACCACAAATGCCTTCAACTATGGAAGCGGGTACGATCTATGGTTATTGCGTAGGGGAGCCGTGGAATCAACAAGCCGTCTTTAAAGGGATTGGCGTACCGGTTATCACTGATTATGAAATCTGGAAAAACAATCCTGAGAAAGTATTTGGTGTGAGTCAGGCGTGGGCCGATGAAAATCCAAATACACATATTGCTGTGGTAAAAGCACTGATTCGTGCTGCGGAGTGGTTAGATGCTAACGATAATGGCAACCGACCTGAAGCAGTGAAAATTCTATCTCAAAGTAATTATGTCGGTGCAGATTATGATGTGATTGCCAACAGCATGACAGGTACCTTTGAGTATGAAAAAGGCGACAAACGTGAAGTGCCTGACTTTAATACCTTCTATCGTCATAACGCAACTTATCCTTTCTACAGTGATGCGGTTTGGTATTTGAGCCAAATGCGTCGTTGGGGACAAATTGCAGAACCAAAATCGGATGCTTGGTTTATGGATATGGCCAAAAAAGTCTACCGTCCAGATATTTATGCTATTGCGGCTAAAGAGTTGATTGCAGAAGGCAAGGTTGATGCAAAAGATTTCCCAGATTTTGCAACAGAAACGGGTTACAAAGCGCCGCAAACAGAGTTTATCGATAGCATTGTCTACGATGGTACAAAACCAAATGCTTATTTAGAACAATTCCCAATTGGTCTAAAAGGTGAAGAAGTTATTAAGTAAGACTACCTAAATGTCTCATTTCGACTTGCCTAGATTAAGGTTTAGGCAAGTCGAATATTAATAGGTTATTAAAAGAATATTATGAAAGATAAAATAATAAATAGTTTAGAACTCACTGGCTTTACTTGGTTTATACCGCTTGTAAAGCTGCTAAGTGGTGAATCGCCAAAACAACAACTACAGGCATTGGCGACAATGATCGGCATCCCATTTTTGGCGATGATTATATTTTTAGGCTTATGGCATGTCGGTGCCGCTAAAGTTGTCACTAGTTTAGGGCAAGTGCCAGGACCAGTCCAAGTGTGGGAGCAAGCTTCCATACTCATTGATGAGCATTATGCCGAACGCGAGAAAGAAGCGAAGTTTCATGAAAGACAAGAGGCAAGAAATGCTAAGAAATTAGCGAAAGATCCTAATGCTGAAATAAAAGAAAGAGCTTATACAGGGAAAGAAACCTACTTTGATCAGATTTTGACCAGTTTATGGACCGTATTTGTTGGGTTTTTAATTGCCAGCCTCATTGCGATACCGGTGGGTGTTATCAGTGGTTTAAGCAATACGTTATATTCGGCATTGAACCCCCTGATACAAATATTTAAGCCTATATCACCTTTGGCATGGTTGCCTATTGTGACCATGGTGGTGAGTGCTGTTTATGTTTCTGACGATCCAATGTTTTCCAAGTCATTTGTTACATCAGCCATTACAGTAACCCTGTGTTCATTATGGCCGACTTTAATCAATACCGCAGTCGGTGTGTCATCGATTGATCGAGATCTCATCAATGTGGGTCGAGTATTAAGACTTAGTTATATAACCACTGTTTTTAAAATTGTTATTCCGTCATCAATTCCAATGATTTTTACTGGTTTACGTATTTCATTAGGTATTGGTTGGATGGTGTTGATTGCTGCTGAAATGCTAGCTCAAAACCCAGGATTAGGGAAGTTTGTGTGGGATGAGTTCCAAAATGGTAGCTCATCATCACTGGGCAGAATAATGGTGGCTGTACTAACAATAGGTATCCTCGGCTTCATGTTGGATCGCGTCATGCTCACGATGCAAAAATTCTTCTCTTATGACAAAAATGCAGTAATTCGCTAGGACATAATTATGGAAAGTTATTTAAATATTGATCATGTAAGTATCGAGTTCCCAACGGCTAATGGCCCTTTTAAAGCATTAGATAATGTGAACCTTAAAATTGATAAAGGGGAGTTTGTGAGCATTATCGGCCATTCTGGCTGCGGTAAATCTACTGTAATGAACATCGTGGGTGGTCTTTACCAAGCGACAGAAGGCGGCGTTATTCTACAAGGTAAAGAAGTCAATGAACCGGGTCCGGATCGGGCGATTGTTTTCCAAAATCATTCATTATTTCCATGGCTAACGGCTTATGAAAATGTCGAGATAGCGGTGCAGTCTGTGTTTAAAGGTAAAAAGCCTAAGCAGGAAATGAAAGACTGGATCAATCACAATATTGAGTTGGTTCATATGAGTCATGCCAAAGACAAATTACCTGCAGAATTATCGGGTGGTATGAAACAGCGTATTGGTATTGCTCGAGCCTTGGCGATGGAGCCGAAAGTATTATTAATGGATGAACCATTCGGTGCTTTAGATGCGTTGACTCGTGCTCATCTTCAAGACTCATTGATGGAGATTCAGGCAGATTTAAATAACACGGTGATCATGATTACTCATGATGTGGATGAGGCCGTATTACTATCAGACAAAATTGTGATGATGACTAATGGACCTGCGGCAACCATTGGCGAGGTGTTGGACGTTCAATTGGAACGTCCTAGGCAACGATTAGAACTTGCCAATGATGCGGCATATAACCACTACCGTTCAGAAGTTATTCACTTTTTGCATGAAAGGCATGCACGTAAAGTGGCTTAAAATATAAAAAACTAAAGAAGGTTTTTACCTATGAGTTATGAATTCAAAGTAGATGTAGAAAATGCAGTAATTGAAGCAGAATATTCGGGCATTGTTCATTTTGAAGAACGGATGCAAGCAATAAAAGAAGGTTTGGCTATTTTGCAAGATAGGGAGTATCCACGAATTTTGATTAATTTAGTGGGTGCCAAAATGCAATTATCGAAAGATGAAAAAATTGCTTTGGCAAATTATGTCTCGGAACAACATGCTTTGATTCATGCCAAAACAGCATTCCTCATTCGTTGTGAGCAAACGGAGCGGGAGGAAATGGATGACGCTGTTTCACGTACTGCGGAGTTTGTTTCTCACGTATTTTATAGTCGAACGGCTGCACTACAATGGCTAATTGACTAGGGCAGATTCGCACCGTTTTAATGCAACTATTTATCTATAATATAAGTTAGGTTTGTTAATTATGTATAAAAGTCATATTTAACAATAAGATAGGGTGCAAGGTCATTATTGGCATGATTTCCGCTTAATATGGTGTATCTTTCTATTTAGCCGTAAGGACATGTTGCCTTGGATATTTTATGGATGTTATTTGCGGCTATGCTCGTGTTTGTAATGCAAGCGGGATTTTTATGTTTAGAAAGCGGTTTAGTACGTAGTAAAAATAGTATTAATGTCGCGGCTAAAAACCTAACTGATTTTGCCATTTCTAGTCTTATTTTCTGGGCCGTTGGCTTTGCAATGATGTTTGGTGATAGTGCTTCTGGTCTTATTGGTACGAATTACTTTTTCTTTGGTGAACAGGCTAGCCCGTTACACATTACAATTTTTCTGTTTCAAATGATGTTTTGTGGAACAGCCGCCACCTTAGTATCCGGTGCCATTGCAGAACGTATGAGCTATTTTGGTTATGTCATTGTAACCATCACCATTACATTGCTGATTTATCCTGTCGTTGGTCATTGGGCTTGGGCAGGTATTATTTCGGGTACGCCGACTGGCTGGTTAGAAACTATTGGTTTTGTAGATTTTGCAGGTTCAACCGTTGTTCACTCTGTCGGCGGTTGGGTTGCATTAGCTGCCATTCTTGTGATTGGCCCACGTATTGGTCGCTATGATGTCGATGGGCGGCGTATTCCCGGTAGCAACTTACCAATGGCGGTTTTGGGTACATTGTTAATTTGGTTTGGTTGGTTCGGATTCAATGGTGGTAGCACGTTGGGGTGGACTGACAGTATCCCTGCTATTTTATTAAATACCTGTATTGCCGCTGTCTGTGGTGGGATTGCGGCAACCGCAATTAAATATGCCGTTGATGGTTACATCGATGTCATGCAAATTATTAATGGTGTATTAGGAGGACTTGTTGCTATTACGGCAAATTGTCATGCTGTTAGTGTGACTGATTCGGCGTGGATTGGTTTAGTTGCTGGGGCGATTGTTGTGGGCGGCGAACGGTGGTTGGATCATCATAAAATTGATGATGCGGTAGGCGTTATTCCTGTCCACCTTTTTGCCGGTATTTGGGGCACATTAGCGCTTGCGCTTTTTGCCAACCCTGATGAACTAGCGACGAACCTTACTCGTTTTGAGCAATTAGAATCACAAATTATCGGCATTGTTACGGTTGGGCTATATAGCTTTGTGGTTGCTTATTGCTGTTTTCGTTTGATAAATTATTTTTATCCGTTAAGAGTGGCTGAAAAAGCTGAACTTACAGGATTAAATGTCACTGAACATAGGGTGAGCACTGAACTGTTTGATTTATTATCCGCTATGAATTATCAGCACCAGGCTTCTGATTATACGGTTCGTGTACCCGTAGAACCTTTTACAGAAGTAGGGCAAATTGCCCAAGAATATAATCGTGTTATTGATAAAGTGCATCAAGAGATTCAACAGCGCGATCAGGCATTTATGGCCTATAAAAAAAGTGAATATCGTAAAGGAGCGATCCTTGATGCCGCTATGGACTGTATCATTTCGATTAATTGCCGTGGTGAAGTTATATCGTTTAATCCTGCAGCTGAGCACTGTTTTGGTATAGGCCGAGATTTAGTCAAAGGGAAGAATTTTTTCCGCTTGTTTATGCGTGAAGAAATGAAAAAAATTGCAATGCAGAGTTTATCTCAAGGGTTTTCTGTTGGTGATGGCCTAGTCTTAAAACGACAAAATATCACCGAGCTAACACGTTATGATAAAGATGTTTTTTCAGCAGAAATCATTGTAACAAAAACAACGGATCCTCAAGATGTACGTAAGGAATTTACCTTACATATTCGCGATATAACCAAGCAAGTTAAGCTACAAAATAGACTTAAATTACTTGCTTACAATGATCCTTTGACCGGTTTGTACAACCGGACTTATTTTATGCAAAATATGGAGCAGAGAATTGCCTATCATTCTTTAAGCTTAGGCATAGTGGCGCTCATGTTTCTTGATCTAGATAAGTTTAAGAAAATTAATGATACTTTAGGCCATAAAGCGGGCGATGATTTGCTTTGTGAAGTGTCAAAAAGACTTACTTCAGCTACACGTGAGCTCGATATCGTCGGTCGATGGGGTGGGGATGAGTTTGTCGTTGTGATGTCGGGTGATCTGACGGAGGATTATGTCATTCAAGCAGCGCAGCGAATTCTTGAGATCATGCGCGAACCTATTTATATCAATGAAAAAAAATTGGCGGGCTTGTTTAGTATCGGTATCGCCATTTCTGAGAATGGCGATATTAATGCTGATAAGCTACTTCAGCATGCTGATCTTGCCATGTATCAGGCCAAACAAAAGGGACGAAATCGTTATCAGTTGTTTAGCGATGACATGGTTCAGCAAGCACAACAACAGTTTCAAATTGAAACATCGATACCGGATGCTATTAGCTTTAAACAGTTCATTATTGAATACCAACCTAAGGTGGCCTGTGCGACTAATAAGGTGGTGGGGCTTGAAGCATTATTACGTTGGCAGCATCCCGAACATGGCCTAATTTCTCCAGCAAACTTTATTCCGGTGATAGAGGGAACGAAGCTGATTATTGATGTGGGTGAGTGGGTCATGACAAAGGTCATGCAACAATTGGCTGCTTGGCGACAACAAGGGCTAACTTTATTGCCTATTGCGATCAATATCTCTGGCCATCATTTACATGATGATTCACTTATTCCTTGTGTGCAAAGATTACTTAAAAAATATGATATTGATCCTGAGTTGATTGAACTGGAAATAACTGAAAGTTGTTTGACTGGGAATACCGAGCAAAGTATTCAAGCTTTATCGGCATTAAAGGCGACAAATATTAAGCTGGCGATTGATGATTTTGGTACTGGTTATTCCTCACTTAGTTATTTGAAAAAATTTCCCATCGATATACTTAAGATAGACCGTGCCTTTGTCAGCGAGTGTAATTCAAATAAAGAAGATGCGGCAATCTGTATCGCGATCATCACATTAGCAAAAAGTTTAGGCTTAAAAATTGTAGCTGAGGGCGTAGAAACCTATGAACAGTTAAGTTTTCTCAAGCAATATGATTGTGAGATATACCAAGGGTTTTATTTTAGTAGGCCTATTGATATTGAAAAAACCTCTTTGCTATTACAAGAAGGGATTATAAGAGTGCTTGATACCGTCGCTAGTTGAAGGATCAAAGGTTGCTTTGATGTTCTTGCACTGAGATGGTGCGATAAGTGAGTGTGTTGGTGCACTTTACATGCTGTTAGAGTTAACTTATTAGGCTAGGTATTTATAAAATAACGATATTTTTGCATTGGCGCGATTCCTGCTATTAAGCCTTAACCAATATCGGTCTGCGTAAATAGAGAACTTTCATGTCTACACAAAAACTAAAGTTATTATCCTTTAGTGGTAATGCTCGGATTCTCCATCTTAGTTGGATGGCTTTTTTTATTAGTTTCGTGGTGTGGTTTAATCATGCCCCATTACTTATTTCTATTCAAGAATCACTAGGACTTACCAATCAACAAATAAAAACTATATTAATTCTAAATGTCGCTTTGACAATTCCTGCTCGGATTGTAGTGGGCATGTTAGTTGATAAATATGGCCCTAAAATCATGTATTCCTTGTTATTGGGAATATCAAGTTTTATCTGTTTCTTCTTTGCGCTAGCTGATACGTTTGAACAGCTAGCTGCTGCCCGTTTTATGCTGGGCTTCGTCGGGGCTGGTTTTGTTATCGGCATTCGAATGATTTCTGAATGGTATCCTGCAAAACAAGTAGGTCTTGCTGAAGGCATTTACGGCGGGTGGGGCAACTTTGGTTCAGCGGCTGCTGCGATGACGCTACCAACTGTTGCCTTGATGTTTGGCGGTGAAGATGGCTGGCGTTATGCGGTTGCATTAACTGGGGCTATAGCCCTTGTTTACGCGTTTATTTATTACAATAGCGTATCAGATACACCGAAGGGTTCAACGTACTTTAAGCCGAAAAAGTCAGGGGGAATGGAAGTAACGAGTGTTGGTGATTTTTATTTTTATTTATTAATGAATATTCCCTTATATGCGGCCTTAGCCTTATTAACGTGGAAGTTATCACCGAGTGGTGTGAGTTTATTATCTGCGGGTATTTCTCAAGCTATTTATGTGGGTTTAGGTGTCTTGTATTTTTATCAGGCATATCATATTTACCAAGTGAATAAGGCCATTTTCACCACTGTTGTGCCTGAAATTCATCGTTATAAATTTAAGCAAGTCGCGGTATTGGATTTGGCTTACCTTGCAACCTTTGGCTCAGAATTAGCCGTGGTTTCAATGTTACCGTTGTTTTTTCATGAGACGTTTCAAATAAGTGCTGTTCAAGCGGGTTTATTAGCGTCTGGTTTTGCATTTATGAACTTAGTGTCTCGTCCAATTGGTGGTCTATTCAGTGACCGTTTAGGTCGTAAACGTACCTTGACCGTGTGTATTACGGGTTTAGCGATAGGTTATTTTGTGATGAGTTTAATCACCCCTGAATGGGCAATTGTTTTTGCAGTAATGGCAACGATGGCATGTTCTTTCTTTGTTCAAGCTGGAGAGGGCGCAGTATTTGCTGTTGTTCCATTGGTGCAACGTCGCTTGACTGGACAAGTAGCTGGTATGGCCGGAGCCTACGGTAATGTTGGTGCAGTGACATTCTTAACGGTATTGTCATTTGTTTCGGCACAAACATTTTTCCTTGTCATTGCTGGGACTGCCGTTGTTACGTTAATCGCAGTGCAGTTTATGGACGAACCTAAAGGTCAGATGGCTGAAATTCTTCCTGATGGCACGGTTCAAATGATTGATGTTCATTAATTAAAACAACGTATTTAAGTTAGACTAGCACAGCCCATTCTCAGTATGAGGGTGGGCTGTTTTTGTATTAAGGGGATGATTTAATGACAGCAAAACTTAGAGTGGGCGTAGGTGCCTGTTCAGACAAGGGCTTAAAGACAGAAAATCAAGATTCTTTAGGTCACTTTATCCCTGAAAATTTAAATCTATTGTCAGCGAAAGGTGCTGCCTTTACCCTCGCTGATGGGGTAAGCAGTAGCGCTGAAGCAAAACAAGCCAGTCAAGCCTGTGTAACAGGATTTTTGGAGGATTATTTCAGTACACCTGATTCATGGTCGGTCAAAAAATCAGGTGGCAAAGTACTAACCTCAATTAATACTTGGCTTTATGGTCAGAGTAACCAGTTTCATGACGCGTCTCGTGGTTTAGCCAGTACATTTTGTGGCTTAGTCATTAAATCAACCACCGCGCATCTTTTCCATGTCGGCGACTCCCGTATTTATTTGCTACGTGACAATTCCCTTGAACAGCTCACTCTTGATCACCGTATACAAATGCCAGGTCAAAAAGAATATTTAGGTCGTGCGATGGGAGTTGATTACCGTTTAGATATTGATTACAAAACAGTCTCCGTTGAATTGGGAGATATGTTTTTTATCTCAACGGATGGTGTGCACGATTTTTTATCAGATAAAACACTTCAACAAATATTGACAGGAGCTGACAATGACTTAAAACAATCATGTGAGAAAATTGTTGCCCAGTCATTGGTGTTAGGCAGCGATGATAATGTTAGTTGTATGCTACTACGTGTTGATGAGCTACCGTCACAAGATGTCGAGGAGGTTTTTTCAAAACTCACGGAGCTGCCTTTTCCACCTGAACTTTACGAAGGCGTTATTTTAGATGGTTATCGCATTACGCGAGAATTGCACGCGAGTTCGACGAGCCAGCTTTATATGGCAATCGATACGGATACTAATGAAAAAGTTGTAATTAAAACACCATCAGTGAATTTTGAAGATGATCCCGCTTATTTGGAACGCTTTCAGCTTGAAGAGTGGGCAGGACGACGCATTGATAGTCCGCATGTCATTAGAACGATTGTGCAGCAGCGACCACGGCATTTTCTTTATTATGTAATGGAATATATTGAAGGTAAAACGTTAGAACAATGGATAGAAGATCAAGCGGGTAAAGAACCTGATTTGACCGTTATCAGAAACATTGTGTCGCAAGCGATATCAGGGTTGCGTGCTTTTCATCGTATGGATATGCTACATCAAGATATTAAACCAGGTAATATCATGATTACGCGAGAAGGCTTGGTCAAAATTGTTGACTTTGGTTCCACAAAAATTGCTGGTATTGCTGATATTTCTACACCCGTTGAGCGTAAAGAATTATTAGGTACAAAAAACTATACGGCACCTGAATATCTTCTAGAAAATCCCGGTACGACGCAATCAGACTTATTTGCGTTAGGCTGTATAGTCTATGAAATGATCACGAGTAAGTTACCTTATGGTGACAAACTGTCGCGGGTGTCTACTTCAGCCTCTTTATACCGATTGAAATATATTCCCATTAGTACGTATGTGAGTAATATTCCTCATTGGGTGGATAAAGCAATAAGAACAGCGGTACAAATTGATCCAATAAATCGTTACGAAAAACTGTCTGAACTTGAAAGCGATTTAAGAAAACCTAACCCCGCTTATTTGAAAGAAGAGCAGTTGCCTTTAATAGAGCGACATCCTTTAGGTTTTTGGAAAGCGCTTTCTGGACTATTATTGGTCACAAATCTTATTTTGCTTTTTTTAATGCTTGCGTAAGCTTTATGCACAGGGCTAAGGTTTTAAATAGTATTTTAGCCCTGCAGCATAGATTGACCTTTAAAAACAGCTAAAGCTTATTTAGCATTGATTTCAAACATCGTGCGATCGACACCCACGTTGCCGGTTTTTTTATCAAAGATATACACAATGGCCTTATAGTGACCTGGTTTAGTGATGGTCGTTTTACCTGAGAAAATGCCTACTGGTCCGGTGAAATCTAACTTCACTTCACTAACTTTAGTTTCATTTTGCATCAAGATCGCCTGGACTTCATAATTACTTGGATCCCAAGGGCCATCAGGATAAATAGGGCAACCACAGATCATGGAGGCTTTGGTGAATATTTCTACATGACCACCTTCTAATACATTTGTCCACGCATCAACAATAAACCCAGGTATATTGAGGGTAATGCCGTCACCTAAGATGTCTTTACCTGGAATGACCCAGCTAGTGACGGTCGCTTCTTGTAATGATTGGCGAAACGCATAAGGCCCGATGAGTTTAAAACGTAGTAAACGAGGGCTAGTAATATCGACTTTTGCTAAAAAGCCAGCAGTCGTTTCATCTGTTAATACTTGACCGCGTGAAATAGGATCTTTGATAAGGGTATTGGTGCTTCCTGTATCGCCTTTAATCCAGCCTTGGTCAAGAATTTCACCTGTTTCAGCATCTTCGACAACGACTTTTACACCACCGACGCTAGTCCCTATATATTTAGCATCAACTGCTTTAGCTCTGATCATTACTTGGGTTTCAGTAGCAAAAGAGTTTGCACTCAGAGTGATGCCTATTGCGCTAAGGGTTAAGAATTTTATAAATTTCATTGTGATCCCTCGGAAGTATTTTTATATTTGCTAACCAATGTTAGGTATTAGGCTAAGGTTTCAGGTGGTATGGCAGAACCTTCACTCCAGTTGTCAAAACCACCCAACATAGATTGGACATTAGTAAAGCCGAGTTGTTGCAAGGTTTGTGTTGCTAAAGCTGAGCGACCACCACTTTTACAATAAACAACGATGGATGCGGCTTTATCCTGAAAATCAGGATGATTAGCTATTTGAAATTCCAACATGCCTCGAGAAATATGGCGAGCATTAGGTATGTGACCTGTTTGGTATTCCAGTAATTCACGCACATCTAAGGGAATGCTATTCGCTGAGAATAATACGTTTGCTTGAGCGACAGTTATTTCAGTGATGTTTGCTTTTGCTGTCTGAACTAAATCCATTGCTGATTGTGCCATGATTGAAACCTCGGTTTGTAAATAATGAGCGGTCTAGCGTAGTTGTACACTGTCACTAAAACGGTATCAACATAGTGTTGATAAATAGCTTATTGTTAGAAAGTAAAACAAACTAATGATGATTACTAGTGTTAATAATACCTATGAAACACTATATTGATGTAACGCTGGTTATCATTGCCAGCCCGATCACAGGTATCATAGTCAATTAATTGTATCGCTGAGACGATAATATATCAGCAGTTACTAATATGTAAAGACAGCCATTTTGGAAAAAATTGTTTATGTTCGCTTATATCATTAGAAGAATTTTGTACGCATTTCCGATTCTTATTGGGGTCAATGCCTTAACCTTTGCCTTGTTTTTTATGGTGAACACCCCTGACGATATGGCGCGGATGAATTTAGGTGCGAAACATGTTACCCAAGAATCGGTAGAAGCGTGGAAACAAGAACGTGGTTACGACAAGGCTTTACTGTGGAATAGCGATAGTTATGGACTTAGCAAAGCGACGGATACGATATTTTTTGATAAATCCTTGTCGTTATTCATCTTTGAGTTTGGTCAAGCGGATGATGGTCGTGATATTGGCCAAGATATCAAGACGAGAATGTGGCCGAGTTTAGCGATTGCTATACCGATATTTGTCATTGGTTTAATGGTGAACATCACGTTTGCCCTATTGATGGTTTTTTTTCGAGCAAGTTATATCGATCTGGGAGGGGTGATTCTCTGCGTGATTCTTATGTCAGTGTCTGGACTGTTCTACATTATAGGAGGACAGTTCCTTGTCGGAAAATTGATGCAGTTAGTCCCAATTTCTGGCTATGGTGAAGGGTTAAGTGCAATAAAATTTATAATTTTACCAGTAGCCATTGGCATTGTGTCAGGCATTGGTGGTGGTTCACGTTGGTATCGCACCTTGTTTTTAGAAGAAGTATCTAAGGATTATGTGCGCACAGCACGAGCAAAAGGATTATCGGAAGTGCGGGTTTTATTTAAACATGTACTTAAAAATGCCATGATCCCCATTTTAACGGGCGCAGTCGTGGTTATTCCAACACTGTTTATGGGGAGTCTAATTCTGGAATCATTTTTTGGTATTCCCGGTTTAGGGAGTTATACGATTGATGCTATTAATGCTCAAGATTTTGCGATCGTACGCGCGATGGTTTTTCTAGGTTCTGTACTCTATATCGTCGGTTTAGTGCTTACTGACTTGTCTTATACTCTTGTTGACCCGCGAGTACGCCTAGATGGATAACTACACTGATTTACGCCTAGGTGCCTTAGCTTGTCATGGCATCACTGATCCATTACTCAAGGTGGAACAAACACAGCAGCTTTACCATCAATGGCTTGCTGGTGATTTAACATTAACAAATGACGACGTATTAGTACCTGATGTTGCTGGACATCCTGATAAACCGGAATTAGTCGCTGCTCGTGACTTACCACGTCGACGTAACAGTGCTGATACCGGGGTTGCCACGCTTATCCATGCCGTTACCCATATTGAATTTAATGCCATTAACTTAGCATTGGATGCCGTAGCACGCTTCGCAGGTATGCCCAGACAATATTACAGTGACTGGTTGAAAGTCGCTTTTGAAGAATCACAACATTTCACTTTATTACGAAACCACTTGATAACACTTGGCTATGATTATGGTCATTTTCCAGCACATGGGGGGATGTGGGAAATGGCGCAAAAAACACATCATGATGTGTTGATAAGAATGGCCTTGGTGCCACGTGTACTTGAGGCAAGAGGTTTAGATGTTACCCCTAAAATGATGAATAAACTTAGGGGCAGTGGCGATCATCGTGCGGTTGAAATTTTAGGAATTATTCTGCAAGAAGAAATTGGTCACGTAAAAATAGGCACCCACTGGTTTAACTATCTCTGTGAACAACGACATCAAGATTCGTTGGCGACCTTTAAAGATTTATTAGATAACTACTTTGCAGGCGAGCTGCGAGGCCCATTTAATACAGAAGCACGAAAACTGGCCGACTTTACTGATGCTGAAATGGCCTTATTAGAAGGTTAATGCTTTCCCTGAGCGTGCATTTATTAATGAGTAGTAGAAGAAAAAATCTATTTATCTGCTGCGGGTTTGTTTTTTTGCATTTCGGCTTGTTGACGACGTGATTCTTTAGGATCTGCGATTAGTTTTCGGTAGATCTCAATTCGATCTTTATTACGAAGTGAAGCATTGAGTTTACACATCTTCCCGAAGATACCCGCTTTATCAGTGCTGAGATCTATTTGTGGAAACGCTTCTAAAATACCAGATCGTTTGATGGCTTCTTCAACAGTGCAATCAGTGGCGACTTCTAATGATAAAATGACTTGTTCTTCCGGTAAGGCGTAGGCGACCTCAACGGTAATCATCTCAAGGGTTTCGTTTTGTTGCGTACTAGCTGCCATAGATATCCTGAGCGCGTTTACAAAAGGCATCAACTAATGAGCCTGAAATTTGAGTGAAAATGGGACCAAGAGCCATACTGATAATGCGGTTTGAAAACTCAAAATCCATATCCAGTTGTATGCGGCAACCTTGGTTATCACCGATCATGCCAAATTGCCAGCGACCTTCGAGGTGTTGAAAAGGACCGTCTATTAATGCTATATCGATAGACTCACCTGCTACCAATGTGTTTTGGGTTGAAAATACGTGATGAATGCCGCCTTTAGCTAAGTCTAGGGAAGCCGTAATAACGGTATCAGTTTTGGTAATAACTTTACTATCGCGGCACCATGGTAAAAAAGAAGGATAAGCTTCTACATCATTAACTAAGTCAAACATTTGGTCAGGAGTGAATACAACGAGTGAGCTACGTGTAATGGTTGTCATAAGTGAAATAATTTACCCTAAAAGACCAATAACGCTCAAGAATACAATAATAATGCCTAATGGGGTAATGTAGCGTATTAAAACTCGCCATAAATAGTTGAAAAATGGCGTTTGAATAGCTAGTTCATCTGTCGCATTATTTTTGGATATGACCCAGCCTGCGAAAAGTGCCGTTAATAAACCACCTAATGGCAGCATAATATTTGCGGTTATATAGTCCAGTAATTCAAACATTGTTTTGCCAAATAAAATCCAATGTTCACCAATATTAAATGAAAAAACAGTTAATAATCCTAGTAACCAGATACCAAACCCGGCGGTAACACTTGCTCGGCGGCGACTAATTTTTTTGTTCTCAACGAGCCAAGCAATAACAGGTTCAACGATTGATATCGCTGAACTCCATGCCGCAAACACCAGTAATAAGAAAAATAGACCACCAAACAATGCACCACCGGCCATATGACCAAAGGCGATAGGTAAGGTTTCAAAAATAAGGCCTGGTCCTACGCCAGGCGTTAAACTATGTGCAAAAGCTAGCGGGAATATTGCTAGTCCAGCCAATAATGCGACGACCGTATCTGTAATGGCTATCCACATTGATACTTTAAAAATAGAGGTGCTTTTAGACAAGTATGAGCCATAAACCATGATGGCACCCATGCCTAAACTAAGTGTGAAAAAAGCATGGCCCATCGCAGTTAATACAGCATTAGACGTTAATTTTGAAAAATCAGGTGTAAATAAGAAATTGACTGCTTGTGTGAAATATTCACCTGTATTCGCCGCGTAGCCGACTAACATTAATAAAATGGCAAACAGAGCTGGCATGATAAATTTAACAAATTTTTCTATACCGCTTTTAACTCCACGGGCGACAACAACCATTGTCAACACCATAAATACAGTGTGCCATGCTAATAATCGTTCAGGATCATGAGTTAGAGATAAATAGATATGGTGAGCGCCATCAGCTGTAACGCCTTCAAAAACGCCTGCAAATGATCGAAATATATAGGCCATCGCTTGACCAGCAATAACACTGTAATAAGATAAAATAATGAATCCTGCGACAATGCCTATCCAGCCAGTCAATCCCCAAGATGTGCTTTTATTTTCTTCTCTAGCAAGAGAACGTAGTGTGTTGACAGGATTTTGCCGCCCGCGGCGTCCAATCATGACTTCCGCCATCATTAGAGGAATGCCAATAGCCGCAATACATAATAAATAAACTAAAACAAAAGCACCGCCGCCGTTCTCACCTGCAATATATGGGAACTTCCAAATATTACCTAAGCCCACAGCAGAGCCAGTCGCAGCAAGTATAAATGTCCAGCGTGAAGACCATTGGCCATGAATAGATTCTGTCGGTCTGCTCATAAATGTTCTCGATTTAATAAAAATATGGTGGGTTTAATAGCCATTAATGAAAATGCTTGAACCTATATTTAGAATAGCATTATATAATAGCGCTATGGCAACGAAAAAAAACACAAAAAAAACCGATGGCACTAGTAATATTGCCCAAAATCGTCGCGCACGACATGACTACTTTCTCGAAGATAAATTCGAATCAGGTATCGTCCTAGAAGGATGGGAGGTCAAAAGTCTGCGTGATGGGCGCTTACAGCTAAACGAAAGTTATATAGCCATTGATAAGAGAGAAGCATGGTTACACGGCGCGCATATTTCGCCGCTAATATCCGCTTCAACGCATATACATCCCGAAAACATTCGGCGACGTAAATTATTATTAAATCGCGCAGAATTGAACCGACTCATTGCCGCAGTAGATCGCAAGGGTTACACCATAGTGCCGGTTGCGATGTATTGGAAAAAAGGTCGGGCAAAATTAGAAATAGCACTGGCCAAAGGTAAGCAATTACACGACAAACGAGCAACGGCAAAAGATCAAGACTGGGCGCGAGAAAAGGCCCGTGTGTTTAGAAACAAATAATAATTACCTAGAAGTAACGCCGACACTCATCTATAATGTTCATATCGTAAAACTTTAGGGGACGACCTGGCTTCGACGTGGGTTACAAAACTTAAGGTGCATGCCGAGTATGTTAATTCTTCTCGTAAAACAGATTAACAAAATATAGTTGCAAACGATAACAACTACTCTCTAGCAGCTTAGGCTTGCTAGCCTCTGACTGAAGCCGTGCTTATGCGTTCAGGTTTCAGGGGTCGATTCTCATAAGACAAGCTTGACGCATGCTTGGTGCTGATAGATTGAAATTTCACAAGATCGCTATTTGTTTTCCCTGTTCATCGGGTAGCTTGTAGTTAAACTAATAGATGAAATAAGCATGTAGATCCGAAAGCAGAGGATTTGCGGACGCGGGTTCGATTCCCGCCGTCTCCACCAGTACACGGTCTTACACAGACCAAGAAAGACCTTTAAAGCCTGCATTTATGCGGGCTTTCTTGTTTCTGGTATCCGTGCCATTCTATCGGAATCTAACTGCATCTTTCACTTTTTGGGGTACACTATCGGGAACACTGTAAATTCGATGGGGTACACTGATGGCTTTAACCGATATTAAAGTAAAAAGCGCTAAGGGTGGCATCACACCTGATGGTAGGACGACAACTAAACGTTATAAGATGGGAGATACTCGCGGTCTTTATCTTGAAGTTGCCCCAAACGGGGGTAAATGGTGGCGTTTAAAGTATCGCTTCGACGGTAAAGAAAAGCGGCTGTCGTTGGGTGTTTACCCTGATGTTGGACTTAAAGAAGCTCGGAATAGACGCGAGGCACTTAGACAACAGATTGCTAATGGTATCGATCCTGCTGAAATACGCAAAGTTGAGAAAGAAATAGCATCGGATAAAAACTGCTTTGAAACAGTTGCACGTGAGTGGCACACTAAATTCAGTGCTAACTGGACGAAAGATCATGCTGAAAGAACCCTCACTCGGATTAAGAACGATGCTTTTCCATGGATTGGAAAGAAAAACATTAATGATATTACGGCACCTGAATTATTAAGTGTTTTAAGACGAGTTGAAAGCAGGGGAGCTCTAGAAACTGCACACCGTATCAATCAAATTTGTGGGCAGATTTTTAGATATGCAATAGCAACAGGTCGTGCAGAGCGAGATCCTGCCGCCGATCTAAAAGGAGCGCTTCCTCCAACAAGAGTTAAACATCATGCTTCTATTATCGAACCAAAAAATGTTGGGGAATTGTTGAGAACGATAAATAATTATTCAGGTTCAATAATTACAGCCACCGCATTAAAATTATCTCCATTACTTTTTGTTCGTCCAGGCGAATTACGTCAAGCTGAGTGGTCAGAGATTGATTTTGAAACTTGTGAATGGCGTATTCCAGCAGAAAAAATGAAAATGCGTGTCCTTCATATTGTGCCTTTATCTCATCAAGCAATTAAAATTCTAAAAGAAATACAGCCTGTAACAGGCCGTGGAAAATTTGTTTTTCCAAGTAATCGAACGGTTACTAGGCCTATGAGTAATAACACTGTTAACGCAAGCCTTAGACGCCTTGGTTATGCAAAAGATGAAATGACGGCTCATGGTTTTAGAAGTATGGCCTCAACCATTCTAAATGAACAAGGATGGAATAGAGACGCTATAGAGCGTCAATTAGCTCATAGTGAAAAGGACGGTGTAAGAGCAGCATATAACTATGCTCAGTACCTACCTGAACGAGTGAAAATGATGCAAGCATGGGCAGATTATCTTGATCGGCTAAGATTAGGTGCAGATGTACTACCGATAAATAACACGCAAAAACGAATTAATTAAAAAGGACTTTTCTGATGTACCCCGAGCATTTGCATAAATATATACCTCCAGAATTTGATTTAGCGAAGTATGAGCCCGCAGCTAATATGGAATTAACAGATTGGTTTGAAAACTTATGGGTAAGAATGGGATATAGAGCTATTGATTTGGCGATAGATGAAAAAGAAATACAAGCTTTAAAATCCCTAAATAAAATAAATATTAGTCGAGGTTTACTGTTTGATGGCCCTTACTACAAAATAATGTATACATCATTCAAACTTGATCAAACTGCACAAACATCAGTGGTTAGAGATATAACTTATATAGATTTATTTCATAAAGCCGATTTGCTTAAAACAGAAGAACTGGAGAAACTATATTCTGAAACAAGTTCTTTTATCACACCTATTTTAAATAAAGAACGATATGAAATTTTAACTGAACCAGTCAGGCTAGGAGGGACGATAAATGAGCATAGTCTTTCTTGGTTAGAGGTTGACATGGATTGTTCAGAGAGTGAGATAAGAGAAGAATTCTCTGCTTGGTTGAAACGCGCTAAGCAGAAACAAAAAGCTGAAAAAAAATCAAAAAGAAGAGAACATAAACTAAATATCCTCAATAAAGTCACTTTTAGAAAATGGCATGATGAAAGGGTTCTTGCGTATATAGATTTAGCAATGTGGAATAAATTAAACGGCAATGATGTTACGAATAATACCTATGGAGAAATATTATTCCCTGATCCGCGAGATATAAGAAGTAAAGAAAAAAAAGTAGAAGATACAATACAACAGTATGCATTGGAGTTAACATCACCTGACTTTTTAAGGAGAGTGTTTAAATTATTATCAGACACAGACCGGAAGAAAAATAGTTAAAAAACTTCCTAGGAAGCTTTTTACATAAATCTTGTTGGGTGTATAGAAAACTCAATTAATAGAACATGTCTCCCTGTACTTAATACAACCCACAGGGAGATAAAAATGTCAGAACAAATAATAAAATTAACAGAAGTAACAACGCTAACAGGTTTAGCAAAATCGACTATTTATAAATTAATAAGTGAAGATCTTTTTCCAAAACAAATTAAATTAACAAGCTTCTCCAGTGGATGGATTAAATCGGAAGTTGATCAATGGATTGATGATCGTATTGCACTTTCTCGTGAAGCGAGGGCTGTGTAATGTCTAAAAAATTATCAGCAACACAGATCAACATACTTAATTGGATGTATGAGGGTGCAAACTGGGTCATGGTTTGCACAGAAGTCTCAAACCAATTAGGTGTAATGACGTACTCGGGACTTACTGAGTTCGAAACAGACAAAAGAGCAATATTTAATTTATTACGTGATGGCTATTTGGAAGAAACAGAAGAGTGCTTTTATGGTCTCCGATGGGCTACCCTCAACATAAATAGGAAAGGTGTAGCATTATTGGAGAGTTTAAATGACTAATCCAGTAATCCACCCTCAAGATCGTTCATTTGTTGAAGATCAACTTCGTCCTTTTCCAGCTGTCTTTCAAAAGAAACTGCGTTCAAACTATATCGAAATCTTAAACAAGCACGATAGAAGAACAGCCAATCTATATCTCTTAAATATAAAAGAGCAGCTTGATCCAAAAATTATTGAACGTTTGAAGTTTTCAACGTTAAACATGGATGAGTCAGACTTAAAGAGCCTGTCTTCTTTAAAGGCAAATAAGTGTAAAGAAATCTGGCGAAGTATTCGATCAGATAATCTCAAAATCCCTTATAAGAGATTTGTTGCCTTTATAAGGAAACATGGTATTGAGTCATCCTTTATAAGGGATGAACCAACTCAGCAAGATTATCTACCCCTTATAAGACGAGCACTCAATCCTTCATGGTGGTTACAAAACCTTAGAAAAGTACAAAGCAGGGATATTGAGACCGTAGCAAGAGCATTAAATTTTATAAATAAAAGAAAAGAAATTTATGCGAGTAACTTAAATGTACAACGCCGAAGAAAACAAAAAAAAGCACAGCATGAATATTTAGATAAGCTTGTGGCGACGAATGAAGAAGGAGAACAATTCAAACTCACGGATTTCATCGAAACGAGCATCGCTAATCCCTATATAAGAAAATCTGAGCTCATGGTCAGACTAGAGGGATTTGAAGAGTACGCAAAAGAACAACAACACGTAGGTTTATTTCTAACAGTAACCTGTCCATCTAAATATCATCGAGCATATGGTATCAGTGGCGATCCAACGGTTAACTGGGATGGCTCAACGCCTATAGATGCCCAAGAGTATTTAAAAAGCATTTGGTCGAAAATGAGAGCTTCGTTTAAAAGAAGTGACCTTTATCCATATGGCCTACGGATTGCTGAGCCTCATCATGATGGAACCCCTCATTGGCACTTATTGCTTTTCGTACCCGCTGAACATAAAGCTAAGCTACTCGAAATAATGAAACGTTATAGCTTTGAACAAGATGGCGATGAAAAAGGAGCTGATAAACATCGTTTTAAAGTTGTAGAAATAGACCCAACAAAAGGCAGTGCTAGAGGCTATATCACTAAATATGTTTCTAAAAACGTCGATGGTAAAAACTTAGAAAGTGGTATTTATGGTGAAAACCCTATTGAAGGAGCTGAACGCGTCACAACATGGGCGTCTGTATGGGCTATTAGACAATTTCAACAGATTGGCGGTGCTCAGGTGAGTATCTGGCGTGAACTACGAAGAATGAAGGAATCAGCTGAAAAAGGTTCAGCTATGGAACAAGCACGACTTGCTGCTGATAGTTCAGACTGGAAAGCCTATCAGGAAGCCATGGGCGGCGTTACATGCCTAAGAAAAGACAGACCACTACAAATGGTATACGAAGATGATGTTAATACAGATACAGGCGAGCTAAGTCAAAATCAGTATGAAGAACTCAGTGCTTCGAAAATCTTCGGGATTAAATCAGGGATTAAGCTGATTAATACCCGACCACATACATGGATAGTTTCGAGACTTTCCGAAGAGCATTCCGAAAATGCTTCGAATCTGCTATCGAAAAAATCAGAAGTTTTAAAAGGCTAAGCCAAAAACACTTGGAGTTCTGTCAATAACTGTACGGTTACAAATATAATTGAAATAATTTAACACTAACCAAAGGTATAAGTTTAATATGCTCTGGCGTGTTCCGCTTAGGTGTGTATATATATCATTCCTCTAGTAAGTCCACAAATAAATTAAAATACTTTAAAGGATTATCTGTTATTTTTTTAGTAAACTTGTAATCAACAGAATTATGATAAATAGGTCTATTGTTGAAGATAACTACTATTTATTTTTGGAATACCCTATTCAATGGAGGAATGTATGGCTTTAGATTTTCATAAGCTTGGCACAGGGCAGTCGGTAGATACGGTTCTATCACCTCGAGAGATATTCAATGCTCTACCGAGTAAAACATCAGCAAAATTTCCATACCCAAGAGACGTTCAGTCTCAAGTATGGAGTAAATGGTTTTCTCGTAAACAAACTCCTAATTTAGTATTGAAAATGAATACTGGCGCGGGTAAAACCTTAGTTGGCCTTCTAATATTAAAAAGCTGTTTAAATGAAAAAAAAGGCCCTGCTGTGTACGTTGTCCCAGATAATTATTTGGTTCTACAGGTGGTCTCTGAAGCTAAAGCACTAGGTATAGAAGTAGTAATAGACCCAAGAGATTCAAGGTATTTATCTGGCAAAGCTATCTTAATTGTTAATATTCATAAAGTTATTAACGGTAAGTCTGTATTTGGTGTGGGTGACGAGGGAATCAAATTACCTATCACGAGTATTATTATTGATGATGCTCACGCTTGCCTAGACTCTATCGATGAACAATTTTCAATTAATATTTCCAGAAGTAACCCTGCTTTCGATTCTATTTATCAAGTATTTCGTGAGCCACTTAAGCAGCAATGCGAAAGTAAGTTGATAGAAATTGAGACTGAAGACCCACAAGCCTATATTCAAGTCCCATACTGGCATTGGCAAGAAAAGATAAGTCAAGTGGTGCAGGCTTTAGTTGACAATAAAGAACATTCTGAGATTAAGTTTTCGTGGCCTTTAATAAAAGAAAATTTGAGCCGCTGTAGTTGTGTAATTAGCGGATCAGGTATCGAAATTTCTTCAGCTTGTATACCGATAGACAGTATCCCTTCAATCAGTAGTGCTCAGCGTAAAATATTTATGACAGCTACTCTAGCTGATGACAGTATATTGGCTACTCACTTTGGGGTTGGTAATCAATATTTAAATGATCCTATAACACCCGATACAGCAGGTGATGTTGGTGACCGATTAATAATGCTTCCTCAAGGTCTGAATACTGAGATGTATGACGATGACATAAAAAAATTATGTCATGACATATCTAAAACTCACAATGTTGTTGTTATTGTTCCATCCAAATTCCGTGCGGACTACTGGTCAGATATCTCATCACTTACGATGGATAAAGATACTATTTATGATGGCGTAGCAAGACTTAAGAGCGAGCATGTGGGCTTAGCTGTATTAATAAATAGATATGATGGCATTGATTTACCAGAAAGCGCGTGTAGATTACTTGTTATAGATGGTCTACCTAATTCAAGAAGTAAAATAGATAAAATCAGACAAAATGAATTAAGTGGTAGCTCTTACCAATTTAATGAAGCGATCCATACCATTGAGCAGGGAATGGGCCGTGGAGTGCGGTCAAACGATGATTATTGTGTCGTTTTTTTAATGGGAAAGGATTTAACTTCAAGGATTTATATCGGCGGAGCTTCAGAACTATTTTCTCCTGCAACAAAAGCCCAATTAGACCTTTCTGAACAGATAGGTTATCAATTACAAGAAAAAGGGGTAGATGAACTTAAGACTGCTATTAATTATTGCTTAAATAGAGACCCTGAGTGGATTAGAACGAGTAGAGGTGTATTAGCCAGCTTGAGTTATGAAGGTTCTAATAAGACTGACTCTGTGAATGTAGCGCTCAGAGAAGCATATGACTTAGATCGCCAAACCCAGCCACGTGATTCCGTGATTAGACTCCAACAAGAGATAAACTTAGTAGATTGTCCTATTCTAAAAGCTATCCTGAAGCAAGTTATGGCTGAATACGTGAATAAATATGATCCTGTTGAAGCTCAAAGGCTTCAACTGTCTGCTGTATCCAAAAATCCTAGATTAGTAAAACCAATGGGCGGCATTTCATATAAACCTCTGGTAACGACAAATAATAGCCAAGCAGTACTGTGTTCAGAATATCTGGCCCATAAATACACAGATGGAAATAAACTTATTATCGATGTAGAAGGGATTTTATCGAACTTATTATTTATCAAAGATTCCTCAAATAGATTTGAAAAAGCAATTGATGATTTGGCTCCTATCCTTGGTTTTAAAGGACAAAGGCCAGAAAATGATTACAAGAAGGGACCAGATAATTTATGGGATCTAGGTGGACTACAATTTCTTGTTATTGAGTGTAAAAATGAGGTGACCAGTGGTGGTTTCATCAATAAACATGATTGTAATCAGTTAAACGGTTCTGAAATTTGGTTCAGTAATGCTTACTCTAATGGAGCCACAAGCACACCTATAATGGTTCACCCTTCGACCTGTTTTGAATATGCTTGTTCACCGAATAACAAAGTTCGAATAATGAACGAAGAGTTACTGGGATATTTTGTCAACAATATTCGAGTATTTGTTAAAACCATTGCGAATGATAAAAAATTTATTGATGTCAGAACAGTCGAACAAAATTTGGCGCATTATAAACTGACGTCAAGGGATATAGTTTCAACTTATACTACTACATATAGTGTTAAAACAGGTTAGATTAATAGGTTATGTAATTATTAAATTAAAAGAGAATGCAGCTCTTCAAGACAAAATAAATGTCATAAAGGATACATGAAATTTGAGTATAAAAGGATACCATAAAGATAAATTTAAGAAGCAATTAAAAGAGTACCTTTCAGCTTCTGGTCCAATAAGAAGTATTGAGCATTTGTTTGGACGCGAAAAAGAAATGGCCCTTATAGATGAAGCCCTGTCGGCAGAAGGTCGAAATGTTTTTATATATGGAGATCGGGGGGTAGGGAAAAGCTCTTTGGCCGCGGCTGCTGCTTCACAATATCAATCTGCTGATAACGAGTATATTCAAATTGGATGCGGTCCAGATACTGAATTTTATAAAACAATAGAAGATTTAGCTGATAGAGTAATTAAAAAAGCATCGGGGCAGAGAAATTACGATGTAACTCAAGCTCTTGACGTCAAGTTTTATTCTGTGAAATGGAATAAACGAGAAGAAAACGTTGTAATACCTAAAGTCAATTCTATATACACGGCTGTTGAAGCAATTGTGGAAGTTGTTAAATTTCATTCAGAAGCACCGATTATAATCATTGATGAATTCGACCAGATTGAATCTGAAAAGGAAAGAAAATTATTTGCAACTTATCTAAAATCTTTGGGTGATCGAGGTGTAAACATAAAGTTTATTATCACTGGTGTCGCTCAATCCTTAAAACAACTATTGGCTGATCATGGTTCTGGTTTTAGGCAATTAGATACCATTAATTTAGAAAGATTGTATTGGGGACCAAGAGAAACGATAGTAACTGCAGCTATAAAATCTTTTAATTTAACGATTGAGCATGAAGTCGTTCATACCATAGCTAAAATTAGCAATGGATTTCCATATTTTGTGCATTTATTAACAGAAAAAGTTTTATGGTCTACTTTCAATGATGAACATGAAATAAATCATATAGATGCAGATTTATTTAACATTGCATTAGAAAAAGCTATTTCAAGTATTGGTGCTCATCTTCAAACCCCATATGATGCTGCAACACTTCATCGAACAAATGACTATAGAGAAATACTTTGGGCAACTGCGGATTCAGAAAGTACCATCAGATATATTGATGGCATGTTTAAGTCTTATTTGCGTATACATAAAAAGTTATATGGAATTAACCCAAAGGCAGAAAGTCGACCTCTTTCCAAGAAAAGTTTTTCGGCTCGTTTAGGAAATTTAAAAAAAGAACAATATGGGACCGTGCTTGAAAACGTTGCTGATAAAAAAGGATTATATTCTTATCGTGAGAATATTCTTCGTGGCTTTGTGGCAATGAAGGCTTTAGGCTTAGGAATCGAATTGCAAGGAGATGTTCCTGATGAACCTAAGCCTATTGCGATGGCTAAAGAAACAAGACAATCTTATGTTGGTAAAGATTACACCCCTAAAATAAAGTTTAGAGGGGAAAAATAAATCGTTACTAGCATAAAAAATTAGATTTTCATAGAAGGAAAGATAGCTATGTGGCAAGGATATATACTCAATCAGTTAAAAATAACCATCTAATACCTACTCATTATCGTTAAATGACATATCGACTCATTGAACAGTAATTCTGATAACGCACTTTTGATCTTAATACTTTCTAAATATGATTCAAGTGCACCCAAACAAAAGCAATGCCATGACTTTTAATTTTTATTCTGTAGCAAAAGAACAGCTAATAAATAAAAAAATCTATTGTTATAATCGATTTTATTGATTAATTTTTGTATCACTAGAGTACAATTATCAGAGTTTGTTGTGACTTAAATTAAGCGTGTAACTTAATTTAATAGTCTCAATTAATGATTAAGGTGGGGCAACTATGGGGGCAACAATTTCTATATGTAAGCACTTATTACCATGCAGCAACAGTTTTATGCTTAATTCGATTGACGCCGTCCCAATACATGGTCTCACAAAGACCGAGAATGACCATTAAAGCCTGCATTTATGCGGGCTTTCTTGTTTCTGGTATTATGAGCTTAAGCTGCCCCACATATATATAATTACAACCGAAAAATTTAGTTACCACGCAGCGCGTAAACAACCCTTATAGACAAGGCATAAGGTGCCCAATGACAAACGGACTATTACAGGAAAAATCTCCAACCGTGGCGACGCTTGACGAGCTTGCAAAGTTGGCCGACTACTCGCTGATAAAGACGCTTAACTGCGATTCTGATGCGAAAGAGAACGGAGTTGACCACTCGCCGCGACAAGTATTCACGGGGCACTATGTTCTGGTTAATCCAACACCAATTAAGGATCCAGAGTACGTTACACACAGCAAAAACTTTTTCCGCGAACTTGGTTTCGTTGACAGCATGGCACAGTCGGTTGATTTCATCGGAATGTTTTCGGGAGATATTTCTCAGGTACCAGAGCCGATGCGTAAGCTCGGCTGGGCTTGTGGTTACGCACTTTCAATATACGGCACTGAATACTTCCAGCAGTGTCCGTTCCAAACTGGTAACGGATACGGCGATGGTCGCGCCATTTCCGTACTTGAGGCGGTCATCAAAGGTCAACGTTGGGAAATGCAACTGAAAGGCGGTGGTCGAACGCCATATTGCCGTGGTGCCGATGGTCGTGCTGTTCTGCGTTCGAGTATCCGAGAGTTTCTGGCGCAGGAGCATATGGACGCGCTTGGCGTGCCTACATCTCGATCTCTGAGTTTGTATGTTTCTAAAACAGAGAAGGTTACACGACCGTGGTACTCAGATGGGTCGCGCTCTAAGGATCCTGACATACTTACGTCAGAAGCTGTTGCTATCACAACACGTGTTGCACCTTCGTTTATTCGGGTTGGCCAACTTGAACTCTTTGGTCGACGTGCCAGAAATAATGAACACCCAGAAGCTATGAATGAACTAGAGAAGATAGTGTTGCACGCTATCGAGCGTGAGTATGGTGAGGTGATCGACAAAAAATTATCGACTAATGAGAAAGTAATATTGCTTGCACGTGAATTTCGGGACCGCTTGACATCACTTGTGGCAAATTGGGTTCGAGTCGGCTATTGCCAAGGTAACTTCAATAGTGACAACTGTGCAGTAGGTGGTTTCACTCTTGACTACGGTCCTTTCGGGTTTTGTGATGTGTTTAATCCTTACTATCAGCCATGGACGGGTGGAGGACGACACTTTGCATTTATGAATCAGCCAATGGCAGCAGAGCGTAACTTTCAGATGTTTTGTACAGCGTTAAAACCGTTGCTTAAGTCGTATCCGGACTTTTTGCTACAGCTCGACGAGATTAGAAGTGGCTTTTCGATAACAATGCAATCGAAAATGGAAAAAATGTGGGCAGCTAAACTGGGTTTGGAGACTTTTCACGCGGTGTTATTTAGTGAGCTTGAAACACTTATGATAGAAACTGCGGTTGATTACACTATCTTCTTTCGCGAGCTATCGAAGATACCAGATGATATTAAGTCACTTAAAAATAGCTTTTACAAGAGTTCGACGTATCAATTAGACCCTGAAGGGCTGGACAAACGCTGGTCAGTGTGGCTTACAAAATGGAAATTGCTTATTGGCATCGCCAGGACAAGCGATGCGAATACTCTTCCGTCTCGTTCCCGTCAGGAGATTAGTCAGCAGATGATATGCGTCAATCCAAAATACACAATGCGGGAGTGGTTTGTTGTGCCTGCTTATCAGCAAGCGCGGGCAGGGAATTATGATTTAGTTAGGGAACTGCAAGATATTATGACGCAGCCATACGCTGAGCAATCGAAGGATGTTGAGGATAAATGCTATAGGATAAAGCCGTCTGAACTCTTTGATACGGCTGGCATGTCATATTATAGTTGCTCTTCCTGACAACTATTCTTGCTAGATCTAAAGTTGCCTGATATTTTGAAGTTCAGATCTTCAAGGATGCGATCATGGAACCCATCAGTATTATATTTTCTTCATTTCTTGCCAGCATGACTGGCGGTTTGACTAATCAGATAACCAACGTAGTAGGAAATGAAGTACAAGCACAGCTTGTTGAATATCAAAATCAACAGATTGATTATCAATACCAGTTTTGGAAAATAAAAGATCCATCGGTATGTGCTCGAATAAAAATGAATGACATCAGTAAATATTCATCTTGTACCATTACAGCTAAACAGTTGTTTAGTGATACGTGCTCCTATTTACAGTCTCATCCTCAACAGAATTGGAAATACCCAAAACTTAAAAATATGTATTGTCTTGCTGCTGTTGACTTCAAACCAACCATTGCTCAGATCAGTCAACCAAGCGAAGCAGAAGCAGAACGATGGGATGCAAAACAAAAATGTTCACTTCTTACACTGAATGCTCGAAGTTCAGCGAGTCTTGCCATTGCTAAAGAACGTGATATTGCATGTTCTGAATATCAGAGAATAAACTCCAACTCAGACTTGTAAGAAGTGAAGTTTATGAAAATCATAAAAAGTAAATCAAGCTTCTGACTTAGTCAAGTTAATAAACTTAGCTGTATATGAACACGAAAACTCAGCATTGCTGCGATAATGTGTGCATGACCAAAACTGGCCATATTGACCAGATCTTAACGTTAATTTTCCGTTACAGTCTGGGCATATAGGCTCAACATACTTACAGTTTTGGTTTTCACAACGTCGAAACTCACCTTTTTCTATTAAACTACTGTGGCACCATTCACAAGCTGTTTCAGTATGCGTACAGAGTGGGAAGTCACTACAGCCAAAGAATTGGCCATATTGACTGTCCTTTGCCACCATATAGCCGGTTTCACATTGGCTGCATGGAATATCAGCTATTTTGGTTTGAAAGTGTGGTTTATTGGGCTGGTGTTGAATAATGTCGTACTCATCTGTTATCAGCTCACGCACAAAATCGGAGATATTATTGCCATCACTCACCAGATAGACATGATGTTTTGCTCGGGTGAGTGCCACATAAAACAAACGTCTTTCTTCAGCATGTGCATACGAATCACTATCTGGTAACAGTATGTTTAATAAAGAGTGATTTGTTTTTTCTGAAGGAAAGCCGAATTTACCTTTTTGCAGACCTAAGATAATCACATAATCGGCTTCTTTACCTTTTGAGCCATGAGCCGTCATTATTTTAAGTTGTAGTTTTGGATAATAATTTTTTAGACGGGCGATATCAGGTCGGTCATGGCTGAAACGAACAATAATTAAAACCGATGCGGTTGTTTTAACTTTGGCATGGATTAAATTTAAGGCTTCTTCAATTCCAGCATCGTTATGAGCTGTTTTTAGTAGGGACACCGCAGCTTGATGAACTTGGTGAAAACTGTCAATTTGCTTAGTGAGCTGAGCTGGATTCTGCATAATAAAATCAGATGCGACTTCACCGATCTTATTGTTAAAGCGGAAGGTGGTATCTAATACGGTGGTAGCGGCGATGCCAAAATGTTGCTCAAAGTTTTTGGTGATAGAGACATCACTACCTGTAAATTGATAAATGGCTTGCCAATCGTCACCAACGCAAAATAAAGTGTTTTCAGGCTGTTGGGCGAGTAGTGCTTTAATCATTCTGGATCTAGTGTCTGAGATATCTTGAAACTCATCTACAAGAATATGGGTGAAATTAGATACATATTTGTTTGATTCTATATAGGAAATAGCTTTAGCTATCATATCGTCAAAATCAATCGTTTTAGTGTCTATTAAATGCTGTTGATAGGACTTATAAATAGGCTCAAATAATTGTGCTGCCGCTAACATACGTTCATGATCTTCATGTTGAGCCGCTTTATGGACTAAATCTTCTACAGTTATAAACGCTGATTTAAACAACGTTAATAATTGGGATAGCAAAAGACTAAATGATGTAATTTGACCAAATTTATTTAAGGTTTTGAGTAGTGTGTTGTTAGGTAATGGCTCACAGATTACCTCTAAATTTAGTAGTTTAGACTTTAGCTCTTTAAGTAAAACTCCCTGATGTTTTTGATAACTATAGGTTTCAATTAACGGTGTTTGATGCTTTAGATGCAATGCCCGTTTCCATGCCATACCAGTGATATATTTCTCTTCATTGATAAAGGTTGGAGTGTGATTATGTTCATCTAGGGCGAAGTGTTCTATGTAAACACCGTAGTCTGGTAAATAAAAATCAGGTTGATAGAGCCGAAAGTAAGGACCAGAGGTATTAATTTTATAATTGACTTCGTATTGGTAGTTAATACCTTGTTGGAATAAAAAATTGGCAATTTCACATTCTTCATAACTTTTTACTAACTCACCTTGCAAGGTACGAAGCTCGGTATTACGAATGTAGTTGTTATAGGCACCGAGGCTTTTAAAATTGAACGGGTTTTTGTAGGGGTAGGCTAAGTGTAAAAAATAGTGAATGGCGAGTGTTTGATAATCAGTCTGCTGCATGAGTTGTTGAAACTGCTGATCAATAAACTGGGTTTTTAGTCGGTCATTTTCTGCCATTTTATTAATGGTGGGTACTAGCCCTTCAACTTGCGTGATGATCTGTTTTCCTAGACTATGAAAGGTTTTGACGGTAAAGCCGTCGATATCCAACTTTGTATTGATGCGTTCCGACATTTCTTTAGCAGCATCATTGCCAAATGCCAGCATCAAAACTTGTGATGGTTTGGCGATGTTAGATTTTATCAAATAGCCAGCTCGGCCTATCATTGTACTGGTTTTTCCGGTACCAGCCCCTGCCAAAACTAAGTTATATTGTTCGTTTTTAACACAGGCTTCACGTTGATTTTGTGTTAAAGCTTGGCTCTCAATATGGTCAAAAAAAGCTTTATATTCGCTGAGCTGCTGTAAGACAAATTGTTGGTTATAGTCGGCAAAAAAGGCTAGGCCTTGTTCAAATACTTGTTGTAGGGCAGGGATGTACCGTTGATAGTCAGGATCGATTAAGCTATCAATATTGGGATGTATTACAGGCATTTTTAAATGTTCATACTGCTGTAGCCAGTGTTCGGCATGTGATTGCCGTATATAAGATCGCTGATGGACAATTTTTGATACTGCGAGATAAGCCTGTTTAAATTGAGGTTGTAGGCTCGTGATATAGTTTTTTTGCTGTTGAGAACTACATTTTTTCAGGATGCTGATGAGCAGACTGGTTTCTTTTTTATGGATACCGCCTAATGTTAGGCGTTCGCCATTCTGTAGTTCAATTGAAAGCGTAGACCAAAAGCGGCCATCTGATATTTCAATATTTTTACCTAATTCAATAAGGGGAATGTGATGCTCTAGGCTTAGGCGCTCAATTAACGACAATTTGTCGTGATAGATATGAATTATAGGGTAGCGAATATGTTTGGCAAAAATTCTTGCTAATAGGCTGATTTGGTAGGTGAATGCAGGTGTTTCGGTTGGCACAGAAGCCTCTTTAGCAATACAAGTAGGGGAGAGGGTAACCCCATATTATCCCTAGTTATAGCAATAGAGTGAAGGATAATTAATACAAAAAGTAATAAGGCATATGATCTGACATAAGCCGTTATATGTTAATTTTTGGCATTATTATTATGGGGTTTTTCTATTCGTATTAATTCAATTAATTCGTCAGCGGGGACGGCCTTGCTATACAAGTAACCTTGTAACTCATCACAACCGTTGTCTCTAAGGAATGCTGCTTGTGCTTGCGTTTCAACACCTTCTGCAATAACACTTAGGTTTAGCTTCTTAGCTAGTGCAAGGATTGATAAAGTGATCTCTGTAGCATTCTTATTGCCGATGTCTTGTGTGAAACACCGATCTATTTTAAGCCGATCTAAAGGAAAATTTTGCAGGTATTTAAGGGATGAATGCCCTGTACCAAAATCATCAATCGCGAGGCTCATGCCATGCTTTTTAATTTGGTTCATGGTATGGACGGCGTAGCTGATATTGTTCATCAATATGCTTTCAGTCACTTCTAATTCGATTGCTTTTGGCGCTATACCAGCTTGTTTTAGCGTAGCAGCAATATTGTCTGCAAGATTAATATCTGAAAATTGTAATGGTGATAAATTAACAGCAATACGTATGGGGGATAATGTTGCTTGCTGGATGTTTTTTAAATCATTGCATGCTGTTTTAAGTACCCAATCACCAATTAAGCTGATCATTCCCGATTGTTCGGCAACAGGTATAAAGGTATCTGGGCCTATCCAACCTAGCCCAGGGTTATACCAACGTAATAATGCTTCTGCACCAATAAACTTGCCAGTCAGCGCATCAACTTGTGGTTGGTAGTACACTTCAAATTCATTGCGTTCCAGGGCATAACTCATTGCTCGCTCTAGCTCAGCACGAGCTTCTATCTCTTGCCCTATATCCTCTGAATAGATACATATGGGTTGATTGCCATCCATGCGTGATTTAAACATAGCGGTATAGGCTTTACGCAATAGGTCGGTGCTATCACGACTGTCTATTGGCCAAATACTAATGCCAATATTCGGAGCAAGCACAACTTCTTCGTCAAAATGATTGATCGGCTTTTGTAAGTGCTCTAAAAGTTCTGTGGCGGCATGCTGAATAGTTTTTATATCTTGCTGTCCGGTAATTAGTAGAGCGAAGTCATCGCCACTAAGGTGAGCGATAAATGACTTTGTTTTAAGTGCCGTTTTTAAACGATCGGAAATAGTTTGTAGTATGGAGTCTCCCATCGAACGGCCAATCATGCTTGTAGCAGACTCGAACCAGTTGATATGAACAATAAATAAAGCGGCTATATTGGCATTGGTATCGAATAGTTTTAGCTTATATAACCATTCTTGTAACATGCCATGATTAGGTAAGCCTGTAACGGTATGATGTCGAGACTGCTCTTCAAGCTGCCTTAATAGTTTTTTGGTCAAGCGTTCAGCAACACTATATTGCCAGACACTCCAAAGAGGCCAAGAAATAAGCACCATTAAAAGTGCCGTTGCTGGCGCAAACCATAGCTTTTGATAGATAAGTAAGAGTATTGAGCAGGCCATTATAATAAGTGTTGCCCCTAGCGTTGTCGCAAGGGCAAAACGCAAGGGAAGCATATAAATTGCCGCAATACAGCTAATAATTAACAAAATAGTTAGGACAATTTGATGTCGGTGGGCTAGGTCATAGTGTAATTTGTTTTGGAGTAAACCATTTAATTCTTGAGCGATGAGCTCAACACCCGGCATACGTTGATGTGAGTGATAAGTAGGTGTTGAGATCATGTCTCCTATGCCTGTTGAAGTCGCTCCTATCAATACATATTTATTGTGTATTGCCTCTGAAGGTACGCGTCCCGCTAGAATATCGGCATATGAAATACGCTTTGGCTGATTAGTAGATTTGCTGAAAGGAATAAGCGCCTTATGGGCTCTTACCCAACCCGTGCCGATGAACGATGAGTCAACTAAAGTTGAGTTGCTATGATTAAAAATGGGATGCTCCTCATCTCCTATTTTAAGCATAGCTAACGCGATACTTGGCCAGTGTGGATCTACGAGACCACCATATAAGTAGAAGTGTCGACTTAAGCCATCTATATCTAGCTCGGCGTCAACATGGCCCAGAGCCGCTGCGGTTGAGGCGACAATTGGTATGGGAAGTAATTCTGTAATGGCAGCATCGAGAGTTTCTTGTGCGGGTGCAACAGCAAGCACGACCCGATTATTTTTTTCTAATGCCTTGGCAAGTGCTGCATCGGCATTAGGCGTGGATTCTGGTTCAGAAAAGAGGATGTCGATACCTATAGCACGAGGAGACATCTTTGTAAGTTGGTTAACTAAGTCGGCATGACGTAGCCGAGACCAAGGCCATCTGCCGAGTTGACTAATACTGGCATCATCAACGGCAATGATAACAATCTGCTCACTCATTATGGGGGATTGAAGTGGCAGTATTAGATCATAGATGAGAAAGTCTAGTCTCTGAAGAACTTTATAGTTAGAAAGGCTGAGTCCTACCGTTGCTAATAAAGTGATTAAAATAGTACCAACGATCCATGTTCGCTGGCGCCCAGAAACTCTCATTAGGCTTAGAAAATTAAAATGGTCAAAATAGCCCCAACAACCATCGGCCAATAACTTACCTCATTAGGCAGGGGGTCAATACTTTGCGTTGAACCCCAAGGACCTTCATAGCCATCGTCCTCAATACTTTTTACACGTAAATAACGCATAGTTCCTTGAATAGGTTCGATGGCGATCTTTGCTTCTGTAACCTTTTTATCTAGGGTTAAATCGGTAAACTCTTTATCATTAGCGAGTTGAACTTGATAATGTTGAATATGTGGACTTGTATTCCATGAAGCAACTAAAAGTCCGTCATTTTCAACAGCTAATGCGGCATCAACTTTCTCTGGTATTGCTTTGATTTGATATGAACGTATGGCCCCTACAGGTCCTTGCTCACCATCGGCAGCTATACTGTATAAGCGCCAGTAATATAAGCCGATATCTGACAGTGATGCAGTATCAAATTTGGCATCTATAATATCGTCTTTGTCGAGGGCAAGCATGGTAAAGTCACTATCAGTAGCAATTTCAAGTCGATAGCGTGATGCCTCTTCAGCTGCGGTCCATTGTAGTATAGGTGCCTCACCACGAAATACTTGGCTATCAATCGGCTTGAGAGCGATAGGAGGTTCAGGGTGAGCATTGAGGTGAATAGTTTGATGTTGACTAATACCTTCTAAACCCAGCTGATCGATAGCGCGAACACGTACTGCATATTGGCCATCAGCAAGATCGGGAAAAGCGGTGCGATTATACTGGCTGACATCTTGCCACAATAGTGTGTCAAATTTTGAAGTGGCTGCGACTTCGACTCGATAGCTGGACGCACCTTCAACGGCCGACCAAGATAAGCGCCAATTGATCTGTTGAATAATAGTTGGAATAGCGTCAAAAATAGGCGCAGGAAGTAATTGGCGAGGTGGCAATGGCTCTTCGCCAGCAGTCACCTGTGTTCCGTATCCAGTATTAACCATCAGTTGCTTATTGGCACCGCTTACGGCTACTTTACCATGGAGTACTTCTATATTTGAGGCTGCGCCATTTTTAGCCACAGATGCTCGATACACTGTTCCTCGTACAGCACTGATGGCAGAAGGAGTCTGGATTTCAAACCGTGAGCCAGGACCGACTGCTGGTGTTACTTTTGTATCCATTCGACCTTGTAATAGATTAAGACGTGAATCCACCATGCCTGTTACACCGTGTGCACTGAGCTGATCAAAATGGATAAGGCTATGTTCATAAAGCGTGAGTGTGGAGTTATCGGCGAATACAATAGCGATAGTACTATTAGATCCAGTTCTTAATTGATCGCCGAGATGGAGCTGTGTGCCGATATTAACGGCTTGTATCGTCGTATCATTAGCACGTTGTAATTCGATTGAACCATTGAAAGAAGCGACTTGTGCTGCTGCGGGGTTACTACGAATCCATTGTAAAGGAACACGTATGCGAGTACCTGGCTTTAAATGTTTAGGATCGCTAATATTATTAAGTTTACGTAACTGCTCAAAGCGAGTTACGTTGTCTAAATGTTGTTCACTTAGATTCCAAAGATTATCGCCTTCAGCTACCGTATAAATCCAATCTTGCGCTGCAATATTGGCAGAGAATAACATTAGTACTAGGGGGAAGCCGATGAATCGGTAGTAGCTAGAAAATAAATATTTCATTGAGATCATCCATAATGTTAATCATTGAGATCAACTATACCTTACTAAAATGTATTGGAACAGTGTGTATGCTAAGAGAAAAGTCTCATGTCGTTATTCTGAATTATAAAATGGTGTGTTCATATAATTAAGGAGTATGGATAAGATGCCAGATATGTTGAATGCTGAAGCGTCGATCTTATTTTCAGTTGTTTTGAGGCTTATAGATATCATTATTAAACTATCGAAAAAAACAGATTTAATACCTGACTCATAGGTGCTAGTTTCGGTGACTTCTTGTTTTTATATAATCAGGTTTAACACATTGAACCTTAAATATTAAAACAAGGAATTGATTGTAATGTTGTTTCGTAACCATTTAATGTAATACCATGAAAAACCTTGTCATTGTTCTGTTCTGCTGGTAAATTTCACTGGTATATTTCTTACCAGACTGTAAGTATTCACAGATATTAAAGAGTAAATATGAATAAAATTAGACGTGACAGCTTACAATGGAAAATTGCAGTCAATACTTTCTCTAGTATCATGCTGTCCACTATATTAGTCGTAGTACTGTTAACCTACTTACTTTCTCCCTACCTTGCACTGCCCCAAGCAAACTCTATCATTTACTTAGGTATTTTGATTGCCGCAGGTCTTATTATTCTAGCGATAGTCTTTGCCTCACGAACCTATATGGTTCTTTCGGGCCTTATTTATAGCCTTGAGCATCTCACTCTTGCATTACCGCTATTGTCATCTAAAAAATATGACGAAGCGAAAGAAGCGTTCAAATTAGGAGATAAAAAGTCAGAATATGATGAAATAACACAATTACAATTTGCTGTTTTTCAGTTAACGTCACTTCTTGAAAAGCTTGATGGCAATGTTCATCAACGTTCGCAACTTATTCTCTCCCAAAAAACGGAACTTGAAGATGAGCGCGATTTCATTCAAAACTTACTGAATACCGCCCAGCTTATTATTTTGACGACGGATGATGATTTAAAGGTAACGATGTTCAATGAGTATGCTGAAAAAATAACGGGTTTTACTGAAAAAGATATTACCGAGAGCTCAGTATCTAAATTATTTCCTGCTGGAAATTGGACCGAAGCAGGCACAATTTTTAATGAGCTTTTGTTGGGCAACATGACGATTGCTCAACAAGATGCCGAAATGATTGACGCTAACGGTCATATCAAACAGATCTCATGGCTACATTCACGAATTGAAAATAAAAATCATGGTACTGCCATTCTAAGTGTTGGCTTAGATATGACCTCGAAAAAAGAAGCTGAAAAACGCATTGTCTGGATGGCTGAGCATGATCCCTTAACTGATCTTGCGAATCGTCGAAAATTTATGGGAGAGTTTGAGAAATCGTTACAAACATCAATACGTTATCAGCATAATAATGCGTTGCTTTATCTTGATTTAGATGAGTTCAAAGATATTAATGATACAAGTGGACATGGAGCGGGTGATGAGCTTTTACAAGCCGTGGCTGAAACACTGAAAAAAGTAACACGCTATACCGATTTAGTGGCGCGACTAGGAGGCGATGAGTTCGCCATACTTATACCTGAAACAGATAATGCTGGTGCCGTTATTCTGGCAAAAAAAATCATTGCTGAACTGACTAAAATAAAATTATCCTACGGAGAAATAAGGCTTAAGGTATCCACAAGTATTGGTATTGTTCACTATCCATTCTCTGATGCCGGTATTCATGAATTGTTGGGGTTTGCAGATCTTGCTATGTATAAAGCTAAGGCAAACGGCAAAGGCACCTATCATACTTTTTCAGCTAATGATAAAACTAAAGAGTTATTAGAAACTCGGGTTTTATGGAAGCATAAAATTGAAAATGCATTAGAAAATGATCTTTTTGTTTTATATTACCAACCGATTATGGAAATAAAAACACATACAATTAAGCATTATGAAGTGCTGATCCGTATGCGAGAAAGCGAAAGCAATGAAATAAACTTGCCGGGTAAATTTATAGAGATTGCTGAAGAAACGGGGTTGATTAACACGATTGATCATTATGTAATACAACATAGCATGATGAAGCTGGCAGAATTACAAAAAGAAGGTATTGCCGCTAAACTTGCCATTAATTTATCTGGTGCAGTAGTCGATAACAAATTATTACTACCCTTACTAAAACGTACCATCAACCAATATAATATTAGCCCAGAAAATTTAATATTTGAAATTACAGAAACCGCCGCCGTATCCAATTTTAAACAAGCTAAGCTCTTGATGACGGAAATTAAAAAATTAGGTTGCCAGTTTTCATTAGATGATTTTGGCGTGGGGTTCTCATCGTTTAATTACTTACGTGAATTGCCTGTAGATATTATTAAAATAGATGGGATTTTTATCAAAGATCTAGATAAAAATGCCGATGATCAATTATTTGTAAAAGCCTTAGTTGATGTAGCTAGAGGCTTAGGGAAGAGCACTATAGCTGAATATGTTGAAAATAAAGAAATTTTAGCCATATTAGATACGTTCGGTGTGGATTACGCACAAGGTTATTATATAGGTCGTCCTGATGGACAGATGAAAGAGGGCGTGAACTGGGTGCCTGTCGAGCCAGCTCTAAATGCCGAACAATTAAATTCGTCGAGCGAATCAAGTGAAATAGCATCCTCAAAAGATGATTTAGACGAAGCATTGAGACTGTTTCAGCCTAGCGGTGCCAGCTAATATAGTTTATAAATAACGACAGATATCTTCGAGTTTATTGAAACAATAACTCATCTTCTAATTCTGAATTTGGGCTGCGATAATCAAACGTCGCATAAAAAATACCCGAAAGAAGGGTGGAGACTCTTTCGGGTATTCGGGGTTTTTGAATCTTTTTAATCATTATTAATAATGGTTAAAAAGACAGTTTGTTATTATTTTATTTTAATAACAAAATGTTTTTTAACAGGTGATTTAATTTCCCAAACACCTTTAAAACCTGCATCTACGACGAAACCATCGCCAGGTCCATATGTTTGTGTTTCACCACCATCAGGTGTGATAGTTAGACTTCCTTCAATAAGGTGAACAAATTCATAGGCTGCATAAGTGGTGTGCCAAAAACCAGGTGTTGCCTGCCATACACCTGAAATGATTGAACCATCAGCTGATGTATGCTGGATCCATGTTTTCATGGTTGCTTTAGGTTTTCCTTCGACTGCCGTCCAGCCTGCAAGGTCATCGACAATAGGGTTTGAGTCAAGTTCAGGAAGTTTAAATAGAAGAGCTGTATCGGTCATTTTGTTTATATCCATAAAAATTAATGTTTGGTATTGATACCCAAAATTGGGGAGAATCTATCAAGACCTATTAAATCAATATAGCGTGATGACGACAATTACACTTAAGTAATACCTCTAAAGGAGTAAAATTAAGAGTTTATATACAAATGGTGATTGTTAAAAATGCTTTTTAGCGTTTTTAATCTGTACATGAGAGCGTTAAGGACGGGAAAACAGACGAAGATATTATCCAAGGCCTATGTATAAAGAGAATAGCTGCCATAGAAAGAAAAAAGGTCTACCCATGCCAGGAAATAGACCTTTAGTGTTGCATATTAAATTTGGTATTTAATTTTTTACTTTTTTGCGTCTAATGCATTTTGGAAATATTTGTGAACTAGTTTATCTTGATTTTCTAATAGGAAATCAATGCTGGGTTCATTATTCATTGCTTTTTCAATAGCGCGACGTGTTGCTTCGCGGTGAATATTAAATAAAGCTTCGTGATCTAAATCTTCTACGGTTGTAATTTGTGGGTTTAACCATACCGAACAGATAATACCTAATTCATTTGCTCTTTCTTTAGGAATCGTGCCGTTACGAACCGCATCTAATACACCATTGGCGATAGCGCCTTGAACTGTACCCATTAAGATCGTAGTGTAAGCTGTTTTCTTAACCGTGACTTTACTGACCATAATAGTTGCAGGCTTAACCATCATGTCTGTATTCATTAATGCTAATACGCGAGAATGACCTTGAACTTGATCGCCTAATAAATTAGCAAATGCAGTACCGAATGGACCATCTAACTCGCCGATGACAACTTCTGGTTCTGCAGCGGTGAAGGGAGGACCGCCTGCTACTAAACACTCGCCCGTTCGCATGATGAATTTTTCACTCATGTAATCTTTCTCCTCGTTAAATTTCAAAATAAACCAGAACTCTATTGTCTGGTGTGGAACTATTCACCACGGTGTTACCCATCTAAATGAGTCAGTTTTACGTGCTGATTAACGCCTGTTAGGGCAAAAACTAATTTTCAGCCCTAACAGACCTTAATTTACTTACTTATATTACTTAAAAACTACGTGATACTGTGAAGGTGACAGTGTCATCAGAATTGTCAGTAGCACCGCCCCAGAAATTAGCATTCAGGCTATCTGTCGCTTTATCAGCAGAAGTGTCGCTGTACATCAAGCTAAGATCGAAACCTGCAACACTTTTAGCAAGAGTCACATCCCAGTGTGTGTAATCCCAACCTTGTGCACCAACCCAATTGCCATTATCACCTTCAACATCTTGATAACCAACGCCTGCGTTGAGACTAAAGCCTTGTGGTAATTGTACTGTTACATCACCTTTGATGTAGTGAGAGTCACCACTTTCGAAAAAGAAATCAGGCGAATAGGCATACATGCTATGCACGCTAACAGTATCGTTGATGGCATAACTAGCATCTAACCAAAGTTCAAATACATCGGCATCAGCACCACCTGTATTTTTTGAATCAAAAGATGAGAATTTGTAATAAATAGGCATTACAAACCAATCTACGCCAGCATAAGAATCTGCATAACCAACATAAAAGTCAGTTTCTAACTCATAGCCATCACTATCTTGATCCGCTAAGCTTGAAGACCAAGCACCAGCAAAAAAGTTACCGTAACCCCAGTCAAAACTACCTTGTAAAGCAGGTTTGTCATTAGTGAATGACAAACCACGGTACATATAGTTTGATGTCATTGTTAATGTGGCACTGAAGTTTTCAGTGGCAAATGGACTGGTTTGTGTTTCATCAGCAAGCGCTGTGCCGATAGTGCCTAGTGCTAATGTTCCTGCTAAACATAATTTAGTTATTTTTTTTATCACGTTAAAATCCTCTTTAATTTTTTATTCTAATAAAAGTCTAAAAGTGCGTATTACAATGCTTTAAACCTAGAAATATCCGAAATAATCTAAAAAATTGTAGTGATAAATATTATAAAAAAACAACATCAACACTCTGTTTTTAGAGAAAATTTAGGCTATCTCGTGGTATTACATTGTCTGGACTGCACACAATGGCGTCAATAATCTTAAGGTAGTATCACTTAGGTATTACTTAAGTTGAAACCACCATTAGCTAAGGGCCCTGTGCCCATCATTTTCTACATACTCATCGTTGAATTAACTTGTATTTATAAAGTTTACAGGTCATCTTCCCTTTAAATTAGCTAATGTTAAAGTGTAATTTAAAGAAACTATTTTTCATGACGTGAAACTTTAGCCAGACTATACTGTCGCCTTGCTTTTTGTCAATAACTTTATAATAGTGACTATTAGAACTATTGATCTGAAATATGGACTCAAAATAGCCACTGAAATATGTAGTGAATGTTATCTATACTTGGGGTTTGTGTGTTGTAAGCTATTTGTAATAACGTTTGAACGCGACGCAGGATCTGTATGTTTTTATGAATACTTGTGTATGAAATAATTTTTTACGGTTTTTAATAGCTGCCCAGAAACTTTCTATAATATTACGGGTCTACTGGTGGCGAGACGCTAGGGTAATGCTTAAACGCATCTGTTTTATAATTTGAAATTAGGTCTGTATCTTGCTTTCATACTCGATATCATTAGGTGCCATAACACATAATTAGTTGTTGTTGTGTCAATATTGAGAAGTAAGTTTAATCAGCTATCTAAGATTAGAACGTGATTTGTTACAAATTAAATAGCTATATTAGTCAGTGTCTTAGACTGAATAAGAGTAGTGTCTCTCTCAACCCCTCTCCCTAATTACGCCATAAGTAGTAACTCGTACGTGTAATGTACAGTTCTGTTTAGTGATGATAAATTTTTAAACCAGTGGTTGGATCCTCCATCCGCAGGTATTTGGGAATTTTTCTATGGCATTAGAACTCGCAACTCAGTTTGCCGAGCAGATTACGTTAAGTCAGCTTGTGCAAAACCTCGTTTACGCCTCTGGCGTGGTCGGGGCTATCTTCGTAGTAGTAGGACTTCTTTTAATTGATATCGGTGGTACTCGAACACAACACTCTTTCAATTCAGGTATTGAAAAGGTGGTCGGTTTTTTCATTGGTTTCTCAGCGTATTTTTTAATTGGCTTCGCTTTCTGGGCTTCTCAGTACTACATAATGGAAGGCTATACATTAACAGACACCATTAAAGATTGGTGGGCTGGCGGTGGGCTTTCCAACTCGTTTGCTCAACATGTTGATCCTGCAGTATTTCCAGGAATCAATAACTTTCAAATTTTCATTTTCTTCTTAGCTTGTTTTGCAGGTATTGTTAATGTGTTGTTACATTTTGCTGTTGCAGAACGAATGAAAGCATCAGCGTATTACGCAACTGCATTTGTAGCGGCTATCGTGTCTTCAATTCTTAGCTGGATAACTTGGGGTTCCGTTGGTCCGTTGACGGTTTTAGGTTTCCATGACTTCTTTGGTGCGGGTTTCGTTTATTTATTCCCTGCTGGTATGGCAATGGTTTTTGTACCTAAATTAGGTGCTCGCCCAGGTATGTTTAAACCACATCCAAAAGTATATGAATATCATCCGCCTAGCAATGCAATGTTAGCAATCGGCATTATGACGATTTTTGCTGGTTTACCAATGATCATCCTTTCATGCATGTTCTTCTTTGATCCTGAAGCGTTAGCTGTGAGTGTGACAATGGCTACGACGAGTGTGGGTATCGCCTTAAATAACTATGCAGCTGCATGGGCAGGCGGTGCGATTATGGGCGCTATTATTGCGTACTCAACGCGTAAGTTCAGTTACTTGTTGTTCGGACCATTAGCAGGTTATGTTGCTGGTGCGGGTGGTTTAGACATCTATCTGCCTTGGCAAATGTTCCTAGTTGCAATGGGAGCGCCATTTGTAGCTTATGTTATTTATGAGTTCCTTCAAAAGCGTGGCATTGATGATCACAAGCTGATTCCATTGATGGGTGGTGTAGGTGCTTATGGCCTTATCATGATTGGCTTAACACATGCTGGTACACTTCGCGGTGGTTATGTAGGTATCGAGGAAGGTCTTTATGCATTCCAAGGTAGTGAAATTAGCCTTATGATGCAACTAGCAGGTGTTGCAACGTGTCTTGGTTTTGGTATTGTTACTGCTTGGGTAATGTCTTTCATTTTCGAGCATACAACAGGACTACGTGTATCAGAAGAAGATCAAGCTACAGGCCTAGATAAGGTCAAGTGGGATCTAAATCATGAAGAACCGACTGCTGAAAACCAAGCTTCTTAAGCTTGAGTTGGTTTCCGGTTGAACTGGAAAAACAGCATTCTAGAATGTAAAAGGTGAGACCTTGTCCTTGGTGTTAACATTAGAATAGTTATTTAACTGTTCGGTGTTGATATCGAGGACAAGCTCGAACTGACACCATGTTATTCACATTCACACATCACTAAAACTTTCCTTACTTTGCAAGCCATCGGTCTCTGATTATTATCATTAGAGAAGTGGTAATAAACAGGCGAAAGTCTAAGCTGCAATAAAATCAGTATCACCCCACATATAATTCATTTAATTATTCTAATATAGAGCCAGTTCGCTCGATCACTCAAGACTTATACTCACCCACTGCGAGTAAAAAAAGGGTAGTACCTGCTGAAAAAGCAGAAAGATTAAAAGTAGTCTTAGACAATGAAAATCCACGATACTTGATTTAGTCAAAAGTCAAAAGCTGTATTGAGATTTAAACGTATCTAGTCTGTGGCTACATTCAGTTATCGTAAATGCTGTGCCAACACGGCCAATAGTGATTTTTGTTACGAGGATATTGTTCTTATATCTAGAAATAACTATGGTTAATGAACGAGATTTTATCAGAATTCATCAATAAGTTAGATTTAAGTGTTTTGACATAGTTATTGTTTTAATTGCTAAAAACAAAGGTATTTCTAGGTACTGGTTAGGCTACTGTATTTGGGGTGACAGTGTAGGAAAGCCATCTTATTGCACAGGCTAATCAGATGAAAACAGACGAGTTCTAACTACACGTTATTTATGACAAGCGAATACAGCGGCAGCTGATTTTAACTAATGAAACGAGCTCATAATGATGTTTGAGATCAATAATAAAGTAGGAATCTTTTAAATATAGTAGAAATTGAAGCCAAATCATTAATGGGGTTTATTGTGATTTATGATAGCCAAGTAGCGTATGGGAGTTTTTAATTGTCGCCCTGGCCGATGAGGTAATTCAGCATTGAATGTTAGTGAGTCACCAGGTTGAAATACAAAGGTTTCATCGCCAACGATATATTCAAGTTCACCTTCTAACATATATAAAAACTCAATCCCTGTATGTTGAAATTCTGCGAACTCCTCAGCTTCTTCTAAGCTGATCAAAAAAGGTTCGAATACCTTGCTAGGGCCATGCTCATACGCCAGTAAGTGGTAGGTATGGCCTGATTTTGTACCGCGACGAACCACTTCTAATCCTTTGCCATTTTTCACAAATTGTGCAGATTCAATCGGTTTATTGTAGTCCTGAAATAAACGAGACAAAGTCACACCTAATGCATTGGCAATATGTTCTAGCGTTTCCATGCTGGTTGATGTTAGTCCATTTTCAATCTTGCTGAGCATGCCTCGACTAATACCCACAACTTTCGAGACTTCAGCAATAGTTAGGTTGTGTTGGCTACGAAGCTCTTTAATGGTAAGACCTAAATAAGCATTTAAGCCTGAGCTCGAACTTTGATGTGTTTTGTTCGTGCTGTTTTTTGAATTGGTTTGTTTTAACGTCCGAGGGCTATCCATTAGTTATCCATTTAATATGAAAGTATTAGCAAATAATCATTTTTATGATCGGCGAGTATAGCGTGCAGTAGTCAAAAAAAACACAGCGAATATAAGATTAAAGGCGATTAAGCACTTTTAGTGATGACTTGAATTTATCGCGTGAAGGAGAGAATAGTTGTATTTAGCTCTAAAAAACAACCTATTTATAGGTGGTACTACTTAGGGGGTATCTGTATCGAAAACCATCAAAAAATCATCATTTATTTAAATGTTTATCAGAGACTTATACCTGTGTTCTTGAATGAGTTTAGCTAGCTATTGATGCACCAAAATCATGCAATTTGACCTGCATTAATGAATAAAAAATGAATCACGATAAATATTTGACATAGAAGAAAATGAAGAGTAACTTTGGATTCAGTGTTTCATCACATGAAGTATTGTTTCATAGAGGTTACTTGGGAAGACTGGGGTCTAACAAGTAAATCATTTGGTTTTAAATAGTAGGGAAGTGGTAATGCCTTATAAACTGCTTAAATTTGGTTTTGGTCGTGAGTTTAATGAATCACGTTATTTTGAAGACGTTCAAACGCCTAAGAAGACTTATGATGTCGTCATCATCGGTGGGGGTGGTCATGGCTTAGCGGCTGCGTATTACTTAGCGAAAGAACATGGCATCACAAATGTTGCTGTTCTTGAACGTGGTTATATCGGTGGTGGTAATACCGGTCGAAATACCACGATTGTGCGTTCTAATTATTTAACGCCAGAAGGTGTTAAATTCTACGATGCCAGTGTGAAACTATTTGAAGGTCTCTCTGAAGAGCTAGATCTCAACATGTTTTACTCTACTCGAGGCCATTTCACCTTGGCTCATACTGACTCATCAATGCGCACTATGCGTTGGCGTGCAGAAGTCAACAAACACGTTGGCGTCGACAGTAGAGTGGTAGGTAGAGATGAAATAGCAAAAGCTTGCCCACAAATGGATCTTGACTGCAGTGGTCATGCACCTATTAAAGGTGCTTTGTACCATAATCCTGGATCTGTTGCTCGCCATGATGCTGTGGCTTGGGGTTATGCACGTGCTGCGGCTAAATTAGGCGTCGATATTATTCAGATGACTGAAGTACAAGATATCGACGTTCGTAACGGTAAAGTTCACGGTGTGCAAACCAGTAAAGGTTATATCACTACAGGGAAAGTCCTGTCAGCGGTAGCGGGCTTTACGCCGAGAATCACTAAAATGGTGGGTATTAAATCACCGATTACCATTCATCCATTACAAGCCTGTGTGACTGAACCTATGAAGCCATGGTTAGACACCATTATTGTGTCGGGTAGCTTGCATGTTTATGTTAGCCAATCTTCACGTGGTGAGCTTGTAATGGGGTCTTCTTTAGATCCATATGAGCTGCATTCAACACGTTCAAGTTTTGATTTCGTTGAAGGTCTAACATCTCACATTGTTGATATGTTCCCATTCCTTTCAAATGTCAAAGTGGTACGCCAATGGGCGGGTATGGCCGATTTAACGCCTGATTTTGCTCCAATTATGGGTAAAACAGAAATCGATGGTTTTTACCTAGATGCTGGGTGGGGAACATGGGGCTTTAAAGCGACGCCAATCAGTGGCAAGACTATGGCAGCAACCATTGCCAATGATAAAGCGCATGATTTGATCCATTCATTCCGTCTGTCAAGGTTCGAAGATTATGAACTAACAGGCGAAAAAGGTGCGGCTTCGGTTGGCCATTAAATAAGATAGGTATTGAGATATGAAATTACTTAAATGTCCAATAAACGGAACAAGACCCATTAGTGAATTTGTTTACGGCGGTACGTATCGGGAAATGCCTGATCATGAACTTGTGACTGATTCAGAATGGGCATCTTATGTTCATTATCGTGACAATGCACCAGGCTTAAAGAAAGAATGGTGGTATCACGGACCAAGTGGAACATGGTTTATTGCAGAACGGAATACACTTACTGACGAGGTTAAAGACACATACCTTTTTAATAAACTCGTTGAGCAGGAGTCGGTAAAATGAACATGCGTATAGATAAACAAACGGGTGAATGGCTTGAGCGGGAAAAACAAGTCAATTTCACCTATGAAGGTAAGAAATTTACAGCGTATGAAGGCGACACCATTACGAGTGCACTATGGGCTTCTGGTGAAAAAGTTCTAGGCCGTAGTTTTAAATATCATCGCCCTCGTGGTGTATTGAGTTTAGCTAATCACGATATCAATGTGATGCTGACCGATGGCCAAGATACTAATATCCGTGGTGATGTTGTTACCGTAAAAGATGGTATGACTTTGGTTGCGGTCAATACATTGGGTGGCGTGAAGAAAGATAACTTACGTTATATAGGCAAGCTATTATCACCATTTTTGGTGGTTGGCTTCTATTATAAAGCCTTCTTTAGACCGAGATTCATGTTCCCATTCTGGGAAAATATCATCAGACACGGTGCAGGTTTAGGTAAGGTTAACTTCAATTATCCAAGAATACCGAAACCAAAATTAAATGAACATTATGATGTACTGGTTATCGGTGCTGGTCCAGCAGGCTTGTCAGCTGCATTAGCCGCTTCTCTTGATAAACAGCTAAACATACTGATCGTTGATGAGAATAAGCAAGCTGGTGGTAGCTTAGGTTACGATCGCGCTGGCAGTATTTCTCCACAATCTCAATTAGATGAGCTTGTTAGCGAAGTTAATAAAGCGACTAACATTACTTTACGAACCAATGCGTATGCCGGTGCTTATTATACGGATCACCTTATTCCGATTATCGAATTCGATGGGATAACTAAAGTACGTGCAAAAACATTGATTATTGCTACAGGTGCTTTTGAGCAACCCCCCGTATTTCGTAACAATGATTTACCTGGTGTAATGAATGGTTCAGCTGCACAGCGCATGATTTATCGCTACGGCGTCAAACCATTTAATAATGGTGTGGTCTTCACGGCGAATGATCATGGCTACCGTGTGGCGTTGGATTTAATTCATGCGGGTACAGTTGTAAAAGCAGTGGTCGATTTACGAAATGAACCGGTTTCAAATGCTTTAACTAAAGAGCTAACGAATCATGCTGTTCAAATCTATTCAGGGCATTGTGTTTATGAAGCCTTGGCAACATCAGATGATATGGCTGTTAAAGGCGTAGTGATATGTCCTTTTGACGAAGACACCAATGAAGCTGATGCAGATCGCTCATTCACGATTGACTGTGATGGTGTAGCAATGAGTGCTGGTTGGGCATCTGCTGCAGCGTTGTTATATCAATCTGGAATGAAGGTTAAATACGATTACACCATTGAACAGTTTATTCCGGAAGCACTTCCAAATGGCATATTCGCTGCGGGTAAAGTGAATGGTGTGTTTGATTTAGAACAACGAATTGCTGACGGTGCGCGAGCGGCTGCAGAAGCGATGCGTTACATGGGTATGGATAATGCGCCTACGATTTCGGTTCAAGCACATACTGCCTCATCACCAAGCCATTTTTTCCCTGTTGTGCCACATCCAAAAGGTAAGAACTTTGTTGATTTCGATGAAGATATTCAAGCTAAAGATTTTATCAATGCTGCAAAAGAAGGCTTTGATAATATTGAGTTAATGAAGCGTTTCACAACCGTGGGCATGGGGCCTAGCCAAGGTAAACATTCTAATATGAATGCCATCCGTATTTTGGCTAGAATTCGTGAGCTACCTGTTGAGAAAATCGGTTCAACTACATCTCGGCCCTTTTTCCATCCAACACCGATCGGTCACTTGGGCGGCAGAAACTTTCATCCAGTACGTCAATCAGCGATCCAAGGCTGGCATGCAGATGCAGGTGCAGTATTTGTAGATGTGGGTGCATGGTCACGCCCCGCTTATTACCAAAAGCCAGGTGTTGCTGTAGAAGAAATTATTCAGCAAGAATCAGTAGCGGTACATAACTCTGTTGGCATCATTGATGGTAGTTCGTTAGGTAAGATAGAAATTTGTGGTCCTCAAGCGGTTGAATTTTTAGAACGCTTCTTTACTGGCAAGTTTGCAGACCAAAAAGTCGGTGAAATTCGCTATGCTTTATCTATTGATGAATCAGCAGTTGTAGCAGATGACGGTATTATCAGTCGAGTAAAAGATGAGTTGTACTATCTGACTATCGGTACCTCTAACGCGGCAATCGTTTATCGTGAAATGCAACGCTGGTTACAAATGTGGCAATTAGATGTAGCACTCGTCAACGTCACAGGTAGCTACGGCATCATTAACGTCGTGGGCCCTAAATCAGTACATGTGATGTCATCGCTATCACAAGATCCTTTATTGTCAACGCTAACGGCCGGAATGGTCGGAGAAATGACAATTTCAGATGTAGCTGTACGGATCATGCGCGTTACCTTTGTATCTGATATCGGTTATGAACTACATGTACCGGCAGATAGCATGTTGGCGGTATGGGAAAAACTTATCAAAGCAGGTTCAGCTTACGACATCCGACCATTTGGTACTGATACTCAACGTCTATTACGCTTAGAAATGGGTCACTATTTACCTGGCTATGATACTGACGGACTGACTATTCCTTATGAATTGGGATGTGACTCTGAATTAGCGATGGATAAACCTTTCTTTGTTGGACAACGAAGCTTGAAAATTCTTGCTAAGAAAACACTAAGAAAACGTCTTGTTCCTTTTGTTCTTGAAGACGGTTTTTCAGGACAAATGCCAGAAGATTGTAACTTAGTCATTGATAACGGTGAGATTGAAGGTCGCGTAACCAGTATTTCATATAGCAGCAAAGTCGATCGCATCATTGGTTTTGCCTATGTAAATCCTAAGAAGATAGAAGCGGGTTCTCGATTTGAGATCAAAACAGATAATGGCTCAATGGTTAAGGCTACCGTTGTTAAAACACCATTTTTAAATAGTAAAAAGGAGTCTTGATATGTCTAGCATGATGAAATCGACCCCAGTTGCATATTTTCAAAAAAAGCTGAATCCGAAATGGGGAGAAGTAAATGGCACACAGGTCGCCATGAGCTTCGATACCGTTGAGGTCGAAGAAGATAGAAAGAAAAAACTAGGCGTAACAGATGTGAGTTTCCGTCAGCGATTTGGTGTTAAAGGTCCACAAGCAAATCAATGGTTAGCAGCTCAAAAAATTAAAACACCTGATTCAATAAATTCATGGGTCATTGATAACGGTGTTTTGGTGTTAAGGCTAGGTAGTTCTGAGTTCTTAGTTGAACAACAGGTTTCAGGTGAGGTTTGCCAACAGCTAAACCAAGCAGTTCAAACCAATCCTGTAGGTGTTTATAAGGTATTACGCGCTGACGCTGCATTTGTGATAAGTGGCGATGGTATACCTGCTATGTTTTCAGAGCTATGCAAATTAGATTTGAGTCAAAAAGCACTTAAACCTAATCAAGTAATAATGACACAAATTGCAGATATTTCGGCAACGATAGCGCCTGAAATAATAAATGACCGATTAGTTATTCGTTTGTGGTGCGATGGCACTTATGGCGCCTACATGTGGAGAGTGTTACACCAACTAGCACAAGAGCAAGGTGGTGGAGCAGTAGGTTTAACTAATTGTTTTAGTAATGATTAAAACATAATAATTAAACATAGGGTGAATATATGAATACTGTAGAAGAAGCTAAAAAATTTCTCAAAGATAATGATGTCAAGTATGTCTTAGCACAGTTTGTAGATCTTCATGGTGTAGCTAAGGTGAAAACAGTACCTGTTGCTCATATGAAGACGATTCTGAACCCAGGTGCTGGGTTTGCAGGCGGCGCGATTATTGGTTCAGGCATTAAACCTAATGGCTCAGACTATTTTGCACGCGGCGATTTATCAACATTATCGTTGGTGCCATGGCAAAAAGGTTATGCACGTATCATTTGTGATGGTCACGTTGATGACAAACCTTATGATTATGACACTCGTGTTGTTTTGAAAAATCAGATGGCTCGCTTGAAAGAAAAAGGTTGGTATTTGTATACAGGTTTAGAACCTGAATTTTCTTTACTTAAGTTGACGGAAGCTGGTCAGATAGTACCTGCAGAAGCATCAGATACTCTCACTAAACCTTGTTATGACTATAAAGGTATTACACGTAGTGCTGAATATCTTGAACGCATGACTGAAGCTTTAATTGAAGCTGGTTTAGATATCTATCAAATCGATCATGAAGATGCCAACGGTCAGTTTGAAATTAACTATACCTTTGATAATTGCTTAAAAAGTGCTGATGACTACATTATGTTCAAAATGGCAGCGAGCCAAATTGCACATGAAATGGGCATGATTTGTTCATTTATGCCTAAACCTTTTACTGATAAACCAGGTAATGGTATGCATATGCATATGTCGATTATGGACGAGGGCGGTAAAAAAAGCTTATTCCATGATGACAGTGATGAAACAGGCCATGGCTTATCACCATTAGCCTATCATTTCCTTGCGGGTATTTTAGAGCATGCACCTGCAATTTGTGCGATTGCGGCACCAACTGTGAACTCGTACAAACGTCTAGCAGTTAGTCACTCTGTAACAGGTTCTACATGGGCACCTAGCTACATCTCTTATGGTAATAATAACCGTTCAACGATGGTTCGTATCCCATATGGTCGCCTAGAATTACGCCTCCCGGATGGTGCTTGTAATCCATATTTGACTACAGCAGCAATCATTGCCGCGGGTCTTGACGGGGTAGAACGTAAGTTACATCCAGGTGCTGGTAATGCTGGAAATTTATTCGAGAATACGCATGCTGAATTAGAAGAAATGGGCATTGGTATCTTACCTCAAACTTTAATCGAAGCTACTGAGGCTTTGGAAAAAGACACCATTCTTTGTGAAGCCTTAGGTAAAGGTGTCAGCGAAGAATTTATTAACTTAAAACGTGCTGAATGGGCGGAATATCAACGCCATGTTTCAGATTGGGAAATCAAACGCTACGTAGAATTTTTCTAAAAATTAGGAGCATATTATGTGTGGAATTGTAGGATTATTAATTAAAAATGAAATGCTTAGACCGCAAATAGGTAAGTTAATGTTACCTATGCTGATCGGCATGACTGAACGTGGACCTGACTCGGCTGGTTTAGCGATCTTTGGTTCATCAGTGAAAGATAGTGAAAGAAAAATCAGCTTGTATACGTTTGACCCTGATTTTCTTTGGAAAAAACTGAGCGATGATTTTCTAGCTCACCTTGGTAGTGACGTTCATTTACAACAAGTTGCTAACCACGCTGTTATGACAACAAATCTTGACGTAAACCTCGTTAAAATTTGGCTGAAAGAGCACTATCCTACGGTTCATATCTTGTCTGTAGGACAGTTAATGGAAGTGTATAAAGATGTAGGTACACCAGCACAAGTTGCAGAACGTTATGGTTTTGAAAACATGGGTGGAACACATCTTATTGCTCATACACGTATGGCAACAGAATCAGCAGTAACACCTGCTGGTGCTCACCCATTCACAGCGGGCGAAGATTGGGGCCTTGTTCACAATGGTTCTTTCTCTAACCCAAACAGTATCCGTCGTATGTTAGCTCACAAAGGTATCAACTGTGTAACAGATAATGATACTGAAGCTGCTTGCCGCTTTTTAGAATGGCGTATGCGTGAAGGTGATGACTTAGAAGCAGCATTACATGCTGGTTTTGAAGAACTTGATGGCTTTTTTACTTTGTTAATGGGTACAAAAGATCAACTAGCGCTAGTACGCGATCCTTTCGCATGTAAACCAGCCGTTGTTGCTGAACATGATGACTATGTGGCTATTGCATCTGAATACAGATCATTAGCTCACTTACCAGATGTTAAAAATGCAAATATTTATGAACCTAAGCCAGAGGAGCTTTATATATGGAAAGTTTAGATCTCGAAAAGATTAGTGTTAGAGATATGAATCAATATCTTCATAAAACACTACCTGGAACTAAAGTAACCGAGCTTGAAATTGTTAACCCAACAGGTGAACACAATATTGCAGTAGGTATGGACACAGAATGTACTATTGATGTACGTGGCCATGCGGGTTACTACCTTGGCGGCATGAATAAAAAAGCGAATATTACTGTACACGGCAACGTGGGTAATGGTGTAGCTGAAAATATGATGTCAGGCAGTGTTCATGTTAAAGGTTTCGCTTCAGCTTCAGCTGGTGCGAGCGGTCATGGCGGTACATTAGTAATCGAAGGTGATACTGGTTTGCGTTGTGGTATTTCTATGAAAGGTATTGATATTGTCGTTGGCGGCAGCATTGGTAACTTCTCTGGATTTATGGCGCAAGCTGGACGAATGATTGTTTGTGGTGACGCAGGTGAAGGCCTTGGTGACTCTCTTTATGAAGCTGTTATTTATGTCAAAGGTACGATCAAGTCTTTAGGTGCAGACGCACAGTTAGAAGATATGACTAATGCTGATTACGATGCAGTTCAAGGTCTACTTGATTTTGCTGGATTTGATCATAATCCAAAAGAATTCAAACGCGTAGCTTCAGCAAAACAGTTATATAACTGGAATGCCGATGCCAACCAAGAATACTAATACTGGAGTCTATCACTATGAGTAAAAATATACATTTAGAAGAAAGCGTTGGATTTAGCAGCAAGACGAGAGACTACATTCAGCGTGCTTCTTCAACTGGTTTATATGAAATCAGAGGCATTGGTGCAAAAAGAGCATTACCATCATTTGATGACTTGGTCTTTCTAGCGGGTTCAGCATCACGTTATCCTTTAGAAGGCTACCGTGAAAAATGCACAACAAAAACAGTATTAGGTACGCGTTTCGCGAAAAACCCTATTGTACTAGATACGCCTATTACTGTTGCAGGTATGAGCTTCGGTGCTTTGTCAGCTAATGTTAAAGAATCATTAGGTACGGCTGCGACGAACATGGGTACGTCTACAACAACAGGTGATGGTGGTATGACACCAGAAGAGCGTAACTCTTCTAAAACATTAGTTTATCAATGTTTGCCTTCACGTTACGGCTTTAATCCTGATGACGTTCGTCGTGCAGATGCAATCGAATTAGTTATCGGTCAAGGTGCTAAGCCTGGTGGCGGCGGTATGTTGTTAGGACAAAAAGTAAATGCTCGTGTTGCAGGTATGCGTACTTTGCCACAAGGTGTTGATCAACGTTCTGCATGTCGTCACCCTGACTGGACTGGACCTGATGATCTTGCGATCAAAGTAGCTGAATTACGTGAACTAACAGATTGGGAAAAACCTATTTACATCAAAATAGGTGCAACTCGTGTCTACCACGATGTGAAATTAGCCGTTCATGCTGGTGCCGACGTAATCGTTGTTGATGGTATGCAAGGTGGTACAGCTGCAACGCAAACTGTCTTTATCGAACATGTAGGTATTCCAACACTTGCAGCATTGAGACAAGCGGTTGAAGCATTAGAAGATATGGACATGATCGGAACGGTACAGTTAATCGTATCCGGTGGTATCAGATCAGGTGCTGACGTAGCTAAAGCATTAGCAATGGGTGCGGATGCGGTGGCTATTGGCCAAGGTATGATGATTGCACTTGGTTGTAATAATGAGTCCTATATCAAAGATGGTGAACACCATTCTGCTGAAGCGGATTACGCGGCATTAGGTACTAAAGCAGGTTTCTGTCATCACTGTCATACCGGCAAATGTCCAACAGGTGTAACAACACAAGATCCGATTCTTGAGCAACGTATTGAACCTAAAGTAGGTGCAAAACACGTTACTAATTATCTGAAAACACTCACTATGGAATTAACAACTGTAGCGCGTGCTTGTGGTAAATCAAACGTTCATCATCTTGAACGTGAAGATTTAGTCGCGTTAACCCTTGAAGCAGCAGCGATGGCTAAATTGCCATTGGCTGGCACATCTTGGGTACCTGGGGTTACTGAAAACAAGTAAATGTTAGGGGGGGGGATCAGGCCAAGGAGGGCTTGATTCTTTAAAAAAAGCAAGAAGCACCGTGGCTCAGTCTCCAATTTACTGAGCCATATTTTATAATTTTAGTAGTACCACCTTATGTAAGAAAGGGGGTTTGATGTCTAATGAAATTATTTCAATCAAGTATGCCCATTCTGGGAGACTAAACTATTACCAAAACTGTCTTCCTTTTTGGTGACTTATCTCATGTTTAAAAATCCAAAAAACCTTTGTAATAAATTGAACAAGGAATTATGAGATGAGTGAAAATTTAGATAAAAGAATACACGCACTTTATGTGCAGGATTTTTTCTTTGCGTGGTTTGATGTTGCCTTCTTATGGGCTGCAGTCGGTTTTGTTTTGTATTTTGTTTTACAAATTGTTGATGATAGTGCAATTCGAATTGCTTTGTATTGCAGCAGTGCCGTTTTACTGATTTTTAATACTGCGTCAGTTAAAGCCATGACCAATCACTACAATGAAGACAAAGACTATATCTATGGTCTAGATATCAGACACATGGATATGAATCGTGCAATAAAAGATGCTAAAAAAGATAAAGTAGAAACCTACGTTGATAACCATAAATAAAATAGAAATAAAAGAGCTGAAAATAAAACAATAAATAATATAAGAGAGAAAGTAATATGGAAAACATATATATACCGCCGAAGCAACGTTGGTTCGGACAAGCGTTTGATAGTATTTTCATTTTAGTTTTAGTATATGCAAGTTTAATGGCCCCTTTATTCCTTGAATCAGAGGAAGTGGTCGCTCCGGAAAATGTAGTCGTTCAAGTCGAAATCCCGTCCTGGGAAACACTCAATGTTAATGCTGTTGAACAACAACAGTGGGAAAAGCTTGGTTTTGATGCAGAAAGTGCAGCAGAAATCATTAATGATCGCTTTGACTACACCATTGAGCCAGTCTCACTCATCATCACAGCGCTGTTCATAATTGGCTATTTCTTTTTCATGTTTAAGATTTCTGAAAAAGAATATAGAGAAGTTATTGCCGAAAAATTTGGGCCTTCGTCGAAAGGCTAAATATAACATTACGAGGTAAGATTATGAATATATGGGATATGTTGAGTTATGCCGCATGGGCAGGAGCGGCAATGTTTCTTCTTTGGATAGTCGTTGATGCAATAAAAGTGTCAATAAGCTATGACGAAGATTTACTAATGAGTTCACGTGAAGGCTTGGATGAATTGGATCCAGATCAGAATAAGGGGAATAGTCATGCAAAATAATTCGATGACTGAAGACAGTGGCAATCACATGAATATGCTTAAAGTGCTGACACCGTTTCATGTGTGGGCATTAGGAGTAGGTATCGTTCTAGTCGGTGAGTTTATGGGCTGGAACTTCTCTGTTGCAAAAGGGGGGGCTTATGGTGCCTTAATAGCTTGCTGGGTTATCGGCTTGCTTTATTCTTGTGTTGCGATGATCGATTCAGAGGTTACATCAACAGTAGCAGCAGCAGGGGGGCAATATACGCAAGCAAAACATATTGTTGGCCCCTTAATGGCATTTAATGTTGGCCTTTATCTTGTAATGGCTTACACGATGCTTGAAGCTGCTGATGCATTAATCGTAGGTGATTTAATGACGGCTGTGGCGGCGACCTTTGGTCACGAGGGTTTAGATCCTAAACCGTTTGTAGTATTAACCATTGCTTTTCTTGCTTGGTTAAACTACCGGGGTGTATTTACGACCTTATCTGTTAACTTTGTGATTACGATCATCGCGTTTGCATCTATCTTGGTATTGTTTCTATCGGTTGAACCAACGACTCCTGGTGCAGTATTGCAACATGAAGCGTTATTGACCGATTTGCCATATGGCTGGATCGGCGTAGTGGCATCGTTGCAATTTGGCATGTGGTATTACCTTGGTATTGAAGGTACCTGTCAGGCTGCTGAAGAAGTACGATCAGCTGGACGTTCTATTCCACTAGGTACGATGGGCGGAATGATGACATTGCTCATTGCTGCAACATTAACGTGGTACATTTGTACAGGCTTGTTACCTTGGCAGTATTTAGGTCAGGCGTTCACACCATTGTATGATGCTGCTAGTATTTTAGGTAACACTAAACTACAAGTATTATTATTTGTTGCAACGATGTTTGCTGCGATTGCATCAGCAAATGGTTGTATTAATGATGCTGCTAGAGCATGGTTCTCTATGGGACGTGATAGTTATATGCCTGCGTTCTTTGGTGCTATTCATCCTAAATACCGTACACCATACCGTGCGATTATCTTTTTGGTGCCGATTGCGGTTTCATTTGCCTTTACAGGGCTATTAGATCAAGTAATTACTTTCTCTATATTGTCGGGCCTGTTGGGTTATACCTTCATGTCACTCAATGTGATTAAGTTTAGAAAAATGTGGCCGTTAGGTACTATCCATCGTGGTTATATACATCCTTTCCATCCACTACCTGCGTATACGTTATTAGCATTATGTTCAACAACGTATTTTGCTACTTTCCTTGGCTATGGTTCATCATTGCTGTCTATTTTAGCCTTCTACATTGTGGCTTCAATTTGGTTTACGCTTCGTCGTTATAAATTTGTAAAACGTGGCGAACAATTCACTATGTCATGGCCTCGACCAAAAGGCTTCTAAGACGTTAGTAGTGATACGTGTAAAACAAGATGAGTAGAGCATCACTCATCTTGTTTTATAACCAAAGAGGAACCAAGTTATGACAGCTAATTTATCATTTATCGTCATTTTATCGCTGATATTAATGTCGGTTTATCTAATATTTCAACGTTCACAGGTAGCCATTAAACAAAATCGAGCCATGTTACTGAATGACTGTAATGGAATTTTAAATAATACATCTACCTACTATGAAGGAAATGGCTTTCCGGTTGTAAAAGGCCATTATGATGGCTTTGATGTCCAGCTTAATCTCATTCCCGACACGATCGTGATGAGAAAAATTCCACCACTTTGGCTCATGGTGAGTATAACAGCGAACAAACAATCCAAAGGCAATATGGATTTTATTGTGAGACCACAAAACAGTGAGTTTTATAGTCCCGGTTGGCGTTGGGACGGTTTATTTAGATCACCTGCAAATTGGCCTCAGAATTCTATCGCTAAATATGATCATACAAAAGCATCGGTGTCTGTATTAGATAGGTTTATACCTAACTTGTTTAGTGATGAAAAAGTAAAACAATTATTAGTGATGCCAAACTCAGTCAGAATTACCTATTTGGCTAAACAGGGTATACGTGGTGAATACTTAATGACACGTGGAGCTGTATTTGATGATCAAGCCATTGATGGCGATGACGTCAAAAAAATTATTGAATATGCCATTGCAATTCGAAAAAGTATAGAAGAGGAGAGTGAGTCATGACTCAAGTTTCTGAACAATCAACACAAAAAAAAGCCCCCTTATCGCCTTACCTAGTATTGCTAGTCGCTATTGTATTACCTGGAATGGGACAGGTGTTAAATAATGCTGCGTTACGCGGCTTGATTATGCTTGGCTTTATGCTAATGCTTGGGGTCTTAACTTATAAGGTTGCAGGTACCGACGTCTCGGTTATAGGTAAGTTTGCAGGTGGAATATTTATCTATTCGATCATGATTTTTGATGCCTATTATTGGGCAAAATATCGTTCTTTAATCTTTAAAACTTAAAGTTCTTTAAGTCGTTTTGTAATGAGTAAAAAATGTCTGACATGTTAAAAGTAACTAACAATAAGCGTAAACAATCGCTCTATGATGCTGTCGGCGGACACGAAAATATCATCATTTTAGTAAATTTATTTTATGATTTTGTTGAGTCGACACCTGAAGGACGGCCTGTTGCTAAGTTGCACTTGCGTGGCCATGGCATTGCCCATGCACGCATAGAGCTGGTTAATTTTTTATCAGGTTTTTTTGGGGGACCTAATTTGTTTGCTGAGAAGTGGGGGCATTCAAATGTAAGACATATTCATGAGCATGTAACGATTAACCAACAAGACAGTGATTCTTGGATGTCCTGTATGGAAATGGCCATGAATAAGCTCGTTTATGACGATGAATTAAAACAACGTTTGAGAGAGAATTTTTTGGTTATCGCCACAATGTTAATTAATGAATCGTGAGTGACACCAGTGAGTACGAATAAGAGTAGTCGCCATATACGCTACTCTTTTGGGAGTAACGCCTAGTAGGAATAGCCAGGTCGCTTGGCAAGATTGATAATGTGAATGCAACGTAGTTGTTTTCTCTTAGCCCTTCATAGTGGGCGCTTTTGGGGATCTTAATTGATCCCTTTTTTTTAATAAGGAAAGCGACAATGAATAGAATTATTTTTGAGACTACGGATATAAGGTTGAAGCCATGAATTTTCCATTACAAGCTGAATTAGTTGATGTCCAAAATACACCGGATGTGCGCGAGTTTTTAATCGATCAAGTTGGCATAAAAGGCATCAGGCATCCTATACGGTTTAAAAGTAAAGACGGTGATCATCAATCCGTCGTCGCCATGTTTAATATGTATGTGAGATTACCTGATCATGTAAAGGGTACTCATATGTCACGTTTTGTTGAGATTCTTAATGCACCTAACCGTGTCTTTTCTTTAGAAACATTTGAAAAACTTACTCGTGAAATGCTGGATAGACTGGAAGCTAAAGCGGGTGAGATTGAAATGAGTTTCCCATTTTTTGTCAATAAGACGGCACCTGTCTCTGGTGTAGAAAGTTTAATGGATTACGATGTGGTGCTTAAGGCACGCGTCCAGGACAATCTGTTTAATTTGACTATCAATCTAATGATTCCTGTAACTAGTCTGTGCCCTTGCTCGAAAAAAATAAGTGAATATGGTGCACATAATCAACGGTCACATGTCACGCTTACCGTGAATTCTTCACAATACATTTTGTTAGAAGAACTGATTACCTTAGTGGAAAACCAAGCATCTAGTCAGCTATATGGTCTACTTAAGAGGACGGATGAAAAGTACGTGACAGAATACGCTTATGATCATCCCAAATTTGTCGAAGATATGGTGCGTGATGTAGCAGGCGCACTTTCAAAGGACCATCGCATTATTAATTATGTAGTTGAATGTGAAAATTTCGAATCAATACACAATCATTCTGCCTATGCAAAAATTGAGAGGACACTATGAATAACACTATTTATCCAGCCTCCTTTGGCGCCAATTCTGTAAACGGTATTTCTCCTATCACTGACATCATTAAGGACATGAGTGAAGGTAAGATGATTGTGCTGATCGATGATGAAGGTCGTGAGAATGAAGGCGATTTAATCTTGGCAGCCGACTTTGTCACCCCTGAACATATTAACTTCATGGCGCGTTATGGCAGAGGACTTATTTGTCTGACATTAAACGAAGCGCGATGTCATCAGTTGGATCTCCCCTTGATGGTCAAAAATAATAAGACCAGTATGGGTACTAACTTTACGGTTTCAATTGAAGCGGCTGAAGGCGTGACAACGGGTATCTCTACAGCGGATCGTGCACGTACGATTCAGGCTACGGTTGCAAAAGATGCTAAACCACAAGATATCGTTAAGCCTGGTCATATTTTTCCATTGATGGCTCAAAATGGCGGGGTATTAGCTCGCGCTGGGCATACTGAAGCTGGCTGTGATCTTGCCGAATTGGCTGGTCTTGAGCCTTCTTCCGTTATTTGTGAAATTCTGAAGGAAGACGGTAATATGGCGAGACTGCCTGATTTACTGGCTTTTGCAGCAGAACATAATCTTAAAATTGGAAAAATTGCCGATTTGATTCAATATCGCAATCAAACTGAAACATTGGTTGAACGAGTCACTGAACGCAGTATTCAAACTGCATATGGCGCTTTTAACCTTATTGCATATCGTGATCGGACAACGCAACAGGTACATATTGCTTTAGTGCATGGTAAGCCTGATCCTAAACAAGCAACATTAGTCCGTGTTCATGAACCATTATCTTTAATCGATCTACTCGATATGGATAGTCCTAGCCATAGCTGGGGTGTTGATGAAGCTATGGCTGCTATTCAGACGGCAGGTTGTGGCGTCATTGTTTTATTGAGAAGAAATGAAGATGAAGATGCGTTACTTGCACGTATTCAAAATACAGCAATTTTACAAGACGCGGACTACGAACTAAGAGACTTTGGAATTGGAGCTCAAATTCTGAAAGATATTGGTGTCAAGCGCATGCGTCTCATGACTAACCCAAAGAGAATGCCAAATATGACGGGCTTCGATTTGCAGGTTGAAGGCTATGTTTTACCTGAAAGTGAAGATGAAAGCATGGGATATCAGCGTCATTATTCTTAAATAATTTATACTGTAATTGTACTGGATAGAACAATGACAAATAGTCCTTTAGAAATAGCAACGCATAAACACTATTTACGTAACCAACGGTGGGGCTTTTCTTGGGCCTTGTGGACGGCTGTTCTTTGGGGGGCATGGTATATACCAGGCACGGCAGTGTGGTTTGAGTCACCCTATGTAGATATTGATATTAATGATTCGGCATTAAGACTATCTGCAACAGCAGTGATGACATGGATACATGCCATTATGGTGTTTCTATTCCTATTAATATGGAATGGGATGCTTGGTAAGCTAGCTGATTATGGACGCACTATAGTTCGTTTTCGTCATATTTCTAAGTGGTATGCATTAGCTTCTTTATGCGGTGGGCCAATGGCTATTTTCGGTTCTTATATGGCGATGGGTTATGTGGGCCCTGTATTTGCTGCCATCACCTCGTTATTTTATCCGGTCGTGGGTGCCGTAATTGCCCGATTATGGTACAACGAAAAAATTTCAACCCAAGCGGCCTTGGGCATGGGCATTATTATCATGGGGGGTATTGTTATTTATGGCCCTGGCTTATTAGGTACCGCTGATGCGACTAATGACCTTGCATGGTTAGGTTATGTCGGAGGCATTATGTCAGCGATAGGGTGGGGGGCTGAAGGCGCCGTTGCTGCTAGAGCAATGGATGTCACAGATCCTGATGTAGGCATTCAATGTCGTTTTAGTTTTGAAGTGCTTTTTTGGGGAATTTTGATACTACCCGTATTATCATTGTTTACGGATATACCGATAGGATCATTAATTATCGATACCTTATCTAGCCCTCAAGCTATGTTGTGGATGGTGTTAGCTTCAATTTGTCATGCGTATTGCTACACGGCATTTTATAAGAGCTTTACGTTAATAGGTGTAGGGCGAGGTGAGGCCATCGGTAATCTCTATGGAGTATTTGCCGTTATATTTGTTGCTGCCGTAACATTAGAATTACCGGAATGGTATTTTGTTGTTGGGCTTGCGTTCACTGTGCTGGGCAGTTTTGTCATGTTTCGTGAATCTGCGGAGTCTATTTCTCAACTACGTGATGTGGCTACAGAGGACTCTGTCTAATGAAAATACACCAAAAAGGGTTTTTACTTGTTGAATTATCTCAACATGAAAGCTTATGGGATACGGACTTAATCGCCACAGTGTTAAAAGAATATGAGTTGTCAGGTAATTACTGGATTAATAGCTTTTGCGTGACACTGGATGAATTATCGTCAGCAGGCTTAGTTGCACGAATCGACAGCCGTTTAGAGCAAACTCTTTTTACCTCAAAGTCTCGAGTAATGTTTAAGTATCAACTGACTGAGTTTGGTCGTAGCAGAATGTACAGCACCGGTTTATTAACCGCATGATGCTTGTAGTATGAGGAATATGAAATGGAAATGAGTGAATTTTGGGGTTATCCTTATGCAGATGTACTGGCACTGGTGATTATTGGTGGGTTAAGTATCGCTTGCCTAATCTGTGCACGACTTTACGTTAAAAATTACTAACTTAACGATAGAGTAGGTTGCTTAAACCTTGCTGTTGCTTATGCTAAATTACTAAAGCTTAAGTTTCAATTTTGACCTATTAACACCTACAAACAACTCATTTAGGTTTAGATACTATGTCTGGCCTCTATCAATGGGTGATAAATTCCAATCTGCGTCTATTCTAAAATTAAGATAACACCATCAGTATCATTTGTTCACGTAATATGATGAATACATTGCTGATATCGTAGTGTTTATCCATTAGTATAATCACACTCTCATACCCGGTAGTAGCCGTTACGGTTGTCACTCACTTGGTAGGCCAAGTCTTTTAATCTCCAATATTTAAGCTATCTGCCGAATCGCTCGTATTACTACCTACGTAGTAATACGTGTAGGTAATTGTATTGAAAATACAATAATACCATGATGGTATCCGCAAAGAAGTTAGGTGATTTAGTAGTGCACCAGATTCAATGTTTACAACGGTATTATGATTATTTACGTGAAATATTTAGATTCAATTACATATGATTTTTCATTATGTATCTATAACTTTTTATCCTATAAATGTTATAGATTTGTAATCGAGAATTACTAATAATAATAAGAAAGAGAGAGATATTATATGACTAAAAATTCAGATTCAAATGGGGGCGCATATACAGATGCAATTACTGCTGATTTATATGAAGATGTGCCTGGACAAAATGCCACGCTTCACCGAAAAATTGGTTGGCAAGGTGCATTTTGGGTAGCAAGTGGGGTACCCGCTTTAGTACTATTCTCAATGGGGGCTATTTCAGCGACTGTTGGTAAGCCAGCATGGTTAATTTGGATGATTTCAATTAGTTTTGGTTTTATTCAAGCATTTACTTATGCAGAAATTGCAGGTTTATTTCCACATAAATCAGGTGGTGCTTCAGTTTATGGTGCGGTTGCATGGGTAAGGTATAGTAAGTTTATTGCTCCGGTGTCGGTGTGGTGTAACTGGTTTGCTTGGTCGCCCGTTTTGGCGATAGGTTCTGGGTTGGCTGGTGGCTATATAATGGGTGCGTTGTTTGAGCCTGATGCCGTTATTAATACTTGGCAAATTACACTGCTAGATTTAGGTGGTCTGAAAGAAGGTTTGTCGCTACGTATTAACGCAACATTCATTGTCGGTGTCGCATTATTACTCTCTGTATTTGCTATTCAGCATGGCGGTATTCTACGTTCAGCTAAGACAACGACTGTTCTTGGTTTAACAGCACTTGTTCCATTAATGTTGATCGGTTTGGTCCCATTAATCACCGGTGACGTTATGACCGAAAATTTTTTCCCATTGACACCACTTGCGTTTGATTCTGTTGGTAATGTTATTGATGGTGCATGGGATCTTCCTGCTTGGACATTAATGGCGGGTGGTCTTTTTATTGCGGCGTGGTCTACTTATGGTTTTGAGACGGCCGTATGTTATACCCGTGAGTTCAAAGATCCTAAAACAGATACATTTAAAGCGATTATCTATTCTGGATTGTTATGTATTGCTGTATTCACATTAGTGCCTATGGCTTTCCAAGGACATCTGGGACTAGGTCAATTAGTGTCACCGGCAGTGGTTGATGCGACAGGAGCCGTTCTCTCACCTGCTGTTTATGATGGTATGTTAGCTGCTGAAGTGTATAGCGGTATGGGTATTGCTAATATCTTATCGGGTATGTTGGGTGATAGTGCTGTTGTAGCGAACATTTTAGTTGTGATGTTTGTACTGGCTTTGTTGTTATCAATTATGACATCCATGGCGGGTTCATCACGTACCTTGTATCAAGCCTCTGTTGATGGTTGGTTGCCTAAGTATCTTTCTCATGTCAATGAGCATGGTGCACCTACTAAGGCTATGTGGACGGATTTGGCCTTCAATCTATGTTTATTATTGATGTCAGATTACGTATTCGTCTTAGCCATTTCTAACGTGGGTTATATCATCTTTAACTTCTTAAATCTTAACTCTGGTTGGATCCATCGTATGGACCGTCCAAACTGGTCTCGTCCCTATAAAGCGCCTACCTTACTGCTTGTGGTTGGTGGCATATTAGCCTATGTAAATCTTATGCTGATGGGCTTGGGCGCTAACATTTGGGGTGAAGGCACATTGATGACGGGACTGATTTTTGCAACATTAATCATACCTGTATTCATGTTCCGCCATTACGTTCAAGATAAAGGTGTATTCCCCCAAGCGATGTTGGAAGATATGCATTTAGCGGGCGAAGAAGAGGGTGTTTCTAGCCGTGCAGGCATCTTACCTTATGTTGCATTATTGGCAGGTGTCTTTGTGGTTTATTACTCACATAGTTTAGTTAGCTAAACGTGGTGAGTGATAAAGAGTGAACGACAGGTAAGTCTCTGTTGAGTACATGAAGTAAGGCGAGGAGTGACATTCACTTCTCGCTTTTTTTTCATTATTTTTGAGTAAGTTATAGTAATGACATAAAACTACTACTTTAGACTTAAGACGTAGTAGGAATTGTGCGGAACGTCTACACGTATGAAAATGAAATCCCCCCACATTAATTAACTTGGAGTAAATGATATGGCTAGAGATCCCAAACACGACATTTTATTTGAACCTATCCAAATTGGTCCAAAAACACTAAGAAACCGTTTTTACCAAGTGCCTCACTGTATCGGTGCTGGCTCTGATAAACCTGGATTCCAAGCAGCTCATCGTTCTTTAAAAGCAGAAGGTGGCTGGGCAGCCCTGAATACTGAATACTGTTCAATTCACCCGGAATCAGACGATACCATGCGTCTATCAGCTCGTATCTGGGATGAAGGTGACGTTCGTAACTTAAAAGCGATGACAGATGAAGTTCACAAACACGGTGCATTAGCAGGTGTTGAACTATGGTACGGTGGTGCACATGCACCTAACCTAGAATCACGTGCAACATCACGTGGACCAAGCCAATATGCTTCTGAATTTGAAACCTTAAGCTACTGTAAAGAAATGGACCATGCAGACATTGCGCAAGTGCAACAACATTATGTTGATGCTGCAAAGCGTGCTCGTGATGCTGGTTTTGATATCGTTTATGTTTACGGTGCTCACTCATACTTACCACTGCAATTTTTAAACCCTTACTACAATAAACGTACTGATGAATATGGTGGCTCACTAGAAAATCGCGCACGTTTTTGGCTAGAAACATTAGAAAAAGTACGTGATGCTGTAGGTAAAGATTGTGCTATTGCAACACGTTTTGCTATCGATACCATCTATGGTCCAGGTCAAATTGAAGCTGAAGTGGATGGTATGGCTTTCATCAAATTAGCTGACCATCTAGTCGATTTATGGGACGTTGACGTGGGCGATATCGCAGAGTGGGGTGAAGATGCGGGACCTTCACGTTTCTACCAACAAGGTCACCAACTTCCTTGGACTAAGTTTGTAAAACAAGTGTCTAAAAAACCAGTTTTGGGTGTAGGTCGATTCACTGATCCAGAAAAAATGACTGAAATCGTCACTAAAGGTTATGCAGACATTATCGGTGCAGCACGTCCATCTATTGCTGATCCGTTCTTACCAAACAAAGTAAACGAAGGTCGCGTTGATGACATTCGTGTATGTATTGGTTGTAACGTGTGTATTTCACGTTGGGAAATTGGTGGTCCACCAATGATTTGTACCCAAAATGCAACGGCTGGTGAAGAATATCGTCGTGGTTGGCATCCTGAAAAATTCCGTCAAACTAAGTCTTCAGACGCAGTATTGGTGGTTGGTGCGGGTCCGTCAGGTTCAGAAGCGGCACGTGTATTGATGGAAAGTAATTATGTTGTTCATTTATATGACTCTGCTGAAAAAGTAGGGGGCCATTTAAACAGCCTTGTTAGTTTACCTGGACTTGGCGAGTGGGGTTATCACCGTGATTACCGTGAAACACAACTTGATAAGTTAGTTAAGAAAAACAAAGATAGCCAAATTGCTTTAGGTCAAAAGCGTTTAACTGCTGATGATGTACTTGAGTATGGCGCAGAAAAAGTCATTATCGCTACAGGTTCTTCTTGGAACACAGATGGTAATAACTGTTTGTCTCATGAGCCGATTCCAGGTGCAGATGCATCATTACCAGATCAACTTACGCCTGAGCAAATATTCGAAGGTAAAAAAGCGATTGGTAAACGTGTAGTTATCTTGAATGCTGATAGCTATTTCATGGCACCGAGTTTAGCTGAAAAACTAGCTTCAGAAGGTCATGAAGTTACCATCGTTTCGGGTGTTCATTTAGCGAAATATATGGAGTTCACACTTGAATATCCAAATATGATGCGTCGTTTACATGAATTGAAAGTAGAAGAAATTGGTTCTCATTTCTGTTCACGTATTGAACCAGGTCGTATGGAAATTTATAACCAATACGGTGATGGTTCTAGACGTAGCTACCGTGGTCCAGGTGTTCCGCCACGTGATGCGAATGAAACACATCATTGGATTGAATATGATTCATTAGTCTTGGTTACAGGTCGTCATTCTGAATGTGAATTGTTCAATGAATTAAAAGCACGTGAAAGTGAATGGGCTGAAAATGATATCAAAGGTATCTATCTTGTAGGTGATGCTGAAGCACCAAGATTAATTGCTGATGCTACGTTTAGTGGTCATCGTGTAGCACGTGAACTTGAAGAAGCTAATCCACAATTCGCACTACCATACAAACGCGAAGTGGCTACTTGGGGCGCGCCTCATATGCCTGGTGGCGAATTCAAGATCGAGTACAAAGTTTAACGGCTAGTAATTGAACAGTGCCACTCTGCATTTGCAGGGTGGCACTGACTCAATATTAAACGTTCTTATAACCTAACGCATCTATAGGTATATTTATGAATGAACTTACAGAACCAACCCGTATCCTGTTTGAAGGGTTTCAATTACAGACAATTTATTTGTTTTATGCCTTTGGTTACGCAGCTATCGCTGTATTTATTTACGGTTGTTATGTACAAATAAGAAAATATCGACGTGGTCAACCAGATCCATCGTGGGGCAATTTTCTAAAACGCTTTGGTAGTATGGCTGTCACCATGTTGACTCACCGAACTATTAAACGTCGTGACCCAGCAGCGGGTAAAGCGCATGCATTGATTTTTTTTAGTTTTATATTGCTATTTATCGGTACGGCAACGATTACCCTTGAATATGACATTATCGAACCTTTGTTCGGTGTGACATTCTGGAAAGGCTCATTTTACCTATGGTTCTCATTGGTACTGGATGTGGCCGGTTTAGCATTACTTGTCGGTTTAATCTATATGATGTATCGACGTAAGTGGATGCACTTGCCTAAATTAGACTACGCTCGAGTTGATCGTGATCCAGAAGATCCTGACTATGACCGTAGCGCTTATCGTCGTGAAGATTGGGCCTTTTTATGGACGCTCATTATTATCGGCATCACAGGATTTGTTTTAGAAGCAGCACGTTTAGTGTGGCTCAGCGAAACGCCAGGAGTTTGGGATGTTCGCATGTGGTCTCCAGTTGGTGCTTTGCTTGCTAGTATTATGAAAGGCATCGGTTTTAGCCCAGAAGCTGCTGGCGCATTTCGTACAGGACTTTGGTGGTTCCATGGCATGTTAGCTTTAGCTTTTATTGCCTTGATTCCATATACAAAAGTTAAGCATATTTTTACGGCATCAGCCTCCTTGATGTTTCGTGATGAATTGGCAGGCCGTCGCTTACCAATGGTACCTGAAGACCAAGTTGAAGCCGGCTATAAAAAGATTGATGATTTAACATGGAAGTCATTATTACATTTAGATGCTTGTACCAAATGTGGTCGTTGCCAAGAGGCATGCCCTGCAAATGCCGTGGGTGCGCCATTATCACCACGTGATGTGATCTTGTCATTACGTGAGTTTGCAAATAAAGCATTAAGTAAAAAAGAGCTACCTGAAGAAGCAGAGTTAGATATTCATGGTAAAGATGTTGGCCAAGTATTTATGGAAACATTATGGTCATGTCGTACCTGTTTAGCCTGTGTAGAAATTTGTCCGGTAGCGGTTGAGCATGTGCCTATTATTGTTCAGATGCGTCGTCAGTTGGTAGAACAAGGCGATATGGATCCGATTTTACAAAAAACATTGGGCACTATACATAAAAGCGGTAACTCATTTGGCGAATCAAAACGTAAACGTGCGAAATGGGCTAAAGATCTACCTTTTGAAATCAAAGATGCCCGTAAAGAGCCGGTCGATGTTCTATGGTTTGTAGGTGATTATGCTTCATTTGATCCTAGAAACCAGGTTGTAACACGTTCGTTTGCCAAACTTTTAAATCAAGCTGGCGTCAACTTTGGTTTGTTATTTGAAGCCGAAATGAACTCGGGTAATGATGTACGCCGTGTTGGTGAAGAAGGGCTATATGACTTCTTAGCGACATCGAATATCGGCACATTACAATCCTGTGATTTCAAATCGATTGTAACAACGGATCCACATTCATTTAATACGATTCGTAATGAGTACCCTGATTTTGGTGGTGAGTTTGAAATTCAACATTACACCACCTTGGTTAAGGAATTATTTGAGCAAGGAAAACTTAAACTTAATAAACAGAACAATAAACGTGTGACCTTCCATGATCCTTGTCACTTAGGTCGTTACAACAAAGGTTATGACGCACCACGAGAAGTTATTAAATTGCTTGGTTATGACTTAGTTGAGATGGATCGAAATCGTGATAATTCATTCTGCTGTGGTGCAGGTGGTGGTCGAATCTGGATTCCAGATCCAGTAGGCATTGAAAAGCCATCTGCTAACCGTATGCGGGAAGCGGGTGAAATTGAAGGATTAGAAGTGTTTATTGTTTCATGTCCTAAAGATTTAACGATGTTTGAAGATGCACTTAAAACATCTGGGTTTGAAGGCCAGTTTGTGGTTCGGGAATTAATTGAGCTGATCAACGACTGTGTTGAATACGATGTGTTAGAAGAATCAGCTGTTGTATGAGCCCAGTGACCGCCAATGATTTAGTGAAGGTTGCGATTGAGTCTAAAGATATCTACGCCGCAGTCGCGGTGCATGAAATTGCACAAGAACAAGATCGGGTCAAACTGGAAGCTATTATTTGTAATGAACGACGGAATGTATTGAAGCTGGCACGGTGGGAACACACGCCGGCCAGCGTACTTAAAGTTTTGTCACAGTTGCATGATGAAGCGGTCCAAACGCGTATTGATAAAAATCCGGGTACTGACGGAGCGACACTAAAACAACAGTACTTGGAAGTAGGTAGTTCGAAGCTTATAGATCTTATTGCACAACACAGTAACACTTCAGTAGAGGTGTTACTGGAAATTGCTTTACGTGAAGAAGATCTGCAAATTTTGAAAGCGGTGTGTACAAATCCTAATTCGGATGACTGGATTCTTCTGACGGTGGATCGCCGCTTTCCTGCCTATTTTGATCGTGAAATAGCGATGCATTCGAATGCATCAGCAGCATTACTAGAAACGGTATATGCAAGGGGCAGTGCCTACATTAAAGCGGCGGTGCTTACACATACGCGTTGTCCACACTCCTTATTGGAAAAGGCGGCGTATGAAAAAGATATAACGATATTACGACATTTGGCGGGTAATGAACGTGTTGCTGCGAGTGCATTAAGTAAGCTCTCACGACATAGTGACCCATCAGTTAGACGAGTAGCGGCGAGTAATCCAATGCTGTGCAGCACCGAGTTTGACAATCTAGTGAGGGACAACGTTGTTGCCGTAAGGCGAGCGGTGGCTTCTCGTAGTGATCTGTCACCGTCTTTACTTGCTTATTTGGCTAAGGATTCCTATCACTGGGTCAGATTATGGGTAGCCCGTAATCCTGAAATGCCAGGAAACGAATTAGCTGTTTTGGCTAAAGATGAACATATGGATGTAAGACGAGCAGTGGCAAGAAATCCTAAATGCCCACAGGATTTGCTAAAGCAATTAGCACAAGATGAGGTTTCATGGGTGCGTGCGGCGGTTGCTTATCAAGACAATGCACCAGTTGATTTACTCATGCAATTACAGCATGACGATGATGTAGATGTGTTATGCGGTGTAGCTAATAACGCACAGACACCACAAACAGTGTTGCAAAGATTGTCTCAATCTATAAAGGATGACATTAGACGGGGTGTGATTTTGAACTCACGGGCATCGCGTAAAACGTTACTACCGATGCTGCAAGATCCTTATTACTTGCACCGCTTATTACTTGTAAGCAATAAGGCACTGTTTGATGACGATAAATGGGGAATGCATGATGACTCTGACACTTCAGTTAGATTCATTGTCTTTAGATGGTTTGCAAGAAAATTTATGAAGTGATGACTAAATAAATAATTTTGAGAAGTTAGATTAGGAGAGTACATATGAAAATACTAGTAGCAGTTAAAGAGGTCGCGGCCTTAGATGAGGATTTTGAATTACGCGATGACGGACGGGATGTAGATGAGGACTTTTTACTTTACGATCTTAACGAATGGGATGATTTCTCTCTAGAAGAGGCTATGCGGATCAAAGAAGAATCTGATAGTGATGTTGAAGTGGTTGTCGTCTCTATAGGTCCAGATCGGATCGAAGATAGTTTGCGTAAGTGCTTGGCTAAAGGTGCCGATCGTGCGATACGTGTTTGGGATGATTCGATGGAAGGATCTGACTCTATCACAATCGGTAATGTCTTAGCTGCGGTAGCCAAAAAAGAGCAACCGAATATGATTTTTGCAGGTGTACAGTCATCTGATGAAGCTAATGCATCTACTGGTATTTCATTAGCTAATAAATTAGGTTGGCCTCACGCCGCTGTTGTTGCTGGCTTACAGTACAAAGCGAATGATAGTAAGGCGGTGATTTCACGCGAACTTGAAGGTGGATTGTCTCAAGAAGTCGAAATTATCTGTCCTTCAGTTTTGACCATTCAATTGGGTATCAATACACCACGTTATGCTTCTTTACGAGGTATAAAACAGGCTGCAAAGGTCACTATTGAAGAGTTATCTGCGAGTGATTTAGGCTTGGCTGAGCAAGAAGTAGGTTTGAGCAGTGCTAAATCAAATGTTCGTCGTATGTATGTACCTGTGAAGGGTATGGCAGAAATGATTGAAGGTACGCCTGCGGAAAAAGCTGCCAAACTTATTGATATTATTAAGAACTTCAAAGGAGAGTAACGATGAAGACAATTTTGGTAATTGCGGAACACCGCCGTAACGAACTACGCCCAATTTCTTTGGAACTCATCACGGCTGCTCAAGACTTACGTCAAGGTGGTGATGATAAAGTGGTGGTCGCTATCATTGGTAACCAAGCTGAATCTTATATCCCTGAACTTTCATTACAGGGTGTAGATGAAATTGTAACGGTTAAAGATAGCACAACAGAATTTGATCCAGATATCTACGAAGCAACAGTAAAAGCGTTGATAGCCTCGACACAGGCATCAGTTGTGTTACTGCCACACTCTATTGACTCTTTAGGTTATGCAGCGACACTGGTTGATAACAGCAATTATGGCTTTGCTACTGACGTATTCCAAGTTGAATACGATGGTGCTGATCTTGTTGCTACACGGGCTGGTTATAACCAAAAAGTAAATGTTGAAGTTGATTTTCCTAATAAGGATATTGTCATCTTGACGGTACGTCCAGGTGTTTATAAACCTATTGAGGAATCAGCAACGCCGGTCATTACACATCAACAACCAACGTCAGTAGAGTCGCGTAGTAAAAATATCCAATTTGTAGAATTACCAAGCGATGGTGACGTGGATATTACTACATCAGAATTTATGATGTCTATCGGCCGTGGTATCGCTGATGAAGATAATGTTGAGCAATTCCGTGAATTAGCAGAAATGTTAGAAGCAACTTTGGGCTGTTCACGCCCGATTGCTGATGCGGGTTGGTTGCCTAAATCGAGACAGGTAGGTCAATCTGGTAAAGTGGTCGGTGCTTGTAAACTTTATCTTGCTATGGGTATTTCTGGATCTATTCAACATATGGCAGGAATGAAACACGTTCCAACTATCGTTGCTGTAAACACGGATCCAAATGCTTCTATATTCACGATTGCTAAATATGGCATCGTGGGTGATATTTTTGAGATTGAAGAAGAGTTACGTGACCTTTTAGGTTAAGTTTCGCTAGCACATTAAAGTAACAGTAATGGGGCAGGTTTAGAATATAAGCCTGCCCCATTATTTACTCCACTGAAAAGTAGAAAAAACGCCTTCATTATACTATTCCGTTTCCATAATTTTTCATTACCTTTAACTTCAAAAATAATTAATATAGCCAGATCATATTCATTACCACCTAAGTAGTAATTCCTCATGGGAATTTTCTAAACTTTAAAATGCGGATAATCTGTGAGTGACATAAATACTTACTATTATAATAATTTTGGAGCAGAGAAATGACTAGAAATTCGATACTAAACGGGCGGCATATGGAGCTCGGATCAGCATTGGATGGAGAAAAATGGAATGATATGCCGATACCTTGGAGTTACAATACTGATCCTCAAGATGAAGTCGTTGCGGTTCGTACCTGTGCTGGACTTTATGATGTTACGGCACTCAATATTCTAAAGGTAAATGGCCCTGACGCTGAAAGTGTATTAGATAAACTCGTGGCCGTAGATGTCACGTCTATAGAGCCTGGCTCTTCACTACTAGCTGCTGAAGTAAATGAGTTTGGTGCTATCACTGATGACATCATGATTATCTGTGATGCTAAAGATGTGTTCCGTATATCGCATGGTAGTGGTAGTACTGTTGAGAGTTTGACTCTTTTGGCTAAGGGAAAAAACGTCACGATTGAAGCGGATAATGATGGGCATATCTTATCTTTGCAAGGTCCTAAGTCTTTAGATATTCTCGCTCCTCATCTTGATTTCAATTTAGCTGACTTACCTTATTTTAAACATCAAAAAGCGACATTATTCGGTTGCGACATTTACATAGCGCGTGGTGGTTATTCAGGCGAACGTGGCTATGAAGTGTATTGTGCTTCTAAAGACACAACGATGATTTGGGATAAAATTTTGGAAGTTGGACAAGCCTTTGGTGCCATTGCTGCATCTTGGGATTCGCTTGATATCGCCCGTATTGAAGCAGGCTTACTCTTTTTTCCTTATGAAATGCCTGAAGGTGACACAACGCCATGGGAAGTGAATATGGGCTGGGGTGTTGATCTAAATAAAAAAGCGGACTATATCGGTAAAGATGCCTTACTGATGCTTAAAGGGCGTGAGCGTTTTAAACAAACAGGACTGGTCTGTAATAGTAGTACTGCTGTTGAAGCCGGTGCAAAAATTATTAAAGATGGCAAAGAAGTTGGTGTAGTCACCAGTGCAATTTTTAGTCGTTATTTGATGCAATCTCTTGCAATGGTTCATATTAAGCCTGAATTCTCTCATGTCGGTACTGCGGTTACCGTGGTTGGCACTTCTGAAGTAAAAGCCGTAGTTGCAAGAACACCTTTTTATGATCCTATGCGCTTACGAACGCATCCAGAAAACAGAAAATAAATAGACTTGGATATGAAGACGATTAAATCCTAGTTATCTCCTGAATAAGTTTGATCTTTTGAGATTGAACATTGTAAATGTAAGGTTAAATTATGGAACGACAATACTGGATTAGAAGTAAACCTGTATACACTTCGTTGCTATGGCATGAAAAAGCAACTTCTCACTTAGTTATTGCTGAAGGTGATGGAGGCATGGCGGTATTGAAGCTATTACAGCAGAAATATCCCACACAAATAGTGAGAGGTTTTTTTGTGAAATCTGCAGATTCATCAAAAAACTATGCAGATATCATTAGTAATTTAGCGCCAGACGAATTCACTGTTTTTACTAATGCCAATGACGCATTAACCGCATTAAAAACTAAATTACCTGACTGTTATATGGGAACGCGTTTTTATGTTGCAGGCTCAGAGGGCTTTATTTGGCAAGTAGCAAAAGAACTCTATGATGTGGGTGTTCAAGATGATGATATCGACAAAGAGCTATGTGGCACTTTGGCTAGAACTGTTTATTGTGTTCACTGTAAAGCAATGACACAAAATGCCCATCATAATATTGTTACTTGCACAGGCTGCCAGCGACAATTATTTGTTAGAGATCATTTTTCAAGACGATTAGGTGCCTACATGGGATTGATGGTGGATGCTGAAGAACCTGGAATTTTACCAACAATTGATGAGGTGTATCCATGAGTCACTTAAATGTAAAAGTAGCGGCCATTGAGCAAGTAACAGAACATGTTAAGCATTTCACTTTTGTTAGTGAAGATGGCGAAAAATTGCCGTCTTTTTCTGGGGGTAGCCATGTAGTACTCGCGTTAAATATTAAAGGTCGTATTCATCGTAATCCATACTCATTGATGAGTTCACCGCTTAATACCGAAAGTTATGGTGTTTCAGTAAGAAAGCAAGAGCTGTCACGTGGCGGCTCAGTATTTATGCATGAGCAGATTGAAGTCGGTTCACGTATTCAAATTACTTATCCAGTCAATTTGTTCTCATTATCGAAATTAAGTCATAAAAACATTCTAATTGCAGGTGGAATAGGCATTACGCCATTTTTATCACAAATTGTCGATCTGAACAGGATAGAAACAGACTACGAATTGCATTATGCGTATCGTTCACCAGAACATGGTGCATTTCGTGAAGAAATTGAAGAAATGTGTGGTGACCGTAGTCATTTTTACGTAGCAAGTGATGGCAATGTCATTGATTTCTATGAATTACTAGGTAAGCAGCCATTAGGTACCCACGTTTATGTCTGCGGTCCAGAGCCTATGGTTAACGCGATGATTGCTGCAGCTCGTGATCTGGGCTGGCCTGAAAAGCATATTCACAATGAACAATTTACGGCACCTCAAATAGGCGAGTCGTTCAAAGTTAAACTGGCTATTTCAAATATCGAGCTCGAAGTGCCAAGTGAAATGAGTATGTTAGAGGCGATAGAAGATGCGGGCGTAGATGCTCCTTATTTGTGTCGAGGTGGGGCTTGTGGTCGCTGCGAATTAGAAGTAGTGGCGTGTGATGGATCGATAATTCATCATGATAACTATTTAACCGATGCAGAAAAAACAAGTGGCAAAAAAATAATGCCATGCGTTTCTCGGGCTAAATGTCAAAATATAGTGGTTAACCTCTAGGGTAAAATTATGAGCCAAACATTTAAAAAAGAAACATTCAGAGACGATTATACGTTTAGTAACTCACCAGAAGCCATTGAACGATTTCCTTTTCCTTTTCCGGAAGATGAGTATATGTATTCGGTTAATATTGAGCCCCACGTTAAGACAGCAAAGGGAACAATTACAGAGTTTACTATTGATATAGATGAACATTATGTTGCTGAATGTGCAGATAAAGAAATTACCCTGTCAAAGGATCCAGATCGTTTTTTGAGCCTCCCGCATATGATGGATGGACAATGGGACACCTTAGAACTGATGATGGAATCCATGTCGAACGATTATCCTGATCTATTTAGTCTGACTAAAGAAGGTAATAACTGGACATGGGTAAATAAACCGCTTGGCATAAAGGATACATTTGTATTTGGCGATGCAACATCATTGCCTATGGAACCTTTGAATTATATTGGACGTCAAGTACAAGGTGATTGGGTTGTACTTGATCAGCGTGATAATAATCTCTTTGCTGATGCAGCCATTGTGACTTCACAAGCTGATTGGTCATTGGCTATTGATGTGGGTATGTCATATAAAGAATGGCATGGCCCAGTGCCAGTCGCCAATGAACTAGGTGTGTTTGACCGGGCACTGAAATATTTACTTAATCTACAATTGGGCACACCGGTTCGTCGTCTTAACTGGACAATGACAATTAATCCTCGTTTAGATACATCGCCGGAAACATACCCACTTTGGGGACCAGATCGTTTAAAGGTAACACCTGAAAATGTTGGTGATAAAGTTCATCTTCGCGTTGAATTACAAACACTGTTCCGTTTGCCGAGAAGTAACGGAATCGTTTTTGGTATTCGTGGTTATCTAATCAGCATGAATGAGCTTGTTACAAACCCACATTGGGCTAAGCGGTTTCATCGTGTTTTGAAAGGTCTACATCCTGAACTTGCAGAGTACAAAGGACTGTCTTTTAAAGATATGACGGTTGAATGGTTATCTAAATATGATGATGGTAAGCCGTCAGAATAATCGATTGCGTATTGCTATAAATATCTAAAGAACGCCTCTTAGTTGAATTTCTGATTTTCTGGGTCAACTAAGAGCGTTTGCAATGCTAACAAAGAAGGGTTAATTTGGTTATTAGCGGGACTGATTTGCGTGATTAATCCTTCTAAAGACAATAAATCACCGGTACTTGAATAGATGCCTTGTCCTTGTTCCAATACCCATTTAATTTTTCCACTTCTAGTACTAAGCCGATAGATAAGTTGAAATTTTTGTTCTTTTAGAATTTGTTGCTGAATGTAATCCCATACATATACCTTATCCTCATCATGAATGATTTGCATAAATGAAAAACCAGGTGATTTGGCGATCTCATAAGCTTCATACTCCGTTAGTTCAAGACAGCCATCGCTGATAAATTCAAAGCTCCAGCTACGGTCATTTTTACAGCGATAAATCATAGAGGGAAAGCTACTAAGAATCATATCGATGGGATCTTTTCGATTGGCTTTCATGCTAACTTCAATTTGTTTCATTCGACTGATATCTGTGAATGTGCCGATAACGCTAGTGAACTCACCTTTGAGTGATGATGCGGTAGTTGCTCTCATTTCAACCCATAAAGGACAGCCGTTCTTTGCAATTAAGCGGGTCTGGATATGGCAGGACTTGCGTTGCCCTCGTGTTAATGGTCCTAGGCGTGCTTCGAAAAGTTGTGTGTCTTCTGGGTGAATAAAGGATAAAATTGATTTATTAATAGATTCCATAAAAGTGTGGTCAAGCATTCGTTCCCAAGAGGGGTTGAGAAAGATAAATTTTTGTTCGACATTAATCTGAAAAACAATTTGTTCAATGCTATCAAGTATAAAACGTGCGTCAGATTGATCTATTATTGGGCTAATTGCGGCTTTGTTATGTGATACGGGAGAAAATTGCAATAAGTTTAAGTTTGATTCACCGCTTTGGCTCAAGCGTGATAAGGATAAATGAACGGGAATGCTCGTGCCATCCGCATACAATAGTCGGATAGTATTTACTTTGTTCTTTTGAATGTCATCGGAGCTTGAGGTAACTGCGATCATTTGTGCTAGATTGTCATGCTCTGAAGGATGAACTAAATTTGTTATTGGCATACCTAGAACTTGCTCACTTGTTCCTGATAAGCCTAATTCAGAAAGAAACATGTTATTCGTAAAGACAACAGTATACCCTCTAAGAACGGCGGCAGGCGTTGACAATTGACTAGAAGCATCATTACACCATGCAAGATTCTCTAAACTATTATTTTTGTTAGTAGAGGTGAAGCGAGGTTTTAAAACAGGGTAGACCGTAATAAGCAAAATTAAAGAAAAAATAGTGACGATGAACATGATTAACGCCGTCATATGAATCGTAAACGGCGCATTATTTTCCCACCACATGCCGAAAACGACCATGAAAATGGAGCTAAGTGTAGCCATACATAAAAGTAGTAAAGTCATAATGATAGTCTGTAGTTAATGAACCAAAACAGGGGGGTGAATATAGTCATATGTTGTTTAATTATACGAAGCTAGTATCTAAGATTAGAAATTTCAGTAAGCATGTAATTTACATAAGATTTGTGCTGCTACTGCTATGTATTGCACTGACGGTAACACTCATGCAGGCTGGATCTATGTTCTTATTAGATTATATCCCTTCTAGACAAGCAACCATAGGCAAAATTGATGCACAAGAGGTTTATTGGCATAGTCAATTAGCCGTTGTTGAAGTGAGTCCAATCAAAGATGCAAGAGATAGGCTGATTTCAATGAGAGCTCATTTTATTAATGACTTGGAAACGGATAAGTCATTTACGTCGATGGACTCAGATGTAGTCGATAAAGTGGATCACGCTCAGAAAAAATTTGAGGCGGCTATTCTTGCACAAAAGCCCTTAGTTACCTTAACAAGACATGCTAAGGGCGTTATTTGGTCGTATGAAGAACTCGAGGCTGCTATACATAATGATATTGAAGTGAAGCAGTCGATAACTGCTTTGCTACAATTGATGGGGCTGTTGTTTATTATGATCTGTATCGCAACGATCGCCTTAGAAGGTCAGAAGCTATTAATCACTCGCTTAGGTAATCTTAATAAATTCATGTTCGATAAGCTTAATCGCGATAAACCAAAGTTATTGACAGATGAATTTTCTTATTTAGAACAGACAGTTTATGAGCTGACTGCACGACTAGAAGGCTATGTCACAGAATCATCATGGGCAAGTAATACCAGTGACCATGTGAGATCGCTCATTAATGCTCAAGAATTTTTGTTTAAATTTGTAGAAATGGCAAATGATAATACCTTGAGTGAAAGAACCTTGCTCAAAATGCTTTATTCTCTTGAACGAGCGATGAAATTCAATAATGTTGCAGTTATCTATACTGATGATGCAGCTGTTATTTCTACGGAACGGGTGATCTATTCAGACCATCAACCCATTGCTCTCAGGAAAGAGATTTACGATGAACTTGAAATTTCAGGAATGGCTAAATACCACCAACAAAATGCTGATGGCGTCGAAGTGTGTTGTCTGGGCGTGATATTTACAGGTTCATCGGCTGCCATGGGAATACTGTTGGTTGAGATGGATAACGACCGTTTCCTAGAAGATTCCGAAATAAAAATACTTGATATTACGGCTAAATTACTAACAATGGTTACTCGGTTTCAAAGTAGTGATGAAGAAGGGCGACGTATAGCGATACTTGAGGAGCGAGCAGCAATTGGTAGAGAGTTACATGACTCTTTGGCACAATCACTTTCATATATGAAAATTCAGCTTGCTCGCTTACAGTCTAAAGTGGGCAACTTTACGGATGAAAATGGTGAGAAGGTTGATTTAAGTGATCTGCGTGAAGGGCTTGATCATGCTTATCGAGGCTTGCGCGAATTATTGTCCACATTTCGTGCGCATATGGATTTGCGCGGTCTAGGCTACGCAATTCAGTCGGCAATTGACGAGTTTTCACAACGTTCTACGCTGTCAATTACACTAGATAATCGATTAGTAAATTGTCGATTAACAGTGAATGAAGAATTTCATATTCTGCAAGTTGTGAGAGAGGCATTGTCTAATATTGTGCGTCACTCTGGCGCCAATAAGGTGACGATTTTAATGCTATTGAAAACGAATGCTTCAGTGGAGTTGACGATTGATGATAACGGCACTGGCTTTATTCCAGCGGAAGATAAATATGATCATCATGGCCAAGCTATCATGAAAGAACGAGCATACAATCTAGGTGGTACTATTGATGTCATGCCGATGCGGCATGGTGGTACTCGTGTTAAATTAACATTTATGCCTAAATTAGCTCAATAGGTGTAAAGAAGGTAATTATGAAAGATAAAATTAGAGTTATGTTGATAGATGATCATCCATTGTTTCGTAAAGGTGTTGGTCAGATCATTTCAGATGATGATCATTTTGAAGTCGTTGGTGAAGCGGCATCAGGACAAGAAGGCTTAGATCTCGCTCAGCAACTGTTACCAGATATGGTGTTAATTGATCTTCATATGAAAGATATGGATGGTTTAGAAACATTACGTCGATTTAAAGCTACTGACCTCAAAGCACGCTTTGTCATATTGACCGTGTCTAATGCCGAGGATGATCTGTTAGAAGCATTACGAGCTGGCGCGGATGGTTATTTATTGAAAGACATGGAGCCAGAAGATCTGACAAGTGACTTACTTAAGGCTGCTTCTGGGGTGACTGTTTTGCAAGATAGTCTGACTGAAATATTGAAAAATGCATTATTAACGCCCGTCACTAAACCCAATATTACCGATGTTTCGCTGACCGCACGCGAGACTGAAATATTAGAATGTTTAGCTGAAGGTTTAAATAACAAAACCATCGCTAATAAATTGGGGATAAGTGATACAACAGTGAAGGTACATATTAAGAATTTATTACGTAAGTTAAATCTGACAAGTAGATTAGAAGCCGCAGTATGGAGTCATAGACAAAAATCACAGCCTTAATGAATTAATGATTAAATGCAGATATAGAAAGAAAAATACCGCCGATAATGATTAATTATCGGCGGTATTATTTTTTGTGCGTAAGGTTTACTACTAAACTGGGATTGGTGGGCGTTGACCAGTAAAGAAGCCGATACCAAATGTTGGTGTATCAAATGTAATCGTATCACCGTTAGCGAAATAAAGTACGTCACCTTTAGTGGCATGTACTGTTTTGCCTGTTGAGTCAGTAATAAAAAATTCACCGTCAACAATGACTTTCATTTCTTCATAATCGTAAGTGTAAACTAATGGTTTACCAGATTTAAGATGAAAGAAACCTGCACAGATAGTTTTATCTTTATCGCCGTCACAGACGAAAGTATCACCTAACCATGCTGCTACGCCTTCGACATTCATAGATGGTTGTTGATCTGCAATTGCTTGTTTTTTATATTTCATTAGATGTTTCTCCTAGTTGGGTTAATCAAATGAGCGTTCATTAAAACAAGTTTAAATATCGTTAACAATTACACTTAAGACGTACTCTCTAAGAGGCATAGTTATACAACTAAATAAGTCTTTATCTTCATTAAATATATTATATATCAGGTTGTTATGGTTTTACTCGTAAGTTATAAAGTGATAATGACTATAAAGATAGTTTAACTTTATTGACATTTATATAGTGTTTCAGTAATTTATATTCATATTATTAAACATAGTTTCTCACGCTGAAACTGGATGGTGCGAACGGTGAGGATAAATGTATGACAACGAAACAAAATATATCGACCTTATGTATACATGGTGGAGATATCACTGATGTTCTAGGCTCGCCTAGCATGCCACTCTACGATACAACGACTTTTGGTTTTGATTCAACTGCTGACTTGTTAGAGGTTGTTAATGGCACTAAAGAAGGTTATTTATACACACGCTATGGCATGAACCCATCAATTAAAGCGCTAGAGTCTAAATTAGCGTTGCTGGATGGCGCTGAACAGTCACTAGTATTTTCATCAGGTATGGCAGCAATATCAGCGTTGTTTTTAACCTATGCACGACGGGGAATGATCTGTGTCGGTGATATTTATGGTGGTACGATGCAGCTACTCACTGAGCAGTTACCTGAGTTGGGAATTGTTACTCAATTTATAGATCCTGCTGATTTAGTCCATTTAGAAAAGCAGCTTCAGGTAGGCATTGATTTAGTCTTTTTTGAAACGCCCTCTAACCCAACGCTAAAAATAATCGATATTACTGAGATAACTAAGCTAGCGCATAAGTATGGTGCATTGGTGGCTATTGATAATACGTTTGCTTCGCCGGCTAATCAAAAACCATTACTGTTAGGGGCTGATTTTGCAATTCAAAGTGCAACTAAGTTCCTCGGTGGTCATAGTGATTTAACGGCGGGCGTGCTTTCAGGTCAAACTAAATATTTAAATCGTATCAATGCATGGCGTAAAAACTTAGGTCAGATGCTTGCACCAGAAATTGCACACAAGCTGGTTCGAAGTTTATCTACATTACCACTGAGAATTCAACGCCATAATAGTAATGCCCTGGCAATTGCACATTATCTGGAGGCTCATTCCACCGTTAATCATGTTTATTATCCAGGTTTGGCAGGATCAGCCCATCATGAGGTAGCTAAAAAACAGATGTCTGGTTTTGGAGGTATGCTGAGTTTTGAAATAAAGGGTGGCGGCGAGGCGGCGATAAAATTAGTTGATAATTTACAACTATTTTATTTAGCTCCTAGTTTAGGTGGTACAGAAAGTTTGGTGTCACAACCTGTAACAACCTCACACTTTGGTATGCCAGAACAAGCACTACTAGATAGGGGTATTACTTCTTCATTAATTCGACTGTCAGTGGGGTTGGAAGAGGTATCAGATTTGATACAGGATCTAGAGCAAGCAATAGCAAGTTTAAATTTTAAGTAAGATGAAAAGGGCACTCGGCCATGAATAAAAATGACAGTACATTAGATAGCGATGTTTTTAAGTTAAAGCGTGGCAATAGTAAGTTACTAGTGTCAATGCCACATAGTGGCACGCAACTGCCAAGCTGGCTTGCGCCTCGCATGTGTAACGATGCATTGAAGCTACCGGACACAGACTGGTATTTGGACGAGCTCTATAATTTTTTACCATCGTTAGACGTTACGCTTATTGCAGCCAATTATTCTCGGTATGTTGTTGATTTAAATCGTTCTTCCGATGATATAAGTCTCTATCCTGGTAGTAATGTGACAGGGCTTTGTCCCACGGATACATTTTCTGGTGAATTAATTTATGGGCAAGAAATGGCGTTGGATCCAACTGAAATACAGAGTCGGCTTCATAAGTTTTGGTATCCCTACCATGAGGCACTGACAGCAGAAATAGCTAGACTTAAAGCTATCCACGGTAGTGTAATTGTATGGGAAGCGCATTCGATCCGTTCAGAAGTGCCACGATTTTTTGAGGGTGAGTTACCACAGCTAAATATTGGTACGGCAGATGGTGCAAGCTGCCAGCAAGTGTTAATAGATAAGGTGATCGATGTCATAAAGCAAAACGGTGATTACTCTTGGGTAGCGAATGGACGATTCAAAGGAGGGTTTATCACTCGCCATTATGGTCAGCCGTCGCTCGGAATCAATACCATGCAATTAGAAATCGCAATGCGATCTTATATGGATGAATCGAGTAGAGAACCACGCTTTGATAACAACAAAGCGGAGTCCTTAAGAGTGTTACTTCAAGCAATGATGCAATCTATATTGCAATAGCATTCATCGATCAGAGTCAGTCAGTATGTTTATCTACGCCATCATTTACTAATATAAAGCGGAAATGATGGGGTTCACGTCTAATGTGTGACAAAACGATTATACTTTCCAGCATTCTTGATATTTTCTATCTATCTTTAAATACTCGTAGGAAGAGGGTATACAAAATATGAGTCAAAGCGCCTTAATATAAACATTGGTGATAAACTGAGCCTTAATGCTTTTAAACTCAGTTAAGGTTGAAGCACATTAAATATCAAAGGTGATGAAAACATAATGGAAAAGCTCTATCAAATAATTGAAAAGTTTCAAGGTCAAGCTTTGCATGTGTTTAGTCAACCCGAAACATATATGCAGATGGCTATTATTCTTGGTATCTACGTCGTTGCATTTGTCGTTGCAAACCGGATTAGAAAATTCGCTTCCTTCTTAGATGCTAAGTCAGAAAATGAGCATCACCCAATTTATGTGTTTTTAGGAAAGTTAGGCGATTTAATTTTCCCACTGATAGCGATATTAATGTTGAGAGTAGCTAGTGAAGTCACGCCTAGTGCATTGCCACAAGATTGGATTATTCAAACCGCATTAATTATAGCGGTACTACTCTTGTTTAACTCTATCGCTCATGAGCTGATTAAAAATAAGACAATCTGTCGAGTTGTGAGGTGGGTTGGTATTCCGATCTTATTTCTACACCTGATTGGTGCGCTAGGTAGCTTAATTGCAATTCTTGAAGGTATTTCTATCAATATAGGAAATATTGAGTTATCGGTATACGGCGTACTTCGTGTCGCTATCTTTGGTTCCTTATTATTTTGGTTGGGTCGGGCATCAAACTCAACCGGCCAAGATCTCATTCGAAAACAGGAGCGGCTGGATTTTCGCACTAAGGAAGTCGCTGCTAAGTTACTGGAAGTTAGCATCACGATCGTTGTGATTTTATTATTGCTTCAAGTGATGGGGATAAATCTAACTGCGCTTGCTGTATTTGGTGGTGCCTTAGGTGTAGGTTTGGGTTTTGGCTTACAAGCTATAGCCTCTAATTTTATATCTGGCGTAATTATTTTACTCGATAAATCAATTTCGATTGAGGATTACATTGAGCTAGAAGACGGCAGAACGGGGATCGTTCGTGAGTTAAACCTACGTTCTACAACATTAGAAACGTTTGATGGCAAAGATATCATGGTGCCAAACGAAAAGTTCATAGTAGAAAGTTTTACCAATTGGACACATAAAAATAAAAAGCAACGCTATCGTGTTGATTTTTCTGTTGCTTATCATACTGATGTAAGAAAATTAGTTGATATTATTAAAGACGTGGTTGCCACTCATCCTCAAGTGATGAGCGGTGAAGAGTATCCAATAGAAGAGCGGCCTGATTGCGAAATAGATGGTTTTGGTGACTCTGGCATTAACATGTTTGTTGAATTTTGGATGCAGGGCATAGACGATGGTAAAAACCGTGTGGGTGGCGATCTTATGTTGATGATCTTAGAGGCGCTACAAGAACATGGCTTTGAAATTCCATTCCCACAACGTGAAGTGAGGGTGTTGAACGCTTCTGAATATAGTAAATAATTAATGTAGTCGTTCACGCGTCGAAAAGAAAACCAGCGTCTTAATGCATTTCACTTCCATCAAGGAGTGAAATGCCGTTAATTTGGGAGGATGGTGAATTATGAGTAGAGCATTTGTGAAAGAACCTGATGGTGATCAAGTTAGTGATGATCAACCCGAATGGCCTATTAGTACACAAACTAATTATGTCACTGCGATAGGACTTGAACAGTTAAACCGTCGACGCGACCAGCTATTAAAAGAACAAGGGGCGCTTACTGATAAGCTAGATGATATGGCGGCTAAAGTCAGTCTAAATCAACTAGGTCGCGAATTACGCTATCTAAATGCCAGACTTGCTAGTGCGCAACTTATTCGTCAAAACAATCCGACAAGTCATATCGTCAGCATTGGTTCAACTGTAACGGTGCTTGATGAATATGAGACGCACTACACATTTACTATTGTAGGTGAAGATGAAGCAGATATTAAAGTAGCTAAAATCAGCTGGGTGTCGCCCTTAGCACATGCGCTATTGGATAAACACTTAGGTGATGTCGTGATCTGGAAACGGCCCATGGGGGATCTGGACGTTGAAATAATTGAAATAACTAGTCCTTAGTTATGAACTGATAGTCAAGGCGGCCTTATTCAAAAAAAGCCCTAGCTGCAAATGCGACTAGGGCTTTTTAAACTTAAACGTTGGATTAGTTCATTTTACGATATTTAATACGTTCTGGCTGATGGTCTTTTCCAAAACGTTTGCGATAATCGTCAGCATATTCAGTGTAGTTACCTTCAAAGAAACTGACACTTGAATCACCTTCATAAGCAATCATATGGGTACAAACACGATCTAAGAACCAACGATCATGCGAGATAACTACGGCTGAACCAGGGAAGGCCAGAATGGCTTCTTCTAAGGCACGTAAAGTTTCCACATCTAAATCATTAGTTGGTTCATCGAGCAATAAGACATTGCCGCCGGCTTTGAGTAATTTAGCCATATGCAAGCGATTACGTTCACCACCAGAAAGATCTTTTACAAATTTTTGTTGATCTGAACCTTTAAAGTTAAAGCGACCACAATAGGCACGAGAAGGTGTTTGATAAGTCCCGACGGTAATCATGTCATTGCCGTCTGAAATTTCTTCAAATACCGTTTTTTTGCCATCTAATTCGCGTGCTTGATTGACATAAGCAAGTTGCACTGTACTTCCAAGCTCGATAGATCCTGAATCCGGCTGTTCTTCGCCGCTAATCATACGGAATAGCGTAGATTTACCCGCGCCGTTAGCACCAATAATACCGACAATGGCACCTGCTGGAATGGTAATGTTTAAGTTTTCAAACAATAATTTATCGCCATAGGACTTGGTGATATTATTCAGTTCAATCACTTTATCACCTAAACGTGGACCAGGTGGGATATAAATTTCCGAGGTCTCATTACGCTTTTGGAAGTCACGAGAATTCATTTCTTCGAATGATTTTAAACGTGCTTTGGATTTAGATTGACGACCTTTGGCACCTTGGCGAACCCACTCAAGTTCGGCTTGAATGGCTTTACGATGTGATGCTTCTTCTTTTGCTTCTTGTTGTAAACGTGCGTCTTTTTGCTCTAACCAGGCAGAATAATTACCTTCATACGGAATACCACGACCGCGATCGAGTTCCAAAATCCAACCTGCTGCATTATCCAAGAAATAACGGTCATGGGTGATGGCGACTACAGTTCCAGGGAAGTCTTGAAGGAAACGCTCCATCCATGCAATTGACTCAGCATCAAGATGGTTAGTTGGCTCATCCAATAACAACATATCTGGGTTATCGAGCAATAAACGACACAAAGCAACACGGCGCCGTTCACCACCTGATAATACACCGACATTGGCATCCCAAGGTGGCAGACGTAAGGCATCAGCAGCACGTTCAAGTGCATTTTCAAGATTATGACCATCTTTCGCTTGGATTAGATTTTCTAATTCACCTTGTTTTTTAGCCAAGGCATCAAAGTCTGCATCGGGTTCAGCGTAGGCGGCATAAATAGCATCTAAATCTGCTAAAGCTTGTTTAACATCAGATACGGATTCCTCAATGATTTCTCGAACCGTTTTTGTGTCATCAAGCTCGGGTTCCTGTGGTAAATAACCGATCTTAATATCAGGCATTGGTTGAGCTTCACCAATATAATCCTTATCAAGCCCTGCCATAATTTTAAGTAAGGTTGATTTACCTGAACCATTCAAACCGAGTACACCAATTTTGGCACCCGGGAAAAAGGAGAGTGAGATATCTTTTAAAATTTCGCGTTTTGGTGGAACAATCTTACCAAGGCGATTCATGCTATATACGTACTGAGCCATAGTGCATCTCAATGAAATAAAAGGATGAATTTTACGCGTGATTAAACTATTTGGCCAATGACTTATATAAAATTTTATCAGGGAATTTGTCTGAGTACCTGTCCCTGAATGCCTCAGTAAAAACTAACTTAACGTTCAAATTAGATATGAAGCAATGCTCGAGCTAGACTCAAAAAGCGACGCTTTAACACGAAAATACCAACGTTAGCTTTTATTGGAGAAAACGTTAAAGCAATTTCGCCCAGATTTTTTGGCTTGGTACATGGCATCATCAGCATTTTTCATCAGTGAAATGATATCAATACCTTGTTTGGGGTAAGTTGCGATACCGATACTTCCTGAGATATTAAGCGTATGTTGTTGGATATTAAACGGTTGCTCAATGGCATTTAGAATGCTCTGGGCGATTAATTTAACATCATTTTCGGTGTCGATACGTGCTAATAAAATGACAAATTCATCACCGCCAATACGAGAAATAGTGTCAGATTCACGCTTGACGCAGTTGAGTAGGCGTTTTGCCACTTCTTGTAATAATAAGTCGCCAACATCATGGCCGAGTAAATCGTTGACAGGTTTGAATTTATCCAGATCCAGAAACAGCAGCGCGAGCATAGTATCCTGTCTTCGCGCTTGTGCGAGCGCTTGATTCATTCGGTCAGTAAGTAAGGTTCTATTTGGCAAGTCAGTTAAAGCATCATGGTGGGCAAGATGTTGCACTTGCTCTTCGATAGCCTTGCGTGACGTGATATCGGTCATGGTGCTTACATAATGAGTAACAGTGCCCATGTTATCTTTAACGGCTGTAATGGTTAGCCATTCAGGATAAATAACACCATTTTTACGACGGTTGCTGATTTCCCCCTGCCAACTGCCTTTAGACTGTATTGTTTGCCACAGACTTTCATAAAAATCGCGATCATGAAGCCCTGATGTGAGTTGATACATTTTTTGACCGATAGCTTCTTTTTCGGTATAGCCGGTAATACGGCTAAAAGACTGATTAATTTTCAATATGATACTGTTAGGATCGGTGATAATCATGCCTTCTTGGCATTCGAAAGCAATAGCGGCTATTTGTAATTCAGCCTCAATAGCCTTGCGTTTAGATATATCACGTGAGAAACCAACAGTACCAAGAAGCACGCCAGAATCATCAATGGCGGGTGCTTTAAATGTTTCCACCCAAGTGTTGTTCTCTTTCCCTTCAAATAGTTCTTCTACTATTTTTTGCTGCCTTGATGTCATGACCTCAATGTCATCTTTACGGTAGTGCTCAGCAACATCAGGTGTCGCGATATCAAAGTCATTTTTGCCAATAAGACTATCTTTATCTGAGTAGCCAAGGGTTTCAGCAAGTGCTTGGTTGACAGCTAGGAAGCGGCAGTCTGTGTCTTTAAGCCAAACATTAAAAGGGAAATTATCAATTAAGGCACGTTGATAAGCTTCTTTTTGGCGAAAGGTTTGTTCTGCTTGTTTGCGACTAGAAATGTTTTGTACGATTGTAAAACTGTATTCTTGGCCCTGATGTGCAATATAGTGGCAAGTTACATCAATGTTCTGGATTATTCCGTCTTTACGCTGATACTGTGATTCAAATGTAACGATACCGTTTACTTGTAATTTGTTCCAGACCTGTGTCCATTGGTTTAGCGTAAATTCGGTATCAAAGTCCCAAGGGTGCATGCCAGATAGTTCATCATTAGTGTAGCCCAAGATATCGCATGCGTATTCGTTAGCATAGAGTATTTCACCAAGAGGGCTTAGATGAAAAAAGGCTGTTTTAGATTTATCAATAATAGTTTTAGTTAGCCATAGATCATCTTCTATGTCTTTTTGCTGAGTAATATCCTCATATATTCCAAGTATACCAAGTGATTTACCTGTAGCCTCATCAAGGATAGGGGCTTTTGATGTGCGTAACCATCGTATATTGCCTTCTGGGGTTGTTTGGCGTTCTTGATAAGTGAACTTTGATCTTTTTGATTTAATAATATTCTCATCATCGGCGGGATACATCGCTGATTGATTTTTCCATGTCAATTCGGAATCGAGCTTGCCAATAATGTTCTCTGGACTGCTTTCTCCAGCATCCTTAGCAAATGCGGTATTACAGCCAAGAAAACGTAAGTTTGTATCTTTCCAAAAAACACGAATTGGAATTGTTTCAATGATCGATTCTAGGAGATTATGGGCCCGTGTGACAGATTCAGTATTATCATAAAGTACAAGTACATTGAGACCTTTATGGCATTCACCCAAGTGAGCAGCAGTTGCTAATACTTGTTTTGTTGAACCATTTTTGCATTGCACGCGCATTTCCAGAGGTTCAAACCCTGCACCATCACCATTCATTTTTTCTAGTCGTAGCGCCCAATATTTTTGCACAAATTGTCGGTAGTCTTTATTTGGATAAGCGGTTGTCCACCATCTATGTAGTGTGGGAATGTCTTCAACGGTATAACCATAAACTTTAGTAAATGCATCGTTAACCATGACGATATTTTGTGCAAGGTCATACATTGCGATAGGGATAGGGCAGACTTTAATAATTGCAGTGAGATGATTGTTATCTAGATGAAGGTCGGATTGCTTTTTGAGTAAAAAAGTTATTAGGCCGCTCATTACCAAGCCAGCCAGCAGTGAAGTAACGAGTCCTGTTATCAAATAATCGTTGGTCACTGTCCCATGAAATATTAAGCTCATCACACAAACAATTATTCCACCAAGCACTAAAATAATGAGAACAGTGCTGAGCCATAAGTAATGTTTTTTGGGGTTTAGCAAACGAGTGATATAGGTCGTTTTCAACATTATTACTAGGCCTCTAAATAATTAGAAGTAGATGGTGTGTAGTTAAGTCAACTAATTCAATAAGATGCAGTTGAATGTAAAGGTATTAACTCAAAAGGTCAACAAAGACTTAGCCTATAGCCACATGCATTGTAGCTTGCTTTTGACACTATCGATGAACAGCAGAATTTGATTATGTAGGTGCGTATTGTGCTTATACCATCAATAACTTACCATTGTTTGATTAAAGGTCTAGGAAATTATTGGCATGAAATCAGTAGCTCTGCCTGAAATAAGCGAAGACACGCTCGCAGCTATGCTAGAGATAATCAGTGATGGCATCTGGGATTGGAATGCAAATACGGGTTATGTTTACCGGAGCCCAGGCTGGTACCGTATGCTTAAATACGACGAAAAAGACCTCGATAACAATGTGTTTACTTGGGAAAATGTGATTCATCCTGATGATTTTAAGCGCGTAATGGATCATTTTGATGACTATATTAATCACAAATCAGAAACCTATAAAATACAATATCGTTGCCGAACTAAAGATAATAACTATATTTGGGTTGAAGACACGGCGCGCGTCGTTGAGTGGAATGGTGATGGCTCTTTGAGAAGAATGATAGGTGCTCATCGTGATATTGACGCTGAGATAAGGCTTCAACAGGAAAATAAGCATAATAAAGAGAATTTGCAACAGCTCGTTGCAACTCGGACGGAAGAGTTGAATGAAATTAATCATCAGCTGAATATAAAAATACGAGAAGTGGAACATCTTGCCACGACAGATTCGCTTACGACGCTCTCAAATAGGCGGGGGGTTGAGAAAAGACTAAAAAGTGAAAGCGCTCGAGCTAAACGTTTTAAAGAGCCGCTATCGTTAATTATGTTTGACCTTGATAACTTTAAACCAGTCAATGATATATACGGTCATTCTTCGGGCGACTTAGTACTCTATAAAGTAGCAGAAGTATTACGTTTACATTTAAGAGAAATAGATATTCCGGCACGCTGGGGGGGGGACGAGTTTCTTGTGCTATTAGTTAATACTCCTTTAGAGAAAGCAGAAGTGCTGGCTAATAAACTGCGATTGTTGATTGCGGAACAAGTCGATATTAAGGCTTTTTCAGTGACGGCAAGTTTTGGCATTGCCAAGTTGGAGTATGACGAAGATCCTATGCGTCTTACTATTCGTGCCGATAAAGCATTATATAAGTCGAAACAAGAGGGTGGTAATACCGTGACCGTACAGTTATAAGCATAAGCTAAAGACGTATGCAAAAGGGATTTAAGCTACTTTGATAGATGATAAAGGGTAAGCAGAGCAACATGGAAAGCACGCTTTAAGTCTTACTTGTTGTTCATAATCAATTGAGTTTAACCATAAGGATTGAGTGTGCTGGATAATTTAACAGGCAAACTTAAGAATCTGACTGCTGAAGTAAAGCACAGTACAAGCAATTTTATTGATGATACGGGCAAGGTCGTTGACCGCGTATTTGATAAACATATCTGTATTGGTGTTACGGGCTTCAGTGGCAGTGGCAAGTCAACATTTATAACCAGTCTCATTCACCAGCTGCGCTATTCAAATGAGGCGGGCTTAGCAAGTTTTTTAGCGGCAAGAGAGCAGCGTATATTGGAAGTGAATTTACTTTCATCACACGGTTATGAACTATTTGATTATCAATCAGGTATCACAGCATTATCATCTAAGCCACCACAATGGCCACAGCCCACACAATCATTAAGTAGTGCTATTGTTCAAATTGTCTATAAACGTCATTCATTATTGAATCGTATATTAGGCGAAACCAGCACCTTTAATATTGAAATCAGAGATTATCCCGGTGAGTGGTTGTTGGACTTGCCATTAATAGGACAAAGTTATCTTAATTGGTGTTTTGATCAAACAGATTTAGCCAAACAAGATACACGTAGACATTGGCTGGGAGATTTACTTCAGCGATTGCAAACGGTCAATCCATTTGACGTGTTTGATGAGTCTCATATTCAACAATTACATCGAGACTTTAAGCAATATTTGAAACATTGCAAAGAAGCAGGACTCACGCTTATTCAGCCAGGAAGAATGTTGCTGGAAGATCAGCATACTGATAGTCTTGCTTTCTTTCCATTACTTGGATTGCACCACTATGACAAAGAGGCACTCACTAATGCCAATGACAATAGTGTTTATAAAGTGCTGTCACAGCGCTATCAGGACTATATCGACACGATAGTTAAACCCTTCCACAAACACTTTTTTGAAGACATCGATCGTCAAGTGGTATTGGTAGATGCACTTAAAGTCATCAGCGGTGGTCAAGAGAACTTTGAAGATATGATGCTGGCACAAAGCCGTGTGATGGATTGTTATAAATATGGTGCAATTACGGCTTTGCAGAAGCTGTTCACTACCAAAATAGAGCGCATTTTATTTATTGCCTCTAAACCTGATCGCGTATTGGCAAGTCAACATGAGAATTTACGTAGTTTAGTAAATGATATTATTGTTCGAAGTTGTTCTCAGAAACTTCGAAACTCAATTCATATCGATACGGAATCTGCCTGCTCGATTCGATGCACGCAAGAAGTCAACGATTTATTACGAGTGACTAATGCTGAGGGGAAGCGTGGGGTGGTGGATCCTATCCTGATCCCAGACCATATTCCAACAACAGCAGAATGGGCAGCATTAAAACATTGGATCCCTGAATCCTTACAACCGCCTGAGATTGAAGGCCTAGCTAATGGGGCTAGGTTGCCTTCCATCAGAATGGATAAAGTGCTGACCTTTTTATTAGGAGATAAATTCTAGTGGCTGAGCGTGATCCATATTTTAGGCCTATCGACGATAATAGTGATTGGGGCGTGCCAGAGACTATTTCTGGTGCAGACCAGACACTTGATACTCACGATGATTTTGTTTCAGATAAGCCGGTGAAATCATCGAGTAAAAAAGTACTTATCCTACTGTTCACAATCAGCATCGTTATATTTACATGGCAATGTTATGTCACTTTAATGGATCTTGTGGCCTCTAATCTACCATTGGCTATCGCTTTTGGCGGATTGCTGACAATTTTTGCTGTGTTTATCATAATTGAAATTTTTCGATTTTATAAAGGTCAGCAACAATTGGCTAAAGCAGGGCGGCTAAGAGAACAATCGGCACTATTTATACGTGAGCGTAGTCACGGTAAGTCGGATGACTTTATTAAGCAGTTAACTTTGCTGTACCAGCACACCGCACAAAGTGAGCTATTGAAAAGGTGCTTGAGCCAGCAACCTGATTATTTGAATGATGCCGAACTGGTTGAGTATCTCTCAGAACATTTTATTGCCCAACTTGATCAACAAGCCTATCGTTTGATTCAAAATGAAAGTGTCAATATTGGTGTACTTATTGCTGTTAGCCCTCTGGTCGTTTTGGATGCGCTAGTGGCATTATGGCGATCATTCAAACTGGTTAATAAGATTAACAATATCTATGGACTCTCGTTAACCCGTGTCGGGCAGTGGCAAGTCTTTTTTAACATTATCAAAATGACACTATTAGCAGCTGGTACTGAAGCTGCGATTAGCACGATGATAGAAAAATCATCTACGGGTATGACAGGTTTAGTCGCAGGTAGTGTTGCTCAAGGTATTGGTGTCGGAATTTATGTCTCTCGTCTTGGTCAAGAAGCTATCAAACAAAACCGTCCTATAACGATAGCTCAGAAACCACCTTTCGGTGTTGTTGTATTAATAGAAGGCATCATGCACAAGTTAAAAAACAAAGAAGATGAGTCTAAGCGGTGACACAAACACAACGTATTTGGTACTTAGTATTGCTGGTAGTGTGTAGCATCGTGTTATGGATGCCGCTTGCGTCGAATATTGGTCAACAGCTTACCAGTATGCTGACGGTCACATTATCTGTTTATGCGGTGTTGCGGGGTTTAAATGCTGTTATTTCAATGGCGCAAGGTACGGAACTTGCTATTGAACCAATGGGCGTGGGTGTGACTTTGACACCAGGTGAACTTTTAGATCCACTGAACGATATGATTGAGCAAGTATCAAGTGTGTTGCTAGTGGCATCTGCTTCGATAGGGATACAAAAAATCATTCTCGATTTGAGCGATATTGAGCTATTTCGATGGGGCTTAGCCTGCATCTCTATTATTGCTATTGTATTGGTGGCCTTGAAATCAGTATCACTTACCAAACAAAAAAGTGCGATTAGGTTGGTATTGGTCCTAACCTTGCTCAGACTGATTGTGCCCACCATGGTGTTAACATCAAACATGATGCAAACATGGTTAGAATCAGAGCGGCAACAATCCATTGCAGTGCTGGTTTCGACAGAAAATGAAGTACGGGCACTTAATAAAGCGACAGCCGATGATCAAGCTACTGGTTGGTTTGAAAAGCTAACGACAAAACTAAACATCACCAATCTATTCACCTTAATTAAAGCTAAAACAGACAATGCGGTGACCGCAGCGGTTTATATTCTAGCTGAATTTTTATTGGTGTTTATTTTGATCCCGCTGCTGTTTGTAGGGATCGCCTACAAATTGCTGGTGGAGCGCTTAAGTCGCCGTGATTAAATGGCTGCTGTAGTAAACTTACGTTGACGAATTAGCATGATAATTAAAAGCAGGACATTAAAGGGGAAAATGTCGTTTTTAATCTACAGTGATAAAGTAGCGCGCTAGATAAAACGGGGGAGTTTAGATGTTTAAAATAGTGGTGAGTTTTATATTGGTATTACTGGTTGGCTGTTCTTCTACGCCAGCAGTTAAGAACACAGGAATTGATCCTATAACTCAAGCACGTGTTGAACAATGGAAATCACTTATCGATACAGGTTCACAGTGGTCAGACATTAAAAAGTTGACTAGCGTGAATGACTTTGTCAATCAGCTTACTTTTGTCGATGACATCATTCATTGGAAACAAGAAGATTATTGGGCAACCCCCCTACAAACCTTAGTGACAAAAGGGGGCGATTGTGAAGATTTTGCTATTGCCAAATATTTCACCTTAAGTGCGATGGGGATGGATGAAGATAAGATGCGGCTTACCTACGTGAAAGCACTGACTATCAATAAAGCGCATATGGTCGTCAGTTATTTCGAACGGCCTAATGCTGAGCCTTTGGTGCTAGATAACCTTAATCGAAATATTGTTGTGGCGTCAGCGCGTAAGGATTTAATACCTGTCTATAGTTTTAATGGCACTGGTTTGTGGTTAACAAAACGTGATCGCCAAGACCTGCATGTTGACGATGCTAGTCGACTCAGCTTATGGCAAGACTTGTTACATCATATGGATGTGGAAGCTGCTAATGAAAATGCGATGATTTGTCTGTACCAATATTATGATTTACCGTCATCGAAAGCTAAAACGATGTGTCCTTAATCTTTGGAATATAGGACATAGGCTAAAGAGAGAATGATATAAGCATTCAGGGGAACGGTGCTTATACAATCAATACTAATTTTCTCCTGATGCATTATCAAATAAGACCAAAAATCTATTATTAGAAGTAGAACAGGCTCTGGTATGATCAGTGCTTTTTATAACGGTATTTACTCATGGCCAGCGACAGCTTTTCTTCACTTTCAATATCGGCCGAACAGATAGCCAACTTAGAGTCACTTGCTTATAAAAAAATGACACCGATTCAAGCACAAAGCTTACCACATGTACTAAAGGGTAAGGATTTGATTGCTAAAGCAAAAACGGGTAGTGGGAAAACGGCTGCTTTTGGTATTGGCATTATAAATCATATCGCTCCTCGCTTTTTTGGTGTGCAAGCCTTAGTGATTTGTCCTACTCGTGAATTAGCCGATCAAGTGGGTAAAGAAATCCGCAGATTAGCGCGTGCAGTGCCTAATATAAAGTTAGTCTTATTATGTGGTGGTAAACCTTTGGGTCCACAAATTGGCTCACTTGAGCATGGTGCTCATATTGTTGTGGGGACCCCGGGTCGTCTACAAGATCATCTGACTAAAGGCACACTGAAACTTGATGGTTTAAAAGTACTTGTGTTAGATGAAGCGGATCGCATGTTAGATATGGGGTTTGCTGATGTGATGGACGATATCATTTCCCATACACCTAAATCTCGTCAAACGATGTTATTTTCAGCCACGTATCCTGACACGATTAAGCAGATGAGCCGTGCGATACAACGTGATCCGGTAACGGTTACCGTGGAGTCTGAACACAAAGAAAGTGTTATTGAACAATTGTTTTATGAAGTTAAAAAACATGAACGTAATAGCACTTTATTAGCTTTGTTTGAGCACTATAAACCTGAAACAACCATCGTATTTTGTCACACCAAGGTTCAATGTGATGAAGTTGCTAGTATGCTGCGTGATAACAAAATTGAAGCATTGGCTATTCATGGTGATCTTGATCAACGTGAACGAGATAAAGTCTTAGTACGTTTTTCAAATAATAGCTGTTCGGTATTAGTGGCGACGGATGTTGCGGCGCGAGGCTTAGATATTAAAGCCTTAGAAGCCGTTATTAATTATGAGTTACCGCGTGATCCTGAAATCTTTATTCATCGCATTGGCCGTACAGGACGAGCAGGCGAAACAGGTTTAGCGTTGAGTATTTATACGCCGTCAGATGTAATGCGTTTGAATGCGATTGAAAAATATCAGAAAAAACCGTGTGTTTCTGATGTACCTGAATCCTTAGACCGTGATCCTAGTTTTACCTTGGTACCTCCGATGGTCACCATTCAATTAGATGGTGGTCGTAAGAGTAAAATTCGTCCTGGCGATATTTTGGGGGCATTGACCGGTGATGCCGGATTGTCAGGCTCACAAATAGGCAAAATTGATATATTTGATATGTCGAGTTATGTCGCTGTTGAGCGAGATGCCGCACGACAAGCACTTAGTTATTTAGCTGATGGTAAAATCAAAGGTCGCGCGGTACGGGCAAGAAAAGTTCGATAAATATAAGACATTGCATGTGCATATTGACTGTCTTGATGAAGAAAATATGCACATGCAAGGCACCCTAATTTAAACATTAACAGCAATTTGTAGTAAAGAGGCTTAGATTTTGGCAGTAACAGAATATGCAATTGGACAACGTTGGGTCAGTAATGGAGAAGCTGAACTTGGCTTAGGTATTATTAAAAGTAATTCAGGTCGACGTATTGAAGTGAGTTTTCCCGCTGCGGGAGAGCAACGCACTTATGCAACTGAAAATGCGCCGTTGAGTCGTGTTGTTTACCCTGTAGGCGAACGCGTTAAAACCGATGAAGAGGTTAGCTTCGTTATCTCTGCCCGACATGATATTAACGGCTGTTACATTTATCAGGGTGATGATGATCTTGGTAATGAAATTAGTATTCATGAAATGGATTTGAATAGTTTTGTTCAGTTCAGTCAGCCTCAAGATCGATTGTTTGCTGGTCAAATTGATAAAAATCGTCAGTTTGAATTACGCATAGAAAGTTTAGCTTATCAGCACCAGCTTCAGCAAACCGCGGTATTTGGTTTGATGGGCGCGCGGGTTCAGCTTCTGCCACATCAGATTTACATCGCTAATCAAGTATCGCAGCGGCATGCGCCACGAGTCTTATTAGCTGATGAGGTGGGATTAGGAAAAACAATTGAAGCAGGTTTGATCCTACATCAACAATTGATTACTGGTCGTAGCCAACGTGCCTTAATTGTGGTGCCTGATAGCTTAGTGCATCAGTGGTTAGTCGAGATGTTACGTCGTTTTAATTTGTCTTTCACGATTATGGACGACGAACGATATTCGGCGATTATAGAATCAAATGAAGGCAATCCCTTTGAAAGCGCCCAGTTAGTATTATGTAGTTTATCTTCTTTAACGCTAAATGAAGAAATGTACGATCATGCTTTGCAAGCATCTTGGGATATGATGATTGTTGACGAAGCACATCATTTACAGTGGAGTGAACAACAAGCAAGCCCTGAATATCAGTGTATTGAAGGGTTGGCTCGGGAAGTTGCCGGTTTATTATTGCTGACGGCAACGCCAGAACAGCTTGGTATTGAAAGCCACTTTGCACGCTTACGTTTACTTGATCCCGATCGCTATTTTGACTTGGCTAAATTCCGTCAGCAAGAGGCTGAATACCAACCAGTGAGTGAGTTGGTGAATCAATTATTAGCTGATGATGCCCAGCAGATACTAAAATCATTGCAAATAACAATTGAGAAATACCTAGGCCAAGCAGGCTATTTAGCTTTAGAAACAACGGGTGACTTTGACGGGGCGAGAGAGCAAGCGATTGGTGATTTATTAGATCGCCACGGCACAGGCCGGATTCTGTTTAGAAACACACGTGATGTCGTGGAGGGATTCCCTGAGCGACATTTGCACCGTTATCCATTAGTGGCACCGACAGAATATCTTGGTAAGCAAGCAGAAGCGGATATTTTAGAGCGTATTCAAGCCGAACGACTCTTAATTGATGTTCAGGCTGACGGAGATTGGCTTAAACTAGATAGTCGCGTAACGTGGTTAGCAGAATGGTTAAATGAGCATAAATCAGACAAAGTTTTAGTGATATGCGCCCAAGCTGAAACGGCGCAATCTTTAGAGCTTTATCTTAGGGTTAACAAGGGCTTACGTAGCTCAGTATTTCATGAAGGCCTAAGTCTTGTTCACCGTGATCGTGCTGCGGCTTATTTTGCTGATGATGAAGACGGTGCTCAAGTAATGATCTGCTCTGAAATAGGCAGTGAAGGTCGGAATTTTCAATTTTCACATCATTTAGTATTATTTGATTTGCCATTGAACCCTGACTTATTAGAGCAACGAATTGGTCGCTTAGATCGTATTGGTCAACATCATAATGTACAGATCCATGTTCCGTATTATGAAGGTTCGGCACAAGCGGTATTATTAAACTGGTACCACCAAGGCTTGAATGCTTTTGAACAGGTTTTTTCTGCAGGCGGAGCCATTAAACAAGCGGTGAATGAGGCTTTAGAATATTGCTTGCTACATGCTGATGATACTAAAGCTATTTCTAACCTTATTAAAGAAACTCAAAAGCTTACAGCTGAAACATTAGAAGTACTTCAACAAGGACGAGACCGGTTATTGGAATTAAATTCTTGTAATTTGCCAGTTGCAAATGAGTTAGTTGCCGATCTCAATGAAGCCAGTAATACACTTGAATTAGCCTCATTCATGGACAAAATATTTGATGAATATGGCGTTGATCAACAAATGCATAGTGCTGACAGTATTATTCTTGAGCCGGGCAATCACATGGTTGAGCATCAATTCCCTGGCCTGCCGGAAGATGGCCTCACTGCAACCTATAAACGTCACCGGGCATTAGTTCGAGAAGATATGGCATTTTTGAGCTGGGAGCATCCGATGGTGCTTGGTAGTTTGGATATGATCATTAATAGTGACTTTGGCAATAGTGCATTTTGTACGCTTGAAAACGACGATTTACCAGCGGGTACTTTATTACTTGAAGCGATATTTACAATGAAGTGCCCAGCGCCACGTTCATTGCAAGTTGGACGGTACCTGAATCATTCTTATTTACGACTTGTCGCAGATGAGCAAGGTCGTGACTTTAATGAGTTGTTAACAGAAAATACATTTAATGATGCCGCAGGTCGAATTCCTCGAGTAACGGCACAAGAATTGGTTCGTCACGCACGACCTAAAATTTCAGAGCTTATAATTCAGGCTCAGCAATTAGCTGTAAAAAAACAACAGCTGATTATTGATCAAGCAATCAGTACAATGCATCGATCACTTCAGCCTGAACAAGATAGATTAACGGCATTAGCAGCGGTTAACTCGACTATTCGCCCTGAAGAAATTGCGTATATCGAACAATCACAACAACTATTAGTAGAATATTTACAATCGGCACAACTTAGTCTGGATGCTGTTCGCGTAGCAATTGTAACTCACAGCTAAGCAAAAAGACCTTTGAAAGAGGTGAATACCGCTATCGTTTAACGGTTTAAATATAGTGGTTATCGTCACATATAACATATTTAGATAGATGAGCTAAAAAAAGCACATTTAGATGGAGTTACAAAATTAAATGTTGAGAATCAATGTTTCCATTGCAGTAATTGTTGCTAGCGTGACGTATAGTTTATGGGCTTATGTTAATAAGCCTGAAGTTGAGCCTATGTGGCCCGAAGTAATTCAAGGGTTTTCTTTTTCTCCGATGCGTGAGGAAAATGATCCAACAAGAGGCTTATTGCCCACTGTTGAGCAAGTTGAGCAAGATGTGGCGTTGTTGGCGGGAAAAACACACTCTATTCGCACCTATACGGTAGATGGTCCATTAGCATCAGTTCCCAAACTAGCTAAGAAACATGATCTTAATGTAGCTTTGGGTGGGTGGATTGATGATCGATTAGAGCAAAATCTTATCGAAATAAATAAGCTAATGGCGATTGCCGATAAAAATCGTGACAATGTGGTTCGGGTTATCGTAGGTAATGAAGTTATACTCAGAAACGACATTCCAATAGGGCAACTAGGTCAATATTTAGACCGAGTTCGAGCTAAATTAACGATGCCAGTGAGTACTGCGGAACCTTGGCATATCTGGGTTGCTCATCCTGAGTTAGCGGAACATGTCGACTTTATTGCTGTGCATATGTTGCCCTACTGGGAAGGTATAGCTAATGATAAAGCGGTTGATTACATTGATGAACATATGGATAAACTGCAACAGTTATTTCCAGATAAACAAATTGTTATTGCAGAAGTAGGCTGGCCGAGTAATGGCCGCACACGAAAATCAGCAACGGCTGATGAGGCTGAACAAGCAAAATTCTTACGTCGTTTCTTAGAGCGAGCGGCACAAAAAAACTATACTTACTACGTCATGGAAGCCTTCGATCAGCCATGGAAACGGACCAATGAAGGATCTGTCGGAGCCTATTGGGGAGTTTATGATGCCCAAAGAAACACTAAGTTTGAATTTATAAAACCTATTATCGGGTTACCTGAATGGCAGACATTAGCCATACTCTCGGTTGTCACCGCTGCAATCATCTTTGCTTTATTACTCCGTGATTCGGGCAGTTTGAATCGCCGTGGCCGTAGCTTTTTAGCGCTCGTTGCTTTTGTACTGACAACCGCTGTGGTATGGATTATTTATGATTATTCTCGGCAATATATGACCATAGGCTCGGTACTGGTAGGCGTAGTCATGCTACTAGCTATGCTCGGTGTCATTATGGTATTGCTGATTGAAGCTCATGAGTGGGCTGAAACGGTCTGGGTTAAAGGTCGGCGTCGTGATTTAGTCGCAGTTGATGTGCATGATGATGAGTTACCAATGGTCTCTATTCATGTGCCGGCTTATAACGAGCCGCCTGATATGTTAATGGCAACATTAGATGCTTTAGCAGCGTTAGATTACCCGCGTTATGAGGTTATCGTTATTGATAACAATACTAAAGATGAGGCAGTATGGAGACCTGTAGAAGAACATTGCGCTGTCTTGGGCGATAAGTTCCGTTTTTTCCATAAAGCACCGCTAGCAGGATTTAAAGCTGGGGCACTTAACTTTGCTTTGTCAGAAACAGCTGAAGAGGCCAGTATTATTGCTGTGATCGATAGTGATTATTGTGTCGAGCCAACATGGTTACGTCATTTAGTGCCGCAATTTAACCACCCGAATGTGGCGATTGTACAAGCGCCGCAAGACTATAGTGATTCTGATGAAAATGTCTTCAAAGCCATTTGTTTTGCTGAATATCGAGGATTTTTCCATATAGGTATGGTGACGCGTAATGAGCGTAATGCGATTATTCAACATGGCACCATGACAATGGTACGTCGCTCCTGTTTGGAAGAAGTTGATGGTTGGAGTGAAAAAACAATAACCGAAGATGCAGAGCTAGGTTTAATGATATTTTCAGCAGGTTATCAAGCGGTTTATACCTCGAAGAGTTATGGTAAAGGTTTAATGCCAGATAGTTTCTTTGATTACAAAACCCAGCGTTTCCGTTGGGCTTATGGTGCCATGCAAATTTTACGACATCATGCCAAGAGTTTAAGAGGTAAAACGGCGACTAAATTAACCGCAGGTCAGCGTTATCACTTTGTCGCTGGTTGGTTACCTTGGATGGCGGATGGAATTAATATCATCTTTAATTTTGCTGCCTTAGCGTGGTCGATTGCGATGATTACCATGCCTGAAAGAATTGATCCGCCTTTGGTGATATTTTCAATTTTACCACTGAGTCTGTTTATCTTTAAGATTGCCAAAGTTATCTATCTCTACCACGGCGTGAAAATAGTGGGTTCAGTGAGAGAAACTTTTGCGGCTGCCTTATCCGGATTAGCTTTGTCGCATACGATTGCTAAAGCAATGTGGTTAGGTTTATTTACGGATGGTCGACCTTTTGTGCGTACGCCAAAAAAAGAGCAGTCGGCTGCTTTATTTAAAGCTATCTCCTCTGCATCTGAAGAAACCTTGTTTATGGTGGCACTGTGGTTAGCTGCGGGCGTTATTTATTTACAAGCACCGCTAGAAACTTGGGATATGGTGTTATGGATAATGGTTCTACTTGTACAATCTTTGCCTTATTTTTCAGCACTATGTTTGTCAATAATTAGTGCATTTCCAAGCTTAAGCGCTAGGATAGTAACGGGTAAACGTGAAAAGTAGTTAACGCAATACAATTTACTCGATAAGCTATAACGAGAATATAATCAAAATATTATGCCTTCTAAAACATGACTTAGAAGGCATGACGTATTAGGTTTGTTGGTTAAAAGGTATTTTAAAACGAGAAAAACGTATTGTATTGACAAGGCTTTAGCCGTTATTTATCAACTATAAATTTGAATAAAGGTCTTTAAACCGAGTATCAATAGTTATTGCTTTGTTAGCAAGTGTTCTAGGAGAAATAAGTTGCTAAAACGTATTGCGTATCCGCTAGTGATTATCTTGGTTGCTATCGCTGCATTTATAGGTTTGAAACAAAGTAAGCCAGAAAAAGTGGTGCTCGAACAACCTGAAAAAATTTGGCGGGTAAACACCATAGCGGCGAATATTCAGCAAATATCTCCTGAAATAACACTCTATGGCCGTGTTGAAACACCTAGACATTCGGTATTAAAATCTGCATTGGTTGCAGATGTGTTATCAATTAGTGTGCTGGAAGGTTCAGAAGTCAGCATTGGACAATTACTGATAAGCTTAGATGATACGGATGCCCAATTATTAGTGACACAACGTCAGGCTGATTTGGCTGAAATTGACGCTTTAATGGCGAGTGAAAATCAGCGTTTTAAACGTGATCAAGGCTTATTAGAACAACAAACAGCCTTATTGAAATTGGCTGAAAATGCCGTCAACCGATCAAAAAAACTAGAGAAGACACGCCTAGCTTCACAATCAAGTTTAGATGATGCACTAGCAAACAAACAACGTCAGTTATTGACACTCAAAAGTCTGAATTTTGATATCGCTGAACATCCGGCAAGAATGTCACAATTACAAGCTAAACTTAAACGTGCAGAAGCTTTGTTAAAACAAGCTGAAGTCGATCTCGAACGTTGCAAAGTAACAGCACCGTTTTCCGGACGTATTTCTCAACTTAATGTTTCTATAGGTGATCGTGTGCGTTCAGGTGATAGCCTAATTTCACTTTATGATCTCGATAATCTTGAAGTGAGAGCCCAAATACCTGGTCGTTATATCAATCAGATTCTTCATATGTTGAACCAAAAAGAAAGCCTTGAAGCAAACGCATCGCTTGATCAACAACAACTCGCTTTCAAATTAGAACGTTTATCAGGAGAAGTGAAGGCCGATAGTGGTGGTATTGATGGCTTGTTTAGTATTTCAGGTAACCAATACGCCATTGCTTTAGGTACCTTTATCGAACTTAAACTTAAGTTAGCATCACAAAAAAATGTTGTCGCTTTACCATTTAATGCCTTGTACGGTCTGGATCATATTTATCGTATTAAAGAAGGGTATTTACAATCGGTTAGTATTGAACGAGTCGGTGAATCAACCAGTAGGGAGGGTGAGAAGCATATCTTGTTGCGTAGCTCGGAATTACAACAAGGTGATCAAATTGTCAGTACTCAATTGCCTAATGCCATTACAGGTCTAAGAGTTGAGGCATTAAATGACTAATCAACATCGTGATTTCATTGCCATATTTGCTCAACACAAGGTTGCAGCTAATTTGTTAATGATCATAATGATTATGGCAGGGGTTTTGTCATTATCGAAGTTGAATACACAGTTTTTCCCAACGTTTGCTCTAGATGTTGTGACGGTCACCGTTGAATGGCGTGGTGCTAGTGCAGAAGATGTTGAGGACTCTATCTCAAGTCGTGTAGAGCAAGAATTACGTACCGTCGACTATGTCGATAAAATGACATCTACCTCATCGTATGGCATGGCCGTAGTCACACTCGAGTTTGCCGAAAATACAGATATGGGCAAGGCGCTTGATCAGGTTAAAGATCAAGTAGATCAACTTCGTAATTTACCGAGCGATTCTGAAACACCTAAAGTTAGTATAGTAACGCGTTATGAAAGTGTCGCCAGTCTTATGGTGACAACCGATGGCAAGCTTGAGGAATTGCGTTATTTAGTACATAACATTGAGCATGATTTATTGGACCGAGGAATATCACGGATCAGCATCACTGGTTTACCCGAAGAAGAAATCGCCATTCAGCTGACTACCAAGCAGTTAGAGTCGATGGGACTTAGCTTAGAAAATGTTGGTCAACGCGTTGCCGAATTAAGCCGAGATTTACCAGCCGGTGAAATAGGCAATGATGATACGGCTAAACAGCTGCGTAGTCTTGATAAACGACGTGATGCTCAAGGCTTTGCTCAGTTAGCCATTCAAACGGATTACAACGGGCGTTTATTACTGTTAGATGATGTGGCCGAAGTGGAACGTCGACCAAGACGTAAACAAGTGAGTGTGTTTTATCAGGGAAAACCCGCTGTTGAACTCGCATTACAACGTACTGAAAATGCTGACTCGTTAGCATCGGCAAAAATTCTCGACAAATGGCTGATAGATAATGAGCATCAACTGCCAAAAGGGGTCAGTGTAAAAGTTTACGATGCCAGTTGGGAACTGATTAAAGAACGGATGGACTTGTTAGTCAAGAATGGGCTAGGCGGTTTAGTTCTGGTTATTGGAATCTTGTTTTTATTCTTACAAGGCCGTGTTGCGATTTGGGTTGCTATCGGTATTCCCGTGTCATTTATGGCGACGTTAATGATCATGTATTTGTTCGGTGGCAGCATTAATATGATCAGCTTATTTGGTTTGATTATGGCACTAGGCATTATTGTTGATGATGCTATCGTGGTCGGTGAAGATGCCTTGTCACATTACCAAAGCGGAGAGAACTCGCTCACCGCAGCAGAAGGCGGCGCACGGCGAATGTTAGCTCCTGTTATTTCGTCATCACTCACCACGATCTCATCATTTCTCCCATTAATGATGATTGGTGGGACAATGGGTAATATATTGTTTGATATACCTTTTGTTGTTATTTGCGTCATCATTGCATCATTGTTTGAAAGCTTTCTGATATTACCGGGCCACTTACGTCACGCCTTTCATAAAATCCATCATGCTGAGCCGCCACCCATACGCCAATGGCTTGATAATAAGTTCAATTACTTACGAGACGAATTATTTAAGCCATTGGTCATTGCTGTAGTGAATCACCGTTGGCTCACCATTAGTGCTACCGTTGGTTTATTGATTGTTTGCATAGGACTATTAGCGGGTGGTCGCCTACATTTCACTTTTTTTCCATCCCCTGAAGGGACAAGCATTACTGCAAACGTTCGCTTTACGGCAGGCACACCATCACACAAAGTCGCCGAGTTTTTAGAACATTTAAATAAAACATTGGATGACACGACACAAGACCTTGGGCCAGAGTTAGTTGCAATGTCAGTAACACGCTTAGGCACGGCGAGTACAGCGGGTGGTTCTTCAGGTCAAACAGGAGAGCGCTTTGGTTCACTCCAGCTTGAATTAATATCACCAGATCACAGAACGGTGCGTAATAAAGACTTTATTCAAGCATGGAAAAAACGGGTTAGCTTGCCTGCTGGAGTTGAAAGCTTCACTCTGTCAGAACGAAGAACTGGTCCGCCAGGCAGTGATCTTGATATTCGTTTAAGTAATGCCTCTGCCGATATATTAAAAGAAGCTGGTCATGAGCTTGCTGAAGCATTGAAGCAATTTACGGGTGTCAGTGCGATTGAAGATGATATGCCTTATGGCCAAGAGCAATTGATTTATCGAATTAAAGGACAAGGTGAAGTACTTGGGTTGACAGTGGATAATGTTGGGCGTCAATTACGTGCAGCATTTGATGGCCAATTGGTGCAAATATTTCAAGATGGTGATGACGAAGTTGAAGTGCGGGTGATGCTGCCAGATGTAGAGCGTAATACCATGGCAACATTGGAAAACTTAATGATACGACTACCGAAAGGTGGTAGTGCGCCGCTGTCGAGTGTCGTGGAGTTTGAAGCGCGCCGCGGATTTGATGTTTTGCGTCATACAGATAGTAAACTGGCCATACACGTTACAGCAACGGTTGATGCTTCACTTAATAATAGTAATGAAATTTTGGCGACATTACAGAAAGATTTATTACCTGATCTTACATCACGGTATGGTGTGACAGTAGGTTTTGAGGGTCGTGCAGAGGAACAAGCTGAAACAATGGGCGATATGAAACAAGGTCTTATTCTTGCTTTTACTTTGATATACCTTATTTTAGCATGGGTTTTTTCTTCTTATGGCTGGCCTTTAGTGGTAATGATGGCTATTCCATTTGGTTTGATCGGTGCATTGTTTGGTCACTGGGTTATGGGAATAGACTTAACCATTTTGTCCTTGTTTGGGATTTTTGGTTTGTCTGGAATTGTAGTGAATGACTCTATTATTTTGGTGACATTTTTCAAACATCAACGTGAAGCAGGCATTGAAACTACGCAAGCTATTGTTAATGCCGCTACACAACGTCTACGAGCCGTATTACTTACCTCCTTGACTACGATTGCGGGTTTGACACCTTTACTGTTTGAAACCTCAATGCAAGCGCAGTTTCTAATTCCAATGGCAGTGTCAATTTCATTTGGTTTGATGTTTTCAACTGTTTTAGTGTTACTGGTTATTCCGGCGTTATTATCCGTACATGAAAGTATTGCTGATAGATTTACACACGATAAAATCACTGGACCAGATGAAAACAGCAGGGTTAGATTATCGTAATCGTCGAGAGACTGGCAGGTTTATATTTGAGGTTAACTAGCTTGATTTTATAACTAGGCTAAGCACAAAAGTGGATTTAATATTATTACAGAAAAGTAATATGGAATTCCTAAGTAAGCAAAGCCTGTACGTTTACAGGCTTTGCTTTTGTGAGATTAGTCTTAGGTCGTTGGTACAGGTTTACTCACTACATATAACCAAATATAACCCGCAATACCCGTTAATAATGAGGCGCCTAGAATGCCCGTTTTAGCCATTAGCAGTAATTCTGCATTGTTGCCAAAGCCAAGTTGGGCAACAAATATCGACATGGTGAAACCAATACCGGCCAATAACGAGACACCAGCTATTTGAGTAAAGCGTGTATCTTTTGGCAGCTCTGCAATCCCTAATTTAAGGACTAGCCAACTAATGCCTGCTATCCCTATAAATTTACCTAAAATTAAACCCAGTGAGACACCTAGCATTACTGGGTGAGTGATTGTTTCAGCTAACGAACCAAACTCAAGTGGAATACCAGCATTAGCTAAGGCAAAAATCGGGATGATTAAATAAGCTACGGGGCTGTGCCAAGTTCGCTCAAGTCGTTTAAGGGGGACACCGACACTCACGACGCTATTTTCTAAATTTTGGACCACAGCGCGTAAGGGATCGTTGGTCATAATGCTTTGTCCTGGCTGATGACTAGCATCAAACTTTCGCATTAAACCTTTAACGTGTTGGCTAAAAAGTTGAGGATCATATTTTGGCATTGCAGGTACAGACATAGCACCCAATATGCCTGCTAAAGTTGGGTGAATGCCTGATAATAATAAAGCATACCAAAGCATGACGGCGACAATAAAGTAAGGTAATGTTTTACGGATCCCCAACATGTTAAAACCAAGTAGAACAGTAAACAGTAGTCCGGCCATGAATAATGGGATGATTACAATCGTTTCAGTATAAAACAGTGCTATGACTAATACCGCACCTAAGTCATCCACAATAGCTAAGGCGATTAAAAAAGTAATTAAGGCCTTAGGAACGCGACTGGCGAGCAAGGCTAGAGCACCAACGGCAAATGCAATGTCAGTTGCCATAGGTATTCCCCAACCATTCGCAGCATCACCTTCAGGGTTAATTAAAAAATAAATTAAAGCCGGCACGACCATGCCACCAATAGCAGCGGCAATAGGTAAGATTGCATTACGAAGTTTAGCGAGTTCTCCTACTAATATTTCACGTTTTAATTCGAGTCCCACCACAAAGAAAAAAAGAGCCATAAGACCATCATTTATCCAATGATGAAGAGACATTTCTACAGACCAATTCGCCACACCAATCCCGATTGGGGTATGAAGAATGTGTAAATAATGTTCTGCTAATGGACTATTAGCCAAAATTAACGCCAGTATGGCTGAGCTCATTAACAATAGGCCACTGGTCGTTTGCCGGTGAATAAATTCTTCAATAGGACCGATGAATTTTTCAAAACTTTTTTCCCAAGGGGCTAGATATATGCCTTTTTGTTGTTTTTGCTTACTAGTGTTTTTTTCACTCATTTTTTATATTTCCTTTGCAAACAGTGAGTTGCTTGCAGATTTAATAACGGTCGAGATGATGGGGTTTACAACTCGCCGTTCAACGGATATCGCGTAAAAAGACTCTTTGACTTCATCGGTGTGACCAATCGCTTTAACATTATATTGCTGCATTACTTTTTGTTCTATTGCCTGTGGTGCGATAAATATCCCTGCGCCTTCTTTCCCAAATGCTTTCATTAAAGCACTATCATCAAACTCAGCAACAATATGAGGATGTATACGATTTTTATCTAGCCACTGATCTATATTGGAGCGAAGTTGATTGCCACTACTTGGTAACAACATCGGGGCGGCATTCAAACAATCAGGAAAATTACCTGTTAATTGTTTTTGTAGTGTTTCAGTAGCAAAAAAACTGACGGAACTTTCTCCTAATTTATGACTAAATCCACGTGTGCTGACCGTCGGAGGGATAGGGCGATCGGCTAACACGAGATCTAAGCGATGAATAGCTAACTCAGCAAGTAGTGTATCAAGATCAGCTTCACGGCATACCATTCGTACTGAGTCTGACATTTGTAGAGCAGGTAGTAAAATACGGTGAGCAATCGATTTTGATAAAACATCAACGACACCTACGCGAAATTGTGTAGGCCGCCTATCAGCTTGATGATGCATTACTTGCTCTAATTCACTGCCCAGTGAAAATATCTCATCGGCAAAACTTAATACTAACCGACCGACTTCCGTCAGTTCTATATTTCGTCCAGCTTTATGAAATAAAGCAGCACCAAAGTGTGCTTCTAATAGTGTGATTTGACCGCTAATGGTTTGCGGAGTGATAGATAAACGCTCGCTCGCACGAGCAATTCCGCCTTCTTTAGCGACCATCCAAAAGTAATGTAGATGTTTATAATTAACCACAACTTCCTCGCCAGACTACTCGTATTTATCGAGCAGTTTATCACTTGAGATCGTATTTTACGAGCTAATTAAGTGTTAGCCAAAACTAGTTTAGATATGGGCGATGAACTAGCAATAACGGTTATCGATAGATGAAATGGAAAAGCTAAAGAGCCGCAATGCATTTTTTAAACTTGAACACTGTTAATTAAGTGTAAATATAAGTTAACAGGTACTTTACATGAAGATAAGCGAATGAATATGACGCATAATCATTTTGTATGTATTAGCTATGTTAACTTATGGTTACATTTTGGGAAAATAATAAAGTTGACTTGTTTTAATTAATCTATAACAAACAATAGGATAGCGCTGTGGCATGATGACTGCTTAGTTAAGTCGATAAGGTCATTATTTACGGTGCTAAGAATAATGAGCAGCCTATCAATGTAGTTGCGTCAAGATATTTTGCCATAAGGTTGCTATCTTAAATCTTAAATGATGAAAGCTAAACTCATTGTTTTAAGTTTACGGTTTGAGGGGGCTGGCAATGAATAGAATCAATGTCATGGTGGCAGATGATAATCCAATAGTCCGCGCAGGGCTTTATAGGTTTATTAATGATGCGGTAGATATTAAGGTTATTGGAGAAGCTAGTTGTGCAGAGCAGGCGTATCGTTTATTCAATGAATTAAACCCTAATGTCTTACTTATTGGATGTCTCTACACTAGAGGAATGAGTGGTTTGGAAGCCTTAAGGCGAATTTTAATACGGCATCCTTCAGCAAAGGTCATCGTATACACCTTACACGACGATCTGGCTTTTGCAGGGTTTTCATTAAGTTGTGGTGCTAGAGGTTATATTACAGGACTTTCAGATACCCATGAATTGATAAAAGCGATCAGGACGGTAGTTAAAGGAAAAATTTATATAAGTTCGAATATGGCAAAAAAGATTGCTGTGCAGTCTATGTCACAGGATGAAAACCCACTTAAGTGCCTGAGTGCTAAAGAATTTGAAATGTTTAGACTGTTGGCAGAAGGATGCTCGGTTAAAGAAATTTCTGAAATTCTTAGTGTCGGTAGTAAAACGGTTGCTAATTACCAAACGAATATTAAGCATAAATTAGCCATTAACTCTCCTGTTGATATTGTGAGGATGGCGATTAGATATGAGGTGATCGCAATGCATTAAACTGACTTGAATTGTTGAATTTGGAAAGACTCATTATAGTTTTCAGGAGGTACTCCTAATGATTATTGTACCAAATAGGCATAGAGTTTTTCCTTAATGATGAAGGCACTGTGCTGACATTATGTTGTTAGAGAGAGAAAACAATAATTAACTAAAATAAAAGGACAAGGTCATGAAGCTGAAAACATTATCAATCGCAATGATGGCATTAGCGGCT